>WNFU01003544.1_pt1 | contig 53145 bp, 55 predicted proteins | sample 5400121 | NCBI WGS metagenome assembly WNFU01 (sample SAMN13153360, study PRJNA577476) | soil metagenome | isolation source: 100 cm soil or saprolite under grassland replicate 1 | place: USA:California | collected 2016-06-15 | reverse complement strand
CGACTAGACAGCTTCCTTGACGATCTCATATCCCGCAAGTTATATTGCGGCATATGAGAACGTCTGCCCCACCTCTGCTCCCCATATTTCGATCAAAGCTGCAGGGCGAGCTTCTCGCGTCGGTGCTTCTCCTACCCGATCGCAGCCAATCCCTGACTGAGCTTGCCGATAGATTGAAGGCGGACGTCGCCACTGTTCAACGTGAAGTCAGCCGACTCGAGCGAGCCGGAATACTCAAATCCAATCGGATAGGGAAGACTCGGCTCGTTGCTGCCAATACCTCTTCACCCCTCTATCGTTCGCTTTCCGAATTGGCGTTACGAACGTTCGGCCCAGCCCAAGTTGTGGCAGAAGAGTTCGATGAGATTCAAGGTGTCGACGAGACTTACATCTTTGGTTCTTGGGCTGCCAGGTATCAAGGCATCGAGGGTCCCTTTCCCGTTGATGTGGATGTCTTGGTCGTTGGCAGTGTGGATCGTGACGAGGCGTACGAAGCCGCTACTCGGGCCGAACGCCGCTTGCGCCGTCCGGTCAATGTGACCATTCGCTCAAAGGCAGGATGGGACGCCGCCCGGGATGGGTTCATCCGACAAGTTCGTTCCTCTCCGCTTGTTAGCGTCATTGGTTCGAAGATTGCAGAGGCGTAATGAGATGGGAGGAGGGCCGGACGCTCGTAGAAGAACTCATCGAACACGATGAGCTGGAGCGGGTCACTGCCGACCGCAATTCCGCTAAGGAGTTGCTCAAGGCGGCAGGTCGCCACCTATCCTCGGCAGGCGCGATTCGCGATACAGACCCTGAAGGTGCCTACTCAATGGCTTACGATGCTGCGCGCAAGGCTTGCGCGGCTCTACTGGAGGCGCAAGGGCTTCGGGCCACAAGCAATGGGGGTCATGTCGCTGTCAAGGGCGCAATCATGGCCCAATTCAGCAATCTGTCGGGCGGCGCCGTCGTGAAGTCATTCGATCGCCTAAGGAGGCGCCGCAATGATATTGAGTATCCGGACGGGGATTCAAGGATTGACCCCGATGAGGTTGATGAAGCGATAGCTCGTTCAGGGGCGATAGTAGATTTCGCCGACAGACTTGTGAACGAGCTGCCAGTGTTCTAGGGAGACGGGAGGGCTGCCAACCGACTAGACTCTCCGCGCCCCACTCTGGACACGAAAGGACGAAGCTTGCCCTCGGTCGTCAAGAAGCGTCGCAAGAAGATGCGGAAGAAGAAGCACAAGAAGCTGCTCAAGAAGACGCGGTGGGAGCGTCGCCAGCAGGGGAGATAGCTGCCGCGCTCGAAAGCGCATGAGTCCCGAACCGCGCCCCATCGTCTTCCTCTCCGACTACGGCCTCGACGACGATTTCGTAGGGATCTGCCACGCGGTGATGGCGCGGATCTCGCCGCGGAGCAGCGTGATCGACCTGTCCCACGCCGTTCCTCCGCAGGACGTGCTGCGCGGCGCGCTCGCCCTGCATCGCTCACTCCCATTCCTGCCGACCGACGCGGTGTTGCTCGCGGTGGTGGACCCCGGCGTGGGCACGTCCCGCTTGCCGGTGGCGGTGGAGACGACCCGACACGGTCGTCTGTTGGTCGGCCCCGACAACGGCCTGCTGTCGCTGGCGTGGCTCCGGGAGCTGGGCGTTCGTTCCGCGGTGGAGATCGCCTCACCGGCGGTGCGGCTGGAGCCGGTCTCCACGACCTTCCACGGGCGCGACATCTTCGCGCCGGCCGCCGCCCACCTCGCGGCGGGCATGGCGCTGAAGGAGCTGGGGCCGCCGGTCGACCCCACCTCGCTCGTGGCGCTGTCCCTTCCGAAGGCCGGAGTGGAACCCGGGGAGGTCGCCGCCGAGGTCCTGGCGGTCGACCGTTTCGGCAACCTCCAACTCTCCGGGCGACTGGAGGACCTTCGCTCCGCGGGCATGGAAGGGCTCGAGCGCCTCGACCTCGTCGCCGGCGGCCGTTCCATCCCGCTGCGCCGCGCCGCGACGTTCGGCGACGTCCCCGAAGGGGCCCTCGGGCTGATCGTGGACTCCGGCGGTTGGCTGGCCGTGGTCCTCAACCGGGGCAGCGCCGCTGAAATCGCCGGGATGGACGCGGGCGACGCCGTGACGCTTCGCACGCCCGCTTCGAGCTAGGGCGTCGCGGAAGCGGTGGGAGTGGGACTCGGCAGCGGACGGAGGTGGCGATGGGTGCCGATCCAATAGGAGAGGACGCCGGCCGCCACCACCAACAAGAGCAGCGTCAAGATCATGATCACCGTGAACCGGCGCACGGCCGCAGGCTAGCAGTCAGCCTCGCGGCCCGGCGGGAGTGAGCTGCCGTTCGCAGAACTCGCGGTTGCGCACCAGCACGTCGTGCAGCGACCCCCCGTCGCGCATCCACGGACGGAGGTCGAGCTCCAGCGAAACGTTGCCGGCGAACCCGTCCTTCGCCAGATCGTCCAGAAATTCCTTCAGTGGCAGCACGCCTTCCTGGTCCACGGGGAGGTGCGAGTCCCATCCCTTCCCGGCGTTGTTCGAGAGGTGGACGTGCTGGATCCGGTCCCGGTGCTGCCGGTAGAAGTCCCGGATGTCGAGCCCGGTCACGGCGGCGTGGCTCGTATCCAGGACGAGATACGGGACGCGCTCCAGATCGTCCAGCGCCTGGCTGGCGTGGAGGCGGACGCCTCGGTCTCCCCTGATCTTGATGGGGAACATGTTCTCGACGGCCACCACGACCCCGGTCCGGGCGGAGAACTCGGCAAGCTGGTCCTCGACCCACACTCGAAATCGAACCTGCCACCGGTAGGGGGGATGGATCACGACGATGGAGGCGCCGAGCTCTTCCGCGAGGTGCACCGCCCGGTAGATCTGCGCATGGACGGCCACCACCTTCAGCCCGAACTCCTCCGCCAGGCGGGAAAGGAGGTGAGGCTCCTGCGTGTGAGGGTCCTGCGTCACCATGACCTCCACCGCTTCGAACCCTGCTTCGGCGGCGTGGCGAAAGGCCTCCCGGACGGGGTATCTGAAGAACGGGGCCGTGGAGAACACCAGACGGGGTCGGGGCTTGGTTCGGGACGCGGTCATGGTCGAGCCGCCATTGTAGGGGCGGGGATGAGACCCTTCCCGGAAGAAGGGGGGTGAGGGTTCGGTGAGCGCTGCGACCATGCCCGGGGCCACGAGTATCCTTCCCGCCGTGAGCGATGAGCCACATTTCGTCAGGGTGGCCGCGTGAACGTGGCGGACCTGCTGCGGGACTCGGCGAAGGACTTTTCGTCCAAGCCGGCACTGGTGTTTCGGGGCCGCCCGATCGCGTACCGAGATCTCGACGATCGTGTGGACCGAACGGCCGCCGCGCTCGCCAGGCTCGGCGTGGGTCCCGGGGACCGTGTGGCGCTGCTCGCCGGGAACGTCCCCGAGTTCGTGAGCACACTGTACGGCGCGATGCGGGCCGGGGCCGTGGTGTGCCCTTTGAACTACGCCCTCACCCCGGAGGAGATCGGCTACATCCTGGCCGATGCCGGCGCGAAGGTCGCCGTCACCGAGATGGCGAGCCTGCCCACGCTCCTCGCGGTGAGCGACCGGTTGGCGGAGCTCCAGACCGTCATGGTGATCGGCGGCCCGCCCGTCCCGTCACGGACCATCTCGCTGGAGGCAGCTGTGGCCACCGAGGCCGCGCCACCCGACGTGGTCACCGAGGATGCGAACCTGGCGCTGATCGCCTACACGGCAGGAACGACCTCGGCCCCCAGGGGCGCCATGCTCAGCCACGGCAACTTGCGGGCCAACCTGGAGCAGATGTCCGGTGTACGTGATCTCGCCATGACCTCCGAAGATGTCGTGCTGCTGGCCCTTCCCCTGTTCCACATCTACGCGCTGAACGCGATCCTGGGGCTCGCGGTGAAGACGGGAGCGACCGCGATCCTGATCGATCGATTCGATCCGAAGGAGACGCTCGAGCTCGTCGCCGAGCATCACATCACGGTCTTGTTCGGCGTCCCTCCCATGTTCTCCGCCTGGCTCGGGCTGTCCCTGGGGAACGAGCGTATTCCGGAGCTGTCCTCGGTCAGGCTCGCCGTCTCCGGGGCCGCGCCTCTCCCGCCGAAGGTCCTGTCGGGCTTTCGGGAGCGGTTCGGGATCGACATCTGGGAGGGCTACGGCCTCAGTGAATGCGCCCCCGCCGTGACCTCGAACGCCGTCGGTCCGAAGCCCAAGCCCGGCTCGATCGGGCTGCCGATCCCGGGGGTCGAAGTCAGGTTGGTCGACGAGCACGGCGGCGACGTAGAGGACGGCGACCCGGGTGAGATCTACGTGCGCGGACCGAACGTCTTCGAGGGTTATTGGAGGCGGCCGGACGCCTCGGCCGACGTGTTCGAAGACGGTTGGCTCCGCACAGGCGACGTGGCCTACCGAGACGAGGACGGCTACCTCTTCCTGGTCGACCGGAAGAAAGACCTCATCATCGTGTCGGGCTTCAACGTGTATCCCAAGGAGGTCGAACAGGCGATCGAACAGCACCCGAAGGTCGCGGAGGCCACGGTGGTCGGGATCCCGGACGAGCGGACGGGAGAGGCGGTGCAGGCGTGGGTCGTCCCAAGGAAAAAGGAATCGGTGACGCCCGAGGAGATCCTCGATTTCCTCCACGGATACCTGGCCCGGTTCAAGTGGCCGAAGGACATCCGGGTGGTCGGGGAGCTGCCCCATCACGTCACGGGAAAGGTCCTCCGGCGGGCGCTTCGGCGTGGGGAGCTTCAGGGGGCCGACGAGGCGCCGCCTTGATCGTCGGGGCCGGGCACGGTCTGGGCCTGGCCGTCTTCCCCCTGGCAGCAGCGGGCATCGCAGCGGCGTTCGCCGCGTTGCTCGCTCGACACCTCGCCCGACGGTGGCGCTGGCACGAGGTCGCGTGGCTCCTGGCCCTGCTCATGTTCGCGGCGGCCTCGGCCGCGATGTTTTTCGGCGTCGTCCGAGGGTGGCGGTCGGCCGACTTCCGCGTCTACTGGCTTTTCGGCGCCGTGCTGAACGTTCCGTTCCTCTTCGCGGGCGAGGTCTACCTGCTGTCGCCGAGGCGATGGGTCGCCCATCTCCTCCTAAGCCTGTTGCTCGCTGGGAGCGCATTCGCGGGGTGGAAGGTGTGGACGGCGCCGGTTCACCCGAAGGTTCTGGCAGCCAGCCTTCCCCTGGGGAAGGACGTGTTCGGGGACGGCGGCCTGCCCTATCGGCTGGCTCAGTACTACTCGCTGCCCGCGTACTTCCTGTTGCTGGCAGGACTGGTCTGGTCGGTGCTGCAGATGAAGGGCAGGCGGGACCTGCGCGATCGCGCCACCGGCACCTTCGGCATCGCCCTCGGTGCCACGATCGTCGCCATCGGGTCGGGGATCGGGGCGGCCTTCCACGTGGTGCCGCTGTTCTCCGTGAGCCTGGCCGCGGGGATCGCCGTGATGTTCTGGGGCTTCCTGCGGGCCAGCCGGCGAGCGCCCGCCAAAACCTCCGGCTAGTCCCTTCGAGTCATTTCGTCCTGTTCCGTCGGGGCCAGTGATCCGCCAGCCCGTGTGCGGAGGCGGCGGCGACACAGCCCTTATTCGAACCGACTCACATCGATGAAGGAGGTGCCTCGTTGCCTTTGCTCGGCAAGCGATTCCGCAGGGCCGCCATCGCCCTGACCGCCACGGCAGCGGTAGGCGCGGCCGTGGTCGCCGGGCTGGGCCCGGTCCCCGGCAGCGCGTCCAGCCACCGTGAGGCCCCGCTGGTAGCGGCCGATCCGCAGGTGGACGGCACGGATCTGTATGCGTTCGTCAGTCCCGACAAGCCGACCACCACCACGATCATCAGCAACTGGATCCCCTTCGAGGAACCGGCGGGCGGTCCGAACTTCTACTCGTTCGCCCCCGGCGTCTACTACGACGTCAAGATCGACAACGACGGGGATGCCATCGCCGACATCGCCTACCGGTGGCTGTTCAAGAACCATTACGTGACCACCGATACGATCCTCTACAACACCGGCGTCGTGAACCATCTGACGGACTCGACGCTGAACTTCTACCAGACCTACGACCTCTGGAAGATCGAGAACGGTCATTCCATGAGGCTCATTCACAACGCACGCGTGGCGCCGTCCGACGTGGGCGACGCCTCGATGCCGGACTACGCCACATTGTCCAAGGAGGCCATCTACGAGTTCGGCACCGACCGCAGGTCGTGGGCCGGCCAGGCGGACGACCCGTTCTTCCTGGACCTCCGGGTGTTCGACCTGCTCTACGGACTCGACTTCTCCGAAACGGGAAACGACACGCTGGCGGGGTTCAACATGAACAGCTTCGCCATCCAGGTCCCCAACAGCGACATCACCCACGGGGGAGACGGCTCCGGGATCGTCGGCATCTGGACCACCGCGGCCCGCCGGAGCGTCCGGACCCAGTACTCGGACGGCAGCCAGTTCTTCAGCGGCAAGTTCGTGCAGGTCTCTCGCCTCGGCATGCCGCTGGTGAACGAGCTGGTCATCCCGGTGGGATCGAAGGACCTGTTCAACGCGTCGATGCCCAAGGACGACGCCCAGTTCGCCCCGAAGGTGCAGACGTGGGGGCAGGACCCCAACGACCTGCCGGCCCTGATCAACGCGATCTACGGGATCGAGATCCCGGACTGCGACAACGACCCGAGCAACGGCATCGACCGGACGTGCGACCTGGTCCCGGTCTTCCTTACCGGGCTCGAGGGCCTGAACCAGCCGCCGATGGTCCAGGCGAGCGAGATGCTCCGGCTGAACACCACGATCCCGCCGTGCGATCCCGACACCTGCGCCGATTACTCGACGCTGGGGGTCATCGGCGGAGACCTGGCGGGGTTCCCCAACGGCCGGCGCCTTGCCGACGACATCATCGACGTGTCCCTGCGAGTGACAGAAGGGGTGCTGATCCCCGGTCACGACCCCAACGCGGACACCCTCGGTGACGGGGTCGACGCGAACGACGCGTCGTTCCTGTCGAGATTCCCGTACCTGGCCCTGCCGCACTCCGGGTCCGACGCGAACCCCCACGCGGGCGTTCACCGGAAGTGACCATCGCAAGCGAGCAGCTGAAGGGGGGGACCCGGCGCAGAGCCGGGTCCCTCCTCGCCGTCGTCGTGCTGGCTTCGGCGATGTTCATCGCGGGAGGAATCGGGCTCCTGGTCCGAACCGTTCCAGCCCCGGCGCCGCAGGTGCCGGCTGCGCTCCCTCCGGCCGCCCCCGTGGTTGGGTCGAGCTCTCTTCCCGTGCTGATCTCGAGCCTCCAGGATCGGCTCCGGGTCCTTCCCACCGACTGGCGGTCCTTCGCTCGCCTCGGCATGGCTTATGTCCAGGAGGCTCGGATCACCGCCGACCCCACGTATTACACCAAGGCGGAGGGGGTCCTTCGCCGATCCCTCCAGATCCAGCCCCCCGGCAACTTCGAGGCCCTTACGGGTCTCGCCGCCCTGGCCGCCGCTCGCCATGATTTCGCCGGCGCACTCTCGTGGGGCGAGAAGGCCGTGGCTGCCAATCCCAACAACGCAAACGCAGTGGCAGTGGTCGGTGACGCCCTACTCGAGCTGGGACGTTATGACGAAGCGTTCGCGACGTTCCAGCAGGCCGTCGATCTCAAGCCTCAGCTATCGACGTATGCCAGGGTGTCCTACGCCTGGGAGCTGCAAGGGAACTTCCGCAACGCCATAGCGGCGATGAGGTTGGCCATGGAGGCCGCCTCGACTGGGTCGGACATGGCGTGGGCCGCGAACCAGCTTGGGGAGCTTTACTGGAACAGCGGCCACCCAGGGCAAGCCGAGTCCTACTACCGGCAGGCCATTGCGCGCGACCCCGCCTTCATCCCTCCCCACGCTGGGCTGGCAAAGGAAAAGGCCGCTCGGGGCCGGCTAAGCGAGGCCATCCGAGGCTACCAGTGGGTGGTGACCCGCTTCCCGCTTCCCGAGTACGTGATCGCACTCGGCGACCTTCAGAGGGTCGCGGGCCGGCGAGAAGCTGCCGCTCGTCAGTACGCCCTGGTCGAGGTGGAGGAGCAGCTCTTCCTGGCTAACGGAGTCAACGTCGATCTCGAGATTGCCCTGTTCGACGCCGACCAATCAATCGACCTGGCGGGCGGCCTTGCTGCCGCCCAGGCCGAGTGGGGGCGCCGCCACAGCATCCACGTGGCCGACGCACTCGCCTGGCAGCTCCATGCGAACCGCAGATACAAGGAGGCCATGGGATTCGCGAACCATGCGCTCCGTTTGGGCACGCGAAACGCACTGTTCTTCTTCCACCGCGGCATGATCGAGAAGGCTCTGGGACGAACGGGCGCCGCCCAGCGTGACCTCGCCCGAGCCCTCGCCATCAACCCGCACTTCTCCATCTTGTGGTCGAAGCTGGCCGCTCAGACCCTGGCCGCCCTCGGGAGCGCCCGGTGAGGTCGGCGATTCGCGCCCTCGTCGTGATGACCGCGGCGGCTTCCCTGTTCCTCTGGATGGGAGCGGCCTCCGCCCCGGCCGCCTCTGCGCACCCTCTGGGGAACTTCACGGTCAACCGGTACAGCGGCATTGTCGTCGCCCCGGGCCGCGCGCGGATCGACTACGTCCTGGACATGGCAGAGATCCCCACGTTCCAGGAGCGGCCGAGGATCGATGCCAACGGCGACGGGGTGGAAAGCGATCCCGAGCGTCAAGCGTATGCCGACACCGAGGCGGCCAAGCTGGTCCACGGCGTGACGATGACGGTCGCGGGCTCCGCGATTCCTCTCAAGGTTATGACGCGGTCGCTTCGATATCTCCCCGGCCAGGCGGGCCTCCCAACCCTTCGTCTCCAAGCGACCTTCACCGGGGAAGTGCCCGCCTCAGGCTCGGTGCAATACCGGGACCGCAACTTTCCTGAAAGGATCGGGTGGAAGGAGATCACGGTCAGGTCCGAACCAGGCGTGGCTGTAGCACGGTCCAGCGTGCAGGCCACGAGCGTCAGCCGGGCCCTGCTGGCCTACCCCAAGGACTTGCTGTCCAGCCCGCTCGACGTGACCACCGCGAGCTTCACCTTCGAGCCCGGACAGGCTTCGGCGGTTGCGCAACCAGACCCTCGCGGGCCCGCGGTGGCGAACGTCCCCATCGCCAGCGGCGGCGCGTTCGCGGCCCTGGTGGGGTGGCGTCTCACGCCCCTGTTGCTCTTCACGTCGCTGCTGCTGGCCTTCCTGTTCGGAGCGGTCCACGCTCTGGGACCCGGACACGGCAAGACGATCACGGCCGCCTACCTCGTGGGGTCGGGAGCACGGGTCGGCCAGGCCGTCGCCGTGGGTGCCTCGGTCGCCCTGATGCACACGGCATCGGTGCTGTCCCTGGGTCTGGTGCTGCTGGTCCTGGCTCGGTCCTTCCCGGCTGAGCAGGTGTACCCGTGGCTGACGACGGTGATGGGCCTCGTCGCGCTCGGGCTGGGAGCGGGCTTGTTCGTGGCTCGGCTTCGAGCCCGCCGAGAGGGGCTCGACGTCCGGCACGATCACGGTCACGGTTCGGATGACCGCGATCACCGGCATCCTCGCCAGGGGCTCGCGGCGCTGGCAGTGGCGGGGGGCATCCTGCCCTCGCCCACCGCGTTCGTCGTCCTGGCCGGCTCGATCAGCGCCCATCGGCTCGCCTACGGCTTGGTCCTGGTTGGGGCGTTCAGCCTCGGCCTCGCGGGCGCGCTCATCCTGGTCGGCCTTCTGGCCCTCCGGGCCAGGGCGTTGGTCGCCGGCCGCTTGAGCGGCCGGCTGGCGGCCGCGATCCCCCTGCTCTCCGCGATGGTCATCGTGGGCTTCGGGCTGTTCTTCTCGGCTCGAGGGCTGGCCCAGCTGTCCTGAGCGGGACCGGGCGGGGGCCGGGCAGCCGGGAAAGCGCCCGAAAAAGAGAGGAGGCCGCAGGGGAGGCGGCCTCCTCGTGGCTTCGCACCGAACCTCGGCGGGCATCGCCCGCTCGGAAGAGGTACCGATGCTCGTCCGGCCTTGCAGAGAAGGGGGATGCTTCTCGCCTACATTTTCGGATGAGACCAGCGGAAAGTTCACCCGTGGTTCTGGATTTTTCGTGTCGATGCCACTGCCTCCTTCCTTCGGGCTCGGTAGCATCCCCGGGCGTGGCCGAGCACCGGGTCCTCATGTATTCGCGGCGAGCCTGCCACCTGTGCGACGAGGCCCGGGCAGTCCTGCTGGCCGAGCGAGAACGCTCCTCCTTCGCCTTCGAGGAGATCTTCATCGACGGTGACGATCGCCTTGAGCACGAGCACGGCCTCCGGGTCCCGGTGGTGGTGGTCGACGGCGTCGAGGAATTCGAGTTCTCGGTGCAGCCGGACCGTCTGCGGACCTTGGTCCGCGACTGAGCATCCCCCTGGACGCCACTCTCGGCGTACCGCTTGTGCCTTTGTGCACCCGTTCACAAGGGCGCTAGAATCTGGCCCGTGACGGCCCTCGCGGCGCATCGATGAGAGACCGCGCCATCCCCGAAGCCACCGTGGGGCGTCTGCCCATCTACCTCCGGTCGCTGGTGGAGATGGCCGAGCGCGGGGCCTCCACCGTGTCCTCTGGCGACCTGGCGGAGGCGGCCGGCGTGAACTCCGCCAAGGTCCGCAAGGACCTCTCTTATCTGGGCTCGTATGGGACCCGAGGGGTTGGCTACGACGTGGCCTACTTGATCCACCAGGTCAGACGGGAGCTGGGCCTGACCCAGGACTGGCCGGTCCTGATCGCCGGCGCCGGCAACCTCGGCCATGCCCTCTCGAACTACAAGGGGTTCACGGCGCGAGGCTTCCGGATCGGGGCCATCGTCGACAACTCGAAGGGAAAGGTGGGCGAGCGGATCGGTTCGATCACCGTGGAGCACATCGACCGCTTGGGTCAGATCTGCCGGCGGGAGGACGTGGCGATCGGCGTGATCTGCACGCCTGCTGCCGCGGCCCAGGAGGTGGCCGACCGGATGGTGGCGGCCGGTATCCGATCGATCCTGAACTTCGCCCCCGCCGTGATCGCCGTCCCCGGCCACGTCTCGGTGCGGAAGGTCGACCTCTCGATCGAGCTCCAGATCCTCGCCTACTACGAGCAGCGCAAGGCCGTGATCGAGGCGGTCAAGGGGGGCCGAGGCGCCGCATTGGACCTGGCCGGGGTACCGTAAGCGGGATGACCGGCCCGACCAGAGGAAGCGCCTGATGCCCGTCCTCGCCCTGGGAATCTCGTACCGCCGGGCATCGGTCGAGCTGCTCGAGCGATTGGCCTTCACCCACGAGGACTTCCCCAAGGCGTATCGACGGCTCCTCGATATGGAGGCCGTCACGGAGGCGGTCATCCTCTCCACGTGCAACCGCGTCGAGGTGTTCGGCGAGGTGGCCTCCTATCATTCGGGCTTCCTCGACCTGAAGCGCTTCCTGGCCGAGTCCCGTGAGATCGCTTCTGACGAGTTCGCTGAACCGCTCTACGCGCACTACGAGGACGACGCTGCCCTGCATCTGTTCTCGGTGGCAGCGGGGCTGGACTCCATGGTGCTGGGGGAGCCGCAGATCCTGGCCCAGGTCCGGCAGGCCTACCAGGTCGCCGAGGGCGAGCACACCGCGGGGCCCTCGCTTTCCCGCTTCTTCCGATCGGCGATCCGAACCGGACGGAGGGTTCGCGCCGAGACCGCCATCGGCGCGTCTCCCGCGGCGATGGTCGAAGCGGGAACTTCGCTCGCGGAACGGGAGCTGGGCGGGCTGGCCGGACGGTCAGTGCTCGTAGTGGGGGCCGGGGGGATGGCCGCGCTCGCGGTGAAGGACCTGCGGGCCCGAGGCGTGGGCGCGCTTCGGATCCTGAACCGAAACTTCGAGCGGGCGAGCCGGCTGGCCTCGCGGGCCGGCGCCGAGGCGGGAGGACTGGACGGCCTCGCCGGGGGGATCGCCCGCGCCGACCTAGTGGTGACCTCGACGGGCGCCGCCGGAACGGTGATCGGGCCGGACACGGTTCGTGAAGCCTTTCGGAGCGGTGGGGACGGAGGGCCGCTGTTCTTCCTGGACCTGGCCGTGCCCCGGGACGTGGATCCCGCGGTGGCCGAGCTCGAGGGGGTGCGGGTCGCCGACATCGACGACCTGAGGGGCGAGCTGGCCGGCAAGGGTGCGGGAGACGAAGAGCTGGAGCGGGCACGAGGAATCGTGACCGAAGAGGTCAAGCGCTTCGCCGCGTGGCGCCGGGCCGCCAAGCTCGCCCCGCTCATCCAGTCGCTGCGGGACCGAGGTGCGCGGATCCAGGCGGCTGAGCTGGCCCGGGTGGCTCCCCGGCTCACCCGCCTCTCGGACCGGGAATGGGCGGCGGTCCAGGCGCTGGCCTCCGGCATCGTCGCCAAGCTGCTGCACGAGCCCATCGTCCGGTTGAAGGACCAGCCCGGCCCCGGGCCGGACTCGCTGGCCCGAGCCTTGGCAGAGCTCTTCGGCATCGAACCGCCGACGGGGACCTGAGACACGTCATCGATCCGATGCAGTGGCGAGGGTCCGCCCCATGCGCGAGGGAGCGATGAAGGTTCGCATCGGGACGAGGCGCTCCCGTCTGGCGCTGGCCCAGGCTGAGGAAGTTGCGTACCACCTGGCGCTCCTCGGGGTGGAGTCGGAGCTGGCGCCCATGATCACCGCCGGTGATCGAGAGGCTCCCGCCTCCGGGAGAGGCGGGCTCAAGGGGTTGTTCGTCGCCGAGATCGTCCGGGCCTTGCAGGAGGGCGAGGTGGACCTAGCCGTCCACTCCGCGAAGGACCTGCCCGCCGACGATCCCGAGGGCGTCGTCATCGCGGCGGTCCCGGAACGAGCCGACCCCTTCGACGTCCTGGTGACGAGGAGGGACGCGCTCGGGCCGGGACATGTCGTCGGGACCTCCAGCCTCAGGCGGCAGGCCCAGCTTCGGCGGGCCCATCCAGGGCTCGAGGTGAGGGACCTGAGGGGGAACGTCGACACCAGGTTGAGGAAGCTCGAGGCCGGAGAAGTGGACGGCCTGGTGCTGGCCGCAGCCGGGCTGGCTCGCCTGGGGCTCTCGCCGCCTAACGCCACACCCCTTCCCCTGGATGAGATGGTGCCGGCGCCCGGACAGGGCTCGCTCGCGGTTCAGGCTCGCGCCGACGATCGAGCGACGTTGGAGATAGCTGCCCGGCTCGACCACCCCCGTTCCCGGTCGGCGTTCGAGGCCGAGCGCGGCGTGGTTCGCCGCCTGGGCGGGGATTGCCTGATGCCGCTCGGCGCCTACGCAGAGGAACGTGACGACGATGTGCGGCTCATGGCCGTGGTGGTTCGTCCCGACGGGTCGGATCTGGTGTGGGCGCAGGTCGAGGCCAAGGGCCCCGAGCTGGCCGCCGAGGAGGCCGCAGCGACGCTCCTCGCGGGCGGGGCGGCCCAGATCCTCGCGGAGGCAGGATCCGAGCGATGACCGGCTCACTCCACGGCAAGCTCATTCTGGTCACTCGGCCCCCCGAGGAAGCCGGTGAGCTGGCCCGACTGCTGGAGGAGCGGGGGGCGCAGCCCTTGGTCGCGTCTGCCATCGAGCGGTTCCCGGTGACCGAGGGAGCGCTGGACCAGGCCCTGGACGAGCTGGCCGGCGGCCGATTCGCGTGGGCAGTGTTCACCAGCGTGGCAGGGGTGGAGGCGGTATTCCATCGGCTCGGCCCGCGCGATGCGGGAAAGCTGAGGGCCCGGGTGGCGGCGATCGGGGAGGGGACGGCGGGCGCTCTTCGCCGGTTCGGCGTCGAACCGGACCTGGTCCCATCGACGTTCACCACGGCGGCCCTCGGCCGGGCGATGCCACGCGGTTCGGGCAACGTGCTCCTGGCCCGCGCCGACATCGCTCCCGACGGGCTGGACGACGCGGTGGCCGCGAAGGGATGGACGCCGGTTCGCGTCGATGTCTACCGGACTCGCCCGGCGCGGTCGATGCCGGCCGAAGCGACAAGGGCTCTTCGCGAGGGTCGCGTGGATGCCGTCACGTTCACGAGCGCCTCGACGGTGGAGGGGTTCGTGCTCGTGGCCGCTGCGGCCCTCGGAACCGCCGTCCGGCGGCCGAAGGCCGTGTGCATCGGCCCGGTCACGGCCGCGGCAGCCCGGCAGGCCGGCCTCTTCGTCGCCGCGGTGGCGCGGCCGCATACAATCGAGGGCCTGATGGCGGCGGTGGAGCGAGCGCTCCGGCCGCGCAAGCGTAAGGAGCACTGAACCTCACATGCGGTTCCCGCAGCAACGCCTTCGGCGACTGAGGAGGACCCCCGCACTTCGGTCCCTGATCCGGGAGACCGATCTCTCCCCGCGCCAACTCGTCGCACCCATGTTCGTCAAGGAGGGGATCTCGGAGCCGCTCTCCATCCCGTCGATGCCGGGACACGCCCAGCACACCCTGGAGTCACTGACGAAGGAGGCCCGGGAGATCGCCGCCCGGGGAGTGGTGGGGTTCGTGCTGTTCGCGATCCCTGAGCGGAAGGACCCCGAGGGCTCGGAGGCCTGGAACCCTTCGGGTGTCGCGCAGCGCGGTCTTCAAGCGCTTCGCGAAGAGCTGGGTGACGAAGCCGTTCTCATCGCCGACCTGTGTCTGGACGAATACACGGATCACGGCCACTGCGGCGCGCTGTCCGCCGACGGCTCGGTGGACAACGACCGGACTCTCGAGCTGTACCGGAAGATCGCGGTGGTCCAGTCGCACGCGGGTGCGGACCTGGTGGCCCCCTCCGGGATGATGGACGGGCAGGTCGCCGCGATCCGCCAGGCGCTCGACGACGCCGGCCGGACCTCGACCGGCATCCTGGCGTACGCTGCGAAGTTCGCCTCTTCGTTCTACGGCCCGTTCCGCGACGCGGCCGAGTGCGCCCCGAAGTCCGGGGATCGAACTGGCTACCAGATGGACCCGGCGAACTCGGACGAGGCATTGCGTGAGATCCGTGCGGACATCCAGGAGGGCGCCGACATCGTGATGGTCAAGCCTGCCCTGCCCTACCTCGACGTGATCCACCGCGCCAAGCAGGAAACCGCGTTCCCGTTGGCCGCCTACAACGTGAGCGGGGAGTACGCCATGGTCAAGGCTGCCGACCAGAACGGCTGGCTCGACGGGCGGCGGGTGGCGCTAGAGATCCTGACGGCCATCCGCCGGGCCGGGGCCGATCTGATCCTCACCTACCACGCCAAGGAAGCCGCCGAATGGCTGAGTTGAATCGGGGGTCCGCACATTGGAGGGAGATCGTGCTCTCGTCGCGGCTGCAACCGCCGTCCTGCTCGTAACTGCGGGCTGTAACTCTAATCGAGTCCCGGTAGCCAAGGCCTCCACCAATCTGTCGCCGCGGTTCTCGCCAGACGGTTCGAAGCTGGTGTTCAGCTCGGACCGCGACGGCAACGATGAGATCTATGTGGTTGGGTCCGATGGGCAGGATCTGACCCGGCTCACCAGGAATGCCGCCAAGGATCTCGACCCGTCCTTCTCTCCCGATGGTTCGAGGATCGTCTTCGACTCGGACAGGGAAGGTCCGGTGGCGATCTTCGTCATGAACGCGGATGGCTCCGATCCCGTGAACGTGAGCAGGCCCCCGCAACCGGGCGACATCTTCCCCGCGTGGTCCCCCGACGGTCGCCGGATCGCTTTCGCCTGTGGTCCGACCTTCGAAGGCCTGGACATCTGTGTGATGGACTCCGACGGAGCCCATCGGGAGGTGCTGTTCGACGATCAGGGGACTCGGGAATGGGAACCGGCTTGGTCCCCCGATGGGAAGCGAATAGCCTTCGTCTCCAACCGGACGGGCGACGACGATATCTACGTCGTTCGCGCCGACGGCACCTCGCTCGTTCGCATCACCCGAAGCCCCAGCAGGGATGCGGACCCGGCGTGGTCGCCCGATGGGAAGTGGATTGTCTTCGACTCGGATCGACGGGGAGCCGTCAGCATCTACCGGATGAACGCCAACGGCTCCGGGATACTTCGCCTTACGAACGGGTCGGATGGGTCGCCTTCGTGGTCCCCGAACGGCACGACGATCGCGTTCTTCCACGAGGCAGGACGCGGGACCGAGCTCTTCCGCGTGGACAGCGACGGCGGCAACTTGGTCCAAGTGACGGCCTGAATCCAGGTAAGGGCGGGGCAGCCGGTCCGATCGTCGGCCACAAAGGGGGCCGTGGACCGGTCGGAGGAGCCGTTCGAGGAAGCGCGGAAGGTCCATTCCGGGCGGGGTGAACTCGCCGGCGCGCGCGTTCGGCGCCTTGGGCGGCGTTCCGCCTTTCATCGTGAAAGGCGAAGGCGCGTGGATCGAGGACGTTGACGGCCGCAGGTACATCGACAACGTCCAGTCGTGGGGCGCGCTGCTCTTCGGCCACGCCCGTCACGCACCCGGGCATCAGGGCAAGTGCACGATCGGGTCTTCGGGCACGGGTCGTCCATCCTGTGGACTCCAGATCTCGATGTCCGGGAAGTGAGCCGCCCACACGTACCACTCCGACACGTGCGATGGGATGAACTCGAGATGCGACCCGGTGAGCGGTCCCGCGACGGCGACCCCCTCGTAGGTCCACGTCGAACCTGTCTGCCCGTCGACGGGTCCCTTCGGCCCCGTTCGGAAGGTGAGGATGCTTCCGTCCAGCACCCTGGAGAACGCCAATGCGCCGTAGCTACCTTCGGCCTGAAAGGCGGTCACCACGATTGGAGTCCCACCAAGGTCATCGTTGACCACACCCCCCGATGCAGACAGGCCACCCAACGGATAGACGCGTTGTCCGGTCGGGGCGACCGCCCCCATGACCAAGGTGGCTGGCGGCAAGCGCGCGTCCCACCGGGCCACCGTCTTCCGGAAGGATGTCGGAATGAGATCGAGGCCGATGGTGTGCTTGCTGCCGTGACCGGTCCGGCTCCCCTGCTCCTCGGCCAGGACCTCGGTATCGGGATGAAGCTTCAGCCACGCGCCCCAGGCCATCTGCTGAAGTGGCAGTAGCTTCAGCTTCGTGCCGCGCCGCCTGCCGAGGATGGCCGTACCCAGGTACGCGGACCACACGCTTCTGGTGGTCCGATCGGTGAGCGTGTTCGTCCCGTTGTAGTGCGGCCCATGATCGAACATGACGCGGCGGCCGCCCACGCGGGCATCGAATGCCACGGCGGTGCTGCACTGTTCGCACAACATGATCGCGACCGGGCGGCCTGCCACGATGTCGTTGGCGTTGTGGTGATCGTCCATGATCCACCAGGGATAGGCCTTGGCCTGGCCTTCGATGGCGATACCCAACACCACGTCCTCGTCGCGCATGTGGGTCGCCTCGGAGGCGGGAACGAGCTTCGGGTCGTCGAGCGATCGAGCGTGTCGATCGAGGAACTGTGGCCGGACGTACTCGAGCGTTCCCCCGTGGGCCTGCCGCGGTTGGAGGATCCGGCCGAGACCGAGGCCCTGCAGAACCCATCCCCGATGCTGGTAGATCTGCCCAGGATGCCGCACCGCCCAGGTCACCACCGCGAGAGATCTGCTGACGGCGCTCGGGGTGGCCCGGCGTCGCGATCCTGGTGAGCCAGTTCCATTCATTCGAGTCATGTTAGCCAGGGGAGCTCCTTGCTCACACCGACCTTCGGCCAGAAATTCGCATCCACCCGTCCCTCAGTCGGAGGTGGGGGAGAATGGGCCCTGCCGTGGGAAGGTCCGACGAGCTGTTCGATCGAGCCGGCCGGGTGATCCCCGGCGGGGTGAACTCGCCGGTCCGGGCGTTCGGCGCGGTGGGGGGTATCCCCCGGTTCATCGTCCAGGGCAGGGGTGCATGGATCGAGGACGCCGACGGCCGTCGGTACGTCGATTACATCCAGTCGTGGGGCGCGCTGCTCTTCGGCCACGCCCGGCAGGAGATCGTCGACGCGGCCGTCGAGGCAGCTCGCCGAGGGACTTCGTTCGGGGCCCCCACGGAGGCCGAAGTCCGCTTGGCCGAGCGGATCGTGGCGACGTTTCCCTGGATCGAGGAGGTCCGGCTGGTCTCCTCCGGGACCGAGGCTTGCATGAGCGCCGTCCGGCTGGCCCGCGGTGCAACGGGCCGCGCGAAGATCCTCAAGTTCGACGGCTGCTACCACGGGCACGCGGACGCGCTTCTGGCCAAGGCCGGCTCTGGCGTGGCGACCTTCGGCCTGCCGGGCAACGTTGGCGTCACCACGGGAGCAGTCGCCGACACGATCGTTGTCCCTTACAACGACCTCGCGGCGGTGAAGCATGTGTTCGGGCGACTCGGCGAGCAGATCGCGGCAGTCATCGTCGAGCCGGTCGCAGCCAACATGGGCGTCGTTCCCCCCGAAGACGGCTTCCTCGAAGGCCTTCGCTCGGTGACCGCGGACCACGGAGCGCTCCTCATCTTCGACGAGGTGATCACCGGCTTGCGCGTGGCCCGAGGCGGCGCCCAGGAACTGTTCGCGATCAGACCCGACCTCACGGCCCTGGGGAAGATCATGGGCGGCGGCTTCCCCTGCGCCGCGTTCGGTGGCCGGCGCGACCTCATGGAGCTGCTGGCGCCGACTGGGCCGGTCTATCAGGCCGGAACCCTCTCGGGGAACCCGGTGGCGGTGGCGTCGGGCCTGGCCGTCCTGGACCTGATCGATCGGCTCAACCCCTACCCTGAGCTCCGGCGCCGCGCTGAGAAACTCACGGAAGGACTGGCGAAGGCGTTCGCCGACGAGGGGATCGGGGCTTCCATCAACCGCGCAGGGTCCTTGTTCTCGGTGTTCTTCACCGGCGGGCCGGTTCGCAACCACGACCACGCAGCGGCCGCCGACCACGCACGGTACGCGAGGTTCTTCCACGGGATGCTCGAGGAGGGGATCTCCCTGCCACCCTCGGGCTACGAAGCGTGGTTCCTCTCCACGGAGCACGGCGACGACGAGATCGATCGAACGCTGGAAGCGGTGCAGAGAGTGGCGCCGGCTATCGGCTGACCGTCAACACGAGCACGATGGCGATCCCCACGACCATGACCGTGAACGCGATGAACGCGTCGCTCCCCTCGGTGATCGCGGCCAGGATGTGCATGCTCGCTCCTCTCGCTTTCCTCAGGCCGGTCCGTACCAGGGCGGGGCGGTTCCTCCGGTGAGCATGGCCTTTCGCTTCCGCTCGGCCCGGTCCAGGAAAGGCAAGTGGATGACGAACCCCACGATCGAGGCGAAGAAGAACGACCAGGAGTAGACCGGCACGTTGCCCGAGTCGTGGTACGCGTACACCGTGATCTGTGGACCGCCCGACTGGAAGAAGGCGTGGGCGGCCACGAGGTTCGTGTGGCCGGACACAGTGAACATGAAGTCCTCGACGGCGAACGTGGTCGGATCAACCGTGATGCAGCTCGTTTCCAGTGGCTCATCCGGGTCGCACACCTTCTGGCCCTGGCTCTCGAACTGCTTCTCCGCCTCAGCCCCCAGGTAGTTCTGGATCGCAGCCTTCGCGTTGTCCGACGCGGTCTTCGTCTTCGCGCTGGCGGCCTCCCACGGCGAGCCCGGGTACTTGGTGGTCTCAGGGAACTCCGTCGCGACCGGCCCGGTGCTGGCGGCGAACACCTGCCAATGGGCCTCGGTTCCCCGGGGACCCTGGTCGGGCTTGACGTTCGCCACCCCGAAGATCGTCGGCTGGAACACCCAGATCGTGGAAAAGAGGATCATCCACCCGAAGAACGACACGGCGACCACCAGGTAGGCCATCCGCAACCCGAAGATGGCCGCCAGGATCACGTACACGCTCCCCACGAACAGGATGACCGAGGCGACCACCGCGATGATCCCCTTGGCGAACGTGGGAGCGAGGCCGAGTGCGTCCATCACGGGCTCGCAGAGGCGGAGGGGGAGGCGGTGGCGCCGGGCGAGGCCGAGGGCGACGCTGCGGCTCCCGGCAGGCACTTGTTCTGGGCCTTGGGGACCTTCTGGATCGAGAGGATGTAATTGAGCACGTCCTCGATCTGCTGGTCGTCCATGGCACCCGCGAACTGGACGCTCCAGGATGGCATGTCCGTGCCCGGGCGACCCTGAGCGATCGTCTGCACGATCTGATCGATGGTCAGGTGATTGCACGCGATCCGGAGATCCGGGACTGCCACCACGTTGCTGTTGTAGAAGTTCTGCCCTCCGTGCAGGCCGGGGCCGTGGCACCGCACGCAGTTGAACCCGAGCTGGTTCTCCTCGGTGCCGGGCAGGGTGGTGAGGTGGCCACGGAGGACCGACTGCTCGAGCAGCAGCGCCGTGTCGTTCTTGTTGGTCTCGGGCTCCGTGTAAAAGACCGCTGCCGTGGACAACGCTATGGCCACGACCAGCATCGTCGACCACACATACAGCTTCACCAGGATGGGAGTCTCGAGGTCGGGATCGGACGGTCCGGGCTTCATCCCGGCAGGGATGTCGAGCTCGGCTCGCCGCCGGGGGCGGCGGAGCGAGGCCTGCGCCCCGATCCACGCCACGACCAGGACGATCCCGGAGGCGAGGCCGATCAGGATGGCCTTGCCCGTGGACAGCGCCGCGAGCACCGTCATCGCCTTCCTCCCCGAACCCCCGTCGTCGGCCTCATCGCTTCACGCCACGCAGAAGGGTCCCTGGGGCGGCTCGTGGATCGTGTCGGTGCCACGGGGAGGTCCAGCCGTGGGAGCTCCCGTGTTCACCTTCACCTGGCCACCCTCGACCGTGACGGGGAACCGCTGGAGGCCGTTGGGGGCGGGCCCCAGCTCGTACTCGCCGGCGTAGTTGTACTTGGAGCCGTGGCAGGGGCACTCGAACCACTGGCTCGAGGGGCAGAAGGGGACCCGGCATCCCAAGTGGGCGCACTTCTGGTACAGGGCCATCAGCCGGCCCCCGGAGACTTCGGCGGTGAGGTCGGTGTAGATGCCGCCCGGGTTGTCCCCGTTGCCGGTGTAGTTGATCAGCCAGAACCGCCCCGCCCCAGAGTAGTAGGGCTGCCGCTCGCTGGTGATCTGATCCATGATCGTCGCCGGAGAGTCCGTCAGGGTGATGGTGGACCCGAACCCTCCCTTCAGGTTCGGCCACAGGAAGGCGATCGTCGCTCCGCCGAACTGGGCTGCGAACACGCTGAGGGACGCGAGCAGGCTCCCCCTGAAGAAGTCTCGCCGGGACACCACGGCCTTCGGCCGGGGCGCCCGGGGAGTGGGTGCGACCGCGGGGCGTCCGGTCACGGGAGCCGCTCCGACCTCCATCGCTACAGCTCGAAGAACAGGCCCTGGCTCCACGGCCAGGCCCAGTTGAAGCCGGTTCCCCGGAAGAACGAACCGGCGATGGTCAGGGTCGCCCCGAACATGAACAGCATGGTGAAGAGCGTGATGACGAGCTTGCGGTCACCGGGCTTGGTGCTGGGGTTGCGGTCCACGAACGGCACAGCCCCCAGGCCGACCAGGATGAGCGTGGGGATGATGACCCCAGCGATCATCGGGTGGAAGTAACGGAGCAGCTCCTGGAGACCCAGGAAGTACCACGGCGCCTTCGAGGGGTTCGGGGTCAGGTTGGGGTTGGCAAGTTCGCGGAGCGGAGCGTTCACGAATGCCGAGAACACGATCAGGAAGAACGACACCACGAGGAGGCTCACGAACTCCTCGATCAGCAGGTGCGGGAACACGTTGATCCGGTCGCCCTGCTCTCGCTCCACCCGCTGGACGCCTTCCGGGGGGACCAGGGCCAGGAGGCGGTGCTTGTCCGGCGCTCCGGGCCTCGGTGTCGGAACGCGCCCCGTGGGCGGAGGGGCGGTCCGGGGCGCCGTGGGCGGGGGAGCGTACGCCATGACCCCCGCCGGCGCGCCGACGGTGGCGGCGGCGGGCACCGCTGCGGGAGCCGGAGCCGTCGCGGCCGGTGGTGCGCCCCCCCCGTCACCCGAGGCCGCGGCGGCGTGCTCTCGCTCGGCCGCCGGCCTCGCTTCGCGCTCGGGTTCGCCGTGGACTTTTCGGTAGGCCCGCACGCCGGCGGCCCGGGCTCGTCCTTCGGCCACTCGCCGGTCGGTCCCCTTCGCTAGCTCGGCCTGCAGCGTGGCGTCGAACACCGCCTGGTCCATGGGTGTCTCTTCGCGTGGCGGCATGTCTCGCTACCTCACAGCGGCCCGCTGATCCCGCCGTCCTTGCGGATCCGCCAGAAGTGGACGGCCAGGAACAGCACCAAGATGAACGGAAGGAACAGCACGTGGAACACGTACCAACGCAGCAGCGTGTTTGGGTTGACCTGGATGCCGGAGAGCAAGATGAACTTCGCCTGGTCCGGGATGAGGGGAGAGTTGCCGGAGATGCCTTCAGCGATCGTGACGGCCCACTGCGCCAGCTGGTCCCAGGGGAGGAGATAGCCGGTGAAGGAGAGCCCGAGCGTCAGGAACAGGAGGATCACCCCGACTACCCAGTTGAACTCGCGAGGCGGTTTGTAGGCCCCGGTGTAGAACACCCGGGCCATGTGCAGCGTCACCGTGATCACCATGAGGTGGGCGCCCCACCGGTGGATGTTCCGAACGAGGTCCCCGAAGTAGACGTTGTTCCTGATGCTCAACATGTCTGTATAGGCTTGGGCCGAAGCGTTCCCGGCCGTCGGTCGGTAGAAGAACATCAGGTAGATGCCGGTCACGGTCAGCAGCGTGAACAGGAAGAAGGAAAGCCCGCCCAGGCAGAAGGTATAGGTCAGCTTCAATCCGTGGCGCTTGATCTTGACCGGATGCAGGTGATACAGGACGTTGTTCATCATGGCCAGCGCGCGGTCGCGCTGCGTGTCCTTGTATCCCTTCCGGAAGATCGAGCCGGGACGGAACATCGACTTCCAGAACTCGGTCTCGCGGACCTTGTCCAGCGCCTCCATGGGGCTTGGAGGCCTGGGCAGCCTGTCCCGTAGCTTCAAGGGCGCTCCAGTTCGTTCCTATTCGACTTGCGTGTCCACCTTCTGCGACACGGGCACGGCGGCGAGCGTGCGGGCCCCGCCTCCATCCTCGGGCAGTCGCGCATAGTACAGGCAGTCGCTCGGGCACCGCTCCACGCAGACCGAGCACCGGGTGCAGGCGTTGTCGTCCACCACGAAGATGGCGAATGCCCCCTCCACCTCGGCCTCGACGGCCTCGTCCTCCGAGCGCTGCACGATCCCGGGGTCGAGCATGAAGATGCAGTTCCAGGGGCACACGTCCTCGCAGGCCCGGCACAGGATGCACGGCTCGGGATCGAGCATCAGGTGCTTGGGGGACCTCACCCCTTGCTTCAACCACTCCGGGTCGACGGTCTCCACCGTGTAGTCGGTCTTGATGTCGACCTCGGTCTTCACGAATGGCATCTGTCGCTCACCTCTCCATCAACGGTAGCCGCCGGTCGGACGGCTCTCGCTCTCGCTGCGCAAACGCCTGCGCAGCTTCTGGAGATGGTAGGGGATCATGATGAAACCCCCAAAGGGGATGCTGAACAGGATGATCGCGACCACATCTCGCGCCTTGAACAGGAAGAACTTGAGGGTGGTGGGGCAGGGGCACCGGTGCCAGCCCAGCTTCTGGTCGGCGAAGTACAACCACCAGGACGGGACGAACGCGATCAACCCGATGGCCAGGAACCACAGGACCAGAGAGGCCACGACCGCCTTGGTCCAGGTCCATTCGAATTCCCGGACGAACGCCTGGAACCGATCGACGTAGGGCCTGGCCCGCTCTTGGAGTCCTCGGGGAACCAGTCTGATTGCGAGCTTCACCGATCCAGTCCTTCGAGGGGAGATTGGGCCGGATTATATCGGCAGGCCCTGGGGCCCAAGCGCCCGGTGGCCCGGGCCGGCGGGCGGCCTGTCCAGTCTGGCCAAAGGCTTGTGAAGGCGTTCACAAGCATCGACCCCACTATGCCCCGCAGGCGGAGACTCTGCAACCCGGTCCGAGGCCGTGTCCGATCGTCGCCGGGCTGAGACCATAGGGCCCTGATGGTCGCGGACGTCGCGCAGGGTGTGAACCAGTGGTGGGCGCCGGCCCTGGCGTTCGCGGCCGGAGTCGTCTCGTTCCTGTCACCGTGCGTCCTGCCGCTCGTGCCCGGCTACCTAGCCATGGTGACCGGGGGGGACGATCCGACTCACGACCGGCGCCCCCTCCTTCCCGTCCTGCTCTTCATCCTCGGTTTCTCGGTCGTCTTCACCGTGGTCGGCGGCTTCGCCGCCACCGCTCTGACCAGAGCGGTGAAGTCCGCGCTCGGCCAGCGGATCGCCGGCGTGGTCGTGCTCGCCTTCGGAGTGTTCATGCTGCTGTACGCGCTCCGGCTGGGGAGGCTGTGGGTCTATCGGGAGGTCCGTCCTCTCTTCTCCCGCGTCAAGCCCGGTCCGGCGGGAGCCTTTCCGCTGGGGATGGCGTTCGCCGTGGGGTGGACCCCCTGCATCGGACCGGTGCTCGGAGCCATCCTGACCCTGGCGGCGAACCAGCCGGGGCACGCCAGGACCGTCCTGTTGCTCCTGTCCTACTCGCTCGGTCTCGGGGCCCCGTTCCTATTGGTGGGGCTGGGGCTCCGGCGCCTCCTGGGGGCCTTTCGCTTCTTCAGCCGCAACTACCACTGGTTCGCCGGTGTGAGCGGCGTGGCCCTCACGGCGATCGGCGTGCTGCTGCTGACGGGCGTGTGGGGCCCGTCGTTGTTTCGGTTCGTCAGTCGGTTCACTCCCTCGCTGTAGGAGGGAGTACCGCCCGTTCCTGGGCCGCGAGTCTCGAGTCCGCGCGCCATACTGGTCGCCGCATGTCCGAGCGAGCGGTGCTCTCACCTCCCGGCGAGCGAACCCCCCGACCGGTGGTTCCGGTCCGGGCCGGTGGGGGCCGCGGACTTCGATCCGCCGCCATCGCCGCCACCGCAGCCACATTCCTCCTCATCGGGATCGGGGCGTTGGTCCGGGCCACGGGGTCCGGGCTCGGATGTCCCGGCTGGCCGAAGTGCTTCGGGCGGTGGATCCCGCCGCTGCAGTACCACGCCATCATCGAGTACTCGCACCGGCTGGCGACCGTCGTCGACACCATCTTGGTCGCTGTCCTGGCGGCCGTGGGACTCCTCCGATACCGATATCGGTGGGCCCGCCGCGTGCTGTGGCCGTCGGTGGCCGCGGTGGGACTGATCGTGCTGCAGGCGGCGCTGGGGGCGCTGGTGGTGAAGGGAGACCTGGAGGCGCTGGTGGTCACGGCGCATTTCATGAACGCCATGGTCCTGGCGGGAACCCTCGTCTATGCGACGGTGGCCGCGTTCACGATCGGGACGAAGCTCGCGCCGGTCGATCGCCTGGCCCGGCTGGCCCGGGTCGTGGCGGCGAGCGTGTTCGCCCTGCTGGCGGTGGGCGCCTACGTCCGGGGGGAAGGGGCAGGCCTGGCCTTCCCGGACTGGCCCCTCATGGACGGACGAATCATCCCCGCGCTTTCCGAGCTGCGACCGGCGCTCCACTTCGCGCACCGGGCGCTGGCCGCCGCGGTCTTCGTCCTGGCGGTGTGGCTCGCCGCCCGGGCGTGGCGAGAGCGGCGCACCCGAACCGCGGCTGCTGCTCTGGCGCTGACCGCGGTCGGCCTGTTCGCGGCGCAGATCCTGATCGGCGCGGCGAACGTGTGGTCGCGGCTGGCTCCGGCCGCGCTCACCGCCCACGTCCTGGTGGCCGGGTTGATGTGGGGAGCGGTGGTGGCCACGGCCACGGTGGCCCGGGTGGAGTCGAGCGGCCGATGAAGACGGCGGTTCATTCGGAGACGGCGCCCCCGAGGAGTGGAGGAGGTCCCCGGGCGGCCCTGGCCGCGTACTACCACCTGACCAAGCCGAGGATCGTCGTGCTGCTCCTGATCACCACGGTTCCCTCGATGGTGCTGGCGGACAAAGGGCTCCCTTCGCCGTGGCTCATCGCCGCCACGCTCCTCGGCGGGACGATGTCGGCGGGCGGTGCCAACGCCATCAACCAGTTCCTCGACCGGGACATCGACGAGATCATGACTCGCACACGTCGCCGACCCCTTCCGGCTCATGTGATCAAGCCGGGATATGCCCTCGCCTACGGGATCGCGCTCGGCGTGGCGGGGTTCGTGTGGATGCTCGCGACCGTGAGCCTCCTCGCGGCCCTGTTGTCCGCTGGGGCGCTTGCCTTCTACGTGTTCGTCTATACGTCGTGGCTGAAACGGTCGTCCCCGCAGAACATCGTCATCGGGGGGGCGGCGGGAGCCGCTCCCGCGCTGGTGGGATGGGCCGCCGTCACCGGGGGGGTGGGATGGCCGGCCGTGGTGCTGTTCGCCATCGTGTTCCTGTGGACGCCGCCGCATTTCTGGGCGCTCTCGCTCCGGTATCAGCGCGACTACCGCGCCGCCGGCGTCCCAATGCTGCCCGTGGTGGTCGGTCTCGAGGGCACCACTCGAAGCATCGTGCGGTACTCGTTCCTCCTAGTGGCCGTCACCCTGGTGCTCTGGCCGGTGGCTCATACCGGGCTCATCTACCCGGTCCTGGCAGCTCTGCTGGGGGTGCTGTTCATCCTCCGCGCGCTTCGACTGCGATCGGCCGGGACGATCGCGGTGGCCATGAGCCTGTTCCGATACTCCATCGTGTATCTCGCCCTGCTGTTCGGAGCCGTCGCGCTCGACACGCTGGTCAAGTACGGGCTGTGAGCCCGGTCATCGGGGGCAGTGCGAGGTAACAGAACTTTCATCCGCCCGGGGCGGCCCCCCGGATCGGGCCCCGATGGGGTGGTGATAAGGTGTGCCTCGGCCACTCGTTGCCTGTTCTGAAAACGTTGATTGGGTGAGGGGAGGCATGAGGGTTCGAGCCAGAGCGCGGTTGTACGCGGTCCTCGCTGCCGCCGCGTTCGCGCTTTCCGCCTGTGCCCGGGACGACTTTCCACAGAACACCCTGGCCCCCCAGGGGCCGCAAGCGGAGAAGATCGACCGCCTGTTCCAGCCGGTGTTCTGGATCGCCGTCGCGGTCTTCTTCCTGGTGGAGGGGGCGATGGTCTATTTCCTGGTTCGCTACCGCCACCGCCCCGGGCGGGGCGTCCCCGCCCAGGTCCACGGCAACAAGCGTCTCGAGGTGACGTGGACGGTCATCCCTGCCGTGCTCCTGGCGGTCATCGCCGTGCCCACGCTCTGGACGATCTTCGCGCTCGCCGAAAAGCCGGCGAACGCGCTGGAGATCACCGTGACCGGCCATCAGTGGTGGTGGGAGGTCCGCTATCCGGCCCAGGCAAGCAAAGGGGTGGCCAAGGAGATGGTCACTGCCAACGAGGTCCGCATCCCCACGGGGATCCCCGTCTACATCTCGCTCATCTCCGGCCCGTCGGGGGCGGCCGGCGGCCCGGTGATCCACAGCTTCTGGATCCCGAGGCTGGCCGGCAAGCAGGATGTGGTGCCCGGGCGAACCAACCATCTCACGATCGAGGCCCCCAACCCCGGGACCTACCTGGGCCAGTGCGCGGAGTTCTGTGGGATCTCCCATGCCAACATGCGCCTTCGCCTTGTGGCCCAGCCGCCGTCAGAGTTCGAGGCGTGGGTTCAGCAGCAGGCCCAGCCCGCAGCCCAGCCGCCCCCGGACGTCCTGGCCATCATGGATCGAGTTGGATGCGGCGGGTGCCACACGATCAACGGGGTCAAGGGCCAGGGTGGGGTTCCGTACGCGGGGATCGTCGGCCCCGACCTCTCGCATTTCGCCGACCGCTCGACCTTCGCCGGGGCCATCCTCGACATCACCCCCGCGAACCTGGCCGACTGGTTGCGGGACCCCCAGGCCGTCAAGCCAGGGAACGACATGACGATCGGTCCCGGTGGCCAGCCGGGGAGATCCGTCCTCTCCGAAGACGAGATCAACGCGCTCGTGCAGTATCTGGGGAGCCTGAGATGAAAGGGGTGCAGCCCGCAAGATGGCGACCGTAGCGACCGAGCCCGAGGGCATCACCTACTGGCGGCGCAAGATCCTCGCCAGGCCCAAGGGCACCACCGGCTGGTGGAGCTGGGTCACCACCGTCGATCACAAGCGCATCGGCGTCCTGTACGGGGTCACGGCGTTCGTGTTCTTCATCGTGGGCGGCAGCGAGGCGCTGCTGATCCGTCTCCAGCTGGCCCGCCCAAACGGGACCGTGGTCAGTGCCGAGGCCTACAACGCGATCTTCACCATGCACGGGTTGACCATGATCTTCCTGGTGGTCATGCCCCTCGGCGCGGCCTTCTTCAACTACATGTTGCCACTCATGATCGGGGCCCGGGACGTGGCCTTTCCCCGCCTCAACGCGTTCAGCTACTGGGTGTTCCTGTTCGGTGGCCTCTTCCTCTACTCCAGTTTCCTGCTGGGTGGAGCTCCCGCCGGCGGCTGGTTCGGATACGCGCCCCTGTCCGAGCAGCCCGCCAGTCACATGACCTTCTACGCGCTGGGCCTGCTGATCCTGGGCATCTCCTCGACGGTCGCGGCCATCAACTTCGCCGTGACGATCATCAACATGCGGGCCCCGGGCATGAGCCTGATGCGCATGCCCGTGTTCGTGTGGATGACCTTCGTCGTGTCCTTCCTGCTGATCTTCGCCCTCCCCGTGCTCACCATCGGGCTGTTCGAGCTGTTCTTCGACCTGCGGTTCGGGTCGAACTTCTTCAACGTGTCGAATGGCGCGGATCCGGTGCTATGGCAGCACCTGTTCTGGCTGTTCGGGCATCCGGAGGTGTACATCCTGATCCTGCCGGCCATGGGGATCGTGTCCGAGGTCCTCCCGGTGTTCTCCCGCAAGCCGCTGTTCGGCTATCCGGTGGTGGTGTTCTCGGGCATCGCCATCGGGTTCATGGGGTGGGGCGTGTGGGCCCACCACATGTTCGCGGTGGGACTGGGGCCGGTGGCGAATTCCGCGTTCGCCCTGTCCACGATGTTCATCGCCGTGCCCACCGGGGTGAAGATCTTCAACTGGCTGGGGACGCTGCACGGTGGGGACATCCGGTTCAGGACGCCGCTCCTGTTCTCGCTGGGCTTCATCGCGATGTTCATCATCGGAGGTCTGTCCGGTGTGACCCACGCCATCGTGCCGGCCGACTACCAGCAGACAGACACCTACTACATCGTGGCCCACTTCCACTACGTACTGTTTGGAGGCGCGATCTTCGGGCTGTTCTCCGGGATCTACTACTGGTGGCCGAAGATGACCGGGAAGCTCCTGTCGGAGCCCATCGGCAAGGTCCACTTCTGGCTGATGCTGATCGGGTTCAACTTGACCTTTGCACCCATGCACATCCTGGGGCTCCAGGGGATGCCCCGCCGCATCTACAGGTATGCCCCTGGCCATGGGTGGGATACGTGGAACTTCATCATGACGATCGGGGCGTTCCTGATCGCCCTGTCGATCCTGGTATTCCTGGCGAATGTGGTCCGGACGTTCCGTCGGGGAGAGGTGGCCGTACCCGACCCGTGGGATGCTCGGACGCTCGAGTGGTCCATCCCGTCGCCGCCTCCTCCGCACAACTTCGACGAGATTCCCGTGGTGTCCTCCGTCGATACCTTCTGGCACTCGAAGTACGCGGAGGGCCCGGAAGGGGAGCTTGTTCCGGTGGTGGCCGGCGGGTCGAACGGGGAGGAGCACTCGTCCGCCTCCGAAGAGCATCCGGCCACGGGCACGCGGACGCCCGGCGAAACGCATGGCGAGGGCCACGGCCACGGGATCCACATGCCCTCGCCATCGTATTTCCCGCTGATCGCGGCGCTCGGGCTGCCCATCCTCGCCTACGGGCTGCTCTACTCGACCATTCTGATCGTGGACGGGGCGCTCACCATCCTGGTCGGACTGTACGGATGGGCCATGGAGCCCTCCGCCGAGCCGGAGTAGGAAGGCGATGGCCACCCCTGTCAGGGCAGTCGAGCACGGTGCGCCAACCAGCACCGGTCTCTCCAACGCGAAGCTCGGCATGTGGGCGTTCCTCGCTTCGGAGTGCCTCCTGTTCGGCGCCCTGATCTCCACGTTTCTCCTGTACCGAGGCAAGGAAGTCACGGGGCCCACCCCACAGCAGATCTACGACATCCCGTACACATCGGTGAGCTCCTTCGTCCTGCTCATGAGCAGCCTGACCATGGTCCTGGCCCTGTCGGCCATCCAGCGGGGGGACCACGCCAAGCTCCGAACCTGGCTCATGGCGACCGCCCTGTTGGGCATGACGTTCATCTCGGGCCAGGTCTACGAGTTCACCCGGTTCGTCCAGGATGGGATGACGATCAAGACCAACGTCATCGCCACCAGCTTCTTCACGCTCACCGGCTTTCACGGCGCTCACGTCACCGGCGGGATCCTGATGCTCCTGTCGCTATACGGCATGTCGCTGGACGGCCGATTGCCCGTGGCACGAGCCGAGGCCGTCGAGCTGGTCGGTCTGTACTGGCACTTCGTGGACATCGTGTGGATCGTTATCTTCACGGTCGTCTACCTGATCCCCAAGTCGGGCTGATCGCCATGGCAGATACGTCTGGATCGGTGGAGCGAACGGCTCGAGAGACCGAGCCCCAGGCCGTCGCGAAGGAGCCCGAGCTGCTGGCCCACCCGGGTCCCCGACAGTACGTGATGGTGGCGATCGCTCTGGGCATCGCCACCGCCATCGAGGTGGCCTGGTACTACGCCAGCGTGCCCCACCCGCTGTTCGTGGCGCTCCTGTTGTTCCTGTCGTTCATCAAGTTCAGCCTCGTGGTCTTGTGGTTCATGCATCTCCGCTTCGATAGCCTGATCTTCCGGAGACTCTTCGCCACGGGGCTGGCCCTGGCCCTGTCCGTCTACCTGATCGTGCTGGTCATCTTCGGCGCCCTGAAGGCCCCCTGGCTCCTCATCGTGGCCTTCTTCCTCATCGTGCTGCCGGTCGGCGCGCTCATCCTGCGCATGCGGCAGGGTGGCGTGGGCCAGCCCGCGTCGCGCGAACTGGCCGGTCCGGGCTCGAGCGGCCACGGATAGGCCGGCCATGACGCTTCCTCCCTGGCACCTCCACCCGGAGGTCCTCGCCATCGGGCTGGTCCTGGAGGGCGCCTACCTGTGGGCCCTGGCCAGGCTGGGACCGGGCGCCGTGCCGGCCGGTGAGCCGCCCGTCAGCCGGAGACAGGTGGCCTGGTTCTCCTCCGGGGTCCTGGTCATCCTGGCGGCCTCCCTGTGGCCGATCCACGACCTGTCCGAGCGGTATCTGCTCAGCGCGCACATGGTGCAGCACACGCTGATCTCCCTGGTGGCCCCGCCGATGCTCCTGCTCGGGATGCCGCCGTGGCTGCTCAGACGCATCCTGTCTCCGCGGCCGCTGCGGGCCGTGGTCCGCCAGCTCACCCGGCCGCTGATCGCCCTGGTCCTGTTCAACGGCGTCATCGTCCTGACGCACTGGACGGCCGTGATGAACCTGATGCTCCGGCACCATCCCCTGCACCTTGTGGGCCATCTTGCCCTGTTCCTCTCGGCCACCGCGATGTGGTGGCCGGTGATCAGCCCGCTCCCCGAGATGCCGACCCTCTCCTACCCGGGACGGATGCTGTACCTGTTCCTCCAGTCGATCGTGCCGACCGTGCCTGCATCGTTCTTCACGTTCGGTAGCCAGCCCCTCTATTCGTTCTACGTGACGGCGCCCCGGATCTGGGGAGTGTCGGCACTCACCGATCAGACTGTGGCCGGGTTGATCATGAAGCTGCTCGGGGGGGCCATCCTGTGGACCGTAATCGCGGTGGTCTTCTTCAAGTGGTTCTTCGTGGAGCAGCAGGGCGGATGGGACGAGCTCAAATGGCGCGACGTCGAGCGCGACGTCCAGTCGGAGATGAGCAAGCGGTGAACGAAGTCGAGCGGGACCAGCGAGCGGGGCGGCTTCCCGGCATCGCCTATCCCCTCATCGCGGGGATCCTCGGGGGGATCCTCGTGTGGAGCTTCTCCCGAATCCTCCTGGCGGTCGGCAAAGACGAGGCGGTGGCCATCGCCAGCCTGATGTCCCTGAACATCCTGATCGGTGCCGCCCTCGTGGCGTACGGCAGGCGGGTCAGGGGGCGGCCGGTGGCCCTTCCCTTCCTGCTGGGAGCGGCAGGTGTCCTGGTAGCCGTGGGAGTGGCCGCAGCCGTGGCGTTCGGTGACCGGGGCCCGGCAGGGGTCGAGGCCGGGCCGGCCAAGACAGAGAGCGTCTCGCTCACCGCTTCCGGGATCAAGTTCGTGGAGACCAAACTCACGTTCACCGCCGGAGCCAAGATCAGTATGAAGTTCGACAACAAGGACTCCGGGACCCAGCACAACTTCCACCTGTTCGACGGGAAGGATGCCAACGCGCCCTCTCTGTTCGCTGCTCCGCTCGTGACCGGGCCGTCCACGGCCACCTTCGGCTTCACGGCTCCGTCCAAGCCGGGTAGCTACTTCTACCACTGCGACGTGCACCCGACCCAGATGACCGGGACCGTGACGGTCGTGCCGGCGAAGCCCCCGCCGGGCGGTCCCGGCGGTCCCGGCGGGGCGATCCAGCTCGCGGCCAAGGGCATCGCGTTCGCTCCGACGAAGCTGACCGCTTCGTCGCCCAACGTCACGATCCACTTCTCCAACCAGGACGCCGGCATTCCCCACAACGTGGCCGTGTTCAGCGGGCCCGACGCGACCGCGCCGGCGATACTCCACGGCGACCTCATCACCGGCCCGGCCACGATGGACTATTCGTTCTCCTTGCTGGGTCCGGGGACCTACTTCTTCCACTGCGACGTCCACCCCACGCAGATGACCGGCACGATCACGCTGTCCGGCTGACCTGGGCCGGCTTGCACACTCTGATCCACGCGCCTTCGCCGAACCGAAGCCCCGCTCGATCGATCATGGCGTCCAGCACCCCCTCCTGACCGAGCAGATCGGACGGCATGAGTGTTCGGCTCCTCGCTTCGCCGATCAGGCGCCAGCCTCCCAGCGGCCAGCGGGGCGGTCGAAGCTCACGGAGATCGCTCCATGAGACCTCGAACGGCGGGCGCGCCGTGTAGCGCACCGTCAGTCCGCCGCCCGCCACGTCGAGCGATGCGACGCGAGCGGTGAACCCCGAGACGGCCACGAGGGCTCCACCGAGAGCAAGGACGATCTGGAGGGCCGGAGGGCCGAACTGTGCCGTCTCGCTCCACGCCAAGGCGGCGGTCCCCGCCAGCCCCGGCACGAATGAGGCTCGGGAGGTCCGCGAGGCCTGAGCGACCGGAAGTGGCCTGCGACGTGGAGGGCCTCTTCCTCTTCGGATCGGCGCCGTGCGGCCCCACGAGACGATCCCCACCGCGGCGACAACCGCCACGCAGATGAGGAAGAGGCCCGGGGCGATCCAGCGAAGGACGACGAGGACACTCACGGCCCGAAGGGTAGAGGCCACTACCGACACGCCCCGAGCCCTCATTGGATACTTCCGTTCGCATGGACATCGCTGAAGCCAGGCGGACATTTCGGGACGTTCGGGTCGTGCACGTCGGCTCGCTTCTCCCCGACGGTGCGCCCCACGTGGTGCCGCTGTGGTTCGTGTGGCTCCCCGACGGCGTCTACGTGACCTCCCGGAAGCGAAGCCAGGTGTGGCGCAACATCACGCGCGACCCCAGAGTGTCGCTCGTGGTCCGCCGCGGAGAGGCGTGGACGGAGCAGGCCGGCATCCTCGTCCGGGGGAGAGCCGAGCTGTTGGGGCGCGAGCATCCCGAAGCGAAGCAAGCCCTGTCCGCCTGGTTCGAGAAGTATCGATCGGAGCTGGCCGGGTTCGGATTCTCGGCCTACACCGAGCAGGTCCACGAGCCGGTGGTCTTCGTGGTCCGGCCCGAGCAACTCTCTTCCTGGATCCACGCTCGCGACCTCCGAACCTGATGCCACCCGGGCGGACGAGCCGGAGACGTTTGCGGGCCCAGGCAGCCGGGCCTACGATGGCACTTGTGAATCGCTTCACAAAGTCCGGCCTCGGGGGAGCGCCGGACCCCCGCGGCCGCGGGGCAGGCCGGGTCCTCATGCCCGGGGCGGAAGCCTCCTAGCCAGGAGGAGAGGCCACGAAGGCGACCCACGCAGACGTCCTGGTGGTTGGGGCCGGCCCCGGCGGCTCGGCCACCGCCTATCACCTCGCCAAACAGGGCGTCGACGTGCTCATGGTCGACAAGGCCGTCTTTCCCCGGGAGAAGGTGTGCGGGGACGGGCTCACGCCCCGGGGGGTCCGAGCCATCGAGCGGATGGGGGTCGACCCGACCGAGCCGGGATTCACCCAGATCGAGGCCCTTCGAACGTACGGGGTGGACGGGGTCATCATCGACCTTCCATGGCCGAAGCTCAGGGGGTTTCCTCGCCTGGGGGTCGTTCGCACTCGATACGAGTTCGACAACCTGCTGGCCGAACGAGCGGTCAAGGCGGGGGCCCGATTCCTCCAAGGAACGGAGGCGCTCGCGCCGGTCATGGAGGGGAGCTGGGTGGCCGGGGCCACGCTGAAGGAGGACGGGCGCCACCGAGAGGTTCGGGCCCGGTTCGTGGTCGCTGCCGACGGCGCCCCGAGCCGCTTCGCCGCCCAGGCCGGTGTGCGAAGGGACGAGTCACGGCCTCTGGGGATCGCCGCCCGCCGTTACTACCGGATCCCGCGTCCGCAGGAACCGGTGCTGGAGGCGTTCGTCAACCTCAGGGACGAGCCCAGCGGCGGCATCATGGCCGGCTACGGCTGGATCTTCCCTCTGGGCGACGGGGTGGTGAACGTGGGGGCGGGCCTCCTCAACACGTTCAAGAGGTTCAAGGAAATCTCCGCCCGAAAGCTCATGGATTACTTCATCGCGGACCTCCCTCCGGAGTGGGGGATCACCGAGGAGAATGCCATCAGCCCGATCCTCTCCGGGCCCATCCCGATGGGAATGAACCGGCATCCGCTCGCGGTGCCGGGGATGCTGCTCGTCGGTGACGCTGGGGGGCTGACCAATCCGTTCAACGGCGAAGGGATCGCTTACGCCATCGAGACGGGGGAGCTCGCCGCCGAGCTGATCGCGGACGCCCTGGCCCGGGATCGTCCCGCCATCGCGCAGATGTATCCCGTGCTGCTGCGGGAGCGCTACGGTCGCTACTACTTCGTGGGCCGGCAGTGGGTGCGCATGATCGGCCATCCCCGATTCATGCACTTCGCCGTGCGCCACGGCTTCCCCCGCGCCGCCCTCATGCGCTTCGCCCTCACGTTCATGGCGAACCTCACGGACGGGAAGGACGGCGGGCGCAAGGACCGGCTGATGCACGCCATGGTGTCGCTCGCGCCGGAGAGCTGAGAGGAGCGGATCGCCACGTGAAGACGGGCTATGTCCCGATCGTGATCCTGGCCGGCCTGGCGGGGGCGTTCGCGGTGCTCTCCCTGGCGGCGTCGGCGCTGCTCAGGCCGAAGCGCTCCCTGCGGGCCAAGGTCGCGCCCTACGAGTGCGGCATCGAGCCGGTGCGCCTGCCGACGTCCGAACGGTTCCCGGTCAAGTTCTACGTCGTGGCGATGCTCTTCATCATCTTCGACGTCGAGGCCATCTTCCTCTACCCGTGGGCGGTGGCCTTTCGCTCGCTGGGCCTGTTCGGCCTCGTCGAGATGGTCGTGTTCATCGGGCTGGTCTTCGTAGCCTACCTGTACGTGTGGCAGAAGGGCGGCCTCGAATGGGAAGGGTCGGAGCGCGTCCGGGGTCAGATCGAGGCGGGCGCCTATCCGGCGCTCCCGCCAATCGTGGAGCGGTCGCCGGGCGACCGGGCCATCCCCGAGCCAGTGCCCGAGCCGGCCGGGGGGAGGACCTGAGGCCATGCCGGTGCAGCGTCTTCCCGGCGCGGTCGTGGCCGGGTCCGCCCAAGACGTGGACGAGGAAGCTCGCCGGGGAATCCTGCTCACCACCATGGGGCGGGGCGTGGCGTGGGCCCGGAAGAACTCGATGTGGCCGGCCACGTTCGGCCTGGCCTGCTGCGCCATCGAGATGATGGCGGCCGGGGCGGCCGACTACGACCTGGCCCGGTGGGGGATGGAGATCTTCCGCGCGTCGCCCCGCCAGGCGGACCTCATGATCGTGGCGGGACGCGTCTCGCAGAAGATGGGCCCGGTCCTTCGCCGCATCTACGACCAGATGCCGGAGCCGAAGTGGGTCATCTCGATGGGCGTGTGCGCCTCGACGGGAGGCATGTTCAACAACTACGGGCTGATCCAGGGAGTGGACACCATCGTGCCGGTCGACATCTACGTCCCCGGCTGTCCGCCCCGGCCCGAGATGCTCATGTACGGGATCCTCCGCCTGCACGACAAGGTCCAGCGCGAGGCGAGGCTGAAGTAAGCATGGATCCGTCCGGACTCGCAGCGCGCCTGTCCCAGCGGTTCCCCGACGTCCTGGAGGTCCGGGGAGAGGTGACCGTGACGGTCGCTCCGGAGGAGCTGCTGGCCGCCCTCCGCTACCTCAAGGACGAACAGGAGCTGGCCTTCGGCTTCCTCTCCGACGTCACGTGTTCGGATTGGCCGGACCTGGAGCCGCGCTTCTGGCTGGCCTATCACCTGCTGTCGATGCCGCGCCATCAGCGCGTCGGGGTGAAGGTCGGGCTCCCGCCCCGGCCCGATCCGCCTCACGTCTCGTCGGTGACCGAGCTGTATCCGACCGCGAACTGGCTGGAGCGAGAGGTGTTCGACTTCTTCGGGGTCGTCTTCGACGCCCACCCGGACCTCCGCCGCATCGAGATGCCCGAGGACTGGGTCGGCTACCCCCTGCGTAAGGACCAGCCGCTGGCGGGGGTCAACACCCAGTACAAGGGAGCGTTCATCCCTCCGCCCGACCAAAGGGGGTTGTGATCGTGGCGGATCTCGGTGTCCGCGAGGAGACCATGATCATCAACATGGGGCCCCAGCACCCCTCGACCCATGGGGTGCTCCGGCTGGTCCTGGAGCTCGACGGCGAGTACGTCGTCTCGTGCCGGCCGGTCATCGGCTACCTGCACACGGGCATCGAGAAGAACACCGAATACCGAACCTGGCAGCAGGGCGTCACGTTCGTCACGCGGGCCGACTACCTCTCCCCGTTCTTCAACGAGGTCGCGTACTGCCTGGCCGTGGAGCGGTTGCTCGGGATCGAGGTGCCACCCCGGGCCGGGGTCATCCGGGTGATGGTCATGGAGCTGAACCGGATCGCCAGCCACCTCCTGTGGCTCGCCACGACGGGCCTGGAGCTCGGGGCGATCTCGATCATGTTGTACGCCTGGCGCGAGCGGGAGGTCATCCTCCGTATCTTCGAGATGGTCACCGGCCTTCGCATGAACCACGCCTACGTGCGGGTGGGCGGGCTGTCGATGGACTTACCCGAGGGCGCGGAGGAGCGCATCCGGGACTTCCTGACGATGATGCCGGGCCGGATCCACGAGTACGAGGAGCTCCTGTCTGGCAACCCGATCTGGCGACAGCGCACGGTCGGCATCGGCTACGTCTCACCCGACGACCTGCTGGCGCTGGGGGTCACGGGCCCCATGCTTCGGGCGGCCGGTATCGCCTGGGACCTGCGCAAGGACATGCCGTACTGCGGCTACGAGACTTACGACTTCGACGTACCCACCAGCGCGGGGGGCGACTGCTTCGCCCGCTACCAGGTACGGGTGGAAGAGATGCGCCAGTCGCTGCAGATCGTGGCGCAGTGCCTGGAGCGCCTGGATGCGGGCCCGGTGATGGTCGAGGACCCCAAGGTGCGCTGGCCTGCTCAGCTGGAGGTCGGGCCGGACGGCATCGGCAACTCGATGGCGTACGTGAAGCACATCATGGAGGATTCCATGGAGGCCCTGATCAATCACTTCAAGATCGTGACCCAGGGCTTCAAGGTTCCAGCAGGTGAGGTCTACCAGGCCGTAGAGTCGCCGCGCGGCGAGCTCGGGCACTATGTCGTGTCGAGCGGATCCAACCGACCGTACCGCGTGCACATCCGCGGGCCATCGTTCGTCAACCTCCAGGCCGTCCCGAAGATGGTCGAGGGCACCCTGGTCGCCGATGTCATCGCCTGCGTGGCCAGCATCGACCCGGTCATGGGAGACGCCGACCGATGAGCGAGGCCGGGCGCCTGGAGACCCCCATCTGGCAGAGCGGCCAGCCCGCCCAGCTTCGGATCGTCCCAGCCGACGTCCAGGGCCCCGTCCTGTCGGAGGAGGCGCGAGCGCTCGCCGAACGTGTGATCGCGCGATATCCGACGCGTCGTTCGGCCCTCGTGCCCCTGCTGTACCTGGTGCAGTCCGAGGTGGGGTGGGTTCCTCGACAGGGGATGCGCGAGGTGGCGGACATCGTGGGCCTCACCACGGCCGAGGTCGAGGCCGTGGCCACGTTCTACACGATGCTCAAGCTGCATCCCTGCGGCCGGTACGTCATCTCGGTCTGCACCAATCCGTCCTGCGCGCTGCTCGGAGGCCGCCGCCTGTACGAGCGAGCCAGGGAGGTGCTCGGCGACCAGGCCGAGCGCATCAGCGACGACGGCATGTTCACGCTGGAGGAGGAGGAGTGCCTCGCCGCCTGCGACCAGGCCCCGGTGGTGGCCGTGAACTATCTGTTCTTCGACCGGGTCACCGAGGAAGCGATCGACCGGATGATCGAATCGATCCGCGCCGGCAACGTGCCGGAGGCTTCCCGTGGAGGCGTGCCCGGGGAGTTGAAGGAGATCTCGCGGACCCTGGCGGGCCTTCATGACGGAGCGGCCGACCGTGGCTGAGTTCGAGCCGGTGCTCACCGCGCGATGGGGAGATCCCGAGGCCGTGACGATCGACGGCTACGAACGGACCGGTGGCTACCGGGGGCTTCGGAAGGCGCTGTCCATGGAACCGAGCGCCGTGATCGAGGAGGTCAAGTCCTCCGGGTTGCGGGGCCGGGGCGGAGCGGGATTCCCCACTGGGACGAAGTGGTCGTTCATCCCCCAGGACACGGGCAAGCCCGTCTACGTGGTCGTGAACTTCGACGAGAGCGAGCCCGGCACCTTCAGCAACCGCGAGCTGGTCGAGCGCGACCCTCATCAGCTCGTCGAAGGAGCGATCATCTGCGCCTACGCCGTCGGCTGCCGCACGGCCTTCGTGTACTGCAGGGGCGAGTTCGTGTGGCCGGGAACGGTGCTGGAGCGAGCCATCGCCGAGGCCTACGACCGCGGCTACCTCGGCAAGGACATCCTGGGGAGCGGCTTCGACCTCGACGTAGTCCTGCACCGGGGAGCCGGCGCGTACATCTGCGGCGAGGAGACCGCGCTGCTGGAATCCCTCGAGGGCTACCGTGGGCAACCGCGGCTGCGCCCGCCGTTCCCCGCCGTGGAGGGCCTGTACCGCTCGCCGACCGTCATCAACAATGTGGAGACGCTGGCCAATGTCCCGCACATCATCGACCGGGGACATCAGTGGTACGCCGCGATCGGGGTGGGGAAGTCGACGGGCTCGGGCGTGTTCTCGATCAGCGGCAAGGTGAACCGGCCGGGCAACTACGAGGCGCCCATGGGGACCACGGCCCGCGAGCTCATGGAGGAATACGCCGGCGGGATCCGGGATGGCAAGCGGCTGAAGGCCTTCACGCCGGGAGGTTCGTCCACCCCCTTCCTGACCGCGGACCACCTCGACGTGCAGATGGGGTTCGACGAGGTCCAGGCAGCCGGGTCGCTGCTCGGGACGAAGGCCATGATCGTGCTCGACGAGACCGACTGCGTGGTCGACGTCGTCCTCCGATTCACGCAGTTCTACGCCCACGAGTCCTGCGGGAAGTGCACGCCGTGCCGTGAAGGGACGTGGTGGATGACGCGGGTCCTGCGCCGGATGGAACAGGGCCACGGGCGGATGGAGGACATCGACCTCATGAAGGACGTTGGCCAGAACATGCTGTTCAAGTCGTTCTGCGCCCTGGCCGACGGCGCCGTCTCACCCATCGACTCCTCCATCAAGTTCTTCCGCGATGAGTACGAGGAGCACGTGCGACTGGGCCGTTGTCCGCTTCGAGAAGCGAGCCCACAGCTCGAAGCTGCCAGCGCCCGTAGCGGCGGCACACGCGGCGTGCTGCCCCAGGTGCTGCCCGAAGGAACGGAGGTCGAGCTCGGCGAGGTGTTGGGATGAGCACCGGGAACGCGAACGGCCTCGTCACACTGACCATCGACGGGAAAGAGGTCACCGTTCCGGAGGGGACGCTGATCATCCGGGCGGCGGAGGAGCTCGGCATCGAGATCCCAAGGTTTTGCGATCACCCCTTGCTGGATCCCGTGGCGGCCTGCCGGCAGTGCTACGTGAAGGTCGAGGGCCAGCGCAAGCTGATGACTTCCTGCTCCACGCCGGTGGTCGACGGCATGGTGGTCTTCTCACAGTTCACCGACGACGAGGTGAAGAACGCCCAGGCGTCGGTCCTGGAGTTCCTGCTGATCAACCATCCGCTGGACTGCCCGGTGTGCGACCGGGGCGGGGAGTGCCCGCTCCAGGACCAGGCCCTGGCGTTCGGTCCGGGGGAGTCGCGCTACGTCGAAGCGAAGCGCACGTATCGGAAGCCATTGCCGCTCTCGCCGCTGGTTGCCCTGGACCGCGAGCGGTGCGTGCTGTGCGCCCGGTGCACCAGGTTCTGCGACCAGATCTCGGGCGACCGCTTCATCGAGCTGTTCGACCGGGGGGCGGCCGAGCAGGTGTCGATCGCGCCGGGCGAAGACTTCCGGTCTCCGTTCTCCGGGAACACGATCCAGATCTGCCCGGTCGGGGCGCTCACCGCCCGCACCTACCGGTTCGCGGCCCGGCCGTTCGACCTGAAGAGCGGCGACTCGATCTGCCCGCACTGCGCGTGCGGATGCAACCTGCGGGTGGACCTTCGCCGAGGCGAGGTGGTACGGCACCTGGCGAGGGACAACGAAGAGGTGAACGACGCGTGGCTGTGCGACAAGGGACGCTTCGCGTTCTCCTTCCCGGACCAGCCGAACCGCCTGACGACGCCGCTGCTGCGCGAACGAGGCCTGGAGCCGGTGTCGTTCGCGGAAGCGCTCTCAGCGATCGCCGAGCGGTGCCGGGACCGGAAGGTCGCGTTCCTGGCCGGCGGGCGCCTCACGGACGAGGACGCCTTCGCGCTGTCGAAGCTGGCCCGAACCGTCTTCGGGACGAACGATGTCGATCACCGGCCGGCTGGAGGCAGTCCGGATGCCCTTCCGGCCGAGGCGGCCATGGCTGGGGGGTCGTCGGTCACGTACCGCGACGTCGAACGGGCCAAGGCCATCCTCGTGGTGGGCCTGGACGCCGAGAACGAGCTCCCCATCCTGCACCTGCGGATCCGCAAGGCCGCCCGCCGCGGGGCGAAGGTGTTCGTCGTTCACCCTCGCCGGACCCGTCTGTGGGACGTGGCCGAGCACATCCTGTGCCGCCCCGGCGAAGAGGCGAATGCGGCGGACCAGGTGCGCTCCACGCTGGCCGAGGCAGGCTCGCGGGCCGTGGTCCTGGCGGGGCCTCGGCTCCTCCAGTCCCCCGGCGCCGTGGAGGCCTTGCCCACCCTCGTGGCCGGATCGGGAGGGAAATTCTCGCTGCTGTGCCGCCGGGCCAACGACCGGGGCGCGCTGCGGGCCGGGCTGCACCCGGCGCTCCTTCCCGGCGGCCGGCCCGTCGGCGGTGGCGATGACCGCACGCCGGCCGGGTGGGCCAACGTTCCCGCCGACCCGGGCAGGAACACCGCCGAGATCCTGGATGCGGCGGCCGCTCGAGAGATCGACGTCCTCTTCCTGGTCCGATGCCGCGCTGGCTCGGCGGGCGCTGGAGAACGCCCCGTACAAGGTGGTGGTCGACATCTCCGCGGACGCCATGGCCAGCTACGCGGACGCCATGCTTCCCGCGGCTCCCTACCTGGAGAAGGACGGCCACTACACCGACTGGGAGGGGCGGGCCCAGCGCCTCCGCCCGGTCCGCCCTCCACTGGGCCTCGCCCGGAGCGAATGGGAGATCTTCCAGGAACTCTCCGAGGTCGCCGGCGCAGACATGGGCTTCCACTCCATCGACGACCTGCACGAAGAGATGGCGCGACTGCTCCAACCGGTCGCCGAGTCCGGCGCGGTTTCCTCGTACACACTCGTGGAGCCCGACCAGCGCCCCGGCGGCGATCAGCTCATCCTTTTCTCCTGTCCGCTGCTCGTGGACGAGGGGAAGCTGTCGGCGGGGGCCGACCTCCTGAAGGAAGCCTTGGAGGAGCAGCCGTTCGTGGAGGTCCACCCCTCGGACGCCGACCGGATCGGGGTCTCCGACGGCCAGACCGTGCGGCTGAAGACCGCAGCCGGACAAGCCGAACTGCCCGCTCGGGTGACCGACGGGATCGCGCAGGGTTGCGCTTTCGTCCCCTGGAACCAGCCCGGGCTCGCCGCCAACACGCTGCTGTCCGGCAGCCTGACCACGGCCGTCACCATCGAGCCCGTCGCAGCCGAGGTGAGCGCGTGACGCTCGTGGCCGCCATCGACTGGGTCGGGTGGGCCCTCCTGGTGGGCAGGGTCGTGGCCATCTTCGCCGCACTGCTGATCTCGGTGATGCTGGTGATCTGGATCGAGCGCAAGGTCGTCGCCGACATGCAGGTGCGGGTCGGCCCGAATCGTGCCGGGCCGGCCGGGATCCTCATCACGCTGGCCGACGGCATCAAGCTCTTCTTCAAGGAAGGGATCACGCCGGTCACGGCCGACCGGCCCGTCTATCTCGTCGCCCCGGTGGCCTCGATGGTCCCGGCCATGCTGGCCTTCGCGGTCATCCCGTTCGGGACCGGCGTGACCTTGTTCCACCGCCGCGTCCCCTTCCAGATCACAGACCTGAACGTGGGGATCCTGTGGGTGCTGGCGATGGCCTCCCTCGCCGTCTACGGGGTCGTCCTCGCCGGCTGGTCCAGCGGATCGAATTACCCGCTGCTCGGCGCCATCCGCTCGACCGCCCAGATGATCTCCTACGAGGTCGGGATGAGCCTGGGTCTGGTGGCCGTGCTCCTGTACAGCGGGACGCTCACCATGAGCGAGATCGTGGCGGTCCAGGGCCGGCACTTCCACGTCACGGGGCTGGGCTGGCTCCCGAAGTGGAACCTGTTCCTTCAGCTCCCGGCGTTCCTGATCTACATCACCGCGGCCCTCGCCGAGACGAACCGCCCGCCCTTCGATCTCCCCGAGGCGGAGACGGAGCTGGTCGCCGGGTACCACACGGAATACAGCGGGATCAAGTTCGCCATGTTCTTCCTGGCCGAATACATGCACATGATCACGGTCTCGGCCGTCGGCGTGACGCTGTTCCTGGGCGGGTGGCACGGTCCGCAGTTCCACGTCCTGGCCTGGCTGTGGCCGCTGCTGTGGTTCCTCGTCAAGCTGTTCGTCGTCATCTACGTGCTGGTATGGGTGCGGGCCACGCTGCCCCGCTTCCGGTACGACCGCTTGATGGCCCTCGGGTGGAAGTTCCTGATCCCCGCCGGGTTGTTGTGGATCCTGATCACCGCCGCCGCCATCGAGCTCCCGAAGGTCTACAGCAACACCCGGGCGGCCATCATCGTGGGGGCCGGCACGGTGGCGGTCCTGGCGCTGCTGTGGCCGCTCTTCACCGGACCGCCCCGCGGGGCGTCCGAGCGTCCCTCCAGGGGCGCGCGGTGAGCGAACGGCCGCGGTCGCTTCGGGAGCGGACCGGTCTCATCGGTTCAGTCGTGAACGGGCTGTTCCGCGTTGGCCAGGGGTTCTCGGTCACCTTCCGGCAGGTCTTCCGGCGCGACGTCACCAAGCAATACCCGAAGGAGATCCCGCCGCTGTTCCCCCGGTCCCACGTCGGCCGTCACCTGCTCAATCGCCACGAGAACGACCTCGAGAAGTGCATCGGCTGCGAGTTGTGCGCGTGGGCCTGTCCGGCGGACGCCATCTACGTCGAGGGCGCCGACAACACGGAGGAGAACCGGGTCTCGGCGGGGGAGCGCTACGCGAAGGTCTATCAGATCAACTACCTGCGCTGCATCATGTGCGGCCTGTGCGTCGAGGCCTGCCCCACGCGCGCGCTCACGCTCACCAACAACTACGAGCTGGCCTTCGAGACCCGAGAGGAGGCCATCCTCGAGAAGTGGCAGCTCCTCGAGCCGCCCCCCCCGCTCGGGACGGCGCCGGGCACGGAACAGGGGAGGTAGCGCGTGGCCGACTGGATCGTGTTCTGGGTGATCGCGCCGATCTCGGTCGCGTCGGCCGTGGCGATGGTCCTGGCTCGCAACGCGGTCCATGCGGCGCTGCTGCTCATCGTGAACTTCTTCACCCTGGCCCTGTTCTTCCTGATCCTCGGCTCGCCCTTCCTGTTCGTCGTCCAGATCATCGTGTACGCCGGCGCGATCATGGTGCTGTTCCTGTTCGTGATCATGCTGCTCGGGGTGGACCGGTCCGTGCCGCTCACCGAACGGATCAAGGGCCAGCGATGGATCGCCCTCGCCCTCGGGATCGGGTTGGCCGTCGAGGTGGGCCTGGCCGTGCGCCTGGGGATCGGGTTCTCCCACGGCCCGCTCCCCGACTTCACCGTGGTCAACCGAGGGGGGAACGTCCAGGCGCTGGCGAACGTCCTGTTCAACTCGTACTTCTTCCCGTTCGAGGTGACCTCGATCCTGCTGATCGTGGCCGCCATCGGGGCGATGCTCCACGGGCGCCGGCGGATCGCCGAAGAGGAGACGATCGACGCTCCGGCCGACGACCCGGTCGAGGAGCCGGTGCCGTGAGGACGCCGATCTCCTACTTCCTGTTGGTCTCGGCCCTGCTGTTCACGATCGGGACGATCGGCGTGCTGGTGCGGCGCAACGCGCTCATCATCTTCATGTCGATCGAGCTCCAGCTCAATGCGGTGAACCTGGCGCTGGTGGCGTTCTCCCGGGAGCATGGGAACCTGAGCGGACAGGTCCTTGCGTTCTTCTCGATGGTGGTGGCGGCGGCCGAAGTGGTGGTCGGCCTGGCCATCATCGTGTCGCTGTACCGCAAGCGGCGAAGCGCCGACGTCGACGACGCCAGCCTGCTGAAGGGGTGACCGGGTGAGCCTGGCACCGGTGATCCCCGCCCTCCCCCTGGCCGGCGCGGCGATCCTGCTCCTCACCGGCCGGCGGTGGAAGGGAACGGCGGCGGGCTGGTTGGGGTCGGCGACCGTGGCGGCCTCGTTCGGCTTCGCCGTGGCGATGTTCGCCGACCTGGCGTCGAAGCCGGCGGCGCTCCGGCTGTCCCACACCGCGCTGTTCGACTGGATCGCCGTCGGTGACTTCCACGTGAGCGTCGCGTTCCGCGTCGACCCCCTCTCCGCGGTCATGGCGCTCACGGTGACCGGAGTGGGCGCACTGATCCATCTGTACGCGATCGACTACATGCGGCGCGACCCTGCGTACAGCCGGTTCTTCGGCTACATGAACCTGTTCGTCTTCTTCATGCTGATCCTGGTCCTGGCCGACAACTACCTCCTGCTGTACATGGGGTGGGAGGGCGTGGGCCTCTGCTCCTACCTGCTGATCGGGTTCTGGTTCGAACGCAAGGTGGCCGCCGATGCCGCCAAGAAGGCCTTCATCATCACCCGGATCGGCGACTCGGCCCTGCTGATCGGCATCATCTTCATCTGGCTCCGGTTCGGATCGCTCGACTTCGGCCCCGTCCTGTCGGCCGCGCACGGGTTGCCGAACGGGACGGCCACGGTGATGGCGCTGTTGCTGTTCGCCGGCGCGGTGGGGAAGTCGGCCCAGGTCCCGCTGCACGTGTGGCTGCCCGACGCCATGGAGGGCCCCACGCCGGTCTCGGCCCTCATCCACGCGGCGACGATGGTGACGGCCGGCGTGTATCTGGTGGTCCGGTCGCACCAGATCTTCGAGGCGTCGGCCGTCGCCCTGACCATCGTGGCCGTGGTGGGGATCGTCACCGCCGTCTACGCCGGGTTCTCCGCGATCGGCCAGGACGACATCAAGCGGATGCTCGCGTATTCCACCATCAGCCAGCTCGGGTTCATGTTCTTCGGCGCGGGGATGGGCGCGTACTCGGCGGCGATCTTCCTCCTGGTGGCGCACGCCTTCTTCAAGGCGCTGCTGTTCCTGGGGGCGGGCAGCGTGATGCACGCCTTGCCGGATGACGAGACCGATATGACCAGGATGGGTGGGCTCCGGCGGGTCATGCCCGTCACCGCGGCCACGTGGGTCGTGGGCTGGCTGGCCTTGGCGGGCATGCCACCCCTCTCCGGGTTCTTCGCCAAGGACCAGGTGGTGGCCGCGGCCAGTCAGTCGGGGCGCATCGGCCTCTGGTACGCGGCCCTGTTCGGGGCCTTCCTCACCGTGGTGTACGCGACCCGGGGCACGTTCCTCATATTCTTCGGCGACCGCCGGTACGACGGACACCCGCACGACCCGCCGCCGCGCATGCGGACTGCCCTCGTCGCCCTGGCGGTGGGGGCCGCGGCGGCCGGCGCGCTCGGGCTGTCGGCCACGACGGGCCTGCTGCCGAAGTTCCTGACGCCGGTCCTGGGCCGGACCAAGGAGGCCGTGGCGGGGCCGTCCGAGCTCGTGCTGTCCCTCGTCTCCGTGGCGATCGCCCTCGCGGGCATCCTCCTGGCCTGGTTCGTCTACCTGTCCGGCCGGATCGACTGGATGGCCGTGCGGATCCGGTTCGCCGGCGCGAAACGAGCGCTCCAGCGCGGCTTCTACGTGAACGACTTCTACGGCAGCGCCATCGTCGGCCCGGCCAAGCTCGGCGCGGCGTTCACCGCCTACGTCATCGACAAGCAGGTGATCGACGGCGCGTCGGACGGGATCGGGACCGTGGTCTCGGCGGCGGCGCGCTCGGGCCGGAAGATCCAGACCGGGCTGGTCAGGAACTATGCCGTGGGCATCCTGCTGGGGGCGGCGGCCATCCTGGCGTACCTGGCGGTGAGGTTCTGATGCGCTGGCTGACCGCGGTCACCTTCCTCCCACTGGCCGGAGCGATCATCGCCCTGCTGGTCCCGGCGCGGGCGCTGAACCTGCATCGCTGGTGGGCCCTGCTGGTCACGCTCGCCACGTTCGGCGTCTCCGTCGGTGTCCTCGCGAGCTACTCGACGAATGCACCGGGCTTTCAGCTGGTGGAACGCGCCGCCTGGGTGCGGTCCCTGAACTTCAACTACATCCTGGGCGTGGACGGGATCAGCCTCGTGATGGTGCTGATGACGGCCTTCCTCATGCCGGCGGCGATCCTCGTGTCCTGGCGCATCGACCGGCAGGTCAAGTACTTCATGGTGGCCTTTCTCGTCCTCGAGACGGCCATGATCGGGTCGTTCCTGGCCCTCGACCTCCTGCTGTTCTTCCTGTTCTTCGAGGCCCTGCTGTTCCCGATGTATCTGATCATCGGGGGGTGGGGGAGCGAGCGGCGCGTCTATGCGGCCATCAAGTTCTTCCTGTTCACCATGGCCGGCTCGGCGTTCCTGCTGGTGGCCATCCTGTTCCTGTACTTCAAGTCGGGATCGCAGTTGGGCAACCCCACGTTCGACTTCACCCAGCTCCAGAGGCTTTCGCTCTCGGTCCCCGCTGCCCGGTGGCTCTTCCTCGGGTTCTTCGTGGCCTTCGCGGTGAAGGTCCCGCTGTTCCCGCTGCACACATGGCTTCCCGACGCGCACACCGAAGCCCCCACGGCCGGCTCGTTGATCCTCGCGGCCGTCCTGCTGAAGATCGGGGCGTACGGACTGATCCGGTTCAACCTCGGACTCTTCCCCCAGGCCTCCGACTCCTTCCGGGTCTTCGTCTCCGTCCTCGCCCTGATCGGGATCGTGTACGGGGCCGTGGTGGCGCTCATCCAGACGGACGTGAAGCGGCTCGTGGCGTACTCGAGCGTGTCTCACCTCGGGTTCGTCGTCCTCGGAACGTTCGCGTTTACCGTCCAGGGCCTGTCGGGCGGCGTGCTGCAGATGGTCAACCACGGCCTGTCGACCGGGGCCCTGTTCCTGCTCGTCGGGATGCTGTACGAACGTACGCACACCCGCGATCTCGGGCGGATGGGCGGGCTGGCCCTCAGCATGCCGGTGCTGGCCGGTGTGTTCCTGTTCGTCGCGCTCTCCTCGATGGGACTGCCCGGGCTGAACGGGTTCGTCGGAGAGTTCCTCATCCTGTTGGGGACGTTCATCGTGAACAAGGTCTACGCGGTCATCGCCGTCACGGCGGTGGTCCTGGCAGCGATCTACCTGCTCTGGGCCTACCAGCGAGCGATGCACGGAACCTTCAGCGTCCCCGACCATCGCCTCCTGCCGGACCTGAACCTCCGCGAGTACGCGATCCTCGCGCCGATCCTCGCCGGGATCCTGTTGATCGGCGTCTTCCCCAAGCCGATCCTGTCGAGGATCGAACCTGCCGCCACCCGGATCGTGGCCTGCGAGCGGCCGCCTCCGCAGCCGCCGGTCCAACCGCAGGCGGGGGACAGCAGATCGCCTCCGATACCGCGGCCGATCGCCCCCTGCGGGCAGGGCGGCAGCGTGGTCCTGGACGCCGCGAGAGGTGGAGGGTCGCCGTGACGGCTCTGCTGGCTCAGCTGACCACCGCAGCCAGCCGCCCCTCCGGGATGGTGTTCCGCGCGATCGGTCCCGAGCTGATCCTGGTCGGGACGGCCATCGCCCTGCTGCTCCTCGACGCCCTGACCCCCCGCGAGGACCAGCGGCCCCTGGCTCTCCTTTCCCTTGCCGGGATCGCCGCCGCGGCCGCCTACTCGGTGTATCTGTGGACCTGGCTGCCCGGGGCCGGACACAGCGGGACCTATCTGGGCAACATGGTGGCCGCCGACAAGTTCGCGGTCTTCCTCCGGCTGGTGCTCCTCGCGGTGGCCGCGGTCGGCGTGATCCTGTCCTATCGTTATCTCGACCGGGCGAACGAAGCGCGCGGCGAGTACTACCCGCTCATGTTGTTCGCCACCGCCGGCATGACGCTGATCGTGTCGGCGGCGGACCTCGTCGTGGTGTTCCTCGCTCTGGAGATCCTCTCGCTCTCCCTCTACCTGTTGACCGGCTTCTCGGTTCGCCGGCTGGCCTCGTCGGAGGCCTCGATGAAGTACTTCCTGCTGGGGGCGTTCTCGTCGGCCTTCTTCCTGTACGGGATCGCCCTCGCCTACGGCGCGACCGGCACGACGAACATCCTCGCGATCAACGTCAAGGTGGCCGGCCAGACCGAGCCCGCCCTCGCGCTGGCGGCGGTGGGCCTGCTCGGGGTGGGGTTCGCGTTCAAGGTGGCCGCCGTCCCCTTCCACATGTGGACGCCCGACGCCTACCAGGGAGCGCCTACCTGCGTGACCGCGTTCATGTCGGCAGGAACGAAGGTGGCCGCGTTCGGCGCGTTCCTGCGGGTGTTCAACGTCGGGTTCCAGTCGCTGGCGAAGGACTGGCAGCCGGTGGTGTGGGGCCTCGCCGCGGCCACCATGCTGGTGGGGAGCGTCCTGGCCATCGCCCAATCGGACGTGAAGCGCATGCTGGCGTACTCCTCCATCGCCCATGCCGGCTTCATCCTGGTGGGCATCACGGCCGCAGGGCCCAAGGGCATCCAGGCCGTCCTCTTCTACCTGGCCGCGTACGCCACGATGATCATCGGGGCCTTCGGCGTGGTCATGCTGGTATCGATCCGGGGCGAGCAGAACCTCTCGCTGGCTTCCTATGCCGGGCTGGCCAGACGAGATCCCTTCCTGGCAGGGGCGTTGACCCTGTTCCTGCTGTCGCTGGCGGGCATCCCGCCCACCGCCGGCTTCATCGCGAAGGTGGCGGTGTTCAGCGCGGCGGCCCAAGCGGGCTACTGGCCACTGGTGCTCATCGCGGTGATCGCCTCGGTGATCGCGGCGTTCTTCTATATCCGCGTGATCGTCCTGATGTACATGCAGGAGCCGGCCGAAGGCCTGGCCATCGAACGGGATCCGGTCTCCAAGTTCGCGATCCTGGCGCCGGTCCTGCTGACCCTGCTGTTCGGCGTGCTCCCAGGACTGCTGTTCGCCCCCCTCCGGCAGGCCTCGTTCTCGGTGTTCTGAATGGGGCAGGACGCCGCGTCCGATAGCATCGGTGCCATGGGCGAGGAGACGGCGTGACCAGGGCGGCCATCCCGGGGCTGGAGGCGCCCGATCCGGTCCTGGAGGAGGAGATCCGGAGCCGGCTGAACGATGTCGAGGCGGCTCTGGAGAAGACCGTCCGAGCCGACTACGAGCTCCTCGGCGAGGCCGCCTCCTACATCCTGACGGCGGGAGGCAAGCGATTCCGGCCCATGCTGGTGCTCCTGGCGGGTCACTTCGGCGACCCCGGCGACCCGCGCTTGGTCCACGGTGCCGTGGCCATCGAGCTGACCCACGTGGCCACGCTGTACCACGACGACGTGATGGACGAGGCCCAGTTCCGCCACGGCGTCCCCTCGGTGAACGCGAAGTGGGACAACAGCATCGCCATCCTGTCGGGGGACTTCCTGTTCGCCAAGGCCTCCGAGATCTCGGCCGACCTCGGCGCCGAGGTCACCCGGTTGCTGGCCCGGACCATCGCCATGGTGTGCGACGGTCAGATCCGCGACGTCAGTACCTCGGGCAGCCTGTCCCAGACCGAGGACGGCTACATGGAGACCATCCGGCGAAAGACGGCCGCGCTGATCGCCACATCGTGCCGGCTGGGCGGGATGCTCTCCGACGCGCCGGCCGAACACGTGGACCTGCTGGAGCAGTTCGGCGAGGCCCTCGGGATGGGGTTCCAGCTTTCCGACGACATCATGGACGTGACCGCCACCGAGGAAGAGCTCGGCAAGCCGCCGGGCCAGGACCTTCGTCAGGGCGTGTACACGCTGCCGGTGCTGTACGCGTTGCAGGATGACAGGCGCGGGCGCGAGCTCGCCGAACTGCTGTCCGGCGGCCCGCCTCAGGGTGAACTGCTCGATCGGGCGCTTCGGTTGGTGGCGAGCGAGGGGTCCCTCCGCCCGGCCCGAGCCGCCGTGACCCGAGAGGTTCGCCGGGCGAGGGAAGTGGCTGCCGAGTTACCGGCGGGGCCGGCCAAGGACGCCCTCCTCAACCTCACCGAATACTTGGCCGTCCGCTGCGGCGCGGCGACCTGAGGGAGCGGGAGGGTTTCGCAGCGATCATGTATGGCATACAACTTGTATGGCATACGGCTTCTCGACTCTGAAGCCCTCGGGAGAATCTCTCCGGCCGGCCAGGTTCGCAAGGGGAACCGTTCCGAGAAGTACAGTCCGTGGAGGTTCCAGGGCGAACGATGTCAACCTCGCAAGCTGGTCACGAAACCGAGTCAAGATCAAATATCAGGGTGTACACCCAAGGAGGTCAAGCCCAGGCTACGATGCCATTTGTCGTGGTCCGTACCACCACTTAGGACCAGGCCCGAAACGCAAGTACAGATCATTCGGGCAAAAGAGCGCCCAGTCCTCTACTTCGACGTCTGTCAATTCGTCTTCTATACCTTCCTCCATCGGTACGGATCCCTCTGCATCGTCCTCCTCAGCCCACAGACGAAGGACGCATCCGTTACTGAAGCCTACCCGCAGATTGAGGGTGGGAAAGAGAACGTCGAAGGAAGTTGTGGCAGCACCCTCCAGAGTCCTCTTGGCTGCTGCCCGGGTCGTTTCTTCGTCGTCGTGCGACCGCACTTGCTTCCCCTCGGGGCAACTGATCACCCACTCGGACCCGAAGGCATCGAGGATCCAAGTCCCCTTCTTGTCCTCTCCGAGCGGAGTCCTGAAGGTCATCTCCGGCCCCCAGTGGAGGTTCAAGACGCTCGGGTAGGTAAACTCGACCATCCAGCAGACCTGACCGATCAATGAGGTGACGATTTCGTGAATCGGCTCGAGATCCGCTAGGCCGGAAATGGCTCGACCGACCGGTTCCGCTTGCTCAAAGCCCCGCTCTCTCAACTCCGTCTCCTGAACTCCAGAGCCCGATCAACCAATTCCTTGAAATGAAATCGCCCCTACGCCCACTCCCATAGTCTCCGGTTCTCTTAAGATCTTCGATGTATTTCCGGAAGTCTCTAAGCTCGTCCGGATCTGTTATCCCGGACTTCTTCGCAGGTGCCTTAATCTGGGCATTGACATACTTGACTCACCCGGGTCTCCGTATTGGCACGAGGCGTTGATGGTCACGGGCTTGCCCAGGTCCCAGCGGGGAAAGGGTTCACGTTCACGTTGCAGTCCGCGTAATGCCCATCCGGGTCAGGCGGGCCCGGCAGCTGATCGGCCCACCCCGAACGGGTACCCGCCAGGACCATTGACGACGTGATTAGAGCCAGAGAGACATAGATTGCAACGGCGGCGCGAGAAGTGTCTTCGCGTCGGATACTCTGCATCGCCCTTCCCCCTCGCTATGGCGGGCTTTGAAGCGCTTTGGTTCTCTGGCCCTCCTCTCAGGCGGTGCGCGATGTCGCTGAAGCGTTCAGCTCCCGCCGGCGCGGCGGAGGGTGCGGTCGATGATGTAGAGGGTGGCCTGGGTGCGGGTCTCGAAGCCGAGCTCGGCGAGCAGGCTGCGAACCTCGCTCTTGATGCGATCCGCGGGCTCACCGAGGGCCTGGGCGATCTGCTGATCCGACAGCCCCTCGGCGATCAGCGTCATCATCCGCTGTTGTCTGGCCGGAAGGCGATCGTAGAGCTGGTCGCGGTCCCCCCCACCGCGGCTGGGGCGACCCTCGGGCCGCTCCTGCTCGCTCCTCATCCTCGGTCACCCTCCACTTGGGCCAGGGGTAGCCAGCCACGACGCCGGTAGCCATGGCCGCCAAGGCGAGGAGAGAAAGAAGTGCGGCTGCGATGCGCTTCACGCGTGCCCCCCTTTCGATTCGGCGCGCGGATCGTACTCTCCGCCTTAACTACCAGTCAACCAGTCTGTTAAGGATGCCGTGACCAGGTAGAATGCGGCCCGAATTGGACCTAAGCACCCGACTCCGCGACCTTCGGCTCCAGGCGGGGCTCACCAAGACGGCGCTGGCCAAACCCCGCTACACGGTGAGCTACGTGAGCCAGATCGAGGCCGGCCGGAGGACGCCCTCTGGCGAGGCGGTGGCCTTCTTCGCCGGCCAGCTCGGGGTAAGCCCTCAATTCCTGGCCACCGGCGTCCCGGAGGAGATCGAGGAGGAGCTGCGCTACCTCCTGGAGGAAGCGCGGGCCTGGCTGCGAGAGGCCGATCCCGCCAAAGCCGAGGACATGGCCCGGCAGGTCGTGGCCCGGGCGGGCGAATACGACCTGACCGCGATCCGTGGCGAGGCTTCCCTGGTCGCCGCGGGGGCGCTCGCGGAGGCGGGACGGCTGCCCCAGGCCATCGACGCCTACGAGGAGGTGCTGGAGGCCGACCTCTCGGAGCGAGACCGCGCCCTGGCCGTGGTCGGCCTCGCCCGCGCCTACCGGACCGTCGGCGACCTCGTCTACGCCGGTCAGCTCGTCGAGACGTTCCTGAGCCGAACCGACAGGG
>WNFU01000495.1_pt1 | contig 53259 bp, 52 predicted proteins | sample 5400121 | NCBI WGS metagenome assembly WNFU01 (sample SAMN13153360, study PRJNA577476) | soil metagenome | isolation source: 100 cm soil or saprolite under grassland replicate 1 | place: USA:California | collected 2016-06-15 | reverse complement strand
CGTCCGGGCGCCCGCTGCGTCGATACGCTGGGCGGGAACCCCGCTCGAGCCCGCTCCTGGCGCGGATGCCGCGTCGCCGGCGCGATCGTCGTCCGCGACCGCGAGGTCCTAGTATTGGGTTGACGGCACGCGTCGCTGCCGTCCGAGCGGCTCCTGTGGGGGAGGGCGCCAATGGAAACCGTCGCGGTCATCGGCGCCGGGCTGGTGGGCCGAGCGTGGGCGATGGTCTTCGCGCGCGGCGGCCATCCGGTGATGCTGTACGACGCGAACGAGGCCGCCCTCGCCCCGGCGCTCGACGCCATCGAGGCCGGCCTCGCCGACCTGCATGCCCACGGGCTCATCGCCGAGCCGCCGACCGCCGTCCGCCGGCGCGTCACGGCGGCGACGAGCCTCGCCGATGCGCTGCGAGAGGCGGGGTACGTGCAGGAGAACGTGTTCGAGAGCCTCGAGGTGAAGAAGGAGGTCTTCGCCGCGATGGACCCGCTCGCGCCCCCGAACGCGATCCTCGCGAGCTCGACGTCGGGGATCCCCGCGTCCGTCTTCACGGCGAACCTCGAGGGACGCCACCGCTGCCTCGTCGCGCACCCGATCAACCCGCCGTCATTGATTCCCCTCGTCGAGGTGGTTCCCGCCCCGTGGACCGCCCCCGAGGTGGTCGCCCGCACCATCTCGCTGCTGGAGGGCGTGGGCCAGGTGCCCATCGTGGTGCGGCGCGAGGTGCCGGGGTTCATCGTCAATCGGCTCCAGGGCGCGCTGCTCAACGAAGCCTTCCGCCTCGTGGAGGACGGGTACGTCAGCGGCGCGGACCTCGACAAGGCGGTCAAGGACGGCCTCGGCCTGCGCTGGTCGTTCATGGGACCGTTCGAGACCATCGATCTGAACGCGCCTGGCGGCCTCGCCGACTACTGCGCCCGCTACGGGCCGCTGTACCACCAGATCGCGAAGGAGGCGACGCCGCGCGTCTGGAGCGAGGCGCTGATCGGCAAGGTCGCCCGCGAGCGGCTCGAGGTGCTGCCCGCCAGCGAGCGCCCCGCCCGTCAGGCGTGGCGCGACCGGCTCCTCACGGCGCTCGTCGCCCACAAGCGCGCCGCCGCGAGCAAGGAAGTGAAGGAGAAGTGAACCGACCGCACCGAGGGGATGGGGAGCCATGAATCGAACGTGGGGAGTGGTGCTCGCGGCGCTCGTGCTGGGGCTTCCGGTCCGGTCCGCGGGGGCCGACGCGATCAAGGTCGGGCTCGTGACCGAGATCACCGGGCCCAACGCCGAGTCCGGAGCCTACAGCCTCAACGGCGCGAAGCTCGCGCTCGAGGAGATCAACGCGGCGGGCGGCGTGAACGGCCGGAAGATCGAGCTGAACGTCGCCGACAGCCAGAGCACGAACCCGGGAGCGGTCCTCGCGCTCTCGAAGATGGCGAGCGAGGGAGGGTACACCGCCTTCATCGGGCCGGTCCGCAGCACCCAGATCCAGGCGATGGCGCCCACGATCATGAAGGCGGGGTTGCCCATGATGATCGGGGGGACCGACCCCGGGCTGACCCACTCCAACAACAAGTGGGTCTTCCGGTGCCGCCCGAGCGACGCCTACTCCGCCAAGGTGATCGCGGAGTACGGCACCAAGACCCTCGGCCACAAGAAGTGGGCGATCGTGCACGCCACCGACGCCTTCGGCACGGGCGGCAAGAACGCGCTCGTCGACGCGCTCAAGGAGCGCGGCGTGACGCCGGTGATGGTCCAGGGCTTCACCAGCAACACGCAGGACTTCACGCCGATCGTCCTCGCCCTGAAGCAGTCGGGCGCCGACATCATCGGGACGTACATCCCGAACTCTCCCGACGTGGGCATCTTCTCGAAGCAGCTCCGGCAGCTCGGAGCGAGCGCGGAGTGGATCGGCTCGCCCTCGGTGGTGACCGAGACTGCGATGAAGCTCGGCCAGGAGGCGCTGCACGGCACCTACTCGGTGTCGGACTTCACGCCCGACGCGAACCCCCAGGCCAAGGCTTACGCCGAGAAGTACAAGAAGAAGTACGGCGTCGCGCCCGACTTCTACTCCTCGTGGACGTACGACGCGATGAACGTCCTCGCGGAGACGATGAAGAAGGCGAGCAGCACCAAGCCGGAGGACCTCCGGAACGCCATCCTGGCCGTCCAGGGCTACCAGGGCGTCGAGGGGACGTACCAGTTCGACAAGAACGGCGACGGCCTGCACGGCTACAACGTCGTCAAGAACGACAAGGGAAAGGTCGCCTTCATCACCCGGATCGACTTCCCGCCCGCGCAGGAGGCGCACGGCGGCACCGCGTCGGGATCGCGGTGAAGCTGTGCTCGCGATCAACCTCCAGATCCTGTTCTCCGGCCTCGCCGTCGGGGCGATCTACGCGCTCGTGTCGCTCGGCTTCGTGCTCATCATCCGCGCGACGAACGTCGTCAACTTCGCGCAGGGCGACTTCCCCATGGTCGCCGCCTTCGCGATGCTGACGATGCTGATGTCCCTCAGGCTCCCGTACGTCGTGGCGATCGTCCTCGCGCTGGCGGTGATGGCGATCGTGGGGGTCCTCTTCAATTACGGCGTCTATTACCCGCTGCGGAACCGCACGTACCTGCCGGTGCTCATCAGCACCCTCGGCGCCGGCATCTTCATGCAGAACACGGTGCTCGCGCTCTACGGTCCCCAGCCGCAGCCCTTGCCGAAGGTGTTCTCGGCGCAGGGGGTCCATCTCGGGGGCGTCTTCCTCGACAGCCAGTACCTCCTCATCCTCGCGGTGACGCTCGTCGCGGTGGCGTTCCAGTACTTCCTGTTCGAGTACACGCTCCTCGGGAAGAAGCTGCAGGCCACCTCCCAGGACAAGGACATGGCGCGCCTCGTCGGCATCCCGGTCGCCGGCATGATCACCTTCACCTTCGTGTACAGCGCGACGCTCGGCGGCCTCGCCGGGATCCTGGTCGCGCCGATCCTGTTCGTGTCCATCGGGATGGGCTCCACCATCGCCCTGAAGGCGTTCTCGGCCACGATCATCGGGGGCTTCGGCGACGTCACCGGCGCGATCGTCGGCGGGCTGCTCCTCGGCGTGGTCGAGGCGTTCGCCGCGGCGTACATCTCGGTCCCGTACAAGGACGCGTTCGCGTTCCTGCTGGTGTTCGTGTTCCTGCTGTTCAGGCCGCAGGGCATCTTCGGCGAGAAGGTCTCGGAGAAGGCATGAGCGAGGTGACCTCCACCGCGCTGCCACCCCCCATCGCGTTCCGGCGCATGCGGCTGAGTCCGCGCCTGATCCCGCCGCTCATCGCGCTCGCGTTGCTGCCCTTCATCCCGTTCGTCCTCACGGTGAGCGACTACACCCTCAACATCTTCATGCAGGCGGCCACCTACGCGATGCCGGTGCTGGGGCTGGCCATCGTCCTGGGGTACACCGGCCAGATCAACCTCGCGCAGGCTGCCTTCTTCGGGCTCGGCGCCTATGGGGTGGCGCTCGTCACGGTGGCGCTCGGCCTGAGCTTCTGGATCGGGCTTCCCGTCGGGATCGCCCTCGCGGCGGGCTTCGGGTTCGTGCTGGGGCTCACCACGCTGCGCCTCGGCGGCCATTACCTCGCGATGATCACCATCAGCTTCCAGCAGATCTTCGATCTCGTCCTCAACAACTGGATCGCGGTGACCCGCGGTCCCGACGGGATCGCGGGGATCCCGCGCCCGTCGCTCTTCGGCTGGGTGCTCGCGGACGCGAGGACGTACCTCGTCCTGTGCGCGGTGGTGCTGTACGCGATGGTGCTCTTCGTGTGGTGGCTGCCGCGCACGCGGCTCGGGCGGGCCATGCGGGCCGTTCGCGAGAACGAGCTGGCGGCGGAGGTCACCGGCGTTCACACGCTCCGCGTCAAGGTGGTGGCGTTCACGGTCAGCTCGGCGCTCGCGGGGATCGGGGGCGCGCTCTTCGCCGCGGGATTCGCCTACGTCAGCCCGGACAACTTCAACTTCGGCCGCTCGGTCGAGTTCCTGACGATGGTGCTGCTCGGCGGCGTGCAGTCGCCGTTCGGCGCGGCGCTCGGCACGGTGCTGCTGATCCTCCTGCCCGAGTGGCTCCGCTTCCTGAAGGGGATCTACCTCGCCGTGTACGGCCTCTCGGTGATCCTCATCATGGTGTTCATGCCGGAGGGGCTCTGGGGGCTCATCCGCGCGGTGTGGCGGCGCTTCACGCGGCCGGCCCCCGTCGACATCGGGCGGGTCCGCCCCCTCGAGCTGGACATCCCGGTGCACGACACGTCTCCCATCCTGCACCTGCGCGACGTGCGGAAGCACTTCGGCGGCGTGAAGGCGGTCGACGGCGTGGAAATCCAGGTCTCCCGCGGCACGGTCCACGCGCTCATCGGACCCAACGGATCCGGCAAGACCACCATCCTCAACGTCCTGAACGGAATCTACCGGCCGACCGCGGGGCGGATCGTCCTCGACGGCGAGGACGTCACCGACAGGTCGCCGCACGAGCGCGCCGGGCGCGGTCTCGGCCGCACGTTCCAGAACATCCGCCTCTTCTCCTCGCTCTCGGCGCTCGAGAACGTGATGGTCGGCGGGCAGCGCGACAACAACCCCCTCCCGCCGGGAGACGCGGCGCTGCGCGAGCGCGCCCTCTCGGCGCTGGGGTTCGTGGGGCTCGCGGACCGTGCGCCCGTGATCGTGAAGAACCTCCCGTACGGTCACCAGCGCCTCGTCGAGATCGCCCGGGCGCTGGCCGGTCACCCGAAGCTCCTGCTCCTCGACGAGCCCGCCGCCGGGCTCAACCCCGTCGAGAAGCAGAACCTCGTGGAGCTGCTGAAGCGGCTGCGCAGCGCCCACGGGCTCACGATCTTCCTCATCGAGCACGACATGGGGCTCATCGAGCAGGTGTCCGACCGGATCTCCGTCATCAACTTCGGCAAGAAGATCGCGGACGGGATGCCGGCCGAGGTGCTGCGCCATCCCGACGTCATCGCCGCGTACCTGGGGACCCCCGGCCATGCCGCTGCTTGAGCTTCGCGAAGTGCAGAGCCACTACGGCGCGGTCCAGGCGCTGAAGGGCGTCTCGCTGCGCGTGGAGGAGGGGGAGATCGTGACGTTGCTCGGCGCGAACGGCGCGGGCAAGACCACGACGCTGCGCACGATCTCCGGGCTCATGCATCCCACCGCGGGCCAGATCACGTTCAAGGGACGGGAGATCCATCGCATGCGCGCGGAGGACGTCGTGCGCCTCGGGATCGCCCACGTGCCAGAAGGGCGGCACGTCTTCCCCGGCCTCACGGTGACCGAGAACATCCTGCTGGGGGGCTCGAACCGCGGCCGCGTCCCGCGGGCGACGCTCACGGCGGAGGTCGAGGAGATGTTCGGCATCTTCCCCGACCTGAAGCGGCTCTCGAGTGCGCTCGGCTGGAGCCTCTCCGGCGGCCAACAGCAGATGCTCGCCCTGGCGCGCGGGCTCATGGCGAAGCCCAAGCTCCTCTTGCTGGATGAGCCTTCGCTCGGGCTCGCGCCCATCATCGTCCAGCAGCTCTTCGAGGTCATCAAGCGGATCCGCGGGCTGGGCATGACCATCCTGCTCGTCGAGCAGAACGCGCACATGGCGCTCTCCGTGGCGGATCGGGGCTATGTGCTCGAGACGGGCAAGCTGATGCTGGAGGGGACTCCGACCCAGCTCCTCGACAACGAGGAGGTGCGGGCGGCGTACCTCGGGCGGGCCGCTTCACCGTCCGTCATGGCCTAGCGCCTTCGGAGGTGTAGCTCAGCGCCGCGCCCCGTCCCACCACTTGGACAGGCTCTGCGCCGACGCGCGCGGGTGGTCTGCGTAGTGCGACACGTCGTTGAACAGCATCAGCCGCGCCCGCACCGAATCCTGGAGGTCGACGACGTTGAGGCACGCGGGCGACTGGTCGAGCCGGTCGCGATAGCCGCGCGGGTCGATGCCGAGCAGCGCACAGAGGAGGAGCCGCAGGGTCGCCTTGTGGGAGACGACGAGCGTCGTCTCTCCCTCGTGCGCCGTGGTGATCGCCCGGACCACCGGGAGCGCGCGCGCGAGGACGGCGACCCCGCTCTCGCCGCCGACCGGCGCGAACGTGAACGGGTCGGCCTCCCACGACGCGTACTCCTCGCCGAAGCGCTCCTCCACCTCCCGGCGCGTGAGGCCTTCCCAGCGGCCATGCGAGATCTCCCGCAGTCCGTCCCCGACAGCGGGGGCGAGGCCGTGCGGCCGGGCGAGGATCGCGGCGGTCTCGAGCGTCCGCGAGAGCGGGCTGCAGTAGACGGCGGCGATGGGGTCGTGGGCGAGCCGGACCGCGAGCCGGGCGACCTGGGCGCGCCCCTCGTCGGAGAGCTCGACCCCGACGGCGCCCGAGAAGCGGTTCTCGGCCGTGAGCTGCGTGGCGCCGTGTCGAACGAGGTAGAGCCGGGTCGTCATGCCGAGGGCCGCGCCTCGGTCTTCGGCGCGGGCGCGGTGTCCGCGAGGTGCGCGCGGACCACGTCGTCGAAGCTCGCGTCCGCCTGGAACCCGAGCGCCTGCGCGCGCGGGGTGGCGAACCGCCCCGGCCACGAGCTCACGATCCGCATCACGGCGGGGTCGCGCTCCCAGCGAATCCGGCGCGACGCCTCCGGTCCGGCGACGCGCTCGAGCCCGCCGACCATGTCGCGCACCGAGACGGAGAGCCCGGGCATGTTGACGATGCGCGACGGACCGAGCTGCTCCGCGCCGAGCTCGTGGCCGTGCACCAGGTTGTCGATCGCCTTCCCCGGGGACATCAGCCAGAGGACCGTCTCCGGGGGCACCGGGCAGACCGCCTCCATCCCCGCGAGCGGCTCGCGGATGATGCTGCTCGCGAAGCTCGAGGCCGCCTTGTTCGGGGCGCCCGGGCGCACGGAGATGGTCGGCATGCGCAGCGCGCGTCCGTCGATGAAGCCCCTGCGGCTGTAATCGTGGACGAGCAGCTCGCACATGAGCTTCTGCGCGCCGTAAGAGCTCTGCGGCACCGCGGCGGTGTCGTCCTGCACCACCGGCGGGAGCGGGGCGCCGAAGACGGCCACGGAGCTGGTGAAGACGACGCGGGGCCGGTTCTCGCTGCGGCGGGCCAGGTCGAGGAGGAGGCGCGTTGCATCGAAGTTGACCTGCATGCCGAGAGCGAAGTCGGCCTCGGCCTGGCCACTCACGACGGCGGCGAGGTGGAAGATCGAGTCCGCGTCGTCGACCGCGGCGGCGATCACGCCCGGATCCGTGATCGAGCCCGTCACCACGCGCAAGCGGCGGTCGAAGACGTCGAGCGGCGGGATGACGTCGAGCAGCGTGATTCGCTCGACCTCCTCGCGCTCTCCCGACGGACCGCGCAGCGCTCCCTCCGAGAGCAGCCGCCGGGCCAGCCGCTCGCCGAGGAAACCGGCACCGCCGGTGATCAGTATCTTCACGAATGAAAGATGACCACGAACCGGGTAGCGACGAAGGTCGGCGCCGCCGTTCTAGGATTGCCCGGATCGGGGAAGGGGTAGAGCGTGCCCCCGCTCCTCGGCTGCATCGCCGACGACTTCACCGGCGCGACGGACCTCGCCGGGATGCTGGTGCGGGCGGGCATGCGGACGGTCCAGATGATCGGCGTCCCCACCTCGCCGGCGCCGCCGGACGTCGACGCGATCGTCGGCGCGCTGAAGTCCCGCACCATCCCGCCCGGCGCGGCGGTGGACCTCTCGCTCTCGGCCCTCCGATGGCTGCAGGAGGCGGGCTGCCGCCGCTTCTACTTCAAGTACTGCTCCACCTTCGACTCCACCGACGAGGGCAACATCGGCCCGGTCACGGACGCGCTCATGTCCGCGCTGGCGACGGACTTCACGATCGCGTGCCCGGCCTTCCCCGAGGCCGGGCGGACGATCTTCAAGGGCTACCTCTTCGTAGGCGACGTCCTCCTCTCCGAGAGCGGGATGCGCCACCACCCGCTCACCCCGATGACCGACGCGAACCTCGTGCGCGTCCTGCAGCGGCAGACGCGGCGCAACGTGGGGCTCGCGGACTACACCGCCGTCTCGGCTGGACCCGAGCGCCTCCGGGCGAGGTACGACGAGCTCCGCCGCGACGGCGTCGAGCTCGCGATCGTCGACGCGACCTCGAACGACGACCTGCTCCGCATCGGCGCGGCCTCCGCCGACCTGCCGCTCGTCACCGCCGGGTCGGGGCTCGCGCTGGGCCTGCCGCCCGCGTGGCGCGCCGCGGGGCTGCTCGGCACGGTCGGTGCCGCGGATGAGCTCCCCCGGGCGGCCGGATCGCGAGCGATCGTCGCCGGCAGCTCGTCCGTCGCGACGCAGGGGCAGGTCGCCGCCGCCCTCGAGGCGGGCATGCCCGCCCATCGCATCGACCCGCTGCGGCTCGCCGCCGGCGAGGACGTGGTGAGGTCGGCCGTCGAGTGGGCGGCGCCACTCCTCGCGCGCGGACCCGTGCTCATCTATGCGACCGCCTCGCCCGAGCACGTGCGCGCGGTCCAGGAGCAGCTCGGCCGCGAGCGCGCCGGCGAGCTCGTGGAGCAGGCGCTGGCGGCGATCGCGCGCGGGCTCGTCGAGCGCGGCGTGGGGCAGCTCATCGTGGCGGGGGGCGAGACCTCGGGCGCGGTCGTGAGCGCGCTCGGAGTGAAGGGCCTGCGCATCGGCCCCCAGATCGCCCCCGGGGTGCCCTGGACCACGACCCTCGGCGGGCGCGCGCTGTCGCTCGCCCTCAAGTCGGGCAACTTCGGCGCCCGCGACTTCTTCCTCGACGCGTGGAGGAAGCTGCCATGAACGAGGCCCTCGTGCACCTCCACTCGACGCACGCCGCCGCGGTGTCCTGCATGAACGGGCTCGACCCCCGCGACTGCATCCCGCCGCTCACGCCGTACTACGCCGAGGAGCAGGTCGCGGAGCTGAAGGCCGTCTTCAAGCTCGACGTCTGACGTCCGCGGAGGGGCCGATGCCCAGGTTCGCCGCCAACCTCACCATGATGTTCAACGAGGTCCCGTTCCTCGAGCGCTTCGAGGCCGCTGCCCGGGCCGGGTTCGAGGCGGTCGAGTTCCTCTTCCCCTATGACCACCCACCGGAGGAGGTCGCCGCGCGGCTGCGCGCGGGCGGGCTGCGCAACGTGCTCTTCAACATGCCGCCGGGGGACTGGGCCGCCGGCGAGCGGGGCATCGGCGCGCTCCCCGGGCGCGAGCAGGAGTTCCGCGACGGCGTGGCGCGCGCGCTGCGCTACGCCGAGGCGCTGGGAACGCCGAGCCTGCACGCCATGTCGGGCGTCGTCCCCCCCGGCGCGGACCGCGCGCGGCATCGCGCGGCGTACCTCGAGAACCTGCGCCACGCGGCGCGCGAGACCGCACGCCGCGGGATCACGCTCCTCGTCGAGCCCATCAACACGCGCGACATCCCGGGCTACTTCCTCAACACGCAGGCGGAGGCGCACGCCCTGCGGGAGGAGGTCGGCGCTGAAAACCTCGCCGTCCAGATGGACCTGTACCACGCGCAGATCGTCGAGGGCGACGTGACGACGAAGCTCCGCAGATACGTGCGCCACGTCGGCCACGTCCAGATCGCCGGCGTGCCCGAGCGCAACGAGCCCGACACGGGCGAGCTCGACCACCGGTACCTCTTCCGCGTCCTCGACGACCTCGGGTACCAGGGATGGGTGGGGTGCGAGTACCGGCCCGCCCGCGGCACGGTGGAGGGGCTGGGCTGGTTCGCTCCCTACCGCCGGAAGGCGTGAAGCCGCGGTGCCGGGACCGGTTCGGCCGAGGCGCCGACCGCCGCATGGGCGCGCGCTCCAGCGGCTAGCGGCGCATCGGCTCTTCCTGCGCCCCAGTACGACCCGAGCGCGCGGTCCCCCGGCCGGTGGGCCTCACAAGAGCACACGACCGCACCCGGATGACGAGCGTAAGTGGAACGCGAGGAGGAGCAGCCATGGTCGGGAACTGCGAGGTCTGCGGAAACCAGTACGACAAGGCCTTCGAGGTGATCGCGGCGGGGGCACACCACGTTTTCGACAGCTTCGAGTGCGCGATCCAGGCGCTCGCGCCGCACTGCGAGCACTGCGGCTGTCACGTCGTCGGGCACGGGGTGGAGGCCGCCGGCAAGTTCTTCTGCTGCGCGCACTGCGCCCACACTGCCGGCGCGAAGGAGATTCGCGACCGCGTCTGAGCGGGCGGGGCGCGGCTCGGACACCGAGCGCCTCGTCGCAGCGCCCGAACGTGGGGTAACGGGCGCTCGGGTGAGATGCCGCGCGAAGAGGTAGAGTGCCTCGCCGCCGCGGTCACAGCGAGAACCACAAGGCCGAGTGAGTGATCAGCGCGGCGGCGTTCGGATGTTACGGGCGCTCCTGCAGCGGACCGCTTGGCGCACTCGGGGCACTTGGCGCGGTCGGGGTCGTCCTCTCCGGTTCGGCCGCCGGCGGTGGCTGCGCGACCCGACCCGGCTCACCAGTGATGACCTGGATGACGGTCGCGGTGGGCTCGGTGCCCGAGACCTGGTACGCAACGCGTGCATCTCCGCCCTGCTGGATCTGGGCTGAGGACGCCTTGCGGCCATCGATCTGCACCTGCGTGTTGCCGGTGACCTTGAACCTCATGGGCTCACCGACCTGTGGCGTCACGACGATGGAATCCGCGGCCGCCTGGCTCACCTGGCCGGAGAACGTCTGCTCTCGCCTCTTCACGTGCTCCCCCTGCTGCGTCAGCGCGCGTGAGGCTTCCTGCTGAGACGCCTCAACTTCGCGGGTCGCCTGCATCCTCGCCTCGATCGCCTGCTGCTGCAGCTGTTCCGCCTTCGCCTGCTCGTTGACCAATCGCTCCTGCGCCTCGGTCAGCCGACGTTGCGCATCCTGCACCTCTCGCTGAGCCTGCGCCACGCGCTCCCCCTGGCGCGAGGCGCGCTTCTGCGCCTCGGCCGCTCTGTCGAGCGCTTGCTGCGACTGTTGTTGGGCGCTCTGCACGTGCCTCGCAGTCGGGCTCTCGGCGGTCTGCCGGCCCGCACACCCGCTGCCACCGATCACGAGCAAGCCCGCGCACGGCAGCGCGTACCGCATCATGGTTCGCATAGATTCCCCCGTTTTCTCAAAGTAGGCGCGGCGCCGTCTTCTGGAGCGGCGAGACGCTGACGACCAGCGATCGTCCTGCCTGCGCCGGCGAAGGAACACGCGCCTGCTGTGGCTCAGGAGTTCCGAGGCGAAGCATATGCCCCGCGGCGGGTGATCACGCTCATAGCCGGATGAGTGATCGTCCTCAGCCGAGCAGCCGCTTGGCCGGGACGGCCCCGCGCTTGGCCTCTGGCGGACTTCCGTGGTGTGCTGCCGGCCGTGAACGCGACACGGCGAGTGACCTTGATTTTGGTGGTGTTGCTCCTGGCGGCGGTGGGCGCCGGGGTCTTCTTCACGCGCGAGCACGGGCCGGGGGAGGAGCGGTTGGGCGCAGCCCCGACCGTTTCCCGCCACGCTGGGGCGACGCCGCAAGGCGCCACTCCGGCGCCCGCGGCCACGCAGGGCGGAGCGGCCGTGCCCGGCCCCGGCGCGTCGCCGGCCCGCCGGACACGGGTCGTGGACATGCGGCCGCTCCTCACCGCGCGCCACCTCTCCAGGTTCGCGACCACGCCGGAGGAGCAGGAGGTTTCGCGCCAGGCGGAGCGGCTCGCCGATCATGCCATCGACCTCGCGTTCGTGGTCGCGATGCGCGACGCCACCGAGAGCACTCCGGACCAAACTCCGGAGCTGCGCACGATGGCGGACGCACGGGCCAGGGCGCAGGCGGCCGTGGACGCGGCGCAGGCGCGGGTGCGCGAGATGGAAGGACAGCTCGCCGCGACCTCAGAGCGCGGCCGGGAGGCAATTGGCGACCAGCTCGAGGTCGCGCGCGCAGAGCTGGAGCTCGACCGCGACGAGCTGGTGTCGGCGAGCGAGGCCCTCGAGCGCGCCGGCGGCGATCCCCAGGTACGCATTCGACGCCTGCGTGAGGTGTACGACACCGCTCAGAAGGAGCCGCGACCCTCGGTCGTCACCGCGCCCGTCGCCGGCGCGGCGAGCAGCCTCCTCGAGCGGCTCGGTGCCTGGACCTGGCACCGCGACGCCCTGGCGCAGCTCTCCGAGGCGCGGCACGACATCGCCGAGCGGGCGCAGCGGCTCGCGACGCGCCGCGCCGACCTCGCCGCGCGGATGGAGCGAGAAGCGGCGGCGCGCGAGGCGGCCAAGTCTTCGGCGGCGCGTATCGCCTCTGGCGCGGACGCCGACAGCAACGGCCCGAAACAGGACACGGTGAAGGCACTCGCGGGTTATCGCGACGACGAGCGCCGGCTCTCGGCGGTGAGCCGCCGCCTGCAGGACCTGCAGGAGTTGGGCGAGACCTACGGCGCGTGGATTGCGGTCGTCGAGGGCCACGCCCGCGCCGCGCTGAACCGGCTGCTCTGGGGGCTGCTCGGGCTCCTCGGCCTGCTCGCGCTCGGCTTCGCCGCCGGCGAGATGGTGGACCGCTTCTTCCGCGGCGCGGCGCGCGAGAAGCTCCGGGTGGAGACGCTGCGGACGGTGGCGCGCCTCGCGGTCAACATCGTCACCCTGCTCCTCGCGCTCTTCGTCGTGTTCGGGGTGCCGGGTCAGGCAACCACCGTGCTCGGCCTCGCCGGCGCTGGCCTCACCGTGGCCCTCAAGGACTTCATCGTCGCTTTCTTCGGGTGGTTCATCCTCATGGGCCGGAACGGCATCCGGGCGGGCGACTGGGTGGAGATCAAGGGCGTCGGGGGTGAGGTGGTCGAGATCGGCCTGTTCCATACCGTGTTGCTCGAGACCGGGAGCTGGAGCGACGCGGGCCACCCCACCGGCCGCCGCGTGTCGTTCGTGAACTCGTTCGCCATCGAGGGTCACTACTTCAACTTCTCCACTTCCGGGCAGTGGATGTGGGACGAGCTGCGGCTCCTCGTCCCGCTCGGGCGCGACCCGTACCCCGTCATCGACGGGGTCCAGCGGCTGGTGGAGCAGGAGACCGTGACGAACGCGAAGCTCGCCGAGAGCGAGTGGCGCAAGACCACCTCGCGGTACCGCGTGCAGACCTTCTCGGCGTTGCCGGGCATCCAGGTGGTGCCCAGCGGAAGCGGGATCGAGGTGGTGGTGCGCTACATCACCCGCGCCCACGAGCGACATGAGGTGCGGCGCCGGCTCTACCAGGCGATCGTGGAGCTCATGCACGGGAAGCGCGCGGCAGAAGCGCAGGCAGCGGACGCGAGCGTCGGCGCGGCTGGAAGTTCACCGCGATGAGCGAGCAGGATCACCGGTTGCCGACGCGTGTTGACCAGAGCCTCTGGGTAGTGGGACGCAAGAACCTATCTTCCTGACCGCGCGCTCGGACGACCGCCGAGGAACGCCTCCTGTTCGGCCCAGACGCCTCCGTCCTGAAGGGCTCGGACCGTCGCGGTAAGCCCGTCCTCGCGGCCACCTGCAAGCTCGCGCTCGATCGCGCGACGCGCTCGGTCGGTGAGGTCCAGCGTACGCAGGGCACCGCGGAGATCTTCGGGCGCCATCCGGTAGAAGCGACAGGTCCGACACCAGCTCGCCACGAGCCGCGCGATGCGGACCCCGTCGAGGTCGAGGTCGCACCAGGCGGTCACGCTCGCGCCGGCGCGCTCCGCAGCATTGACGATCGCGCGGACACCGCGTCCCGGATAGCCTGCGGTCCACACGAACATCGCGCCGGAGAGCTCGGCCACCTCGCCGCGGCAACACGCGTCGAAGACGGTGAGGTTCTCGACCGCGACGAGCCCGCGCGGCGGCGGCTCGACGGACGCGAGCAGCGCGGTCTCGCGCGAGAGGCCGACGAAGGGCGGCGTGCTGGAGAGCGCGATGGAGGCTCCCTCGCCGAGCTCGAGGCGGCCCTGGCCGCCGACGAGTGTCAGCGCGCCACCCTCCCGGATCCCGAGGGCGTCGAGCGGGCCGAGCCGTTGCTCGATCGCCGCGCGTAGGCGCGAGAGCGCCTTGGACCCGCCGAGGTGACGGGCCGAGAAGACGCGCTCGGCCATCACCTCGCCTTCCCCCGCGTGCCGGGCGGTCGCGGCGAGAGCTCGGGCGAGCTCGGGTGCGATCGTAGCTGCCTCATCGGCGAGGGCGCGGCGCGCCTCGGCCGCTACAGGGTGGTCGATCCCCTCGAGGAGGGCCATGCCCGAGGCGACGGCTCTCTCGCGTGACGCCCGCTCGCCGGGAAAAGCCAGCTCGGCGAGCCCGGCGCGGTCTAGCACCATCACGCTGCGGAGCTCGCGCCGGCCAGCCGCCGTCGACGCAAGCCGTACCAGCCCCGCGGACATCAGCCGCTCGAGCCAGGGTTCAGCGACGCTTCCGGTGACGCCGCTCGCCGCGAGGCTACCGAGGAGGCCCCTCGCCGGCGTGGGCGCGTCCCGCTCACCCTCGCGGTCGAGGATGGCTTCCACGACGGTGCGACCCCTGTCGTCGATGACGGAGAGCCGCTCGGGGACCGCAGCCTCGACCTCGCGCAGGGACGCCGGTCGCGGACGGCGGGCGGGTTGCTCCCGTCCGCAGCCCTCGCACACGGGAACCCGCCGCGCGGTCCTCTCGCGAAGCGCTCCCGTCCGCTCCCAGGCGGACCAGACGTCCCGTTCCCGGAACCGGCAAACATGGCCGGAGTCGCTCATGCTTCCGCCACCATCGGCACCGGCGCGTGAGCGTCGCCGGCGCGCTTCTTCCGCAGCGTGATCACGAGCGATGCCGGATCGAGCTGCGCCCGGTCGAGCGTCGTCGGTGCGGTGATGACGAACTGGGCCCCGGACGCCCGGAGGAAGCGCCCCACGTCGTCGATCCGGTCGATCGAGAGGTGCGCGAACGGCTCGTCCAGCATGAAGAAGCCGCGGCCGCCTCCTTCCACCATCGCCATGAGGAGCACGAGGCCGCCGATCACCTGCTGGCCGCCCGAGAAGGAGGAGTCGCCGAGCGGGAGCGGGTCCTTCCCGTCGAACCCGAAGCGGACGTGCAGCTCGGCCTCGTCGAGCACGCGGTCGTCATCCGAGAGGCGCGGCAGGTCCATCTCCACTGCGACCTCCGCGCCCCGGGCGATCTCGACGGCGCGGCGGCGGTAATCCTGGAGCGCGCCGCTCACCACCTCGAGATAACGCGTGCGGCACGCGGAGAGCTCCTGGCGCGCCGCGGCCGCCTCGTCGGCCCGCGCCTTCACGTGCCGCTCGGCCTCCTCGACGTTCGCGGTGAGGTGGCGCTCCTCCTCGCGGACGGTCGGGTCGGGCTTCTCGCCGAGACTGCCGAGGGCGTCGCGGGACCGGCGCAGGTCGCCCTCGTTGGTGTCGACCGAATCGAGCTCCATGCGCTCCGCTCGGGCGCGCAGCTCGGGCGCGACGTCCCTGGAAATCGCACGGATCTCCTCGTCCGCGCGGAAAGTCTCCTCCTCCGCCTCGCGCAGCGCCTTCCGCTCGCCTTCGAGCCGGCGCTCGAGCTCCTCGAGCCCCTTCTCCGACTGCTGCTCGTCCGCACGCGCCCGCTGGAGCGAAGTCGAGGCGGCGACCACGTCGAGCTTCCTCTCCTCGTGGACGGCGCGGGCGCGAGCGAGCTGCTCCTCTGCGGCCGCGAGCGCGCCCTCGCGCTCGGCGAGGCGGGCCACCCGGGCGGCGAGCTCGCATCGCCGCCGCTCCTCGCCGAGAGCCTTCGCGAGATCGCCGTGCGCGCGAGCCGCAACATCCATGGCTGCGCGACTTTCTCCGACCGCAGCCGCGGCCGCCTTCGCGCGCTGGCGGGCGGCCGCGAGCCCGGCCTCACGCGCCCGCTCGCCGAGCGCGGGCGGCACGGCGCGGGCGGCCCAGCGGCCGCGCTCGTCCGTCCAGGAGCCGTCGGGTCCGAGCCGGACGGCGGCGCTCCAATCGCGGAGCCACGCCGGCGCGCCCGCTTCGAGCCGCAGGGGACCGGAGTCCTCGGGTCCGGAGGCGGTTGGGCCGCTCCAGATCGGTCCGGGGAACGCGTTCTCGGCCGCGAGCGCGAGCGCGACCGCCTCATGCTCGGGCGCGACGGAGAGCGCGTAGCGGGCATCGCCCAGCGCCGCCTCGGCCGCGGTGGCGGCGCCGGCCTCCGCCTCGACCACCGCCGCGAGGAGGGTCGCCGCGATCCCGCGCGCGGCGAGGGTGGCGAGCATCCTCTCCACCGCGGCGGGGTGACCGGGCCGGCCCGCCTCGAGGACCGCGAGCCGGTCGCGCGCCTCACGCTCCTCGGCCAGGGCGCGCTCGACCGCGGTCTCGGCGAGGAGGCGTGCCCGTGCCGCCGCCGCCTCGTCGTGCTCGACCGCCGCGAGGTCGCGCGCGGGCAACCGCGCCACGGCCGCGGCCGCCTCCTCGAGCGCCGACACCTCGGCCGCGAGGGCGCCCTCGGTGCGCGCCGCCCGCTCGAACGCCACGGTGGAGTCACCCTCCTCCTGCCGCGCAGTCGCGAGCTTCGCCTCGGCGGCGCGCGCCGCGGTCTCAGCCTCGTCGCGGTCGCGCTCCAGCCGGATCCGCTCCGACTCGCCGTTCTTGAGCTTCGTCCGCAGCTCCGGGAGCTTCTGCGCGGCCTCGTTTCGGCGGCGCAGCGCCTGCTGGAGCTTGGCCGCGGGGAGGCGACGCTCCAGGTCGAGCACCTTCTCCTGCGCCCGCTCCCACTCCTTGAGCCGGGTGACCTCGCGCCGGACCCGGTTCAGCTCGATCTGGGCGCGCTGCAGGTCCTGCCCCTGGCGCGCTACCTCCCGCTCGCTCTCCTCGTAGCGCCCGCGCGCCTCGCGGTACCGTTCGAGCACGGCGCGGTCGCCCATCATGTCGAGGACGTCCTGGAGCAGCGCCCGCGGCGTCCGCTCGAAGAGCGAGTTGGTCTTGCCCTGCTCGAGCGCGAGCACGCTCATGAGGCTGCGCGTCACCCCCGCCTGCTCCAGGATCCGCGCGTAGCGCTCCGGCGCGAGGAAATCGCCGCGCGGCTCGATGAGGCGCGCGCGGAGTTCGTCCAGGGTCGCACGCGCGGGGAGGACCGCGAAACGCTTCTCGGGCGCGCCGCTCGAGGTCGGGAGGAGAGCGCAGGCGAGGGTGACCTCCGGCGTCGTGATCCGCTCGCGCCGGAAGGGCTGGCCGAGCCCGGTGTCCTCGTTCGAGACCACCGCGCGGATGAGCGCCGGCGCTTCCGGGCGGCGCAGATAGTGCTGGAGGCGCCGCCGAGACGACAGCCGCGGCGCGTGGAGCAGCTGGCGGACCGCGTCGAGGAGCGTGGTCTTCCCGGAGCCGTTCGGCCCGGAGAGGAGGACGACCTCGCGATCGAGCGGGACGCGGACCGCACCCCAGTAGTCCCAGTTCCAGAGGGACAGCTCGCGGAACCGGAACATCAGGGCACCCTCTCGTAGCGCGCGGCGCTCCGCTCGCCGACCCTCCGGACGCGCCCCTCCTGCATGAGCGTCCTGAGGAGGCGGAGCAGGGGACGGCGGTCCTGGTGCGTCTCGCGCTCGAGGTCCGAGATGGACGCGCTCCCGCCCAGCCGCTCCAGGACCGCGACGAGCGGCGCGCCCGGCCCCTCGTCCTGCTCGCGGGCGCCGTCCTCCTTCTCCTCGAGGAGACGGGCCAGCACCTCGCGGCGGATGAACGAGACCATCCGCTCGCCATCGATGCCGAGCTCGAGGAGCGGGCCCGCCTCGATGACTTCGCCGCGACCGGCGGCGAACCCCAGGTTCCTGAGCTGGGTGACGAGGCTCCGCACGTGCGTCTCGGAGCCGAGGACGTGGCCGAACTCACGGACGACCGCGGTGAGCCTCACGTGAGGCGTGAACTCCTTCGCGGCATCGGCGCGGTGCTCGGCGAGCAGCTCGGACTGGCCGGGCGCCTCGCGGGAGGCCTGCGCGGTGCGCTTCTGGAGGACCAGCCGCGCCCAGAGGATCACGATGAGGGCGCAGGCGTCCGACCTGAGGCCGAGGTTCGTCGCCGCGTCGAAGGCGCGATCGCCGATCACGTCGGGCGCGAGCCGGATCCCGACGTGCTCGGAGTACGCGCTCGTCGCGAGGGTGAGCCCGACGCCGGCGAGCCGCCGCTCGATCTCGGCACGGACGTCCGGGTGCTCGAGGACGCGGAGCTCCGAGCGGGGGACGGTTCCCTCGCGCACGAGCCGCGCGCAGACCAACATCGCGTCATCCATGGCGGGGCTCCTGGGTCGTCCGCGGCGCGAGCGCGCCCGGGGTGAGCGTCGCGATCGGCCGACCTTCCACGGGCTCCGGCCAGCCGTCGCCGGTCGCCGCGACGTCCAGGGGGAGCGCGCCGAGCTGGCCGGCGAACCCCTCGCCGGCGCGGGCGTCGCCGACGAGCGCGAGCAACGAGAGGCGCAGGAACGACTCCGCTCTCGAGCGGTGGGCGACGGCGTCCACGAGCGGCAGCGCGCGCCCGTCCTTCACCACTGCAGAGAGATCCGCGATCAACGCCCGAACGTCCGCCGGGGCGACCTCCTCCGCGCTCGCGCGCGGCGCCGGCGCGGGCTCCTTCCACGCGATCTCCTCGGCCTCGGGACGCTCGCGGAGCGCCTGCTGCTCGGCGGCGGAGCCGAGAACGTCGGTGGTCACGAGCGGAGGAGGCGTCACGACCGGGAGGAGCGCGTCGCGCGCGACGCCGGCGAGCTCGTCTCGCGAGCGGGATATGAGCGCACGGACGATCTGCTCGGTCGTGAGGCCGCCGGTGAGGGTGAGGTACTGCCGCCCGACCTCGGTGACGTCGCGGTGAAGCTCGGAGCCGGCGCCGTGCAGCAGGGCGAGCAGGCCATGGATCTCGCGCGCCACCGCGCGCGCGGAGACGTGGTCGAGAGGGACGCGATCCAGCGCGGCGCGGATCTGGGCGGAGAGCTTCAGGGCGTCTTCGATTCGCCGCGCGGTGCGGCGAAGCACCACTTCCGAGTGCGAGGCACGGGCCCAGTCGATCTCGGCCCGCAGGGCGTTCAGGCGCGCGCGCATGGAGAGGAGGTGGCGAACGGGATCGACGCCGATCTGGAGCGCGTAGTCGAGGCCCGCGACCGTCGGGAGCAGCTCGGCCTCTCCGACCCGCTTGTGGAGGAAGGCGAGGATGTCGAACGCCCACCGGCCCGCGTCCGTGACGGTCGTGCCGAGGGAGGGGGTGTGCTCGAGCCACCCGCTGCGGCGGAGCGCCGCGAGCGTCGCGCTCCGGGCATCGGCGTCGAGGAACGAGAGCACCTCGTCGAGGTCGCCGCTGTCGAACGCGGGGCGCCCGGACTGAACGATCGCCTCGAGCGCGCCGGCGCGGACGAAGAAGTCGCGCATCGACCGGCCGACGAGCGCGTGGAGGAGCGGGTAGACCGGCTCGAGCGTGCGTACGGCGCGCAGCTCGTCGATCTGCTCGGGCGGAATGCCGCCGGTGAGCGCCGCGATCGCATCCCAGCCGGCCGGGTCGAGGTCGGTGGGCGCGGCGAGATCGCTCGCGATGACGGAGGGGTCTCCCATCTAAGCACCACAGCACTTCTTCGACTTCTTCCCGCTGCCGCACCGGCAGGGGTCGTTCCGCCCCACGCGCGGCTCGGCCCGGCGGACGACGCCCGCCTGAGCCTCGAGGCGGGCGCGCTCGGCGGCGAGAAGGGTTCCCACTTCCGCATTCCGTACCGTCCGCTCGAGGACGTGTGCGAGCGCCGCGACCGCGAGCGGACGCACACGCGGCGATGGCCAGCGGCACGAGCTGAGACGCCGGAGGTCCGCCTCCGCGCCGGGGTCGTCGCCGATCGCGAGTCGCACCTCGGCCATCGCGAGCCGGATGCTCTGGTGGAATGGAGCGTCGGCGTTCTCCCCCGCCTCGAGCGCCCGCCGCGCGGATCCGGCGCGGCCTGCTTGCGCGAAGGCTTGTGCGGTCTGGAGCCAGGGATGACGCATCCGGATCGTGGATGCGAACCGTTCCGCGATCCGGAGAGCCGCCTCGGGATCGCCGTGCGCCGCTACCGAACGGAGCGCATCCCCGAGCCACGCGTCGAGCCGGACGCCCTCGCTCAAGCTCAGCGACGAGACGCTCGCCGCGGTTGGGCAGACGGCGAGCACGGCGGACGCGGCCGCGGCGATGCGGGCTGGGTCGAGAGCGATCCGCCCCGCGGAGTCCGCGGCCCCCGGGTCCCACGCCTTCAGCGCAGCCCGGACCTCCTCGGCGTCACAGGGCTCGAGGTGCGGGACAGGTGAGAGGATCGCGTCCTCGGCCCCTCCAGGGTCCTCGTCGAGGAACGCCCCTGCGTCGCGCGGCCTCGCCTCTCCCTCCCTGAGCACGACGCGCGGCTCCACGAGCTCCTCGCCCTCGCGGCCGTACCCGAGCAGCTCCACGTCCACACGCTGCTCGTCGCCGAAGTCGCAGACGTAGGCGATGGCATCGTCTGGTTCGAGCCCGAGGTCCCCCACCTCGGCGACGAAGGCGCTGCCATAGAAGTCCGGGGAGCCATCGAACTCGCTTCCGCGGTCGAACCAATCGCCGCTGAGATGGAACGCCCACAGGTGATCGCCGTCGAGCCGAAGCTCGCGCACGAGGCACCGGTGAAGCTGCGAGAGCGTGTGGGTAGGCGCGAGCTCGAACACTCGACGGACCGAGCGGTCGGACCATGGCGTCGCTCGGAAGAGCAACGTGGGTCCACCGCGGGCTGCGGTGGCGAGCGTCACGCCTCACCGTCCGCCGCGCCATCCGGCGGCAGGCAGCAGGCCTTGAACTGCAGGACGACCAGGGCGGCCGGGCAATAGTCGGGCACGGAAGTCACAAAACTCCGGCGAGGGGCTGACGCGCGGGTCGTTGGCTATCAGACGGGGCTGACAGTGCGCCGGCGGGGATCCAGACATGATCGGTCAGGCCGTACGGAGGTCAGGCCCCTCGGCCTCCGGCGCCCACTTGGCGAAGCCTATGCCCGGGAGCTCACCGTCGCCGACGTTGCGCTCCTCGTCGATGCAGACGATCAGGTTCGTGAGGACGCGAAGCGGCAAGTCAACCGCCCGGTTGCCAGGTGGTCGGATGCGACTGCTAGCCGGACATGGAGGCGGACACGAGCTGAACACATCAGTGCGTGATGACGCCGAATGTGCTAGTAAGTACGGTCGCCTGACTCGATGAGGGCCGGACGAGCATGCGGACATGAAACCGGACACTTCAGAGATCACCGACCGGGGCGAGTCGCCTTCGATGATCGAGCCGATCCTCATCAGCGAAGGCTCGCGCCATCGAGGCGCTCTCACCGACCTGGCCGTGGAGGTGGCCGCTCGGGCAGCTGGATTCCGACGGAGCCTCCCCGAGGGCGTCCGGTCGGCGCTCGGGGATCTCGTTCGTTCGATGAATTGCTACTACAGCAATCTCATCGAGGGACATGACACGCACCCCGTGGACATCGAGCGCGCGCTTCGGAACGACTACGCCGCAGATCGACGCAAACGCGATCTGCAGCTCGAGGCCAAGGCTCACATCGACGTTCAGAGGTGGATCGACGGTGGCGGACTGAGTGGCCGTGCCGTCACCTCGGAGTCCATCCGCGAGATTCACCGTCGATTTTGCGAGCTGTTGCCGGATGAATTGCTTTGGGTCGAGGACCCAGACACGCATGAGCGACTGAGGGTCACGCCCGGAGAGCTGCGGCGGCGCGACGTCAGAGTGGGTGACCACGTCGCGGTGAGTCCCGGCGCGATTCCTCAATTCCTGGCGCGTTTCGAGGATGCGTACGGCAGCCTCGGCAAGGCCGATGCCATCGTGGCGGTGGCCGCTGCTCATCACCGTCTTCTGTGGATTCACCCGTTCCTGGACGGCAACGGGCGCGTCGCGCGCCTCATGTCGCACGCGGTATTGCTCGAGGTGCTGGACTCCGGTGGCGTCTGGTCCGTGTCGCGGGGACTCGCCCGGAACGTGGCGGCGTACAAGGCACACCTCGCAAGCTGCGATCTGCCGCGGCGCAACGATCTCGACGGGCGCGGCGGGCTCAGCGAGGAGGAGCTCGCGCGGTTCACGCGATTCTTCCTGGAGACGTGCATCGACCAGGTGACGTTCATGGAGGGGCTCGTCGAGCCCGACCGATTGCGAGCGCGCATCCTGCTCTGGGTGGCAGAAGAGGTGCAGCTCGGCCAGCTTCCTCCGAAGGCTGGCAACGTGCTCGAGGCGATCCTGTTCCGTGGGGAACTCCCGCGCGCTGACGTCGCGCGCCTGCTCGGCGCCACGGATCGGCATGCGCGCCGCACCGTGGCGGAGCTGGTCAAGAGAGGGATTGTTGCCTCCGACTCCCCGCGCTCGCCCCTGCGGCTTGCGTTCCCCGCAGCGCTGGCGCCTCGCTGGATGCCTGGGCTGTTCCCGGAGAAGGCGGCATAGCCTGACCTCCTCTGCGAACCCGTGAACCGCCGACGAGGTCAGCCGCGCGCCCGCGCAGCTTCGAATACTTGCTTGACGGGATGAGCACCTCCAAGCGCTGACCCCGGCGTCCGCCTACGTCACGTTCCGCCACCGCCGCACCCATTCCGGCAGCAGCGGCGTCGAGAGCTCCCACTCGATCGTGATCGGCCGCTCCCCCCGGTGGGCGTGCGGGTGGACGGGGCCGAGGTAACGGAAGGCGTTCGTGACGCTGCGAGCGTCCTTCTTCGAATCGCGCACGAACAAGAGGGGCGTCACATTCCGGTCGGCGGGCCGGAGGTGGCGCAGGCCGTCTTCGCTGTCCGCGCGCATCCGCGACTGCGACTGCCACTGGAAGAGCACCTGCGCTTGCGCCTCGTGCGCGGGGGGGCCAACTCACGGCAAGGTTTCGGTCCGGCCCTCATCGGACGCGACGATCTCCAGCACCTTGGCGGCATCGACGCGCCGGCGATAGCGAACCACTGCTGCGCTCGCGGGGATGTCTCCGTCTCCCAGATTCCGGTCCGCGTCGATGCAGAGGACGAGGTTCGAGATGCGGGCGCGTCGCAACCGCTCGAGCTTGTTGGCGAGGTACTCCGGCGTCCAGAAGCCGGCGATCTCCACGAGCCAGCGCCGGCTCGGGTCGAGCCGCGGATGGACGGCGAAGTCCGGGAAGAAGAGGTGCCCACCGGCGTCGATGGGTTCCGGCTCCCGGACGATCGCCCAGTCAGGAGCGAGGCGGGCGAAGTCGCGCGCGAACCGCTCCTCGAGGCGGCTATCGAAGCGGCGCGGCTCCGAGGAGGGGAAGATCGGGTCGCCGCTGGCGAGCGTCACGAGCGCCGTGCGCCCGCGGATGTCGCAAGTGGCCTCGAGCCTGAAACGCTGGGTCCATGCCAGCACGGGCACGACGGCGCCGAGCGCGCGACCGTACAGAAGCGTCCGCCGGAAGAGCGCGAAAGGTCCGGAAAGCTCGATGCGCGCGAGGTCGTCGCCAGCGTCTCGCGTGACAGAGCAGATGAGACCGCGGAGCGCAGCGTGGCGCGCCACCGCGCGCGCGTTGCCGTAGATCGAGATCTTCACGGAGTAAGCGCGCGCGAGGAGCCCTTGGGCGAGGGCGAGATTCGCGCGCAGGGCGACGTCGCCGGGATCGAGCGACGGTGGGGAAATCGCGGTCCGCTGGGATGGCAGATCCGCGAACAGCGACCCCATTAATCCCGCGGGCGAGACCCCCAGCTCCCCTGCACACCGGGTGATGACCGCATCGCGGGCGTTCGCCGGTGACCGGCTGCTCGCCGTGAAGAGCGCGGCCCGCGCCTCGCGCGGTGGGACCGGCGACTCGACCCGCGAGCGGGCCATGCCGAGCAGGAGGTAGGCCGCGAGCCTCCGCTTGTCGTCAGGGGCACCCGGAGCGGGATCGCGCAGGCGTGCCTCGAGTTCGCGGATGGGGCGACCGGTGAACCGATCGCACTCGTCGATCAGCGCCCGGATCCACGGCCGATCGGCGTCGCCGAGGAACCGCGGGATCGCCGCGGATCCCCGGAACTCACAGGAGAGCAGGTTGGCGGGGAGCAAGGCCTTCGCGCCTCCTTCTCGCCTGCGCCACCTCGGAGGTGCCGCGCATGACGAGCTCGTACACGACCGCGGTCTTCCCTTCCTGCGGGCGGAGGAGACGCCCGATGCGCTGTACGTGCTCACGCTCTCCTTGCGTTCCACCGACCACGATCGCGACGTCGGCGTTCGGTACGTCGATGCCCTCGTTCAGGACGCGCGCCGAGACCAGCGCGCGCAGCTCGCCGCGGCGGAACCGCTCGAGCGCTGCGGCGCGCTCCCCTCGAGGGATGTCGCACGTGATCGGCATGAGCAGGTGCTCGCGGGAGACCGCGTACGCGGTGGCGTTGTCCGACGTGAAGACGAGGATCCGCGCGCTGGCGTGCCGGGCGAGGAGCGAACGAACCGCGGCGCGCTTCGCGGACGGGAAGGCGAGAAGCGCGCGGCTCTCGCGGAACGCGGCGAGGGCCCGGCGGCCCTCCTCCGTCCTCGCCGCCTCCTTCGCGAACTCGAGCCAGCCTGCACCGGGAGCGTCTCGCATGAACGCGCGGAGCGCCGGCCGGTAGACCGAGACGGCGCGAACCCACGCGGCGCGCTCCTTCGGGTCGAGGTCCAGGTTCAAGGTGACGAGCTCGAACGCGGCCAGATAACGCCCAGTCAGATCCCCGACGGAGAGCTCGAACACGGTGGGACCGATGAGCTCCTCGATCCGCTCGGCGGCCGCGCCGGATGGCGGCGTCGCGGTCAAACCGAGACGCGCCGGCGCAGCGCAGAGCTCCAGGACCTCGTCGCGAACCCCGGAGCCGAAGTGATGCGCCTCGTCGACGATCAACAGCTCGAACCGGTTGCCGAGCCGGTCCATCTGTCGCCAGCCGCTCTCGAACGTCGCCACCGTGATCGCCTCGACGCGCCGCTCACCATCGCCGAGGCACCCCACGGCGCCCCCGAACACGGAGGAAATCTCGCGGACCCACTGCGCGAGGAGCACGCGTGTCGGAACCAGGGCGAGGGCCGGCCGCCGCGCGCGGGCCATCGCGGCGATCGCGAGGCGCGTCTTGCCGCTGCCGGTGGGGAGGACGACGACGCCGCGTCGGCTCGCTTCCTGCCACGCCCAGTGGGCTGCGTCCTGGTACGGACGGAGGGGCATCTCGGCCCAGGGGCCGACGTCGTCCGCGGTTCGGTACACCTCGTCCGAGAAGCGAACGCCGCGCCGCGCGAGCTCATCGCGGATCACGGGGTGATGTCGCGCTGGGGCGCGAAGCGCGCGCACGCGAGGATCCCAAAGCACTCCGGGCAGGTCCGAGAGATCGACGCCGTCGGGGGCGTCGCGAAGCAGGATCGTCCCGCGGTCGAAGAGGAGGCGCACGGCGTCGGGGCCGAGCAAGGGGCGCGCCAGCGTCCAGATGCGACGACCCTGCGCTGATTGCGACCATGTCCGGGGCGAACGTTGAACTAGAGGTCGAGGCGTGATCCGCCTGCGGTCACGGATGAATCGAGGCCAGGAGCCTGTCGCCTGCGCGGTGCGGCGTCCCCGGAACGAGGAGGTAGCCGACCCCGCGGAGGGCGCGCCGGAACGCGGCTTCCGAGGAAGCGGGCACCACGAGGTGCCGTTCCCCTGCTCTCATGCAGTGCTTGCGGGTTCTCGTGTCGCTGGCAACCAGCGTCGCCAGCGCCGCCTCCTCGCACTCGATGAGCCGGGCGAGACCGCGATCCTGCAAACGGGAGCAACGCTCGGCGACGTCCTCGAGCAGGCGCGCCACCGTGTCGGGGAGCGGTGCGCCGCCGCGGGCCGACAGGAACTCCCGGATCTCGTCCACGGAGCGGCCTTCCTCCGTGGCCGCGAGCAGCTTGCCCGCCTCGAGTCGCCACACGAAGTCCGAGACGCGGACCGCGTAGGCGTCAGGGCGAGGCGGTCGCCTTGCTCCCACAGGGTCTTCAGGGTCTGCGCCCCCCGCTCGGCGAGTGCCTTTCGCCCGTTCTCTTCGTACCACTCGTTCTTGGGCGCCTGGAACGGATAGAAGTCTCCGCCGTCGAGGACGGCGGTGATCGCGTCGATCTGCGGTCGACCTACGAGCCGTACCGCCGCCCCGATCCGTACGCGCCGCTCTGGCGGAAGCTGACGGCGAAGCCGCGCGTGGCCTTCGAGATGGATCCGATCGCGTGGGGCGCCTTTCCTGGCTCGCAGAGGGTTGCGCGCTTATGCCAAAACGGGTATATTCAGCGAAGCTGAAGCGGCGCGAGCTCTTCTGGGTCGGCACCACGCTCGACGACGTCCGCGCGTTCCCTGACGAGGTCAGGCGCGAGGTGGGGCACGCCCTGCACCTCGCGCAGCTCGGCGGGAAGTCTCCCGCAGCGAAGCCGCTGCGCGGTTTCAAGGGAGCTGGCGTGCTCGAGGTGGTGGAGGCGTTCGAGGGGAATGCGTACCGGGCTGTCTACACGGTGCGGTTCGCGAGCGGCGTCTACGCTCTCCATGCGTTCCAGAAGAAGTCCCACCGCGGGATCGCGACGGATCGGCGCAACATCGAGCTCGTCGAAGAAGAGACTGCGGGAGGCCGAGGAGATCGACCGCGCGCTGCGCGCGAGCAAGAGGTGACGACATGGCGACCTCCAACAAGCCGGCGTTCGTGCGTAGCAGCGGGAACGTCTTCCAGGACCTCCGCGTCAAGGAGCCTGCGGAGGCGCTCGCGAAATCCGAGCTCGCCGCGCTCATCACCCGCGCGCTGCGTGCGCGCCGCCTGACGCAGACCGCCGCCGCCAAGCTCCTCGGCGTCGACCAGCCCAAGGTCTCCGAGCTCATGCGAGGACGGCTGACGCGGTTCTCGACCGAGCGGCTCATGACTTTCCTGACGCGGCTCGGCCGCGACGTCGAGATCGTCGTCCGCGAGCCGCGCGAGCCGCGTTCTGCCGGCACGACAGCCCGCGGCCGGATTCATGTACGCGCGAGCCGCTCACGTGACGCGCCGAGCGATGTGGCGCGCCCTTCAGGCCCTGCTGACGTCATCACCTGAGCGCGAGCCCGGTCCGCGCTCGGTAGGCGACGCCAGGTGTAGCTGAGCGACCTATGGCCGGAGGCATTGCAGTCCGGATGCACCATCAGTAACTCGGTGCGATTCTTGGCGCCGGCGGAGGTGTAGCGAGATCGACGGCTTGCGCCTCCGTGCCGCTCGGTGAAAAATAGGTGCGCCGGTTTCACTCGCCGTTCGGGACCAAGGGGTCGTCCTCAGGGACGAGTGGAACGTCCGGGTTCCGTACGCGGAGGTTCCCCGGATCCGCGGCGGAGGACCTGACCCCTGTGGGTCAACGTCCGGGTCTCGACCGCGGACGCGTATGCGGAGCGCGGATGATGTGGCACGCCGCCCTTTGGTATCGTTCGCGCGCCTGCACCGTGCCACGCCCGCATCGCCAGCTGACGTCAGCGTACACGGGGTCCGCCGAACGCCTGTTCCGAGGAAGACGAGCTTCTCGACCATCGCGCCTTGTCGCGCTCTGGGAGGCCGCCTCACAGCGCCGGAACTCGCGCCAATCAGCTCTGCGGTTCGGCATGTTAGACGTCGGACCCGTGGTTCGCTGGCTCTCGTCCGAGGTCTGGACGAAGGCGCCCTTTTCCGTGGACGGCTACACCGTGAACGTCGTCCTCGAGGGCAGAACGAGGAGCTACACACCATTCACTGACGAGGTCGACGGTCGCGCCGGGGGCGGCGCCGGTCACCGCGTTCCGGCCCGGTTGTCCGGGATCGGCGCCTCGTCGTCGGGCTCCGCGGCGAGGAACCGGGTCAGCTCGCCGAGGGCGGCGCGCGCCAGGAGAGGCTCGCTGCCCGGCGCCGCGATGGAACCGGTGCGCAGCCGCTCGAGGTATCTCGGGACGAGGCCGGCAAGCTCGTCTCGCAGCGCTCCCCCGTGGATCCCCTCCGATGAGAGGTGCTCGAGGAACCGGCCGACGGCGCGCGCGTAGCTCTTCACCGGCCCCTTGCTGCCGAAGCGGCGCCGCTCGAACTCGCGGCGGAGGTGATGCCGGAAGCGGGTGGCAGGTCGTGCTGTAGCGCGCTGTCAGTGCTTGGTCGCCCCGGCGTGGACGGCGTACAGATCGTCGAAGAGCGCCGCGCCGCGCGCGAGGCGCGCCTCGTCGTCGGGATGCGCCGCCGCGATGCCTGCCACGAGCTGGCCGATCCCCGGCGCCTCCTCGCGGCCGTACTTCGCGTCCTTCACGTCGATGTCGTGGACGATCTCGGCGATCGCGCGGAGGGCGGGATCGGCGAGCCCGAACCGCTGCACGAGCACCTCGAACGTGCAGAGGTCTCCCTCGTGCGTGAACTCCGCCTCGAACATGTCGAAGCGCAGCTCGCCCTTCTCGGGCCGGTAGCCCTTCGCCGGAACGAACTTGAAGCGGGCCTCCGGGTCGATGAACTTGCGGACGAGCCACGCCGAGGCCATCCGGTCCACCTTGATGCCGGTCCGCGTGACCCACGTGCGGCCCTGAAACAGCGCCCGATCCAGCGGGGCCCTGGCCGGCTCCGATCCTTCGACGGTCCTCATGCGTGCGATGTAACGTCGGAGATCGACGTGCAGCCCGGGAGGGCCTGCACGCAAGCGTGCACGCCCCCGGATGGCCTCCGGGCGAGAGGCGCGGTGGCGCTATCGCGCCGGCTCGTCGTCGGGCGCTCCGCCCGAGGACGCGAGCAGCGAGTAGAGGCGGCGGCGGGTGATGCCGAGGAAGCTGGCCGCGCGCGTCTTGTTGCCTCCGGCACGCGCGAGCGCTGCGAGGAGGAGCTCGCGCTCGAAGGCGTCGAGGTCGAACCCCTCGCCGACCAGCGCGGCGGCGTCGCGCGGCCGACCACGCGACGCGGGACCGACGGCGAGGTGCTCCGGGCGGAGCTCTCCCTCGCCGGCCACGATGAGCGCGCGCTCGAGCGCGTTCTCGAGCTCCCGCACGTTGCCCGGCCAGTCGTGCGCGAGGAGCGCGGCGCGGGCCTCGGACGAGAGCTTCGCGGACGGCAGGCCGCGTGCCGCGAGGAAGCGCTCGGCGATGGGGCCGACGTCCTCGCGCCGATCCCGGATCGGCGGCACGCGGATCGCGAAGACGTTCAGGCGGTAGTAGAAGTCCTCGCGGAACGCGCCCGAGCGGACCGCCTCGTCGAGATCGCGGTTCGTCGCGGAGATCACGCGGACGTCGACGGTCCGGGCCTGCGTCGCGCCAACCGGGACGAACGTCCGGTCCTGCAGGAACCGCAGGAGCTTCACCTGCGTCGCAGGGGTGATCTCGCCGATCTCGTCGAGGAACAGCGTCCCGCCGTCCGCGGCCGCGAGGTGGCCGGCCTTGCGCTGCGCCGCGCCGGTGAACGCCCCCTTCTCGTGGCCGAACAGCTCGGCCTCGAGCAGCGTCTCGGGGAGCGCGGCGCAGTGGACCTCCACGATCGGGCCCGCGGCGCGCCGGCCCTGGTGGTGGATGAACCGCGCGAGCTGGCTCTTCCCGGTGCCGCTCTCGCCGAGCAGGAGCACGCTCGCGTCCGTCGGCGCGACCTGCCTCGCGGCCGCGATGACCGCCTTCATCGCCGCGCTCTCCGCGACGAGGTCGGGCGTGAGCCGCGCGACGAGGCGCGACCGCTGCGCCTCCGCGGCGCCTTGCGCCGCGAGCCGGCCGACGCGCAGGCGGAGCTCGTCCATCGCGAACGGTTTCGTGACGTAGTCGGCGGCGCCGGACTTCATCGCCTCGACCGCGCTCTCGGCCGTGCCGTAGGCCGTCATGAGCACGACCTCCGGCGCCGGCGAGAGCGCGCGCGCCGCCCGGAGCACGGCGAGCCCGTCCACCTCCGGCATGCGGAGGTCGGTCACGACGACGTCGAAGCGTTCCTCGCCGAGCCGGGCGAGCGCCTCGCGGCCGCCGCCGGCGCGGACCACGGCGTGCCCGTCCAGCTCCAGCATCTGGGCCACGACCCGGCCGAGCTTCGGTTCGTCGTCGACGACGAGGACTCGGGCCATGACGGGATCCTAGTCGCGCGCGAGCGGGAGGCGCACCTCGAACACGGCGCCGCGGGGGGTGCCGTCGAGGTGGCGAAGCGTTCCGCCCTGGCGCTCCACGATGCGGCGCGAGAGGGCGAGGCCGAGCCCGGTGCCCTCCGCACGGCCGGTCGCGAACGGCTCGAACAGGCGCGGCCGCAGCGCCGGATCGACGCCGGGGCCGTCGTCGCGGACGACGACGCGTGCGCGACCGTCCGCGACGTCGGCCCGCACCCACGCGTTCCGCGCACCCGCCTGCGCTGCATTCACGAGGAGGTTCGAGAGCACCTGGCGCATCCGGGCCGGGTCGGCCTGCGCCCGCGCTCCTCCCTCGACGTGGACCTCGAGGGCGCCGTGGGAGCGGCCCACTCCCCGAGCCGCCTCCTCCGCGACGGCGGTCAGCTCCACCGGCACCGGCGAGGTCGCCGGATCGCGTGCGAGGTCGAGGAAGTCGTCGGTGAGGCTCCGGAGACGGTCGGCCTCGCCGAGCACGTCCGCGAGCGCCTCGCGATCCGGCGTGGAGAGCACGGCACCGCTCCGCGCGCGGACGAGCTCCACCGAGCCGCGGATCACCCCCAGCGGGTTGCGGATCTCGTGGGCGACCATCGCGCCCATCCGCCCGAGCGCGTCGCCCCGGATCGCCCGCTCCGCGTCATGGCGCCGGGCCGCCTCCGTCCGTCCCCAGCGCCGCGTCACGAGCGCGAGCGCGAGGGCCCCCACGAGCGAGAGCGCGACGGCGACGCCGAGCGCACGGCGCAGCCCCCTGTGCGCCGCCGCGAACGCCTGCCCGGCCTCGAGCGCGAGGACGGCGCGGACGGCGCCGTCGGGCCCACGCACCGGGAAGTAGCCGGTCGCGACCGGCTGATCGCCGAGCGCGTACGCGAAGGCGATCGTGGCGTCGCCACGGGCGGCGCGCTCGACGCGGGCGGCGTCGGTGCGGAGGAGATCGGCGCGGCGCCCCGCGCGGCCCGCCGCGTCCGCGAGGACGAGGAGCGAGGGCGACAGGAGGTACGCGCCCTCGAGGCCGTTCGCGTTCATCACCGGCCGGAGGTCCGCCGAGGCGGGATCGGCGCGCGCGAGCATCCCGGCGGCGGTCTCGCCGGCCCCGCGGAGCCGCTCCTCGAGGGTGCGGTCCACCGCGCCGGCGGCGGAGCGGTAGAGGAAGAGCGTCGCGACGAGCGAGCCGGCGAGCCCGAGGAGCCCGGCGAGGGCGGGGACGAGGGCGCGCGAGCCGCTCACGGCGAGAAGGTGTACGCGAGCCCGGCCGTCGGGACGAGCTTCGAGTACTCGAACCCGGCCACGCTGGAGAGCGCGCGCCGGCCCCGGAGCGCGAGCTGCGCGGTCCAGCGGGGCGAGAGGTCCCACTCGGCGAGCGCCGCGGCGTCGACGTAGGTGTCGCGGCGCCGCGCGCCGAGCGTCGGGTCGAAGACCTCGTAGCCACGGAACGTCGTTGCGACGTCGGCACCGAGCCGCACGCCGCGCGCCGTCACGAATCGCAGCTCGGCGCGCGGTCCGTGCTCGAGGTACGACAGGATCGACAGGCGGGCCCCGTCGCGAGCGGCGCCGTAGGCGAGGGCGAGCCGGGTGCGCGCCCCGACCGCGAACGAGGCCCGCACCTCGGCCGCTTGCAGGGTCCCGGAGAACGGCGAGAAGCCGCCGGCGTACGACTCGAAGCGGGCGAGGTAGCTCGCGCCGAGCGTGACGTCGCCGATGAGCGTCCACGCCGAGGCGAGCAGCCGGTGGGCGGAAAGGAACGAGGAGCCGCCGAAGGTCCGGTACGCGAAGTCGTACTCGGCGAGGCCGGACCAGCGAGTCCCCTGGAGCTGCCAGCCGCCGGCGAGGTCGCCGGCGCCCACGTCGTAGGCGTCGAGCCGGAGCTGCCTGTCGAGGAGCCCCTGAGCCCTGAGGTACGGGCCGAGCGACCCCCACGGGCGAAGGAGGCCGGTGGCGCCGAGGGCATAGAGCCCGTCCGACGTGCGCGACGGGGGCGAGCCCGGCGGCGCGAGGGTCACGTTCGAGTCGAACCCGGACGCCGCGAAGAGCGTGAGCGCCCAGGGGCCCTGGGTCCTCGCGAGCCGCGCGAGGTCCGAGGCGACGGGCGCGATCGCGGCGCTCGCGCTCGCCGCATCGAAAAGGGCCGCCGCCCGGGAGCTCGCGCCCTCGCGCAACGCGAGGAGCCCCAGGTAGAACCGCGCGAGATCCGCGTGCTCCGGCGAGCGTTCCGCCGCGAGGAGGAGCGGCTCGGCCTCGCGCCCCTCCCCGAGCTCGTAGTGGCAGATGCCCTCGAGCAGCGCGACGGACGGCGCGTCGACGCGATCGCGGGCGGCGCGGAAGTCCGCGATGGCGCCGCGGAGGTCGCCTGCGTCCATCTTGGCGAGCGCTGCCTGGAACGGCTCCACGCGCGGCCCCGCGCCGCAGTAGCGCTCGAGCGCGGCGCGCGAGACGTGGTCGGCGGGATCGAGCGCGGCGGCGCTCCGGTAGGCGAGGATCGCGGTCTCCGGGGAACCCGCCTTCCCCTCGGCCTCGGCGACCGTGCGGTAGGCAGCGGCGGCGCGGGGGTCCGCGGCTGCTGCCGGCTGGACGGGCGCGCACGGGTCGGCCGTCGCCAGCGCGAGGCCGGTGACGAGCGCCGCGATCACGGCTCCCTCCTGCGAGGGCCGGCCGGCTCGAGACGGATGAGCTCCGCGCTCGCGCGCGCGACTCCATGGCGGTCCGGGCGGCGTGCTCCGAGCTCGGCGGCCTCCCGGCAGTACGCGGCCGCGAGCGCGGTCCGCCCCTCGGCGCGATGCGCCTCGCACCGTGAGAGGTACCAGTCGATCGCCGCCGCCGTGGGCTCGGTCGCGAGCACGCGGGCGATCTCCGCGTGGAGCTTGCCCGCCTCCGCCGTCGCCTTCGGGCCGGCGCGCCCCAGCCCGGAGAGCAGCCGATCGGCGCAGAGGTACAGCCGCGCGTCGTAGCACGCCAGCGCGCGGTACCAGTCGAGCAGGTCGTCAGCGCCGGGGGGCGACGACGCGAACGTCTCGAGCGCATCCTCGGCCCGCCCGAGCTTCACGAGCGCCGCCGCGGCGTACGCTCCGCCATCGGGCGCACCGAGCTTCTCGGCGACGCGGAACTCCACGAGCGCCGCCTCGAAGCGCCCGTCGCGGAACGCGGCAGCGCCGGCGAGCAGGTGCTCGTCGGCGCCGGGTCCGGCGGAGGCGGCGAGCGCGACCACGAGGAGAGCCGCCGCGATCACCGTCCCGGTCTCCGCGTCACTTCGAAGGCGTGCCGGCGGTCGTCCCGCTCGTGGGGGCGACCCCCATCATCCCGCCGCCTCCCATCCCCGTGCCGCTTCCCATGCCGCCGCCGGGCATCATCCCGCCGGACCCGCCGTGCATGTCGCCGGTGCGCATCATGCCGGCGCCCTGCTGCGTCGTGTTCGCGTCGCCGCCCATCATGCCGCCGCCGTGCATGGTCCCGTTCTGCGGTGCGCCGTGCGTGGCTCCGTCGCCACGCGCCTTCGCCGCGTCGCGTGCGCCGTGCGCCATCGCCCGCTGGCGCGCCGCCTCGCGGACCTGCTGCACCTGCGCCCCGTGCTCGCGGGCCCTCGTCGCGTCGGCGGCGGCGCGCTCGGGCATGCCCGGCATCTGCGCCGGTGCCTGTGGCATCCCCATCTGCTTCTGCATCGCGTCGTGCATGGCCGCGCGCGGAGCGTCCTGCCGCCGGTCCTCGCTCGGCGTCCGGTCGGCGTCTTCCGCGCGCGCCGCCCCGACGACGAGGAGGGCAGCGGCTGCTCCGAGGCGAAACATCTTCGTGATCATGTCTCTCACCTTCTCGGTTCGAGCCGCGGCATGCGGCGAGCGACGGAAGAGCAACCATCATGCCGCACGTCGTGTCAGGGGTTTACGGGCCCGTGCGTCGTCTGATTTCGTACCGTCCGGAACGCGGTGTACGAGACGGTACGGTACTTCGTTTGAACCGCTCGCCGGCGCATGGATTCCGGTCAGGACCGCCACCATGCCGCGAGCGTGAGGGCCGAAGAGGGCTCGGTCCCTTCTTTCCGAAGGGCAGCATCAACCCGTCGCTCGAGTCGGGGCGGGTGGGACATCACTTCGCCGAGCGCTCCGAGAACGGCTACAGCTACAGGTACGGCTCCGCTGCGCTGTGGAGCATTCACGGTCAGTACTTTCCAGCGAAGCGCGTGGTGCTCGAACTCGGGGGGGGCTCTCCGAGGATCGCGCGACGAGGTCCTGGGCGCGGATGAGCCGCTGCGAGAGGTCCGAGTCGACATAGCCGCCGTTCCACTGACGCGCGTCCCGAACGGGGCGCATTCCTAGCAGGGGCTTGCACGGGCGCTCGGCGCACGCCACCCCTGACGGGAAAGCTTTCAAACGTTCAATTGACCATCGCCAAGTCCACTGCCGCCCTCGCCCACTACGACGAGCTCGCCCGGATCGGGAAGGCGCTCGGTAGCCCCGTGCGCCTCAGGCTTCTCGACCTCCTGCGCCAGGGTTCACGCACCGTCGATGCGCTCGCCAGCGAGGCCGGCGTGTCCGTCGCGAACTCCTCGCAGCACCTCCAGCAGATGCGCGCGGCGAGGCTCGTCCACGCGGAACGCAAGGGGCAGCACGTCGAGTACCGGCTCGCGCAGGACGTGTCCGCGATCTTCGGCGGGCTCCGCGCGCTGGCCGAGTCGCTCCTTCCGGAGATGGAGCGCCTCCGGCGCGAGCTCGGCGTACTCCGCCCCGAGGAGCGCCGCGAGCTCCTCGAGCGGATCCGGCGCGGCGACGTCGCGCTCGTGGACGTGCGGCCCGCGGACGAGTACCGCGCCGGCCATCTCCCGGGTGCCCGCTCGATTCCGCTCGGCGAGCTGCGATCGCAGCTCGGAGCGTTGCCGCGCGACCGCGAGATCGTGGCGTACTGCCGGGGCCCCTACTGCTCGCTCGCGCACGACGCGGTGGCGATCCTTGCCGCGGCCGGCTTCCGCGCGCGCCACCTCGACCTCGGCGTGCCCGACCTGCGCGAGCGACGCTTCCCCATCTCGTCCGGGGAGGAAGCGCCGAGCGCCGCCCCGCGGCGTCCGCGCGGCGGCGCTCGACCTGCACCTGGGAGGAACAAGGGATGAAGATCCTGAACGCACTCGCCGCCGGTCTCCTCTTCGCGGCGTCAGCTCGCGCCGGCGACGACTTCGTCTCGGTGGACGAGGCCAGGGCCCTCGCCGGCAAGCCCAACGTTCGATTCGTCTTCTCGGACTCCGAGAAGGAGTTCGCGAAGGGTCACATTCCCGGCTCGGTCCCCGCGTATTCGCACGACCTGCACTACCTGGACGACGTGAAGGCCTGCAAGGGGCTGCCGATGTGCGAGGCGCGCGCGGCCAGGTTCATCGGCGAGACGCTCGGCATCGACGCCGACACCGACGTCATCGTCTACGACTCCGGCGTCGGCGTGAACGCCAGCGGGAACTGGTTCTTCCTGAAGCTCTACGGCCTCGAGCGCGTGCGCATCCTCGAGGGCGGCCTCGCCACCTGGAGGGCGCACGGTGGCGCCATCGAGACGGTCGCTCCGGCGAAGCCACCGGCGCGGACCTTCGCCCCTCGCGTCCAGTGGGACATGATCGCGACCCTCGACGAGATGAGGAAGGCGAGTGCCGACGCCGCTCACTACGTCATCCTCGACTCCCGCCACACGCTCGACGAGTACACCGGCAAGGAGCTTCTCGGAGCGCTCTCTTCGCCGGGGAAGGAGCAGACCGTGAAGCGCGGCGGCGCCATCCCCGGCGCCGTGTTCTCGCCCTGGAGCAAGTATGCCGGCAACAAGGAAGGGCAGCCCGATCGGTCGACGCTGAAGGATGGGGCGGAGCTCCAGAAGCAGCTCGAGAAGCTGAAGAAGAACGGCTACGACGCGTCGAAGACCGTCATCACGTACTGTCACGTCGGCCTCGGCCGGAGCACGTTCCAGTACCTCGCGCTCCGCCGGGCCGGGCACTCGAAGGCGAAGGTCTACGTGGGCTCGTGGGACGAGTGGGGGAACGACGCGTCGCTCCCCCTCGCCGCGCAGCCCTGATCCGGGAGGTGCGCGTGATCCCGTTCCTGCACGGCGCGCTCGTCGGGGCGGCCTTCGGGTTCGTCCTCTACAAGGTGGGCGCCACGCGCTACTCGCGCGTCATGGGCATGCTCACGCTCCATGACACGAAGGTGATGAAGTTCGCGTTCACGGCGATCGGCGTGGCGTCGCTCGCCTACGGCCTCGCCGCCGCGCTCGGGGTGGCCGAGCGGTTCGCCCTCGTCCCGCGGGTGATGCCCTTCCTCGGCGCGGCCCACGTCGTGGGCGGCGTCCTCTTCGGCATCGGCATGGGCGTCTCCGGGCTTTGCCCCGGCACCTGCGTCGCGAAGGCGGGTGGCCGCGGGGGCGAGAAGAAGTACGCCGCCCCCGCCGCGATCCTCGGCCTCGTCACCGGCGTCGTGGTCTACGACCTCCTGAAGGAGCCGCTCCTGCGCGTGGGGCTCATCGCGGTGAACCAGCGGCCGCTCACGCTCCACGGCGTCCTCGGCCTCCCCTATGCCGCCGTCGCGCTCGCCTTCGGAGCCCTGATCGTCAGCGTCGCCGTACTCGTCGACCGGCTCACCCCGGAGCGGACCTACGAGCCGGCGCGCGAGCGCCGGACGCCGCTCGACTACCTGCGCGGCGAGTGGAGCTGGGCCGCGGCCGGCGTCGCCGGCGGCCTGCTCGTCGTCGTCGCCACTGCCGCGGGCGGGTACCTCGGGTTCTCGGGCGCGATCCTCGCCGCGGTGGGCAGCGTCGCGCACGCCATCGGTCTCCCGATGGAGATCGTTCCCCGCGTGAACCCGGACATCGTCTGGCGCGCGGCGCTGATCGCCGGCGTGTTCCCCGGCGCCTGGCTCGCGCACGCGATCTCGCTGCCGTCGCGCGCCGCCGCGGCGATGCGGACGCCCAGGGTCCTCGACCCGAAGGCGATCGTGACGAGCTTCGCGGCCGCGACCGTCATGTGCCTCGGTGCCCTCGTCGGCGGAGGATGCACGACCGGCGCGTTCATCGCGGCCTGGCCGACCCTTTCCCTGGGAAGCTTCGAGATGGCCGGCACCTTCTTCGTGGTCTCGATGGCGGTGAGCAGCGCCCGCCTCTCCGTCATCCGCTCTTACGACCTCGCCGCCGCCCAGGCCGTGGGCGACCGCGTCTACGACTAGGAGGAGCCGCCGTGAAGACGCAAGTGCGCATCCTGCTCGCCGCCGCCGTCCTCGCGCTCCTCGCGGGCATCGTCGGCCTCCGGGGCGGAAACGCGGAGCTCGCCGCTCGGCTCGCGGCGGCGCCGAACGGGGAGCGCGCGCGATGAAGCGCTTCGTCGAGCCCGCCGCCTGGTTCGCCGTCCTCGGCGTGCTCGCCACGCTCGTGTGGGGCGAGGGGCGCGAGCGCGCGCGGCTGGAGCGGCAGCTCCCGGTCGAGCCGCGGGACCTGTACCGCAGCCTCGCGCGCTCGCAGACCGCCCTTCAGGTCGTGGACGTTCGCGGCGATCTCACTGGGTACGAGGACGCGCACGTGCCTGGATCGGTCCCGATGCCAGGCTGCGAGCTCGCGCAGGCGCCCGAGACCGCGCGGCATCGGATCGACGCCTCGGTGCCGACGGTGCTCGTCGGCGGGAGCGGCGGCGATGCCGAGGCAAGCCTTTGCGCCCGGCGCTTCACGACCGCGAGGACGCTCGCGGGCGGGATGGAGGCCTGGAGCGACGCGAACCTGCCCGAGGACTCGGGCGTCTACTCGCCTCCGTCGGTGAGGGCCGGCGGCGGCTGCCTGTAGCGAGGAGCGGGGACACCATGACGGTCAGCCGACGGAACCTGCTCAAGGGCCTCGCCGCGCTCGGCGCCTCCGGCGCCGCGACGCGTGCGCTCGGCGTGACGGACGCCCCGGCCGCGTCCGCCCCTGGCGCGGGACCGGCTGCGCACCCGCCGGTGCCGACGACGGAGGACCTGTATCGCCAGGAGCTCGCTGCGATCTACGGCGACGGCGAGTCGCACGGGTACGCGTACCACTGCGTCAACTGCCAGGGGAACTGCGCGTGGGAGGTTTGGACCGACGCGACCGGACGGGTCACGCGGGAGAACCAGTCCGCGTCGTACCCGCAGATCTCGCCACGCATTCCCGACGCCAACCCCCGCGGCTGCAACAAGGGCGTCCAGCACTCGCAGGTGATGTACGCAGCGGACCGCCTCCTCCACCCGATGCGCCGCGCCGGCGCGCGCGGCGAGGGAAAGTGGAAGCGGATCTCCTGGGACGAGGCGATCACCGAGGTCGCGGCCCACCTCTACGAGACGATGCTCGAGAAGGGGCCAGCGGGGAACTACGTCCACATCGGCTCGGGCATGCTCTCCGAGGGGCGCGCAGCGTCCATCAAGCGGCTCGGGACGCTGCTCGGCGCGGTGCGCCCGTACATCGCGAGCTACGTCGGCGACAACTTCCCCGGCGTCGGCCTGGTCTACGGCGACGGAAACGTCGGCTGCACCTACGACTTCTTCCACGGGACGGACGTGGCGGTGTTCTGGGGCTGCAACCCCAACACCTCGCGCATCCCCGACGCGCACCATCTGTGGGAGGCCCGCTACAACGGCTCCAAGATCGTCGTCATCACCCCCGAGTACAACTCGACCGCGATCCACGCCGACCTGTGGGTGCCGGTCCGGGCGGGTTACGACGCGCACCTCGCCCTCTCGATCCTGAACCGGATCCTCGCGCTGCGCCTCTATCGTCCGGCATTCCTGAAGCAGTTCACGGATCTCCCGCTCCTCGTCCGCACGGACACGAAGGAGCTCGTGCGCCTGAGCGACGTGGACCTCGACGATGCGCTCTTCGACCGGCGCTCGGTCGAGCGGTTCGCAGCGGACGAGGCGAGGCGGCACGAGGTGTTCCTCGCCTACGACGGTCACGCCAGGAAGTTCACCGCGCTCCCCGGGTGCGAGGGGTCGAGCGCGGACACGCTCCGGCTCGACGACCTGGACTGGAAGATCGACCCCGCGCTCGAAGGTCGTTGGCGGATCCGCCTGAAGGACGGCGAGGCGGAGGTGACGCCCGCGTTCACGCTGTTCGCCCGAGAGCTGCGCAGGTACGCGCCCGAGAAGATGCGGGCGAAGACGGGCGTCCACCCGTCCGTGGTGGACGCGCTCGCGCGCGATCTCGCCCGCTCGAAGGTCGCGGTCATCACGATGGGATTCGCCATCGGCAAGCACTTCAACGGCCTCCTCTCCCAGCGCGCCATCGCGTCGCTCGCGGCGTTCCTCGGGAAGCTCGGGCCGGAGGGCGGACTCAACACCGAGAACGAATGGAGCATCACGGGGCTCGGCGGCCTCTCCGGCTTCGACGGTCGGTACACCCACCGCTTCGCGTCCGGCTTCGTGTCCGAGTTCATGATGGGCGACGGCTTCGCCGCGCCGTCGAAGGCCTTCGACGACGGCGACTTCCAGCGGGCGACCGGGAAGAGCGGGGCGGAGCATGTCGAGGAGCTCTCCGCGCTCGTCGAGGCGTCGGCGGGCGACGCAGGCGAGAAGAAGGGGAAGCCCTGGTGGAAGGAGACGGAGACCTTCCTCCTGTTCGCGGACGCCCGCTTCCGGAGGAACAAGGGCCGCTACCGCGAGGCCTTCCTCGAGAAGGCGAAGTTCATCGCCTACGGCGACTTCCGGATGAGCGACTTCGCGACGTTTGCGGACGTGCTCCTCCCGTGCACCTCGTCCTACGAGGCCTGGGACCTCCGCACCAACCCCGGCTACCACCGGTTCGCGAACGTGGCGGTGCCGCCCGCAAACCTCAAGGCCATCGGCGAGGCGAAGTCGGAGTGGGAGATCGCGACGCTCATCGCCGAGAAGATGCAGGCGCTCGCCCTCGCCCGGTACGAGCGGACGAAGGACCGGCGGACGCTCGAGATCCCCGATCCGACGCACGCGCAGTCGGGCGTCCACCGGATCGACACGCTCGTCGAGGAGTTCACGCTCGGCGGGAAGCTCCGGACGGACCGCGACGCGGTCGAGTGGGCGCTCGAGCACGTCGATCAGTTCAAGCCGTCCTCCGCCAAGGCGACCGTCGAGCGCGGCGGCTTCCTCGTCCTGAACGAGAAGGCGGGGAAGTCGTCGCCCCTCTACCCGGATCGTCCGTACAGCACGTTCGAGAACAACCTCTACCTCAACCAGCGCTTCGAGACGGTGAGCGGCCGGCTCACCTTCTACGTGGACCACCCGCGCTTCGTCGCGGCAGGAGCGAACGTGCCGACGGCGCAGGAGCCGCTCGCGTCACGGCGCTTCCCGCTGCTGCTCATGACGCCGCACTCGCGCTGGTCCATCCACTCCTCCTACAAGACGTCGACGATCCTCCTCCGCCTCCAGCGCGGCCGGCCATGCCTCATGCTGAACCCGCGGGTCGCGACGGCGAAGGGGATCGCCGACGGCGACGACGTGCGCGTCTGGAACGACCTCGGCGAGGCGTTGCTGGTCGCGAAGATCGCCGCGGGCGTGCCAGAGAACGCGGTGATCCTCGAGGACGGCTGGGAGCCGTTCTTCTTCCGCGGGAAGAAGGGCGCGAACGCGCTCGTCGGCGACATGCTCAACGCGCTCGAGGTGGCCGACGGGTGGGGTCACCTCCGCTTCGGCACCGCGTGGGACGGAAACCAGCACGCGTACGACGCCACCGTCGACGTCGCCCGCGCCGGCGGCGTCGCCGCGCGATAGGGAGGACCACGATGTCCAGGCAGCTCGCGATGGTGATGGACCTCGGCAAGTGCATCGGCTGCCAGACGTGCACGGTCGCGTGCAAGACCCAGTGGACCAATCGGAACGGTCGCGAGTACATGCACTGGAACAACGTCGAGACCCGCCCCGGCACGGGCTACCCGAGGCGCTGGGAGGAGCTGGGCGGCGGCTTCGAGGCCTCGGGCGCGCTGCGCGAGGGCGAGGTGCCGAATCGGAGCGCCGACTACGGAACGCCCTGGGACTTCAACCTCGACGAGGCCGCGCTCGGCGCCGAGCTGGTGCCGCTCGGCCGCCCGAAGCACGGGCCGAACTGGGACGAGGACGCGGGCGCGGGCGAGTTCCCGAACGCCTGGTTCTTCTACCTCCCGCGGATCTGCAACCACTGCTCGAACCCGGCCTGCCTCGCCGCGTGTCCGCGCGGCGCGATCTTCAAGCGCGAGCAGGACGGCGTCGTGCTCGTGGACCGGTCGCGCTGCGAGGGGCAGCGCTACTGCGTCGCGGGCTGTCCGTACAAGAAGGTCTACTTCAACCCGAGCCTCTTCAAGTCGGAGAAGTGCATCCTCTGCTTCCCGCGCGTGGAGCGTGGGCTCCCGCCCGCGTGCGCGCAGCAGTGCGTCGGCCGGATGCGCTGGGTCGGCCACCTCGACGACGAGGCCGGGCAGGTCCATCGCCTCGTGAAGAAGTGGGAGGTCGCGCTGCCGCTCCATCCGGAGTACGGGACGCAGCCGAACGTCTTCTACGTCCCGCCGCTCCGGGGACCCCCGCGATTCGACGCAGCCGGGAAGCCCATCCCGGGGAGCGAGCGCATCCCGGTCGCCTACCTCGAGTCGCTCTTCGGCCAGGGCGTGCGGAAGGCGCTCGCGACGCTCGAGGCGGAGCTCGCGAAGCGGCGCAAGGGCCAGGCGTCCGAGCTCCTCGACATCCTCGTCGCGTTCAAGCACGCCGACATGTTCCGGCTCGGCGAGCCGTCCGCTCCGGGGCTCGTCCCGCTCGGCCGGCGCGGCGCGAAGTCGGTGGCCGGGCCGGAGGGGAAGTGAGCATGCGCCCCGGGATCGCAGCCCTCCTCCTCGCCCTCGCGCCGGCCGCCCGCGGCGGCGAGGACCTCCTCGCCTCCGAGACGATCGTCGCTCGCGAGGTCCCGGGCCCGCTCGACGCGGACCCGGGCGCGGCGCTCTGGGACGGGATCGCGCCTCTGGCCGTGGCGCTCGGGCCGCAGCGGTCGATCCGTCTCCACGACGGGCGCGCGAACGCGGAGCTCTCGAGGCCCGGGCCGACGTCGCTGTCGCTCCGCGCCGCGTACGACGGCAAGGACGTGGCCGTCCTGCTCGAATGGCTCGACGCGACCGAGGATCGCGCGCGTCCAGACCGGATCGATGGCTACGGGGACGCCGCGGCCCTCGAGCTTCCGCTCCGGTTCGGCGCGGGCGTGCGCCTTCCCTACGTCGGGATGGGCGACGAGGAGCTGCCGGTCGCCGTGTACTTCCAGCGGGCCGCGGAGGACGGGACCGGCGGGCGCGAGGCCATCGGTAGCGGGTTCGGATCGCTTGCCCGCGCCGACCTCGGCGGCGCGCGCGTGGCGATGCGCCGCGAGGGCAAGGCCGGCCGCTGGCGGGCGGTGTTCGTCCGGCCCCTCGCGGCCGGACCGGTCGATCTGCGAAAGGGGCTCGTCCCGGTCGCGTTCGCGGTCTGGGACGGCGCGCGCCTCGAGCGCGGCGGCAACAAGTCGCTCTCCGGGTGGAAGCTCCTTCGCCTCGCACGGTGGCCGCTCGACCCGGTCTACGTGGCGGAGCTCGGGTGGGGGCGGAGGCCGGGCGACCTCGGCGACGTCGCGCGCGGGAAGCAGCTCGTCCAGGGCGTGTGCGCCGCCTGCCACCTCGTCGGCGAACGGCGGAGCGCGCGGCCCGGGATCGCGCCCGACCTCTCCGCCATCGGGGCCATCTCCACGCCCGCCTACCTCCGGGCCTCCATCGTGACGCCGAGCGCGGTCATCGTACCGAATCCGAACCCGGCGCAGCACCAGGACCGCGGGAGGCCGGCGGACGCGCGCGGTGCGTTTCCGGCGGCCGACGCGTTCGCCTGGTCGCGACCGGACAGCTCGGGCCGGCGGATCTCGAAGATGCCCGTCTACGGGGCGCTGCCGGAGGCCGACGTCGCCGCGATGGTCGCGTACCTCATGACGCTCGGGGCCGCCGCTCCGGGTGCCGGGAGCCCGCCATGAAGAGGATCGCCGTCCTGCTCGCGCTCGCTCTGGCCGGGACGGCCGGAGCGTCTCCGGGAGAGGAGGTGGAGGTCACCTCCGGCGTCGTGACCGGCCTCCGCTGCGCGCTCGACGCGCGCGAGAAGGGCGACCTCAGGTCGCTGTCCTCGTGCCCGCCCGCCGAGTCGAAGAAGGGGATCGTGGTGTTCGACGTCGCGGAGAAGCGTGTCTACCGGCTCTCGAGGAAGAAGGTGCCGCGCTTCCAGCTCGAGAGGGCGTTCGGCGGCGGCAGCATCGACTTCACCGGGACGGAGGTGACGGTGGACCCGAAGACGCGGGTCGCCACCGTGGACGTCTCGCAGTTCAGCATCACTCCGAAGCCGAAGCCCGGCGCATTCAAGGGGTGCCTATGACCGGACGAACGAAGGGAACGATGGACCGACGCACGTTCCTCAGGACCACCGCGCTCGGAGCCGCCGCCGCGGCGTGGTGGCTCGAGGTGCCGACCCTGGCCCGGGCGGAGGAGGGCGGCGGCCTCGTCCCGCTCACCCGCCGGCCGCTGAACTACGAATCGGTGCGCTCCACCTTCACCACCCGTGTGACGCCGATCGAGCGCTTCTACCTGCGCAACCACTTCGACATCCCGACGGTGGACCGCCGCACGTTCAGGCTCCGCATCGGCGGCCTCGTGGAGAAGCCGGTCGAGCTCTCGGTTCGCGACCTCGAGCGGCTCCCGCAGGCGAAGGTCGAGGCGGTGCTCCAGTGCGCGGGCAACGGCCGCGCGCTCTTCACGCCGCACATCCCGGGCGTGCAGTGGCGCTACGGCGCGGTCGGCAACGCGGAGTGGAGCGGCCCCCGGCTCGCCGACGTCCTCGCCCTCGCGCGGCCGAAGGACGAGGCGCGGCACCTCCAGCTCGAGGGAGTAGACCGCCCGATGCTCGCGACGCCGCGCTTCATCCGCGGGATCCCGATGGAGAAGGCGCTCCACGCGGACACTCTCGTTGCCCTGCGGATGAACGGGAAGCCGCTCGCGCCGTACCACGGGAGCCCGGCGCGCCTCGTGGTCCCGGGCTGGGTCGCGGATGACTGGGTGAAGTGGCTCGCGGACATCGAGGTGCGCCCGGACGAGCCCAAGGGCTTCTTCTACGAGACCGCCTATCGCTTCCCGGTGACCCCCGGTGCGCCCGGGGCGGCAGTGCCGCCGGACCAGACGAGGCCGATGACGAGGCTGAACGTGAAGTCGATCATCGGCTCGCTCGAGGACGGGATGGTTCTCCACCCGGGCGCGCACGAGGTCGTGGGCATCGCGTTCTCGGGAGAGGGCGGGATCGCCGGCGTGGAGCTCTCCTTCGATGGCGGCCGGACCTGGTCGCCGGCGACGCTCGACCGGCCGGGGTCGCCCTGGGGATTCCGCGTGTTCCGCCGGACGTGGACGCCGGAGCCGGGGCGCCACGTCGTCCTCGCGCGCGCGACCGACGGCGCCGGCGCGACCCAGCCGGAGACGCCGGTGTGGAACCCCTCCGGCTATCTCTACAATGCGTTCGATCGCGTGGAAGTGGAGGTGCGCGCGTGATCTCCCCCATCCTGCTCGCGGTCGCTCTGTCCCAGGCGCCGGCGAAGCCCGAGGCGGCTGCGCCCAAGGTGGACGCTCCGGCCGAGAAGGTCGAGACGGCCGCGCTCGTGGCCGGAACGCTCCCCGACGATCCGGCGAAGACGGTGCTCCAGGGGAAGTGCCTCATCTGCCACACCGCCGACTACGTGACCCAGCAGCGCCTCACGGAGGGGCAGTGGCTCAAGACGGTCGAGAAGATGCGGAAGTTCGGCGCGCCCGTCACCGACGCCGAGGTGAAGCAGCTCGCCGGCTACCTCGGGCGCTACTGGACGCCGGATCTCCCCGCTCCCCGCGTCGCTCCGGTGGCTGCGCCGAAGGGAGCGTTGCCGCCGCGATGATGTTTGCACTCAGGAGGAACAAGACATGACGAAGCGGATCCAGAAGGTCGTTCTCGCCGTGGCTGCGCTCGCGCTCGCCGCGGCCGCCGGGCCCGCCCAGGCCCCCAAGAAGACGCCCGAGCTGGTATCGAAGGGCAAGGCGTCGTACGAGACGAACTGCGCCACGTGCCACGGCGCCAAGGGGCGCGGCGACGGTGATGCCGCAGTGGCCCTCGACCCGAAGCCGCGGAACCTCGTTGCGGACGCGTTCAAGCGCGGCGCCGGCGTCGTCCAGGTCTACGAGACGCTCGGCAAGGGCATCGACGGGACCACGATGGTCTCGTTCGGCCACCTGCCCGATGACGAGCGGTGGGCGCTCGCGTACTACGTGCTCGAGCTGCGCGGAGGGAAGGCGAAGAAGTGATCGCCGAACGATCCCGGGGGGCGTCGCGCCTCGGACGTGTCGCCGGGACTGCCGCCGTCCTGGCGGCGCTCGCCGCGGCCCCGCCCGCGGCGGCGCAGACCGCCGCCCAGCTCAAGCGCGAGGTCGCCTCGCTCGCAGTCGAGGAGCGGCTCGGCGCCGTCGTGCCCGGGGATGCGCCGTTCGTGGACGTCGAGGGGCGGCCGGTCACGCTGCGTGCGCTCGCCGGCGGCCCGGTCCTCCTCTCCTTCAACTACGTAGCCTGCACGCGCCTCTGCGGGCTTCAGATCGCGGGGATCGCGAGGGCGCTCCGCGACCTGCGCTGGGACGGCGAGGGCTTCTCGGTCGTGACGGTGAGCATCGATCCCGACGAACAGCGGGACGCGGTGACGCGGGCGAAGGAGGCCGCGGTTCACACGGCGGGGGGCGGCGCGGGCGTCGCCCGGTCCTGGCGATTCGTCCGCGGCGCGCCCGGGGAAGTCGAGGCCCTCGCGCGCGCCGTCGGGTTCAAGTACCGCCGCGACCCGGGCACCGGAACGATCGCGCATCCGGCGACGCTCGTCGTCCTGACCAGCGACGGTCGCGTGAGCGGGTACCTGCACGGGATCCATTACGAGCCGGACGCGCTCCGCTCGGCGCTCGAGCGTGCGGGGTCCGGCCGCGTCGCGAGCGCCGCCGAGCAGGCGACGTTCGGCGGGTTCCTGCTCACCTGCATCGGCCTCGATCCCGCCGACCCCGCTCCGCTCGGAATCCGGATCATGCGCGCCGGAGGTGCGGCGGTGGTCGTGTTCCTCGCGGGGTTCCTGTCGTTCCACGCGCTGCGCGGCGCCCGCCGTCGACGCTCGGAGGTCGCGCCGTGATCGGTCGGGCGCTCGCGCTCGCCCACGGCGCGCTCGCCGGCGCCGGGCCCGGGCTCATGCCAGCCCGTGCATCGAGCGTCGCCGAGGGCGTGGACCGGGTCTTCGCCTTCATCTTCTGGGTGAGCGCCTTCTTCTTCGTCCTCATCGTCGTGCTCACCGTGGTGTTCGTCGTGCGCTACCGGCGCAGGCCGGGGCGGCTCGACCCGGAGACGACGCCGTCGCACGACACGCGCCTCGAGCTCCTCTGGACCGGGATTCCCCTCGTCCTCGTCCTCGTGATGTTCGGCCTCTCGACGCGGACGTACGTCGCGATGATGCGGCCGGACCCCGGCGCGGGCGCTCCGATCGAGGTCCGGGTCACGGCGCGCCGGTGGTCGTGGTGGTTCGACCATCCGGGAGGGAAGGGGGCGCCGGAGCTGCACCTCGTTGCGGGCCGGCCCGCGGAGCTGGTGCTCGCCTCGGCCGACGTGATCCATTCGCTGTACGTCGCCGAGTTCCGGCTGAAGCAGGACGCGGTTCCCGGCCGCTTCACCCGGATGTCGTTCACACCGACCCTCGCGGGAACCTATCCCATCCTCTGCGCCGAGTTCTGCGGGACCGATCACTCCCGCATGCTCTCGCAGGTGGTGGTCCATCCCGATCAGCGCTCGTTCGACGCCTGGGCGCGGGAGGGCGTCGCCCCGGAGGCCTCTCTCGTCGCGCTCGGGGCGCGCGTGTTCCAGCAGAAGGGGTGCGCCGGCTGCCACAGCGTGGACGGCTCGCGCCGGATCGGGCCGACGCTGAAGGGGCTCTGGAGGCGCCGCGAGCGCCTCGCCGGCGGCGGCGACGTGCTGGTGGACGAGGAGTACCTGAGGGAGTCGCTCGTGAAGCCCGCCGCCAGGATCGTGGCCGGGTTCCCGCCCGTGATGCCGGCGGTCGCGCTCGAGGAGCGCGAGATCCAGGCTCTCGCCGCCTTCCTCCAGAGCCTCGCGGAGGCGCCATGACGACGGTCGCGGCCACGATTCCCGCCGGCGAGCACGCCGCGCCAAGCTATCTCGAGCACGGGCGTGGCCCCCGCTCCTGGCTGCTCACCCTCGACCACAAGCGGATCGGGGTCATGTACCTCGTCGCGATCACCGCCGCGCTGCTCCTCGGTGGTCTCTTCGCCCTCGTGCTGCGCGTGAACCTCTGGCGCCCCGAGGGCCAGCTCGTCTCGAACGACGCGTACAACAAGCTGTTCACGCTTCACGGCGCGGTGATGATCTTCCTCTTCGTCATCCCCGGGATCCCCGCCGCGCTCGGGAACTTCGTGCTTCCGCTCCAGCTCGGGGCGAAAGACCTCGCCTTCCCTCGCGTGAACCTCCTCTCGTTCTGGCTCTACGTCGTCGGCGCGGCGCTGTTCGTGGTGACGCTCGTGGTGGGCGGGATCGACACGGGGTGGACGCTCTACCCGCCCTACAGCCTGGAGGAGGCGCGCGGCCTCGGCATCCTCATCGCTCTCGCGGCGCTCTTCGTCGTCGGGTTCAGCTCGATCCTCACCGGCCTCAACTTCATCGCGACGATCCACAAGATGCGGCCGCCGGGCATGGGTTGGTTCGACCTGCCGCTGTTCCTGTGGGCGCTCTACGCGACCGGGATCATCCAGGTGATCGCGACCCCGGTGCTCGGGATCACCGCCGCGATGGGGTTCCTCGAGCGCCTCTTCCACCTCGGCATCTTCATGCCCGAGTACGGCGGCGACCCGGTGCTCTTCCAGCACTTCTTCTGGTTCTACTCGCACCCCGCCGTCTACATCATGATCCTGCCGGCGATGGGCGTCGTGAGCGAGGTGGTCTCCGTCTTCAGCCGCAAGCCCATCTTCGGCTACCGCTTCATCGCGATGAGCTCGATCGCGATCGCCGTGATCGGGTTCCTGGTCTGGGGCCATCACATGTTCGTGAGCGGCCAGTCCCAGGCGGTGAGCACGATCTTCAGCTTCCTCACGCTGCTCGTGGCCATCCCCTCCGCGATCAAGACGTTCAACTGGCTGGCGACCCTGTACAAGGGGGCGATCGTGCTGCGGACGCCGATGATCTACGTGCTCGCGTTCTTCGCGATCTTCGGCATCGGCGGGCTCACCGGGCTCTTCCTCGGCGCGCTCGCGACGGACGTCCCGCTCCACGACACGTATTTCGTCGTGGCGCACTTCCACTTCGTCATGGTCGGCGCCGTGATGACGGCGTTCCTCGCCGGGCTTCACTACTGGTGGCCGAAGATGACCGGGCGGATGTACTCGGAGCGGTCGGGGATCGTCTCCGCCGTTCTCGTCTTCGCCGGCTTCCACCTCACGTTCGTCCCCCAGTTCCTGATGGGCGTCGCCGGCATGCCCCGCCGCTACGCGACCTACTCGCCCGCGCTCGCCGGGCACAACCGGCTCTCGACGATCGGGGCCTTCGTCCTCGCCGCGGGCCTCGGCCTCGCGCTCGCCGGGCTCCTCGCCTCGCTCCGGAGAGGTCGGCGCGCCCCGCCGAACCCGTGGGGGGCGGCATCGCTCGAGTGGACGACGCCGTCGCCACCGGCGCACGACAACTTCGACCGCCGGCCGCGCGCCACCGCGCCTTACGACTTCACCCGCCTCACGTTCGTATCCGAGGACGCGGGCTGGGTGCGGTCCGAGGAGTCCGTCCGATGACCGCGCCCGGGGCCGAGCCGGCGCGCGCCGCTGGGCGCCCGCCCTTCCTCGCCGTCCAGTTCGATGCGATGGGGGAGCAGCTCGAGGCGACGAAGTTCGGTGTCTGGCTCTTCCTCGCGAGCGAGGTGCTCTTCTTCAGCGCTCTCTTCACCGCGTATGGCGTCTACCGCGCGAACCACCCGGAGCTGTTCCGCTACGCGCACCATTTCCTCGACTGGCGGCTCGGCGCGCTGAACACGACCGTACTCATCGGGAGCAGCCTCTCCGCCGCCTGGGCGGTCCGCTGCGCCCAGCTGGGCCAGCGGCGCGGGCTCACGGTCGCGATCCTCGTCACCGTCGGGCTCGCCGCCGCCTTCATGGTGGTGAAGTACTTCGAGTACTCGCACAAGCTCCACCACGGGGTCGGCTGGGGCACCTCGTGCAGGCCATCCGCCGAGATCCTCGCGACGTTGCCCGCGGCGGCGCGCGCGCTCCCCGTCCCCGCACACCTCGGCACCTTCTTCGCCGTCTACTACCTCATGACCGGGCTGCACGGGATCCACGTGCTCGCGGGGATTGGCCTCTTCGGCTGGATCCTGGCCCGGGCGCGACGCGGCGACTTCGGACCGGCGTACTACGGGCCGGTGGACGCGGTGGCGCTGTACTGGCACCTCGTGGACATGATCTGGATCTTCCTCTTTCCGCTCTTCTACCTCGTGTGATGGGGCCGACCGTGAACGTCATTTCGGAGCACCGTTCGGCTGCGCCGGGCGCCCACGTCCTCCCGGCGAAGGTCCTCGTCGGGACCGCGGCCGCGCTCCTCGCGCTGACCGCCGTCACGGTCGCCGTGTCGCTCGTGGATCTCGGCCGCCTGAACGTCGTCGTCGCCCTGGCGATCGCGACGACCAAGGCCGCGATCGTCGCGCTCGTCTTCATGCACCTCAAGTACGAAGACCGCTTCAACCTCGTCGTCCTCGTCGGCGCGGCCGTGTTCGCCGCGCTGCTCGTCGCCTTCATCGTCTTCGACACGACGCGTTACCAGCCCGACGTGCGTGCGCACGACGCGGCGGTCGATGGGAAGAGGCGTCAGGGGCCTGAGGCTCGGCCCGACGGAGGACGCCCATGACCGGCGGCACGCTGGCGCTGTGGCAGATCATCCGGCGCGATCTCGAAGCTCACACGTGTTCTCCTCCGTCGTGACGACATTGAGGCGCGCGGAAGTTCGGCAGAAGCAGCTCGGCGTCCAAGGGGGACTGCGTGCGTCTCGTCGTGTGGATCGTGGGCGGCCTCTTGCTCGCTCCCGGGGCGGCGACCGCACAGCACGAGCATCACCCGGGTGCGGAGATGTCGACCGCTCCCCTGGGCGTTCCTGCGACGCGCGAGGGCTCCGGCACCGCGTGGCTCCCCGATGAGTCGCCCATGTACATGCTCGGCTGGCACGCGGGCGCGTGGGAGCTCGACGCGATGTGGAACGTGTTCGCCCAGTACCTGCACGACGAGGGGCCCCGCGGCTTCAGCCAGTTCGGGAGCGTCAACTGGCTCATGGGGATGGCCCGCCGACCGCTCGGCCCCGGGCAGCTGCGCGGACGCGCGATGTTCAGCCTCGAGCCGCTGACGCTCGGACGCTGCGGCTATCCGGACCTGCTCGCGACCGGTGAGACGTGTCACGGCGAGCCGCTCCACGATCGGCAGCACCCACACGACACGTTCATGGAGCTCTCGACCGGGTACGCGGTTCCGGTCTCGAGCGCCGTGGCGCTGGACGTGTATGCCGCGCTCTCCGGAGAGCCAGCACTCGGCCCCGTCGCATTTCCGCACCGGATCTCGGCGATGCCGAACCCCATCGCGCCCATGACGCACCACTGGCTCGACTCGACGCACATCAGCTTCGGAGTCGTGACCGCGGGCGTGTACGGCCGCAAGTGGAAGCTCGAGGGGTCGATCTTCAACGGGCGAGAGCCTGACGAGCACCGCACGGACCTCGATCTCGGACCCCTCGATTCGTTCTCGGGGAGGCTCTGGTTCCAGCCGACCGCGCAGTGGTCGCTCCAGGTCTCCTCCGGAGTCCTGCACGAAGCCGAGGCGGGACTCGGTGGTGCCCCGCGGAGCGACGTCACGCGAACCACGACATCCGTCACTCATCACCGGCTCCTCGGGCGACGCGGCGTGTGGGCGACGACGGCAGCGTGGGGGATGAACGACGAGCACGGTCACGGTACCAACGCGATCCTGGTCGAGACGGTGATCGATCCGGACGAACGGAACGTCGTCTTCGCTCGCGCCGAGGCGGCGCAGAAGTCTGCCGCAGCGCTTGCGATCTCTGGCGGTGATGAGGAGGCGCGCTGGATCGGGAAGGTCGCGCTGGGCTACGTGCGACAGGTCTCGATCGGGGCCGGCTCCGGACGAGAGTTCTCGTTCGGGCTCGGGGTCGGCGTATCGGTGAACGCCGTCCCGGGCGCGTTCGAGCCCGCGTACGGCGGGCGGTGGCCCGTCGGGTTCTCGGCGTTCCTGAGCACGCGACCCGGTCGGATGGCGATGAGGTGAACATGAACGAGCACACGGGACGCGGGCAGCACGACACGCACGCTGCGCGCCCCGGCGTACCTGCGGGCGGCCCCGCGAAGCCGGGGTACCCCGAGCATCCCGAGCTGCCCGGCGGCGCGAGCGCCGGCGAGCACGGACGAGCGGTTCCTGAAACGCGGTTCTGGGTGGGCGAACAGACGGTCGGGGCACAGGACGTGCGCGCCGGTCAACGCGCGGTGGTCCACGGGAAGCGCAGCGGCGACAGGCTGATCGCCGTGCGAGTGAAGCTGGCGCCCCACAAGCAGTGATCAGCCGGTGCTGCGCGTCCGCCGATCATCGGCGCGGCGATGCGCTTCATGAGGTCGGCGCCGGTCCCGCCGGGTGCGGAGCAGGCCCTTCGCCTCGCCCACTACACTCCGAGCGCCTTCGCCGCGGCCCCGACGTCCGCCTGCTTCACGAATACAACGAGCCCGTAGCTGCCGCCCAGGGCGGAAACCCCGCTGGACGCCACGCAGTTGACGTTCGCATCGGCGAGCCGCTTGAAGGTGTCGCGAGCCGCGCCCACGCGATCGTCTCCCTGAACGAGGAAGCACTGCTTCCTCTCGCTGTGGGTGAGCCCAGCGTTCTTCGCCGCCGTCAGGAGCAGCTCCGGCTTCTCGGGCACGACGGTGAACTGCGCCTTGCCGCCGGCCGCGGGGAAGGCGACGAAGAAGAGCAGCAGGACGCCGCCATCCGCGAGCTTGCTGAGGAGCCGAGCTCCCTCGCCGGGCTTGTCCTGGACCTCGAAATAGAAGTAGTCGACGCGACGGACCTTGTCGGCCATAGCGCCCTCCCGCGCGATGCCTACCGAGGAATTCGCGCAATTGACATCTGCAGCATGCGTAATCGGCGACGTCGCGACCCGCCCCGGGCATCTTGGGCCTCGCGAGCGAGCTTCTCTGTGAACGGCCCACGGGGCGTGCGCCGGTTCCTCAAGCCTCCGGCCTCACCCACGCCTCCTCGGGCAAGAGCGCCCTGTGCCGCGCCGGGCGGATCTTCCGGTAGGCCTCTCGAGCTTCGAGTGGTTGCCCGCCGAGCGACAGCAGCCGCTGGACGGGAATTCCGAACAGCCGCTCGTTCTCCTCGAGGAATGGCCGGATGAGGTCCCAGTCGGCGCTCTCGAGCTGGCAGAGCTCTCCACCGTTGAGCTGGTCCTCCGACAGCCGTCCGCGCGGATCCCGCACGTAGATCGCGCCGCCTGCGGCGAGGGAGAAGAGGTTCCCGCCGGGATAGGGCTCGTCGAGGTCCTGGATCTCCCCGTCGTCGTCCAGCGCGATGCCGTTCAGGATCACGAAGCCGCCCCCGTGCAGCGGGTCGCCGGCCATGAAGGACTCGCCGAGGTAGTCGAGGCAGGTGCCGTTGATCACGGCGCGTGGTCGGCCGACCGCGTTGATGAGAGGCCTGCCAGCCGCATTCCCGAGGACGTACGTCTCGCCGCCCTTCGCTGCGTAAAGGAACGTCTGGCCCACGTCGCCGTGCACCACCAGGCTCCCTTCCTTCATGATCTGGGCGAGCTGGTCCTGCGCCGAGCCGTGCACGACGATCTCGGCGCCGTCGAGGCCGGATCCGAGGTAATCGCCGGAGGAGCCGTAGACCTCGATGCGCGTTCCGTGCGAGCCCGCGCCGAGCCCACAGCCGATGAACCTTTGCCCACGCGCGTTCGCGACGACGATCCGGCGAAAGCCGCGCTGGTGCAGCGTGACGAGCGCGCGGGAGAGCGAGCGGGGTCCCTCCGAGGCGAACCCCCGCGCATCGACGACGGCGGTCGCTCCCGCGGTCTCCGGGAGCACGGCTTCACAGCCGATCCAGCAGTATCCGGCGGTCGACTGGCGGCGGATCGCGTCGACGAGGGCCGCAAGCGAGCGGTCGAGGAGCGACAAGATCGCGCTGCGCTTGTGCGGGCCCGTCGGGACACGGCGATCCATGAGCAGGGTGATGACCGCGAGGGCCCGCTCCCGGCCTGCGTCGTCGATCGCGGTCCGCTCGAGCGCGCCGAGAAGTGCCGAGAGTCGCGCGTAGCCGAGCACCGGAAGTCGCGCCGCGACCTGCAGGAAGAGCTTCTCCGGAGGATCCCCGACAT
>WNFU01000780.1_pt1 | contig 53471 bp, 54 predicted proteins | sample 5400121 | NCBI WGS metagenome assembly WNFU01 (sample SAMN13153360, study PRJNA577476) | soil metagenome | isolation source: 100 cm soil or saprolite under grassland replicate 1 | place: USA:California | collected 2016-06-15 | reverse complement strand
CTCCGGCGTATTGGGAAGGTTCGGGCAGAAGCGGTCGCCCTTGCCGCACGTGACGACGACCATGTTCTCGGGCACCGCAAAGACCCGATCGCCCTTGGGAATCTGTCCCTTCTTACCCTGCGTCCGGACGTACTTCGATTTGAGGATTGCCTGGCGAGTCGCCATTGGGCCGACGACGACCTTGTAGTCCGGTTTCTTGGCACCGGCTTTCTTGACCGGCTTCAGCAAATAGAACTGATCCGGGGACCCCTTCTTGGCCTGACGCTGCAAGGTCACGAGCAGATCGAAGATCGAGGTCTGGGGGGTCGGGTTGCCCTGGAGATCTGCGGACGGAGGAAGCAAGTCGCCCTGGAGGTCGTAGAGCTCGAGCTTCGCCGTCTTTCCGATCAGCTCGGTGGCCCGCTTCGGATCGACGCCGGCGAGCTCGATCACCATCTGGTCGGATCCCTGAATGCGAATCTCCGGCTCCGTGACGCCGAGCTTGTTGACGCGCCGGTCCATGACCGACCGCGCCGTATCCATCCCCGAGGACGACACTTGCTCGCCCTTCGGGGGGATCGCCTTCAAGACGACCTCCGTCCCGCCCTGGAGATCGAGGCCGAGCGTCGGTTTTTGGTGCAGCGGCGAGCCCGGCACGCCGAGGAGGACAACGCCGAGCAGGGCCACGAAGATGAGGCCCATCAGGATGAGATGCGAGCTCCGTTCGGCCACTTGGTCCGACCTAGGTTAGCGGGGTCTCAGGGGGCGTCGCCTGCTCCGACTGCGGCTCCACACGGGCGGCCACGGCGCTCTTCAGGACGCGGACACGCGTCCCCGGCGCAATCTCGAGCACGACGTGGTCCGCGGCTACCTCGCGCACGGAGCCGTAGACCCCACCGGCCGTGATCACCTCGTCCCCGGCGGCGAGCTGAGTCAACATCTGCGCCTGTTGTCGCCGCCGGCGCCTTTGCGGCTGGATGATCAGCAGCCACAGCAGCACGAGCATTGCGGCGAAGAAGATGACGGAGGTCATGCGGTATCCAGGCGCTCGAGCGTCTCCGCCGTGAAGGATGCCAGCTTCCCGGCCTCGATCGCGGCGCGCGCCCCGGCGGTGAGCCGGAGGAGGAAGCGCAGATTGTGCACGGTGAGCAGGCGCAGGCCGAGCAGCTCCTGCTGGTTCACGAGGTGCCGTATGTAGGCGCGCGTGAACCGGGAGCAGGCGGGGCAGTCGCAGCGCTCGTCGAGTGGGCGCTCGTCGCGCGCAAAGCTTGCGTTCTTGAGGTTCAGGCGCCCGGCCGAGGTGAGGGCCGTGCCGGTCCGCCCCATTCTCGTCGGCAGCACGCAGTCGAACATGTCCACGCCGCGCTCGATCACCTCGAGAATGCCCTCGGGGTCGCCGATGCCCATGAAGTAGCGGGGCCTGTCGGCGGGGAGGAGCGGGGCGGCGTCGGCGACGGTCTCGAACATCGGATCGCGGGCCTCCCCCACGCTGAGCCCGCCGAGCGCGTGGCCGTCGAAGTCGAGCGCGACGATCTCGTCGATCGAGCGGCGCCGGAGCTCGGGGTCGGTCGCGCCCTGGGCGATCCCGAAGAGGAGCTGTCCGGGCGCGCGGGGCGCTCGGCGCTGGCGCGCAGCCCAGAGCGTCGTCAGCCGCACCGCCTCGGCCAGCTCGTCGCGCGCTCCACCGGCGGGCGCGCAGACATCGAGGCACATCGCGATGTCGGAGCCGAGCCTGGCCTGGATCCCCGCGACCGCCTCCGGCGTGAAGCGCTCCGCGGTGCCGTCGTAGACCGAGCGGAAGGTCACGCCCGCGTCGTCGACGGCGAGGATCGTGTCGCGCAGCGAGAAGACCTGGTAGCCGCCCGAGTCGGTGAGGATCGGCCCGTCCCAGCCCATGAACTTGTGCAGCCCGCCGAGGTCTCCGATCACGTCCTCGCCCGGGCGAAAGTGCAGGTGGTATGTGTTGCCCAGCACGATCTCCGCGCCGAGCGAGCGCACCTCCATCGGGTCGAGCATCTTCACCGTCGCCTTCGTCCCGACGGGCATGAAGGCCGGCGTCTTCAGCTTGCCGTGCGCGGTTGTCAGAACCCCTGCGCGAGCCTCGCCATCGGTCGCCGAGACCTCGAAGCTCACAGGATTAACATCGCGTCGCCGAAGGAGTAGAAGCGGTAGCGCTCCGCAATCGCGAGCTCGTAGAGCCGCCGCGTCTCCTCGACCCCGGCGAAGGCCATGACGAGCGCCAGCAGCGTGGAGCCGGGCAGATGGAAGTTCGTCAGCAGCGCATCCACGCGGCGGAACTCGAACCCCGGAGTAATGAAGAGGTCGGTGCGGCCGGCGAGCGACGCGCCGCGGGCGAGCGACTCGAGGACGCGCACGGTCGTCGTCCCCACCGCGAGCACCCGTTCGGCCGTGCGGATCCGCTCCCAGGCCTCGGGTGCGACCTCGTAACGCTCGCTGTGGATCGGGTGGTCGGCGAGATCGTCGGTGGTGACGGGCCGGAACGTGTCGAGTCCGACGTGGAGCGTGACCAGCTCGACGTCGAGCTTCGCCAGCAGCTCGGGGGTGAAATGGAGGCCCGCCGTCGGCGCGGCGGCGGAGCCTTCGCGGTCGGCGTACACCGTCTGGTAGCGCTCGGGATCGGCCAGCGGCTCAGTGATGTACGGCGGCAGCGGCGCTTCACCTTCGGGAGCGCCCTCGAGCCGCAGCCGCCAGCGGCCCTCACCGAGGTGCTCCAGCAACTCGACCGGCCCTAGCCGCTGGCCCGGCTTGAGCCTCCGCGTCGGGCGCGCGAGCCCCTCCCACTCCCCGCGCCCGTTCAACGGCTCGAGCAGCAGCACCTCAGCCTCGCCGCCTCCGGGCCGCTTCAGCCTCAGGCGGGCGGGCACGACCCGGGTGTCGTTGACGACGACGAGCTCACCGGCCAGCTCCTCGGCCAGCTCGCGAAAGCGGCGATGGCGGATCTCACCGCTTGTTCTCTGCAACACAAGCAGCCTCGAGTCGTCGCGCCGCTCGGTGGGGTGCTGCGCGATCAGCTCGGACGGCAACGAATACTCCAGCTCGGCCCGCTTCATCCGGCCCGAACGCTAGCGTTCCCGCCCATGGATGAAGGAGCACTCACACGCGCGAAGGAGCGCCTCCAGGCCGCCGCGGACGGCCGCCCCGGCCCCGCCGACGTCGATTCCGCTCTGGAGCGGGCGCGGGCACAGATCGAGGCCCTGGCCGAGCTCGCGGCGCAGATCGAGACGACGCTTCCCGGACGGGTCGAGGACGCCGTCCGCGAGGGCGTGCGCACCGAGGCCGCGCCGGTGGGACGGCAGCTCGCCGAGGTGCGAGGCCTCGCGGGTCAAACGATTCGCCGGCTCGAAGGCCTCGAGGGCGAGCTCCTGGCCGAGCGGCATGCCCGAGTCGACGACCTCGCGTTGCTTGTCGACCTCATCTCTTCCGGGTGGAAGGGCGTCGACCAGCGCCTGGCCCGGATGGAGCGCAAGCTCGAGGGCAACGGTGGCGCCGAGGTCTACCAGATCGAGGAGCGCAAGGCCGGCTAGGAACTCGCTGCTCTCGAACATGAGCGACGACAACATCTGGTCTGACGCAGGGGGGGAGCAGGGGCCGGACTGGTCCGGTGGCGGCGGCCGCGGCAAACGCATGCCCCGAGGGGATGGTCTGGGCGCAACCGTCTACGAGCTAGACCCTGGAAACTTTGTCGTCTACCACTTCCACCATCGGTGGGAAGAGCTCCTCATCGTCCTACGCGGTAACCCGTCCTTGCGCACCCCCGAGGGGGAGCGAAGGCTCGAAGAGGGAGAGGCCATTCACTTTCCCGTCGGCCCCGCGGGTGCGCATGCGCTGACGAACAAGACAGATAGCCCCGTGCGCTATGTGATGGCGTCGACCCAAGGCGCGCCGGAGGTTGCCGAGTACCCCGACCTGGGACAGATCACCGTCCAGGGCACCAACAACTCGCAGACCGGCGATCAACTCTGGTTCATCTACGACGTACCGCGAACCACTGACTAAGTCCGGCGTGAGCCGGCCGCACTTTCAGCTTCGTGCAGTTAAGTCGTCAGGGCCAGGATCACGGCCGCAGTGACAGCCCAGAGGACGACCGCCGCAACGAGCGGCCGGTCCGTCAGCAGCACGTTCTCCGGCTCCTCGCCGAGATCGTCTCGGTGCACGAGCAGCAGGTAGCGAAAGAGACCGAAGACGACGAACGGGATCGTCGCCATCAGCGCGGGCGAGTGCGCCGTGAACGTGTAGATGGCGTAGGCGGCGATCGTGCACGCGACCGTGACCGCGATCAGCTGGTCGACGAACGGAAGCGAATAGCCGTCCAGCACGGGTCGGCTCGAGCCCGGTAGCACGAGTTCGCTCCGCCGCTTCGCGAGGGCCAGGAAGAGGGCGAGCAGCGCGGTCACGAGCAGGAGCCAGGGTGAGATGCGAACGTCCACGGCGGCCGCACCCGCTGCGGAGCGCAAGACGAAGAGGGCGGCGATCGCGAAGACGTCCAGCAGCACGACGTGTTTGAGGCCGAGGCTGTAAGCGCCCTGGAGGGCGAGGAAACCCGCCAGGAAGGCCACGGAGGCAATGCCCAGAGGCGCGACAAGCGCGAAGGCGACGATCGAGAGCGCGACTGAGAGCATCAAGGCCCTGCGAGCCGAGAGCTCCCCCCGCGCGACCGGCCGCAGGCGCTTGAGCGGATGACCCCGGTCGTGTTCGACATCGCGTACGTCGTTCACGAGGTAGGCCCCGCTCGAGGCGGCGCAGTAGGCGACAAATGCCGCGGCGGCCTCGAGCCAGCGAATCGCGTCCCCCAGCTTGGCGGCAAAGACGAGCCCGGCGAAGAGGAGCAGGTTCTTCGACCACTGCCGCGGACGCAGCGCGGCCAGAGCGGCGCGAACCGGGGAGCGACGCAGAGGAAGCACAACGACTTCGGCTCGTGCGGGCATGGCCACGGCGCGGCATGCTACGGGCCGACCGCCTGAGAGGAGGGGTTATGCCGAACGAGATCTCCCCGTACCTGTACTACGAAGACGGCGGAGCAGCGATGGACTGGCTGATCCGGGTCTTCGGCTTCGAGGAAGACATGCGCATGACGAACGACAAAGGCCGGATCGATCACGGACAGCTGAAGCTCGGAGACAGCATCGTCATGCTCGGCGAGCCGGGCCCGCACTACCAGAGCCCGAACAAGCGCGGTGGCGCGACGGCGGGCGTGCACGTGTACGTCGACGACGTCGATGCGCATTACGAGCACGCGAAGGCCGAGGGCGCGACGATCCACATGGAGCCGACCGACCAGGAGTACGGAGACCGGCGCTACGACGCAGAGGACCTCGAGGGCCACAACTGGTTCTTCGCCAAGCGTCTCAGTTAAGGAGGTCGCGGACGAGCACGCATAGGAGCCGCGACATCGACCGTGGCCTGGGCGGGCCCGTAGGGTCGTCGTTCCTCGGTCGGAGTGCTCTTAGTCGCGGAAAGTGCGAAGCACTTTGCGCGAGTCCCGGGCCCGTGGCCCGGGACCTACAGCTGCGCGGGCAGCACGAGCTCGAAGCGGCTGCCACGGCCGACCTCGCTGTCGAGCTCGATCCGCCCACCGAGCGCGACGGCGAGCTCGCGCGCGATCGCGAGGCCGAGCCCCGTTCCCTTGCCGTCGTGCGTCCAGAACGGACGGAAGATGCGCTCCTGCTCGTCGAGGCCGATCCCCGGCCCGGTGTCCTCCACGGCGACGTGAATGCGACCGTCCTCGGCACTGAGCCGCAGGTCGACCCGCCCGCCGTCAGGCGTCCAGCGGAAGGCATTGGCAAGCAGGTTCGTGATGATCTGCAGCACGCGGTCGCCGTCCGAGACGATGACGGGGTCGGCGGCGACCTCTTGCGAGTAGTCGATGTCGCGCCGCTTCGCCTCCTCGCCGAAGACCGCGTACGCGCGTTCGAGGAGCCGTGCCATGTTGACCTCCTCGTGCAACACCGTGAAGCGCCGCGTGTCGAGTTTGGCGAGATCGAGCACGTCGCCCACGAGCCGCTCGAGCCTCCCAGCCTCGGCGGCGATCACGTTGAGCGACGCGGCCCGCCCTTCGGGGTTGTCGGCGAGCCCCTCCCGCAGCGCCTCGACGTGGCCGCGGATCGCGGTCAGCGGTGTCCGGAGCTCGTGCGACACCGTCATCAGGAAATTCCGTTCCAGCTCCTCGGCCTCGGACAGCCGCTCCGTCATCTGCCGGAAGGAGTCGGCGAGGTCGGCGATCTCGTCTTTCCCCGCGACTACGGGCACCGGGGTGTCGTAGCGGCCCTCGGCGACCTCGTCCGCCGCCTGCGCCAGTTTCCGCACGGGCCGCGTGATGCGTCCGGAGAGATACCAGGCGAAGGCCGCCGTTACGAGCAAGCCCACGAGTAGAGCGATCGCGAGGCGTTCCAGCAGTCGAATGACCTGATCGCTCAGCTGCGTCTGAGGCGTCGCCACGATGAGCGCGCCGACCGGCGTTTGATCGAGGTAGAGCGGATGGGCGACCGCCAAGAACGTTCGACGCTCCCCGGGAGGCACGAAGTCGAACTCGAGCGTCTTGCCCTGCAGAATCGCTTCGAAGTCGATTGCTCGCCTGGAGAGACGTCTCAACCCCGACCTCTGTCCCGAGAAGAAGTCGAGGCCGACGTAGAACAGTCGGTTGCCACTCGCCGCTTCCAGCCTGCGCGCTTGGAAGAACGGCGGCGGCTTATCCTGCTCCTGGGCCCGAAGCGCCTGATCGGAGTAGAGCTTGGTCAGGCCGGCCGCCTCGCGCCGCAGCTCGCGCTTCGCCTGATTCTGAGTGTAATTCCGGAAAAGCCCGAAGGCGATCAGCGTGGACACGAGCCCCGTCAGCGCAATCCCGGCGAGGAAGAGCGCCGGCAGACGGAAGCGCAGCGACCTGAACATTTCTTCTAAGCGGTCGCAGTCTCCTTCGCCGGTGAGACCTTGTAGCCGACGCCCCAAACGGTGACGATCGGCGACGCTTCGCCGAGCTTCCGGCGCAGCTGGCGGACGTGGACGTCCACGGTCCGCGTGTCCCCCGCGAAGGTGTAGCCCCAGACGCGCTCGAGCAACTGGTCGCGCGTGAGCACGAGGCCGCGATGGTCGAGGAGCTCCCAGAGCAGGTCGAACTCCTTCGGCGCCAGCTTGATCTCCTCGTCGCCGACCTTCACTTCACGTCGGCCGGCGTCGATGCAGAGATCGCCGTGCCGGAGAGTCGCGCTCGCGACTTCCTTGCGGTCGGGTGTGGAACGGCGAAGGATCGACTTCACGCGCGCGACGAGCTCGCGAGGGTTGAAAGGCTTCGTCAGATAGTCGTCCGCACCGACCTCGAGCCCGATGATCTTGTCGACGTCCTCGTCGCGCGCCGTCAGCATCAGGATCGGCACCTCCGAGCGGCGGCGGAGGCGGCGGCAGACCTCGATGCCGTCGATGTCCGGCAGCATCAGGTCGAGCACGATCAGCGAGGGCTGCTGGTTCTCGGCCTTCGTCAGCGCGTCCTCTCCGGTCTCCGCGACCTGTACGTCGTAGCCCGCGTTCTTCAAGTACAGCGAGACGAACGAGGCGATGGAAGCCTCATCCTCGACGACGAGAACTGTCTGCAGTGTGTTCAGAGGCATCGCCTCCAGAATGCCAGAGCGGGCCGCTGTCAGGGGATCGGCGGAGCCATGAGCTTGAAGCTCGTAGCCTCGTCAGGCAGCGAGTGGTACTCCTCTTCGTTCAGCGACCAGACTCCGTCGTAGAAGATCCCAGCCTGTGTGTCACCGGCCCCGTCGAGGATTCCGGGTCCGCGTCCGATCGCGCTCAGGAAGATGCCTCGGCCCTCGATTCGGATCTGGTAGCGAGCGCCGATCAGCCGGAAACGGATGTTTCGGCCCTGGTAAGTCGTGGTCTTGGCCCCGCGGTAGGTCGTCTTCTTCGAGCCGTAGACGACTGGCCGCTTGGAGTCGTACGGATTCGGGTCTGTGATCGTCAGCTTGCCCTTCTCAAAGCGACCCGTGATGCTGCCCTTGACGTTCAGGAAGATCATCCCGCGCCCTTCGCGAACCGACAGCGTTCCGTCCTGCGGCTTGCCCGAGGATTGCGCGTAGGACGCCGCGGGCACGGCGAGCAAGATCAGGAACAGGACCAGGAGTGTTCGCATCTCCACGTCAAGTATGCGCGCTGACCTTGTGGCTCCAATGAGGGAGATGTAAGGAAATGGTTAGCTCCGCTCTGTGACTGAGTTGAGCCAGTTCGGGGCTGGGATTCTTGTGGTCGCGGGCGGCGTTCTGCTCGCCCTGCTCGCGCGCAAGCTCAGCGAACGCTTTCCGATTCCGGCGCCTGCACTTTTCCTCATCGCTGCGGCGGTTGCCTCCGATGTCTTTCCCGGCCTCCGCGACGCGGTTTCGATCAAGACCGTCGAGCGGATCGCCGTCGTCGCGCTCGTTGTGATCCTCTTCGACGGCGGAATGCACGTCGGCTGGCGCCGCTTCCGGGTCGCGGCTGTCCCGATCGCCGTGCTCGGCGTGGCCGGGACGTTCGCGACGGCGGGCGCGATGACGCTGTGCGCGCACTACCTCTTCGACTTCAGCTGGACGACAGCCGGCATCCTCGGCGCGGCGCTCGCCCCCACGGATCCTGCGGTCATGTTCTCAGTGCTCGGCGACAAGGAGGTGGGCGGCAGGACCGGCACGATCCTCGAGGGCGAGTCGGGCGTCAACGATCCCGTGGGAATCGCGCTCATGATCGGGATGCTCGAGTTCGCGACGGCCGACGACGGGTCGTTCTGGACGGTCGTGAGCGAGTTCTCCGTCGAGATGGGCGTCGGGCTCGCCGTGGGGATCTTCGGCGCGGCGCTGCTTGTCCCGTTCATCCGGCACGTGACGCTGCCGAGCGAGGGGCTCTATCCCCTGCGGACGCTGGCGGCGGCGGGTGTCATCTACGGCGTGGCTGCGCTTGCGCATGGCTCGGGCTTCCTGGCCGTCTTCATCGCCGGTCTCGCGCTTGGTGACGTCGACGCCCCGCACAAAGAGTCGATCGAGCGCTTCCACACGTCGCTGGCGAGCCTGGGCGAGATCGTCGTGTTCGTCGCGCTCGGGATCACGATCGACGTCACCGAGCTCGGCCGAGACGTGTGGGTGGACGGATTGCTCCTGGCGTTGCTGCTGGCGCTCGTGGCGAGGCCGCTCGCAGTCGCGCCGTTCCTCGGAGGGAGCGGTGCCGATCCTCCTGGCCGCCTTCGCCGTGCTCGAGGGCGCCTCGGGAGCCAATCGGATCTACGGGATCGTCTTCGTCGTCGTCGCCTTCTCCGTGCTCGTCCAGGGAGGCAGTCTGCCGTTCGTCGCAGCACGACTCGGGATTCCGATGCGCACCGTGGCTCGATGATCGAGCTCGGACTGGCTCTTCTGGCCGGAGCTGCGCCCCCAGCGCTCCACGATCTGCACGTCTCGAATGGATCCCGGCCGTACGCCGGTGACGGACGGCTGCTTGCGACCCTCAGCCCGAACGGCGACGGGTTTCGCGACCGGGCGATCGTCAGCTTCAGGCTGGATCGAGCGACGACGGTTCGACTCGAGGTGCTGCGCACGGACACTCTGCGTCCCGGGCGCGCGACGAAGACCATCTGGGCGACGACCCGGCACCTCCGGCGCGGCCGCCGTCAGATCGTCTGGAGGCCCGCCCGCGACACCGAGCCACGGACGTACATCATGCGGCTGAAGGTCGGGCCCCGGGTGTACATGAATCTCCCCGGCAAGCGACGACGGGCACCCGTGGTGCGCGTACAGGGGATCGAGGCGAGCTTTCCGCGCCCGAGCTATGCGCCCGGCGAGCAAGCCGATCTGCGGCTGGCGACCGACGCCGCTTCGCTCCGCCTCCAGGTCTTCTACTACTCGAGCCCGGTCGGGCCGCGCGCGCGGGACTTCAAGATCGCGGGGACGGCCATGACCGCGCCGGTCCGCCTCGACTGGCGCGGGCACCGGAACGCTCCTGGCCGCCTGCGGTTCATCCGAGCCGGTAACTGGCCCAGCGGGCTCTACTTCCTGAGGCTAAGCGCCGGAGACGGCCGCGTCGGCTATGCGCCCTTCGTCGTCACCCGAAGAGTCCCTCGCTCGCGCGTCGCGGTCGTCCTCTCCACGAACACCTGGCAGGCCTACAACTTCTGGGACGAGAACGGCGACGGGTGGGGCGATAGCTGGTACGTGAGCGACACGACCCGCAGCGTCGACCTCCTGCGACCCTTCCTCGACTTCGGGGTCCCCTTCCGCTTCCGCGACTGGGATCTGGACTTCATCGCCTGGCTGAACCGCACAGGGAAGCAGGTCGATTTCCTCTCCGACGACGACCTGGCGGGGTTCCGGAACGGGAACGCGCTCGCGGCGGCCTACGACCTCGTTGTCTTCCCCGGCCATGCCGAATACGTGACGGCACACGCTTACAACGTCGTCGAGCGCTACCGCAACCTCGGCGGCAATCTCATGTTCCTCGCCGCGAACAACTTCTTCTGGAAAGTGAGACGCGGCGGTAGCCGTCTGGCGCGTGTCGGGCTCTGGCGCCGGCTGGGCCGGCCCGAGGCAGCGCTCGTGGGCGTGCAGTACGCGGCCAGCGACTACGGCGGCCACCAGGGCGGGTACGTCGTCATCGGTGCAACGAGCGCGCCCTGGGCCTTCGCCGGAACCGGGCTCGGAAACGGCAGTCGCTTCGGGCAGTACGGGTTCGAGATCGACGCCCGGGCAGACTCCACGCCCCGCGGAACGCAGCTCCTCGCCGCGATCCCCGACCTCATGGGGCCCGGCCGCACCGCCGAGATGACCTACTACGAGACCCCGGGCGGTGCGAAGGTGTTCGCGGCGGGAGCGCTCAACTTCGCCGCCTCGATCGGTGAGCCAATGGTTGCCCAGCTGGTTGAGAACGCCTGGACACGGCTCGGCCGCCCATGAGCCTCCGGGTGACACTCTGTTACTAGGTCTCTGGGTACTCGAAGAAGCCGCGCCCCGTCTTGCGGCCGAGGTGTCCTGCGGCGGCCAGCTCGCGCAATCGTTCCGGCGGCGACATCCGCTCGTCGCCGGTCGCCTCGTGCAGCGCCTCCGCGGCATGGATGTGGATGTCCACGCCGACGAGGTCGACGAGAGCGCACGGGCCCATCGGCCAGCCGACGCCCATCGTCATTGCCTTGTCGAGGTCCTCCGGCATGATCCCGTGGTCGAGCAGCCGAATGCAGTCGTTCAGGGTCGGAACCAGAACTCGGTTGACGATGAAACCGGGCGTGTCGTTGCACCGGACCGGTTGCTTGCCCGCGCGCTCGGCCCACTCGTAGGCGGCGTCGACGGCTTCGTCGGAGCTGTGTTCGGCTCGGACGATCTCGACCAGCGGCAGCAGCGGCGCCGGGTTGAAGAAGTGCATGCCGATAACCCGCTCGGGATGCTCCGTCGCCTCCGCGATCCTTCCGATCGGGAGCGCGGACGTGTTCGAGGCGAGGATCGCTTCCGGTCCCACGATCCGGTCGAGCTCGGCAAACACCTCCCGCTTCGGGTCCAGCTCCTCGACGATCGCCTCGATCACGAGCTCGCAGCCGGCGAGATCCTCGAGCTCCGTCGTGAACGTGAGCCGACCGAGGGCCCCGTCGCGTTCCTCGGGCGTCAGCTTGCCCTTCTCGACCGCGCGCCCGAGGTAGTGCTCGATCTTTCCGCGCGCCTGCTCGCAGAGCTCCGCGCTCACCTCGCGGCCGAGGGTCTCGAAGCCGGCCTGGGCGGCGACCTGCGCGATTCCAGCCCCCATCGTCCCCAAACCGACCACGCCCACCCGACGAATCACAACCGCGATGCTAACCCGGGAAGGAATCGGCCCACTACTGCGTCCTGTAGGCACATGACGCGGTTTCTCCTCGCCTTCCTCATCTGCGGCCTCTTCTTGCTCGCCGTGCTCGGCGCGCTCGCGGAGATTTTCAGAGGAAGGCGCCCGGTCCTACTTCCCCACCGGGGACCTGCGCTTGCCTAGCTAAGGTCGCCGTCGCGTAGCGGCACGCGGCGGCGGCCCGAGCTAGGAACGGCGCGCGAGCACCCACAGGAAGCAGGCCTCCCCTTGCTCCGCCTCGTCCTGGCAAACGACCTCGTGCTCGAGCACGTCGAGCCCGGCCTCCGCAAGGAGCCGCAGGTTCGTCTCGACGTCGAAGCCGGAGAAGAACATCGGCGCTCCCAGCCAGTCTTCGTCGACGGTGTCAGACGAGTCTTCTCGGCCGGTGGTGGCGAGCAGGTAGCCACCGGGCTTGAGCCAGGAAGCGATCCGCGTGTAGACCTCGGCCACTTGGGCCCGAGGAACATGTCCAAACGTGTAGAGAGCGACCGCGGCATCGACCGACGACGCCGGAAATTCCAGCTTGGTGTAGTCGGCCTTGATGAATCTGCCGGCCGGCACGAGCGCGCTGGCGCGACGGAGCTGCTCGGAGGAGATGTCGACTCCCGTGTAGCGATGGCCCGGCGCGAGGAGGCGGGCCGCGGGCTCCCCGTTGCCGCAGCCGAGCTCGAGCACGTCGGCGCCGGGCGCCAATAGACCCAGCAGACGCTCGAGGTACCCCAGTGCGGGCGAGCCCTCGACTTCGTTTTGCGCCCACTGCGCGTAGCGCTCGGCGATCGTGTCGTAGCCGCGCTCGACGATGCGCTTCGGATCGTCAGACACCCAGCGACTCCGCTTCGACGACGATCGCCGTCATGCCCTCGTCGGATCCGGATTCGTGCTCTCGCCGAGATCCCACGCGACAGCTTCGCCGGCTTCGATCGGCTCCTGCTCGCCGCCGCCCCCGCTGACCCATCCTGATCCACGAACTGCCACGAACAGCTGTGGCGCCGTCGCGGGATGTCGGCCCAAGACGCCCCCCGCCCCGATCTCGATCACCACGGCATGCGCGTGGGCTGCGAGTCGGCGTACTTGCGCGCTCGTGCTCCCTGGAGCAGTCGCCTCGCGCTCGCCGCTGAGCTCGATCCGCCTCAGAGCCGCTCGATCACCGCGGCGATCGCCTGCCCGAACCCGATACACATGGTCGCCACTCCGTAGCGAGCCTGGCGGCGCTCGAGCTCGTTGAGCAGCGTCGCCGTGATCCGAGCGCCGGTCGCGCCGAGCGGATGACCGAGTGAGACCCCGCCGCCGTTCGGGTTCACGTCCTCCATCCGCTCCTCGAGGCCCGCGTCGCGCACGAACTGGAGGACGACGGACGCGAACGCCTCGTTGACCTCGATCACCGAGACGTCGTCCCAGCCGATCCCGGCCCGCTCGAGCGCACGCTCGCAGGCCTGCGGATTCCCGTGCAGCATCCGATACGGGTCGACGCCGGCCAGCCCGAACGAGATGAACCGGGCCCGCGGCTCGAGGCCGAGCTTCGAGGCCTTGCGCTCGCTCGCGATCAGCACCCCCGCCGCCCCGTCGCAGATCTGGCTCGAGTTGCCCGCGGTGATCTTCCCCTCGGGCAGGAACGCGGGCTTCAGGCCAGCCAAAGCCTCGAGAGACGTGTCCCGGCGCGGGGTCTCGTCGACCGCGAAGAGCGTCCCCACGTGCGGGTTCTGAACCTCGACAGGAATGATCTCTTTCTCGAAGCGGCCCTCGTCGATGGCCGCGATCGCGCGCCGGTGCGACTCGAGCGAGAACGCGTCGAGCTCCTGACGCGTGAGGTTCCATTCGTCGGCGATCGCTTCGGCCGAGATGCCCTGAGGGACGACTTGCCAGCGCTCGAGGAGCTTGTCCGAGAGGTCTCCGCCGTTCGAGCCCATCGGCACCCGCGACATCATCTCCACGCCCGCCGCGACGACGAGACCGAGCTGGCCCGACCAGATGGCGGCGGCCGCGTTGAAGTTGCACTGCAGCGAGGAGCCGCACTGGCGGTCGACAGTCGTGCCGGCGACCGTCTCGGGCCAGCCGGCGACCATCGGCACCATGCGGCCGAGGTTCCAGCCCTGCTCTCCGATCTGCGTCACGCAGCCGAGTTGGACGTCCTCGATCTCTCCGGGATCGACGTCGTGGCGCGCCAGGAGCCCATTCAGGACCTGGCCTGCGAGCTCGTCCCCGCGAATCGACGAGAGCGTCCCGTTCCGCTTCCCGATCGGCGAGCGGACGGCGTCGACGATCAGTGCATCGGATTCCCAGTTAGGCACTGGCCACAGAGTAGAGGCGCAAGGCGCCCACGCCTTTGAGCTCGTGCTCTCCACGGTCATCGAAGCGAATTCCCGAGCCCGCGACCAGGTCCTTGACGGTCCGTGAGACGAGCACTTCACCCGGTCGCGCTTGGCTTGCGATTCGCGCCCCTGTGTGCACGGCGAGCCCGGCGACCTTCTCGGCGAAGAGCTCGCATTCTCCCGTGTGCACGCCAGCTCTCACTTCGAGGCCGAGCCGCCGCAACCCGCTCTCGATCGCGTAACCGCAGCGGATCGCCCGTGCGGGACCGTCGAAGGTCGCGAGGAACCCGTCGCCGGCGGTGTCGATCTCCCGGCCGTTGAAACGAGCCAACTGCTGGCGCACCAGGGTGTGATGCCGCTCGAGCAGCTCGCGCCACCGGCGATCACCGAGCTTCTTCGCCTGTTCCGTCGAGCCGACGAGATCGGTGAAGAGCACTGTCGCGAGCACGCGATCGGGCTCGGGCCCCCGACGAGCGCCGGTGAGAAACTCCTCGATCTCGTCCACCACTGAATCCGTGTCGCCGCCCCAGAGGGTGTGAGCGTCGCCTGGCAGCTCCACGAAGGTCGCCCCGGGAATCTGCTCGGCGAGCCACCGCCCTTCGTCCACGCTGGCATCGAGGTCGTCTCTCCGGTGCAGCACGAGCGTCGGCGCCTGGATCGAGGGCAGAACCTCACGAACGTCGATCTGGGTGTTCATGCGCAAGAGCGCGACCGCGGCGCCGGGGCTCGCGCTGCGGCGGAAGTAGGTCGCCAGGCGGTTCTTGAAGGCCTCGTCCTCACTTGGCGCGAGCTTGTCGAGGTCCATCGTGTGCGACCAGTTCTTCTCGAGCTCTTCGATCTCGCGCGCCCGCGCCTCCGGTTTCGGAGCCCACGGATAATCCGGGCTCCAGATCCTCTTCGCGAAGACGCCGTAGAGGACAAGGGCCGTGATCCGATCGGGATAGGTGGCTGCGAACAGCACACTCATGAGCCCACCCTCCGAGAAGCCGAACAACGCGGCCTGCTCGGAGCCGACGGCGTCGAGAACCGCTCGCACGTCGTCCATCCGCTCTTCGAGCGTCGGTAGCCCGTCGAGCGGCACCGGGTCCGATAGGCCGGTTCCGCGCTTGTCGAACAGGATCAGCCGGGAGAAGCTCGCAAGGCGATCGAGCACGTGCGCGTGCGCGGGCTCGTCCCACATGAGCTCGACGTTGGAGATCCAGCCCGGGACATAGATGAGATCGAGCTCGGCCTCCCCGACCACCTGGTAGGCGATGTTCAGGGCGCCGCTCTTGGCGTAGCGTGTCTCCGGCGGCATAGGCTTCCACTATGGCTACTACGGCCACCGAACGGAAGCTCCTGATCGGGGGCGAGTGGGTCGAGACCGGCGACTGGCTGGAGGTCCGCTCGCCGTATTCGGGCGAGGTCGTCGGACGCGTTGCGAAGGCAGGTGCCGACGAGGCGAGGGCGGCGATCGACGCGGCCGAGAAGGCGATGGCCGAGCCCTTGCCCGCCCACAAGCGGGCCGAGATCCTGGTCAAGGTCGCGGGCGCTCTCGGCAGGCGCCACGACGAGGTCGCTCGCACGATTTCCGACGAGGCTGGCAAGCCGCTGAAGGCCGCACGGGTCGAGGCCACCAGGGCCATGTCCACCTACACGTTCGCGGCCGTCGAGGCGCGCAAGCTCGCCGGCGACATGGTCCCGATGGATGCCTCGCAGGCGGGTGAGGGCAAGCTCGCATTCACGCTGCGCGAGCCGATCGGCGTCGTCGGCGCCATCAGTCCCTTCAACTTTCCGCTCAACCTCGTCGCGCACAAGATCGCGCCCGCGCTCGCGGCCGGCTGTGCAGTCGTGCTCAAGCCCGCCAGCCAGACGCCGCTGTCGGCGCTCTTGCTCGCCGAGCTCGAGACCGAGGCCGGCCTGCCCCCGGGCTGGCTCAACGTGCTCGCCGGACCTGCCGGTGAGATCGGCGACGTGCTGGTCGAGGACGAGCGGGTGCGCGCGATCACCTTCACCGGCTCGGCCGACGTCGGTTGGAAGCTGCGCGAACGCGCTGCACGCAAGAAGGTCACGCTCGAGCTCGGCAACGCGACGCCGGTCATCGTCCACGGCGACGCGGAGCTTGAGGAGGCAGCGGACAAGCTCGCGCAGAACGCGTTCTCGTTCGCGGGCCAGAGCTGCATCTCCGTCCAGCGGATCTACGTTCAGCGGTGGGTCTACGACGACTTCGTCTCCCGCTTCGTGCCCAAGGTGGAGAGCCTCGTCGTCGGCGATCCCGCTGACGAGGAGACCGACGTCGGGCCCGTAATCGACGGCGACGCGCGCGAGCGAATCCTGACCTGGATCGAGGAGGCCCGAGACGGGGGTGCCGAGATCCTTGCCGGCGGAGGCCCTGAAGGCGACCTCATCCAGCCCACCGTGATCGCCAACGCGTCGCTGGACATGAAGGTCTGCCGCGAAGAGGTCTTCGGCCCCGTGTGCGTCGTCAACTCGTACGAGTCGCTCGACGAGGCAATTGCCCTGGCGAACGGCACGCGCTACGGCTTGCAGGCGGGCATCTTCACGGCGGACATCAGAGCCGCGCTCCAGGCGGCGCAGAAGCTCAACTTCGGTGGCGTGACGATCAACGAGGCGCCGACCTTCCGCGCCGACCAGATGCCCTACGGGGGCGTCAAGGACTCCGGCAACACGCGCGAAGGCCCCGCCTACGCGGTGCGCGAGCTGACCGAGGAGCGCGTCGTCGTGATTGAGCTCTGAGCCGACCAGGAAAGGAGCCAGCATGATCGGAGCCGCACTCGCCCTGATCGTGATCGGCGTGATCTTCCTCTTCATCGTCCCCTGGGTGGGAATCGTGGTCGGAATCGTCGGCGTCATCTTGCTCGTCCTCTTCCTGCTCGGCTTCGGGCGACGCGCCGCCGAGGGCCGTCCCTAGCCTCGTCATATAGACTCGCGCGGGCCCATGGCACGACTCTCCCTGCCCGACCGATTCCGGAGGCGGCCTGCGGAGGAAGCCGGCGAGAGCGGTCCGCCAACCCCCGCGCGCGTACAGCGGCTGCCCGCGCCCGGCGCGCTGCGGCGTGAGCGCCGCGCGCTCGTGCGCACACGAGAGGACCGGATCCGGGACCTCGGCGGGCTCATGCTCGAGATGTACCGGCGCGATCAGTTCAACCAGGACCTGCTCGTCGAGCAGTGCCTCGAGGTGATCTCGATCGAGGGTCGGCTGCGCGAGATCGACAGCCTGCTCGAGGCTGCCCAGGCACAGCGGCGACAGGGAGTCGGCGTTCGCTGCACGTGTGGCGCGCCGATTCTCTGGGGCTCCCACTTCTGCGCCAACTGCGGTCGGCCCGTGGGGGCTGAGCCGGTTGTTTCGTGCCCCAACTGCGGGAGTGCCTTGCCCGCGGACGCGCAGTTCTGCGCGAACTGTGGGACCCCCGTGCCGGAGAGCGCCCGGCGCGGGAACGGCGAGTCAGGTGGCGGCGAGTCGGAAGACGGGGACTCCGGCGACAGCGAGCAGATGATGTATCAGGCGGAGCGTTCGGGCGATCCCTGGGAGCGGTAGTGGCCGTACCGCCCGAGCCGCCGGACGAACAGCCGCCGCCACCACCTCCAGCCGTAGACACCGAAGGCGGCGAGTGCCCGCGCTGCGGGACTCCGTACGCGCCGTTCCAGGAGTACTGCCTCGAATGCGGACTGCGCCTTCCGGTCTCGCGAGGGGTGATCCCTGTCCTCGCCACGGCCTGGCGCCGGCGCCTGCCCTGGTATCCGGGGGACTGGATCTGGCCCGTGCTGCTCGCACTGGTCATCGCGGCGCTCGGGGCCGCGATCGCAATCCTCGCCTCGAATGACAACGGCTCACCGGGGAGGACGCAGGCCGCCACCGGCGAGTCGGTTCCGGTCAGGAGCGGCACCGGGCCCGCGCCGACCGAGCCGACGGGAACGAACCCCGTGCCTACGACTCCGGGCATCACGACCGAGCCGACCTCGCCTCAGCCCCCGCCGGCGACCGGCACCATCACCGAGTGGCCCGCGGGCCAGAACGGCTGGACAATTGTGCTCTCATCGATTCCTCAGAGCGGGGGCCGAGCGACTGCCGTAAGCGCCGCGCGCAAGGCGATCTCCGCGGGCTTGACGGACGTCGGCGTGCTGGACTCGTCCGAGTTCTCGAGCCTCCACTCCGGCTACTACGTCGTCTTCAGCGGCATCTTCAACTCGGAGCAGGAAGCCAAGAACGCCCTCGACACGGCGAAGGGCTCCTACCCGCAGGCGTACACCCGTCAGATCGTCCAGTAACTCAGGTAGGGGTCAGACCCCGATGAGTTTCGTCACACCTAGCCGCGAAGGTCACGCCCTCGCCGCGGCGAACACTCTTTACGCAGCCACTCTGGACCGCTCGAGATGCTGGTGCGACGGGCAGTAGTCGCGCTCGGGCAGAGGCGTTCGCTGGCAGGGCTTGCCCTTCCGCGTCGTCGCGTGGCACCGGGGCACGCCGCCGTCGAAGGCACCGGCCTCGATCTGATCCTCGATGAACGCCACGGCTGCCGCGACGCCTTCGTTCACTGCCCAGGCCACCTGCGCCTGTGCGGTGATGGGGAAATACCGCCGGATGTCCTGGAAGAGCGAGCGCTCCGGCTTGGCGAAGTATTGCGGATCGCGAGCGAGCCGTTCCATCGTCTGCTCGCAGGCCTCGAGCACGGCACGGCGATAGGCGGCCTGCTCCCTGGTCGTGACGTACGGGTCGACCAGATCTTTGATCGAGCGATAAATGGCTCGCGAGTACTGATACATACAGTGCTGGATCTGGAGGGCTCGTTCGTCCATCACCAATGTGCCAGTCACGTTGTTAACCCCCCGCAAAGCTCTGTTAACCGCGGATTAATCCTCATGCATGGCCTCACGAGAGCGGCACTCTAACGCCTCCCGCCCGCTGTTACAAACTCCTCAGCTGAGTTTGCAACTTTGACAACTATGTCGCATGGGAGAGAATAGACAGGGCCGCATGTCGCACGACACCGACAAGCTCATCCGCCAGCTCTCACTCGTCGCCTTCTTGATGGCCGAGAGGCGGCCGCTCACCGCGCGGGACGTGAAGCAGAACGTCGAGGGCTACCAGGAGATGTCGGACGAGGCCTTCGCGAGGCGCTTCTACTCCGATCGCGCAGAGTTGCTCGCCCTCGGCGTCCCGCTCGACTCCCAACGTGACGAGTTCACGGGCGAGGAGCTCTACAACCTGCGCTCGGAGCGCTACTTCCTGCCTGCGCTCGAGCTCACCGACGACGAGCTCGCCGCACTCCAGACCTGCCTCTACCTCCTCGAGGGCCAGTTCGCGTACGCGGAGCCGCTCCGGCTGGCGCTCCAGAACCTCGCCCTCGGCCGCCCCGGCTTCGAGCATGCGCCCACGGATACTGCGCGGTCCGTCGAGCTCCATGACCCCGGCTACTCGCCCGAGCTCCCGGGCCGCCTGGCCAAGCTCGAGGGTGCGATCTCCAAGAGCCGCACCCTGAAGTTCACCTACTGGTCGATCATGCGGGACGACGTCCACGAGCGGACGGTCAATCCCTACGCGCTCCTCTTCGACCGTGGACAGTGGTACGTCGTCGGTCTCGACCTCGACGACGACCGGATCAAGACCTTCCGCGTCTCGCGCATGCGCGGCGAGATCAGACTCGCCACCCGGCGCGAGCGCGACTTCCGGCTGCCGCCCGACTTCGATGCCGACGCCTACCGGCTGCCCCCGAACTGGCAGGTCGGCGAGATCCAGGGTGAAGCCAGCATCGAGGTTGCCGGCGATACCGCGTGGTGGGTGGAGCGCGCGTACGGCGCTCACGGCCGGATCGAGGACGGGGTTTTCGTCACCGAGTACGCCAGCCTCGGCCAGCTCTCGTCATGGATCCTGCGCCAGGACGGACGGGCGGTTCCGGTCGCCCCTCCCGAGCTGCGGCGCCTCGTGCGCGCCGATCTCGACCTCGTCCAGGAGCGGCACGTGGGCAAGTCGCCCAAGGTCGCCGACGAAACTGTGGAGTCGCACGACGAAGCGGAGGAGCGTCCGCCAAGTCCCGTGCCGCCCGAGCGCTTCGGCCTGCTCCAGGCGCTGCTCGCGCACCTGCTCGACCGCTGCGGCGACGAGTCCCAGGCAGTGATCCCGGCAGCCGAGATCGCCGATCGTTTCAACCTCACCCCGGAATCGCTCGAGGAGCACCTCCAGCTTCTGAACCTCGTCAACTTCGGCGGCGGCTGCTACGCGGTTTACACCGAGCTCCAGAACGGGCAGGTCCACGTGGAGAAGGAGATCTTCGGCGACACCTTCCGCTCGCCTCCGCGCCTGACTCCCCTCGAAGCGCGCGCGATCCGGCTCGCCCTCGAGTTCGTCGGGCCAATGATCGCCGCCGAGGCGCACTCTCCGCTCGAACGCGTCCGGCACAAGCTCGAGGAGACGTTCGGGCAGTTCCCGTTGACTCAGACGGCCGAGCCGCGCTCGGCGCGCGCCGAGGAGAAGCTCGTCGGCTCGCTCAGCGAGGGCATCAGACAGCGGCGCCTCGTTGAGATCGAGTATCAGAAGGAGGGCGAGGAGACGCTTTCGACACGCATCGTCGAGCCGCACGTGATCGAGCGAGAGCTACCGCACTGGTACGTCCACACGTGGGACCGCACCCGCGATGCCCAGCGGTCGTTCCGACTCGACCGGATGCGGAGCGCCCGGCTGCAACGAGAGCGATTCGAGCCCCGCGAGGGCTTCCAGCCGGACCGGCTGAGCAGCGCCGCAGTCGCCTCGCGCATCTGGTACTCGGAGAAGATCGGGCGCTGGAAGGTCGAGGAAGGCGCGCGGCCGCTCGTAGACGGCGCCGCGCTCGCGGAGCGGGCGGTCGGCAGCGAGGAATGGCTCGTCGGCGAGATCCTCGGCGACCGGGGCGAAGCGGTCTTGCTCGCGCCCGAGGACCTCCGCAAGCAGATCGCGAGCCGTGCCAAGGCGCTCGCGCGGGAGCTTCGGCTTACCCGGGTGGCGGCGAAGGCCTGAGTCGCGCCAGAGCCCATTCCGCGTGCTCTCGAAGGAGAGAATCGTCCCCGGCCGCGTACGGCTCGGCCGCGGCGCCGTGCTCGGGATCACCTGAGTTCCCGAGTGCGACCAGTGCGTTCCGGCGCAGGTAGCGCGGGTCGTTTCGCGGGAAGTACAGCCGGTCGTAGCGCTCGCGCAGCTCCTCGTCGCTCGCCTCGAGCCACTCGACGAGCGAGATGTGCGGCTCCAGATCGCGATCGGGTGCCTCGCCGGCGCGCCGTTTCTCGATCCCCCGGTTCCACGGGCAGACGTCCTGGCAGATGTCGCAGCCGTAGACCTGCGCCCCGAGCTCCGAGCGGTACTCCTCGGGGATCGGAGCGGGCGCCTGGGTCCAGTAGGAGAGGCAGCGGGTCGAGTCGAGCACGCCCGGCTCGTCGAGCGCACCGGTCGGACACGCCTCGATGCAAAGCGTGCAGGAGCCGCAGTCGAGCTCGAGCCGCGGCGAGTGCTCGACGGGCACGTCCGTGACGAGTGTGCCGAGCACGACCCAGGAGCCGTGGCGCCGGGTGATCAGCATCGTGTTCTTTCCGTAGAACCCGACCCCGGCGCGGACCGCAGCCTCGCGGTCGACGTGGTCGTTCTCGTCGACGAGCACGCGGTATTCGCCGCCCAGGCGCCGGCCGAGGATGTCGAGCTTCTCCCGCAGGTCGGCATAGCCCTCGAACCACGTATAGCGGGGAAGTCGACCCTCCCCGGGCTCGATCGGCTCCTCCTCCGCGTAGTAGCAGAGCGCCGCCGAGACGACCGTCTTCGCATTCGGCACCAGCGTCTCTGGGTGGCAGGAGACCTCGGGCCGGGCCATGGTGAAGCGCATGTCGGCGAAGAGCCCCCGCGTGCGGCGCTCCCGGATGTGCTCCTCGGTCTCAACGTACGGCTCGGCAGGAGCTGCGCCGACGACGTCGATCCCGAGCTCCTCCGCCAGTTGCTCGAGCTCGGCGATGGTCACGACGGGGATTGTGCCCATGCGACGCTTGTGTTGCATCGCACGAGAGCTCTTGTCGCATCAGTTCGTGCGCTCGCGCGCACGAGTGATGCAACACAAGGCAGTTACGATCGGCTCGTTGAAGGCGATTCGGATCCACGAAGACGGCGGGCCCGAGGTCTTGCGCTACGAGGACGCGCCGGCTCCGGTCGCAGGCCCGGACGAGGTGCTGATCCGGTTGCGCGCGGCCTCGCTCAACCACATCGATGTCTGGGTCCGGAGCGGCCGGCCGTCGGCTCCGAAGCCGCGCATCCTCGGCGCCGACGGAGCGGGAATCGTCGAGAGCGGGCCTGGCTTCGCGCCGGGCGACCGGGTCCTGATCAACCCCGGAATCGAGCGCGGCGACGTGATCGCCGTCTTCGGGGAGCACATGGACGGCACGCACGCGGAGCTCGTCGCCGTACCGGAGACGAACGTCTATCCGATCCCCGACGGGATGAGCTTCGAGGAGGCCGCCGCCTTCCCGCTCGTGTTCGTGACCGCCTACCGGATGCTCGTTACGAAGGCCCACGTCCAGGAAGACGAATGCGTGCTGATCTGGGGCATCGGCGGTGGAGTGGCGATGGCCGCGAATGCGATCGCCCGCGCGCTCGGGGCGAAGACGATCGTGACCTCCTCGAGCGACGAGAAGCTGGCGCGCGTCGAGGCCGACGTGAAGGTGGACCACGGGTCGGAAGACGTCGTCGAGGCAGTCAAGGCCGCGACGGATGGGCGCGGCGCCGACGTCGTTGTCGAGCACGTCGGCGAGGCAACCTGGCGGCGGACGCTTCAGGCTGTCCGCTCCGCGGGGCGCATAACCGTCTGTGGAGCGACCAGCGGCACGAATCCACCGGCTGAGCTCCACCGAATCTGGTGGAAGCAACTCACGATCTACGGCTCGACGATGGGTACGAAGCAGGACTTCGACGGCGTCTACGACCTCGTGGCGAGCGGCAAAGCGCGACCGCTCATCGACGAGGTCTTCCCGCTCAGCGAAGCGCGGGCCGCGCACGAACGGATGGAAGCCGGAGACCAGCTCGGGAAGATCGTGCTTACGATCTAGCGCGGTAGGCGGCCGCCTCTTTCACAAGCGCGCGGAAGAGAGCGAAATCCTCGCCCTCCTCCGGGTGCCAGAGGACACCGAGCGCGAACCGGTACGAGGGATCCTCGAGCGCCTCGATCGTCCCGTCTTCGGCCCAGGCCGCTTCTCGAAGGCCCTTGCCCAGCCGCCCGAAGCCCTGATGATGTGACGACTTGACCGGCGCGCGCTCGCCGAGGATCGCACCGAGCTTCGAGTCGGTCTTCACCGTCACGTCGTGGTCGGCCATCATCGGCTCGTGGTGCCGGTGGCGGTCGTGTCCGACCTCCTCGGGCAAGTGCTGCACTAGATCGCCGCCGCGCGCGACGTTCAGCACCTGGCTGCCTCGGCAGACGGCCAGGACGGGCATGTCCCGCGCGAGCGCGGCCTCGAGCAGCGCGAGCTCGGCGTGATCGCGTGCCGGGTTCAGCTCTCCGGTCTCGGGGTGGGGATCGGCGCCGTAGGTCGAGGGGTCGACATCGCCGCCGCCCGAGAAGATGAGTGCGTGGAGCGCGTCGAGGGTTTCCTCGATTGCCTGCTCGTTCGGGGGTACGAGCAGAGGGCGGCCGCCCGCGTCCTCGACCGCGCGCACGTAGGCCAGAGGCGCGAAGGCTGCGGGCTCGGTCCAGCCGCTCCAGGTCGCCTTCTCGGCATAGGTCGTGATGCCGATGATCGGGAGCTGCACACAGGCGAAGATACCCGCTTCAGCGGGCGGCGATTTCGCCGATGTCCTCGGAGAGCGCTATCGTGAGGGCGGGTCGATCGACGGCCCCGTTCATGCGGCGCCTGAAGATTCTTCGATTCCAAAACTCGAGACTTGGCTGCCCGTGGAAACACGCAAGACAATCCTCATCTGCGACGACGAGCCCGCGCTCCGCGAGCTCGTGCGCGCGACGCTCTCCGACAGCTACCGCTTCGCTGAGGCGAGCGACGGCGTGCTCGCGATCGAGCTCGCGCGTGAGCTCGAGCCCGACGTCGTCATCCTCGACCTCATGCTGCCGCGTCTGGGCGGCCTGGAGGTTCTCGCGGAGCTGCAGACGGACGAGCGGCTTCGCGACGTGCCCGTGCTCGTGATCACCGCCTGGAACGAGACCCGGGAGGACGTCCTCGCGGCGGGCGCCACCGACTTCGTGGCGAAGCCCTTCGATCCGGACGAACTCAAGGCCGCGATCGAGCAGATCCTGCGAGCAGCATGACGCGGTCGCGGCTCTCGGCACTCTCCCTACAGACCAGGTTGCTGGCCGGGAGCGCCGCCCTTGCCGTCCTCCTCATCGGCGTTTTCGTCGTCCTCATTCTCGCCATCTCGGCGCTCCGGGAGGCAACTCAGCAGGAGGCCCGCTCCAAGGACGTGACGACCGCCGCGCTCAGTATCGAGAAACTCGTCCTGGACGTCGAGACCGGCGTTCGCGGCTACGTCTTCACCGGCCAAGAGAAATTCCTACAACCGACTGACACTGCATCGCTCCAACTTCCCAAGCGGCTCAAGAGCTTCGAGGCGCTCGCCTCGCGGGAGCCGCGTCAGCGGAGCCGGGCGATGGGCCTGACGTCCGCGATCCGTAACTACCTCTTCTACGCCGACGCGCTGGTGAACTTCACCAATCTCAAGGCAGGCCAGCAGGGGCTTGGCACGGAGGGCAAGAGACAGACCGATGCGATCCGCCTTCAGTTCAAGCGCTTTCTCGCCTCTGAGAATGTGCTCGCCGACAGCCGCGAGCGCTCGGCCAACGCAAAGTCCGAGCACGCGATCGAGCTCGGCGTGGCGGGGCTCGCCACTTCTGCAGCGTTCATCCTGCTCTTCGGCCTTTTTCTGGCCCGCTCGATCGCACGGCCCGTTCGAGACGCAGCCGAGGGTGCGGGCCGCCTCGCAGCGGGAGACCTCTCACTGCGTCTCGAGAAGGCGGGGCCGGGCGAGGTGGGCGAGTTGACCCGGAGCTTCAACAAGATGGCGCAGGGACTCGAGAGCGCCCGGGTCGAGCTGGAAGAGCAGAACGCGCAATTGCGAGAAAGTGAACGGCTGAAGTCCGACCTCGTCAACACGGTCTCGCACGAGTTGCGTACGCCCCTTTCAGGCGTGCTCGGGTTCACGAAGCTCCTCCTGACGCGAGAGTTCGACTCCGAGACACGGCGACACTACCTCGGCATTGTCGATGCACAGGCGCGCCGGCTGTCGGAGCTGATCGACGACTTCCTCGACGTCCGTCGAATCGAGGAGGGGCGGTTCGAACGGGCGCGAGAGCTCGTGGATATGGGGACACTGCTGCGTGAGGAGGCGCAGCTCTACAGCGCGCAGAGCCGCAGGCACCAGCTCACCCTGGAGCTTCCGAGGACGCCCCTCACGGTGCTCGGGAACCCCGATAGGCTCCGGCAGGTGATCGGCAACCTGATCTCGAACGCCATCAAGTATTCGCCACAGGGCGGCGTCGTCGAGCTTGCGGCCCACTCCGACGGCGATGGGATTCGCGTGGAGGTGCGCGACACAGGAATCGGCATCCCATCGCACCAGCAGCCGCAGATCTTCACGAAGTTCTTCCGCGGAGACGCCGCGGCAAGCGGGATCACCGGTACCGGGCTCGGCCTCGCGGTGTCACGTGACATCGTCGAGGCGCATGGCGGCCGAATCGGCTTCACGAGCACCGACGGAGAGGGAACGACCTTCTTCGTCGAGCTCCCTGGACCGAACGGCGATGACCGCCGACGACAAGGAAACGGTGGCGAGCGGTCGTAAAGGGGGCTGAGATGCCAAAGCTGTTCTTGCTCGTTGCCGCCCTGCTCGGGTTTGCCTTGCTCACGGGCGCGGTCACGCGAAGCTCGCAGGCCCTCAACGGGCCTGGGACGATCCGGATCACGAGCCGCGACATCCAGATCAGCCTCGTCAACCGCGGGCCTGCGAGTCGGAGCGCTGGAGACACCCTCTTGATTCGCCAGCTGCTCTTCAACAAGGGGATCCGCAAGAAGTCGATTGGCCACGCCGACATTGTCTGTACCTACACTGGCTTCAGATCCCGTCAGTGCAGCGGGACCTATTTCCTTCCGAAGGGATCAATCGTCGTCTCCGGCTCGCTCCGCTTCCGCGAGTTCTTCGAACTCGCTGTCGTCGGCGGAACGAGCCTCTACGACAACGTCCGCGGCAGCATGACCGCGACGATGTTCACACGCAGCCCCCATCGGGAGATACTCATCTTCCATCTCGTCGTCTAGCGCCCGGCGCCCAAAGCAGAGAGAATCACCGGCATGGCGTCGGTGAAGGATCCGGCGGGCGTCGAGGTTCGCGCGCTCGCCGAGCTGGCGGATTTCGACGGCAAGCGCGTGCTCGAGATCGGCTGCGGCGACGGGCGCATGACCTTCCTCTACGCGGAGCAGGCGCGCGAGGTGCTCGGCGTTGACGTCGAAGAGGATTCGATCCGAGAAGCCCGAGCCGCATTACCCGACCGGCTTGCGGACCGGGTCGAGTTTCGGGTCGCGGACGCCGAGGCACTCGACGTCCCGCGCCAGAGATTCGACATCGCGTTCCTCAGCTGGTCGTTGTGATGAATTGAGCCTGAGGGCGTCGTGCACGCCCTGCGGAGGATTCACAAGGCGCTTGTCCCCGAGGGAATCCTTCTCGACATGCATCCGATCCCGCCCTCGACGCGAGCCGAGGTGCGCGGGCGCAGCTTGGGCGATTTCGACGACTCGGAGTTCATGGACACCGTGGCTCAGACCGAGGCGGCGCTGGGCCAAACCGTGACGGAGGGCCTGTTCGTCTTCGAAACCGAGCTCGAGTTCGACTGGCTCGAGCGCTTCGACTCCGGCGAGGAGCTGATCGAAGACGTGGAGAGCTGGGGCGATGTCCGGATCCCGAAGGATCTCGCCGCTCGGATCCGCACCGCGGAGCCACCGATCGATCTCTGGGAGCGAGTCGTTCTGCGGAGGTTCCGCGCCGGTTGAGTCCGCGCAAGAATTGATCCGTGCCGACCTGCTCCTCATGCGGTCACGAGCTCTCCCCGGAGGCGCGCTTCTGCCCGTCTTGCGGCGCCGCCGTGAGTGACACGCCGCCGGCAGAGGAGCGAAAGCTGACCACGGTTCTTTTTGCCGATCTCGTGTCCTCGACCGAGCTCGGAGAGCAGGATCCCGAGCGCACCCGCGTACTACTCGATCGCTTCTACGACGCGATGGCAGCCGAGATCGAGGGAGCGGGCGGCACTGTCGAGAAGTTCATCGGCGATGCCGTGATGGCGGTGTTCGGCGCGCCACTCGCGCTCGAGGATCACGCCGAGCGTGCCCTGCATGCGGCGCTGTCTATGCAGAGACGTCTCGAGGAGCTCTTCGGCGACCGGCTCGCGCTGCGCATCGGGGTGAACACCGGCGACGTCGTCCTCGGCCGAGCGCGAGAGGGCAGCTCGTTCGTCACCGGCGACGCCGTCAACATCGCGCAGCGCCTCGAAGCCGCGACGGGCGCCGGAGAGATCCTGGCCGGCGAGCGAACCGTGGCGGCGGTGCGCGGCGCGTTCGAGTTCGCCGATCCGGAGCGTGTCGAAGCGAAGGGGAAGCGAGGCGGTCTCGAGTGCCGGCGCGTGCTGCGCGCGCTCACGCTCATGCGGCCCCGCGGCGTCGGCGATCTGGGCCAGGCCTTCGTCGGTCGCGACGACGAGCTCGCGCGGCTGCGGGCGGCCTACCAGCGGGCCCTCGACCAAGGCGAACCGGAGCTCGTCACGATCGTCGGCGACCCCGGCGTTGGGAAGACGCGGCTCGTCCGCGAGCTCTGGCAGTGGCTGGGCGCGCAGTCTCCCGAGCCGCTCCGCCGCACAGGCCGCTGCCTCTCGTACGGACAAGCGACCGCCTATTCGCCGCTCGGCGAGGTCCTGAAAGAGCACCTCGGTCTGCTGGAGAGCGACTCGCCGGAGGTCGCGCGCAGCAGGCTCGCAGGACGCGAGATTCTCGGGCTGACGCTGGGCATCGACGTGGCCCCCGAGCTGCATCCCCTCGAGGCGCGAGACCGCCTCCACGACGCGTGGAGCGAGCTCCTGGAGGAGCTTGCCGGCGAGCGCCCGGTCGTGATGCTGATCGAGGATCTGCACTGGGCCGAGCCGGAGCTCTTCGATCTCCTCGAGCGCGTCGCACGAGATGTTCGCGGGCCGCTGCTACTGCTCGCAACCGCGCGCCCCGAGCTGCTCGACTCGCGCCCCGGTTGGGGGGCGGTGAGGCGGAATGCCGCCGTTCTCGAGCTGGAGCCACTGTCCGCGGCCGACTCGGAAAGGATGGTTCGAGACCTGCTCGCGACCGAGCTGCCAGAGCCGTTGCGGGACGTCGTCGTCGAGCGCGCCGAGGGCAACCCGTTCTTCGTCGAGGAGCTCATCGCCACCTTGATCGACCGGGACCTGCTGACGAGGTCGGACCAGGGCTGGAGCCTGAATGAGCTGTCCGTAGACTTCCAGGTGCCCGACTCGGTTCAGGCCGTCCTCGCCGCCCGCATCGACCTGCTCGCGCCGGCGGAGAAGGCGGCTTTGCAGGCTGCATCCGTCATCGGGCGCATCTTCTGGACCGGCCCCGTGTACCAGCTGCTCGAGGGGCTGGACCCGGATTTCCGTGTGCTCGAGGAGCGCGACTTCATCCGGCGACGCCCGGGCTCCTCGATGGCAGACGAACGCGAGTACGTGATCAAGCACGCACTGACGCGTGAGGTCGCGTACGCGAGCCTCCCGAAGGCCAGGCGGGCTCGCCTGCACGCCACATTTGCAGGATGGATCGAGCGGCTCGGCGACGGGCGGGACGAGAATGCCGCGCTCCTCGGCCACCACTACGCGGAGGCAGTTCGTCCCGAGGACGTCGACCTCGTCTGGCCGGACGATGACGGCGAGGTAGAACGTCTACGCACCAAGGCGGTTGGCTGGCTCCGCCGTGCGGCCGAGCTCGCCACCGGGCGCTACGAGATCGCCGAGGCGCTCGATCTGCTGGATCGGGCGGTCGCGCTGGAGGCCGACGAGAGAGGACAGGCAGAGCTCTGGCGCCAGATCGGACAGGTCCACGCGCTGAACTTCGACGGGGAGCCGTTCCGGGCGGCAATGGAACGCTCGCTCACTCTCTCCGTCGATCGGCGGGCCTCCGCGGAAACGTACGCCGACCTTGCTTACGGGACTGCCATCCGAACGGGCATGTGGCGAACGAGGCCTCCCATGGAGCTGGTCGACGGCTGGATCGATCGGGCGCTCGAGCTGGCGGACCCCGACAGCCGGGCTCGCGCGATGGCGCTGATCGCTCGCTGTCTCTGGCAACGGCGCGACGTTCGAGAAACGGCGGTGGAGGCGAGCGCGCTGGCAGAACGACTTGGCGATGTCGAGCTCCGCGCGCAGGCTTTCGGGGCGCTCTACGTGGCGGCATTTGCGGCCGGCGAGTTCGCCGAGGCGCTTGAATGGACCGAGCACCAGCTCGAGCTCGCCGACCAAATCCACGACGCCGACCTCCTCGCCGACATCTACGAGTTCGCCATCCCCTCGTACACCGCCATGGGCCGGATCACGGAAGCACGCGGCCTCGCGCGTAAGCAGGCCGAGGTTGTCGAACCGCTGACACCGCATCACCGTCTGCACGGCGTCAGCGTTCAGCTCGAGGTCGAGGAGACGAGCGGTGGTTGGGAGGCGATCCTCGCCCTAGCCGAGCAGACCGAGCGAAGGGTCGAGGCAAACCTCGCTACGCCCTGCATCCGCAACGCGCGAAGCCTGCTCGTGACTGCCCTTGCAGCCGCGCAGCAAGGAGACGATGGCCGTGCGCGCGAGCTCGAAGAACGGGCACGGGAGGTTGAGACGACCGGCTACGACGTCGTCCTCAGCGCCCCGAAGGTCCGCCTTGCGCTGTTGCGAGGCGAGATCGACCACGTCGATCTTCTGCCACCACCCCTCGGGGAGTACGGCGCCCAAACCTGGTTCGCACTGGCGGCGATCAGCGCGCGCATCGATGCGCTCGCCGAGCTGGGCGATCGGGACCGGATCGAGCAAGAGGCGCCGGACCTCGCGCAGCCGAACACATACTTGGAGCCGTTCGCGCTTAGGGCTCTAGGGCGAGTGCGGGGAGACCAGCAATTGCTCGAGCGGGCGGCCGAGCTCTTCGGCGCGATGGGGCTCGACTGGCACGCAGGCCAGACGCGGGCTCTCCTCGTTTAGCCGAAACCCACGAAGGCGCCGCTTACGGCGCCGACCTCAGGATCCCGGGCTTGCCCGGGATCCGTCTGAAATGACCGGTCGACCCGCTCTCCGTCAGCCGAAACCCACGAAGGCGCCGCTTACGGCGCCGACCTCAGGATCCCGGGCTTGGCCCGGGATCCGTCTGAAATGACCGGTCGACCCGCTCTCCGTCAGCCGAAACCTACGAAGGCGCCGCTTACGGCGCCGACCTCAGGATCCCGGGCTTGGCCCGGGATCCGTCTGAAATGACCGGTCGACCCGCTCTCCGTCAGCCGAAACCGAGGATGAATTTCGCGTCGTCCGACATCAGCTCGGGCGTCCAGGGCGGATCCCAGGTGAGCTCGACCTCGACGTCCTCCACCCCGGGCACCGCCGCGGCGGCATCGTGGATGCCTTCCTGGATCATCGGCCCGGCCGGGCAGCCCATCGACGTCAGGCTGTGGACGACCTTCACCTTCCCACCCTCGACCTGCACCTCGTAGACGAGCCCGAGGTCGACGACGTCCATCCCCAGCTCAGGGTCTTCGACCCCCTTCAGCGCCTCGGTTACCTGTTCTGTGGTCGGCATGCCATCAGGCTATAGGAGCCTTACTTCCTCGCGGCGCTCGCGCGCGAAGAAGTGGATGCCGTCAACGAAGCGCACCCAGTTGCAGCGGGTGCACATGACGAGCGAATGGGTGCGCGCGCTGTCGGCGAGGTAGCGGACGCCGCGCAAGAGGTCGCCGTTCGAAACCCCGGTAGCGGCGACGATGACCTCGTTCGGCGCCAGATCGTCGATCGTGAAGATCTGCTCGATGTCGTCGATCCCCTGCTCCTTTGCGCGCTCGATCTCGCCGCGCCGCGTCGGCCAGAGCTGGGCTTGCAGCTCGCCTCCCACGCAGCGGAGAGCTGCAGCGGTCAGGACCGCCTGGCGGGTGCCGCCGATGCCGATCGCGAGGTGGTCGTTCGTCCCCCGGACCGCGGCCGAGATCGAGGCGGTGACGTCGCCGTCCTGGATGAGCTTGATCCGGGCGCCGGCGGCACGGATCTCCTCGATCAGGTCATGGTGGCGAGGCCGGTCGAGGACGATCGTCGTCACGTCCGCCACGCGCCGGCCGAACGCCTCCGCGATCGCCTCGATGTTCTCTTCCACCGGACGCTTGAGGTCGATCTTCCCGCGAGCCCGCGGGCCGACGGCCATCTTGCGCATGTACATGTCCGGCAGGGTCTGGAACGTGCCGGGATCGCCGGCCGCGATCATGGCCATGGCCCCGCCTGCTCCCCGAGCAACGATGCTCGCGCCCTCGAGCGGATCGAGCGCGAGATCGGCCGGCTCGCCCCCCACGCCGATCCGCACTCCGGCGGCGAGCTCCTCGGCGTCTTCGGAGGCGCCGATCACGATTTGGCCGTCGATCGGCAGCTTCTCGAGAGCCTCCTGCATACCGGCGCAGGCCGCCTCCTGCGCCCCGGCCTGATCCGCGCGGCCCAGCCAACGGGCACTGGCGAGCGCAGAACGTTCGGTGACGCGCGCGTAGCTCTCGCACAGACAGAGCCGGGCGGTACCGGTCTCGGCGTCGCGCTCTTCGCCGACGAGCTGCGCCATCAGACTTTTTGGAGCTGGTCGGCAGCGGACAGGACGAGCTCCATGACCTCGGAGGTCGCCCCCTCGCGGTCACGGTTGGCGATCACGGGCACTCCTTCCTTCTCCGCACGTTCGACGATGTAGTCCTGGAGGTAGCGGATGTCCGAGAGGTGCTCCAGGTACCTGTCGAGCGGCCGCACGCCTTCCGAGGCGAGGTCACGGATCCAGAAGTGGCCCGCGTGGGCTTCCTCGCTCTCGATCGCCAGCACGCACTGGACGGTGAGCGCGTTCTCGATCTCGGCCGGAAGCATCCCCGGAACGAGATGGACGCCTTCCAGGACCGTCGACCAGCCCTCGTCGAGCGAGCGCTCGATGGCCGCGTTGACGCCGACAAGGACGTTCCGGGTCTGGTCGAGGAAGCCGTGCAGAAGCGGGTCGACCTGTTCCTCTTCGGCGCTGCGCAGCGCACTGCCGGCCTCGAAGCTCGAGTAGTGGATCGACGGCATGAATTCCGGGCTGAAGAAGGCCCGGAGCGTCTGGCGGACGAAGTCGGTCGACGTGACCCGGGTGATCCCCAGCCGGTAGGCGACCTCCGTCGCGACGGTCGACTTCCCGGTGCCGGTCGCGCCGCCGATGAGCACGATGATCGGCAAGTCCAGCTCCTCGAGGTCGCGGTAGCGACGGAGGCGCCCAGCCGCCTTCTCGCCTTCCCCGTCTCCGAGCACCTCGACAGCGAGGTCCTGCACGCGATCGAGCTCGATCGTGTCCTTGTTGCCGTCCAGCAAATCCTTTTCGACCCGGCGCGCCAGCTCGTAGGCCCGAACTGCGGACACACCAACGCGCATGAGCGCCCGCGCCATGAGCCCCTTCGAATACGGCTCGTCGCCGCCGAGAGGCAGCGGATCCGTACGCCGCCGCTCAGTCATCCCGCCACCGGCTGCGCGGCCGCCGCCTCGGCGAGGGCCAACAGCTCCGCGTCCAGATCCGGCTCGCCGGGAAGCGGCCGGGCCTCGTTGTCGGCAAACACGCACTCGACGTCCCGAGCGGCCGCCGCCTCCGCGACGACGTCGATCGCGGCCGCCTTGATCTCGACGAGGTACACCTCGGCCTCGATTTGCTTCAGCTCCTCCCGCAGGGCGGCGCGACTGGCGAGGCTCCGCGAGACATAAACCACTTCCCCGTCGAGATGGTCGACGGGCGCCGGCCCCGCCGTGAAGACCGCGACGCGCCGGCCCGCGAGCGGCGAGAGTGGCCGCAGCCGCAACTCGATTCCGACCACCGGCACGTCCTTCAGCTCGCGGATCGGTGCCGGATCGCCGCCACCAAGAAGCACGACGAGATCCGACACGAACACGCGGTACGCGTTCAGATAGGCGGTCGCGTCCTGGCCCGGACCGACGACGAGGATCCGTCCGTTGACCGAGACGGGAGGGACAGCGGCCCCACTGCCGTCGAAGATGGCAAGGTCGGGACGCAGCGCCTCTACGAGCTCGGCCCCACGCGGCACGTTCGACGTGAAGACCTGACCGGCGAACCCCCCACCCGCGCGCCGGCAGCCAATCGTCGGCACACCTGTGACCGCGGCCGTCTCCAGGTAATCGGAAGCGGCGTGACCCCCGGCACGGGAGATCTCCAGCAGACGCTCGAGGCTCGGTGGGCCCTCGACGATCTCCGGCTCACGCGGGCCACCCCGACCCATCGAGACGACGACCACCCGGCAGCGCCCCGCGAGCAGGCGGGCGAGGTGGCCCGTCACGGCGGTCTTCCCGACGCGCTTTCCCGTCCCGATGACCGCCAGCGACGGAACCGCCGAGAAGGGCAGATAACTGGGCGGCTCGAACTTGAAGTCCGCACCGATGTAGCGAAGCCCCAACGCGAGCGCCCGGCTTGCCCACAGCATCCGCTCACGCGGGCCGAGAACGGGCTCGTCGGAGAGATCGACCACGACCTCGGCGCCGGCGTCGTCCAGCGACTCGAGGAGCGGAACGCCGTACTCCTCCCCCCCACGCAGCTTCTCGGTGCCGCCGATGAGGAGAGCGCCGACGAAGTCGAACGGCAGCTCCGCGAGCGCGTCACGCACGACATCGGCGTGGTGCTCCCCATCGATGAGCGCGATCGCCCTCACGAGTGGGTCGTCACCTCCGACTCGATGCGGGCCGTGTACTTCTCGAAGGCGAGCGTCTCGGTCGAGAACTGGATGATCTTCTCCTGCCCGTGGAACGGGTACTTGCGCCAAACGTCCACGTGCGCGCCGGTAATTTCGACGACGTTGTAACAGGGGCGCGTGTTGCCTCGCAGCCGGAGGGAGGAGACCGTGCCCGTGTTGACGACGAAGAGATCCTCGAGCCGCCAAGCGTACGGGACGTGCTTGTGGCCCGAAAGCACGAGATCGACCCCGGCTCGCTGCAGACACTCGATTGCGTCGCCGGCGTCGTGCACGACGTTCCGCTCGCGCCCGGTGCCCGGAACCGGCAGCAGGTGATGGTGCAGGACGAAGATCCGCAGCTCGGCGGGCCGGGAGAACTGCTGCTCGATCCAGCGGTACTGGCTGCGGCCGATCTGGCCGTGGTCGAGGTCGGGCTCGGTCGAGTCGACGGCGACGACGCTCACTCCGTCCAGGTGGAGCACGGAGTTGCGGTCGCCGAAGAGCTGTTCGAAGTGCACGTAGCCGACGTTGCGCGAGTCGTGGTTGCCCGGCACGACGACCAGCGACTTGCAATGCAGGCGGTCGAGGTAGGACTTGGCCTGGGCGAACTCCTGCTTGAACCCGAACGTGGTCAAGTCGCCGGTGCAGATGACGATGTCGGGGCCCAGATCGTTGATCTCGCCGATCGCGCGCTCCATCAGGCTCGGCATGAAGTGCGGGCCGCCGCAGTGGATGTCCGAGATGTGCGCGATCTGGAAGACACGATCAGCCGCGGGCATGCTCGAAGTGTACGTCCGGACCCGGGGAATCGTGCCTATCCGGTCCCGTTGCTATCCTGATTGCAGATGGCCTCAGAAGTGCCTGATTTCCAGGCATATTGCGGGCGGGGGGAGCCGCGCTTCGCAAACCACGTAGAACTCGAGTGCGCGAAGCTGCTCGACTACTACCGCGTGCCCTGGCAGTACGAGCCGACGACCTTCGTGCTCGAGCGGGCCGCCGACGGAACCGTCGTCGAAGCGTTCAAGCCCGACTTCTACCTCCCAGAGCAGGATCTCTACCTCGAGTTGACGGTGATGAAGCAGTCGCTCGTAACGAGGAAGAACCGCAAGCTGCGCAAGCTGCGCGAGCTCTATCCCGACATCCGGATCAAGCTCTTCTACAAGCGCGACATCCAGCGCCTGGCCGAGCGATACAGACTCGATCTCGCATCCTAGGGTTTGGTGAATCCGGAATGGGTCGACCGGTCATTTCAGACGGATGACGGGCAAAGCCCGACATCCTGAGGCGGCATCGCAAGCGATGCCTTCGGTAGGCTCGAACGGCATCGGCGAGCTCTACCTCTCCGCCGCCGAGATCCGCGGGCGCGTCGACGAGCTCGGGGCTGCGATCGCCCGCGACTACGAGGGCCGCGAGCCGCTCCTCGTCTCCACGCTGAAGACCAGCGTCTTCTTCCTCGCCGACCTGTCGCGCGCGATCTCGATCCCGCACGCGCTGGACTTCATCGCCCTCGCCGGCTACGACGGCCGAGGGGGCGGATCGTCAGGCGTCCGGCTGCTCAAGGATCTGGACACGTCCATCGAGGGCCGCGACGTCCTGCTCGTCGAGGACGTCGTCGACACTGGCCTGACGCTCAACTACGTTTGCAAGACGCTGTCCCTGCGCGCGCCGGCGTCGCTGAACGCCGTCACCTTCCTCGATCGCCCCTACCGGCGGCTCGTCGACGATCTCCCCGTCCGTTACGTGGGCTTCACGGTCCCGGACGAGTTCTTCGTCGGGTATGGCTTCGACCTCGACGAGCGCTACCGGCACCTTCCGGACTTGCGACTCCTCAAGCGCTAGTCAACCTCCCGGCTCACGGGGGAACCAGGGGTTCCCCGTGCTCTTACAGGTAACCAAGCGGATCGACGGGCGTGCCGTTGATGCGGACCTCGAAGTGCAGGTGCGGACCGAAGCAGTGGCCTGTGCAGCCCACGTAGCCGATCACCTGGCCCTGCGAGACGCTTCCACCGCCGACGGCGATGCTCGACTGGTGCGCGTATCCGGTCGAGAGACCGCCACCGTGATCGATGATGACGAAGTTCCCGTAGCCGCCCATCCAGCCGGCGAAGATGACCGTCCCGCTCGCCGAAGCATGGATCGGCGTCCCGTATCCCGCTCCGATGTCGATCCCTGCGTGCAGACGCCCCCAGCGCATGCCGAACGGGCTGACAACCGGCCCGCTCACCGGCCAGATGAGCCCGCTCGACGACGGCGACGAGTCGTAGCTCGACGATCCCGACGCCTGGATCTGGGCGGTCACCTGCGCCTGGGCGGCCTCGAGCCCGGCGGCCTCGTGCAGGTATTCGCGCTTGCTCTCCTCGACCGAAGCGAGCTGCGCCCGCTTATGGGCTTTCGATGAGGAAAGCCCCTTCTTGCTGATCAGCAGACGCTCGCGGACTTCACGCACCTGCGTCGTGCGCACGGCGATCGTGCGCGTGACCGTGGCCACCTTCTCGCGCGTCGCCTTCGTCTTCTCGCGGGCGGCGTGCATGCGCACCTTCGCGCCGTCGACTTGGGTGGTGATGTGGTTGTCCTGCGCGCCCAGGTCTCGCACGTAGTCGACCTGGTCGAGGAAATCGCTGAGGTTGCCCGAGGAGAGCAGCACATCGAGCGTTGTCGGATCGTCGGATTCGTAGAGCTCGATCAAACGCCGATTGAGCCGGCCGACGGAGACCGCGTACTCCCGCTTGACGAAATTCAGCTGCTCGGTCTGAAACACGAAGAGCCTCGTGATTCGCTCCAGCTTCTCCTGCTGGAGCGCAAGATCGCGCTCGAGCGTGTCGAGCTGGGCCGAGACGTCGCCGACCTGGCCCTCGAGCTCGCGGATCCGTCCTTCGATCGATCCGATCTCGGATGAGAGCTGAGCTTCCTGAGCCTGTGCGGCGGCGATCTTCGCGCGTAGGTCAGAGAGACGATCGGCCCGCGCATCTCCCCCGATGGACGCCGACACGGCGACCATGAGCGCGAGGGTGAGGATCAGGATGACCCGTTGGGGCATCAGGGGAGGGTTCGGGACAGGGAGTAACGTCCCTGCCCGGCCGAAAAGTTGCTGGATATTAGCGTTTCTTACGGATGGAGCCTACTGCGGCCCCGGCTCCGGGACATTCGGCTGCTGCGGCCGATCGCCCTCGCCCGGCGGCGGAAACGGCTCCAGAACCTGCACCGGCTGCGGCGGTTCGCCCTCGTCGGGCGGAGGGAACGGCTCGGGCACTCGCGCCGGCTCGGGTGCCTCTTCGTCGCTCGGCAAGACCTGAGTTGGCTGCGCCTGGAGCTGCGCCCGCCCGATCCGCTCGTTGGCTTCCAGCGCCACCTTGGTCATCTGTTCCTCCTTCGCCTTGATCTCGTCGTCGAGCTCCTGCATCTGCTTCTTCAGCTCCCTCGTCGCCGCTTGATCTCCCTCGTAAACCGCTTCGCCCAGCTCACGGAGCCGATCGCTGCGGGCGGCGGCGAGGCCGGAGAGCTCATTGCGCAGCGCGGCGAGCTCGATTCTTGCGCTCCGCTGGGCCGCGACCGTCTCGACGGCCGCTCCCGCACGGGCCCGCATGGCGTCCAAGGCCTCGAGGGAAGCCTTCGCGACACTGGATGCCTCTCCCGGAAGGCGACGCGTCTGCGAGACGAAGGCCGCGAGCACCAGGGCCGCCAGGACGAACAGGATGAACCCCCAGACGAAGTGCCCGATGGCCAGAAGCAAGATCGCGAGCGTGAGCGCGCCTACGCCAATCCCGAAGAGGATCGTGGACGGGGGCACGCCGAAGAACCGCACCTCGGCGACGAACGGATCGACGGGCACCGGCCCGGTCTCGATCGGAGGCAGCTCCTGCACAGCGGTCTCTCCGCTCGGGACGCCCACGCTCGCCCCGCACTGGGGACAGAACCGGCTCTTCGCGGGCAGCTTGGCCCCACAGCTCTCACAGTCAGCCTTAGGCACGAACACGCTCCTCGCTCGACTCGGCTCGCGGCTCCAGGGCCCGCAGCGCCTCTGCCACCCGCCGCCGGAGCGGGCCGACGAGCTCGCGGTAGTCATTGTCCGAGACCTTCCCGGTCCGATGGTCGAACTCGAGCTCCTTGAGCGCCCCCAGCGCCCGGTCTCGCTGCTCCGCCAGCTCGAGCGCGCGCTGCTCGAGCGCCCCGGGCTCGTCGAGCCGATCCTCGCTCGGCGCCGGCTCCCGCAGGAAGGGCAGCGCGACGTAGAGCACGCAGGCAACGGCGAGGATCCCGCCGAGCACGAGCGCAACGAAGGTCATGCGCGCACGAGCGGGCGCAGCTCGCGGTAGCGCGCCGCGAGCCGGCGCTGTTCGGCGGCACTCGGCCAGAGGGTGACGAGTGCGCCGGCCAGGAAGATGAAGCCTGCGAGCCAGATCAGGTTCACCAGCGGCTTGACGAGCACCTTGAAGACGACGCTGCCGTCGGGATTGATCTGGTCCGCGATCACAAACAAGTCCTCGCCGGTGAGGTAGTCGCTCCGAATCCCGACCTCGTTGGAGGCCTGCTGCTCAGCCCGGTAATTGTTCTTTCCGGACGCGAGCGTGCCCAGCGAGTCGCCCCCGCGCCGAACGTCGAGCAGGGCCCGCGTCTCCGTCGCGTTCGCGGACTCGCGCTGCACGAGCGAGCGGTACTTGAGCCGGTAGTCGCCGACCGCCAGCGTCTGCCCGGGACGGAGCTTCTGTGCGCGCACCTTGTCGTACGCGCTCGAGCCAGCGACGCCGATCGCCAGCAGGACGATCGCCGCGTGCACGATGTACCCGCCGTAGCGCCGCCGGTTCCTCGCGATCAGCTCCGCGAGCGCACCGGGCCAAGAGCCGCCGGCAAGCGCGCGGCGGGCGCGTGTCCCGCGGACGAACTCGTAGCCGATCGAGCCCAGGACGAAGGCCGAGAACGTATACGCGACGAGCCCGGCCTTGGACGAGCCCGCGCCGAAGGCGAGCAGGACCGCACCGATCAGGAGGGCGAGCGCGGCCGGCCAGGCGAAGCTTCGCCCGAGCGAACGGAGAGAGGCGCGCCGCCAGGCGACGAGGGGGCCGATCCCCATCAGCAGCAGGAGCGGCAGCCCGAAGATACGCAGGAAGAAGTTGTAGTACGGCGCACTCACGGTGATCTGCTCGCCCCGCACGGCGTCGGACAGGATCGGAAAGACGACTCCCCAGAGGATCGTCAGGCAGAGCGCGACCAGCAGCAGGTTGTTGTAGAGGAAGCTCGCCTCGCGCGAGATCAAAGACTCCATCCGGGTTCTCGCCCGCAGAAGCGTTAGCCGCGAGAACACGAGCGCGAGTGAACCGGCGGTAACGAGGCAGATGAAGCCGAGGAACCACGGGCCGAGCGGGCTCTGCGTGAAGGAGTGGATCGAGCTGATGACGCCCGATCGCGTGAGGAACGTGCCGAAGAGGGCGAGGCAGAACGCGAGCACGACGAGCAACATGTTCCAGACCTTCAGCATGCCGCGCTTCTCCTGGATCATCACGGAGTGGAGGAACGCCGTCGCCGCGAGCCACGGCATCAGCGCCGCGTTCTCGACGGGATCCCAGGCGTAGTACCCGCCCCAGCCGACCTCGACATACGCCCAGTGGGCGCCGAGGAGCTGACCGATGCCAAGCGCCGTCCAGGCGAAGAGCGTCCAGCGGCGGGTGGCGACGATCCAGAGCTCGTCCGACCGCCTCGCGAGCAGAGCGCCCATGGCGAAGGCGAACGGAATCGTCAGTCCGACGAAGCCCAGGTAGAGGAAGGGCGGGTGGATCATCATGTAGGGGTTCTGCAGGCTTGGGTTGAGCCCGGCGCCGTCGGCCGGAGCGACCTGTGTGTCGAACGGGCTCGAGACCGCGACGAGCATGAAGGCGAAGAACGTCGTCACGAGGCCGAGGACCGGCACGACCCAGGAGAGCACGTCCGCTCCCGTACGGCGGCCGAAGGCGACGGCCGCTGCGGAAAAGCCCGTGAGAATCAGCAGCCAGAGCAGGAGCGAGCCCTCCTGGCCACCCCAGAAGGCGGAGATCTTGTACGGAGTCGGCAGCTCCAGGCTCGTGTGGTCGGCGACGTAGACGAAGGAGAAGTCGTGCCGAAGGAGCGCGGTCAGCAGGATCGCGGCGGCCGCCACCGAGACGCCGAAGGCGGCGAGGAGGGCGTTCTGCGCAGAGCGCGCCAGGCGGCGGCGGCGGGTCTTCGCCGCGTAGGCGCCTGCTATGAGCGCGTAGAGGGCGAGTCCCAGGCAGAGCACAAGCGCGGCGCGCCCGAGCTCAGGCATCGAAGGCTTGCATCAGGCCCTCTTGGCGGGGGTGTACTTCGAGGGGCACTTCGTCCGCAGCGAATCACGCTTGGCGACGAAGACTCCGCTCTGCAGGCGTCCTTCCACCCGCACCTCGCGTCCGACCCTGAAGAGATCCGGCACCGACCCTCGATAGACGACCGGCACGCTCGTACTGCCCTCCACGTCGCGCAGGCGGAAGCGGAGACCATGAGCGGCATAGGCGTCACCGCTCGGCTGACTTGTCACTTTGCCGACGAGGGCAACCTCCCCACTCCGTCCCCTGAGCTGGCTCGGCTGTATCGAAGGCGTGCCGCCGGAGACGGCGACGTAGAGCAGGAAGACGGCGAGCGCCGCGGCGACCGAGAGCGCGACGACCAGGCGGACCGGGCTTCCTGAACGTCTCACGATGAAAAGTCTAGTGGCGCCCCGTTCCCGACCGATGGATAGAGCGTCTCGAGGACCGCTGCGAGGTTCGCATCCGTGGCCGCCCGTTCGAGCATGCAGTCCGCTACTCCCCTTCCGACGGCCCGGGCAGTGCCTTCGACGACGAGCCGCTCAGCCCGGCTGAGCCCTCTGAGGCGTGCACTCCGTCTCAGGAGGTTTTCCTCAGAGACGCGATCTGCGTGCTGCCTGAGGGCCTGAGCGTCGATCCTCATCGCGCGAGAGCAGGCCGCTCGAGGACTTGTTCCGGACGACGGGCGGCTGCCGGCTGCGGCTTGCGACCGGCGAAGGTGAAGCCGCTGAACATGAGTGCGATGCCGACGAGTTGACCGAGGTAGACGAGTGAGTAGTCGCCCGCTCGGGACATTCCCGTCGCCAGCGCGACCACGACCGCCCCCGAGGCGATCCAGACGTTCGCGCTCACCCGCCGGCGTCGCACGATCGAGTACAGCGAGCCGCCGACGAGGGTGAGCGTCCCGAGCGAGTTGAAGGCAACGGCCCAGAGGAATGCGTGGCCGCCCAGGGCCCCGTTCTCAGGCGGGCGGCCACTAGGCGTGACCGCTAGCAGGTGAGCGTCGACTGATGCGAGCGCGACTGCGATCACCGCGGCGACCGTGGCGACTGCCAGCCCGCCGAGCAGTAGATCGCGGCCGCGCCGGGGGAGGAGGAGCCAGGCCGAACCGGCCCCGAGGTAGCCGACGGTGAGCACGCCGCCGGCGAGGTAGTACGACCGGAAGAGCGCGGGGCTCCAGCCGGCCCGTTGAGCGATCGCCTCACAGGTCGTCGCGACCGCAAAGAACGCAAAGCCTGCCGCCCAGAGCGCTTTCTGCCCCGCCGGCCGGCTTCGGAAGGAGCGTAGGAGCAGGATCGTGAACAGCGCCGCGAGCAGGGCGGCGGCTACCGGCAGTACGGCATCGGCCACGGCCGGGACGGATTGCCGCGAGCCCGAGCTGATCGGCGTCACTGGCGCTCCGGGCCGCACGACTGTCACATAGGCAAAATCCCGACCGCCGAACATCCCCTGATGGCTGGCGACGAACAGGTACCTCCCTGTGGCCAGCCTGCGGGAGGGACTGAGCGTCAGCTGCCGGGCCGAGCCCGACCGAACGCGCAGGGGAATCCGCGATCCCCGGTCGAGATTGAATAGCCCGTAGGCTGCCGGCCGGTCGACGAGCGCCGCGCGAGCGACGAGGGCGGTGACGTCCGCGGCGTGAACCCGCAGCGCGTCGGCCGGATAGGGCGTCTGCGGATCACGCCACGCAAAGAGCTTGATCGGCCCTTGCCGGGTCGCGAGGAACTGGCCGACGACCTGAGGCGTAAAGCGAGGCTGGTAGGTGTACCGAATCGAACTGCCACCGACGCCCGCCACTGCGGGAACGAACGGGAGCGAGAAGAGCAGCAGCGCGATCGCGCCGACGGCGATGCTGACCCGGGTGCGATAGCCCCTTCGGCCACGCCGTCGGGGCGAAGTCCTGGGTCGGTCCCGCCGGCGGCGATGAGCCCGGTAGAGCATCGCGGCGGAGAGGAGCGCGCTCGCAGGAAGCCAGGCAAGCTCGAACTTCCAGCCGACCGACGTGAGCGGCCCCTGGCCGTAGGGCGAGAAGGCGAGCGGGATGACCGCCCAGGTCAAGGACGGCCCGGCCAGGAGAAGCACTGAGGCGGTGAGCGGGAAGCCGGCGAAGAGCCAGCCGATTCCAGGAAAGCCGAGCAGCGCCATCGGCAGCTCGTAGCCGGCGAGAGCTGCCGGGCTGCGCCGCCGAACGCGCCGCGGGATCCGCCCCGTGTAGACCGCGGGAACCGACACGAGGGCGCGGATGCTCTCCTGTCTCTGGCGGAGGCTCATCTGCCACGCGCTCACGGCGTAGGCCCCGAAGCCGGCCAGCACGGCGAGCGCCGCCGGAATGAGGAGGAGGGCAGCCCAGGGCTCGAGTCTGGCGACCGCATCCCGGAAGGTGACTCCACCCGACACGTCGTGCGCCTCGGCCGCCGAGATCCCGATGCCTGCGGCGTAGTACGTCGCCACGCCGATTCCGACTCCGGCGAGCGCGATCCGCTCAGCGCGCGGTAACCGCGTCCCGCCGAGGTGCGCGAGCAGTCCGAGCGTCAGCCCGACGAGCATCACGAGCAGCCCGCCGAGCATGTTCAACTGCGCGTGCAGGTTGACGATCACGGCGCCCGCATCTCCGCCTTCTTCGAGCAGCTCGTGGACGGCTGGGAAGGCCTGCACGGGGCCCTGCAGCGTCCCAATCACGAGCGCCGCGCATCCTGCGAGCACGAAGCCTCGTGTCGGCGCCGGCGCCCGCAGGAAAGAGCGAGCGACGAGCGCCAGCAGGAACCAGAAAGCACCGAGCATCGCCGTGCCCGCACCCATGAGCAGATAGGGATGGAGCGCTGTCGCAGCTTCCGCCTGGTCGGGAGAGAGCCCCCGGTGCACGACGAGGGCGCCCTCGTGGAAGCCGAGGTACAGCGTCACGGCGTAGAAGGCCAGTGAGGCGGCCAGGAGCGCGTAGAAGCAGGCGTCCGCCCCTCGGCGCGACGGCGTTTTCCCTCCGAGGAGCGGGGCGAGGTAGAAGAGCGCCCCTGCGACGACCATCGTCAGGCCCGTGACGAGGTTGACGTGCGCGTGAGCGATCGGGTCGATCCACTCGCCGGCGTGGCCCGCGCGGTAGAGCCAGTCTGCGTTCGCCGGCTGCACCTGGATCACGCCTTGAACCGTGCCGACGGTCAGGCCCGCCGCGCCGGTCGCCAGGAACTTCCAGAGGTGACCCGCCGGCTTCGGAATCTGCACGAGCCGGGCCTGGAAAACCGTCAGGAAAACGGTGGCCGCGAAACACCAGTAGCCGAGGCCCATGACCCCCGCGCCCATGCCGATCGGCACCCGATACCAGTCGCCCATGCTCGCCTTGGCCGCCTCGTAGTCCCAGCCGTCCGAGACGCGGAGGCCGATGACGATTCCGTTGGCGACGTAGGCGACGTAGAAGACGAGCAGGCCGCCCGCCGTGAACCAGAACGCGCCCTGCGCGAGCGGCTCGCTGGCGAGCGGCCGCCCGACGATCCGGGGCAGCACATACCAGCAGAGTCCCGTGGCGATCAGCGTGCCGCCGCCGACGATCATGACGTGCGTGTTCGAGAGGTCGCGGACGAGATGGCCCGCGTAGCCGGCTCCGGCAAGCCACTCGGCTGCCCACGGGAGGTTCTTGACGACCATGTGCAGGCTGCCGAGGACGAGAAAGCCTGCCCCGGCGAGGAAGTACTTCGCAAGTTTCCGATCGTGCTTCCCGAGCTCGTCCTCGGGGTAGGGCTCAGTCCGCACCGGCGGTGCCTTCCCGGGAAGGATGAAGCAGATTGCGGCCACCACGACCGTGAAGAAAGAGAGATAGGTCAGAAACTGCAGCGAGGAGAGATGCCTCAGGTACACGGCTTAGCGCCGCCCATTAGCGGAGGCCCGGCTCGATGAAGAAGACGGTCAGCGTCCAGGCCAGCCAGAGCACGACCATGAGCGCGAGCAGGATCCATGACCGCTGCACCGCCCGCCGCGACCAGCGTACGTCCTCGCCCACGTCGCGGTACCCGAAGAGCGGGCGCGCCGGGCGAAGCGGTTTGCGCTCCCGCTCGGCCATTCAGAACACCTTCTCCATGACGAGGTTGCGCTCGGCGTCGAGGCCTCCGGAGTCGGCGAGCAGGCGCTCGAAGGTGTAGCCGCGCTCGAGGTACGCCTCCAGCTGTCCCGGCGTGTCCCAGGTCGTGTAGCAGTGGATCCGCACGTCTCCCTCGGCCTCGGCGCGGACGAAGACGTCGAAGCGCTGGCAGCCGGGGTATTCCTGGACATGTCCCTTCAGCGCCTGGAGCGACCCGTACAGCGCCTCCCATTCCTCCGCCGGCACGATCGCCTCCGTCAGGGCGGAGTAGGCGACGAATGGCAAGGCCATGACCATCAGAACTTCTGCCCCCAGGCGAGGTGGCCGACGATGATGGCGACGTCGAAGGCAACGATGAATGCGGTCAGCAGGACGAAGAACGCAGTTGCCGGGCCGGCGGCCTCCGCCGTCCCGCCTCCGAACTGGTCGAGGGGGTAGATGCCGGGTCGCTGCCGGGTCGTCCGGTACTGCTTGACCCAAAACAGCAGGGCCACGGTCATCACGGCCACGAATCCCCACAGCCAGCCGATGGCGAACCAGTCGACGTGCCACGTCCCGACACGGCCGTCATTGATGTGGTGGCCCTGGAGGTACAGGTAGTAGTCGTGAACTTCCTGCGGCGAGTCACCGGTCGGCATCTGTCCACTCCTCTTCGTCGAGTGCCCAGTCGGGCGTGTAGTAGTCCTCCTCGTCCACCAGCAGCGGCACGCGCGCAGCTTCCTCGAGGTTGTGGAAGTGCCCGGCCTTCCACGCCCAGATGAAGCCGATGAGCGCGATTGCCGCGAAGACGAAGAACGTGTCCATCATCCAATCGGCCATCGTCCAGCGCGACTTGTCGTTCTCGGGCGCGTCGTGCGCGAGAGCCGCCGCCGGCGTGGCCAGGGCGAGCGCGAGCACGAGTGCGAGCGTCGAGAGCCGATGCCTCATTGTTGCCCCGGAACGGTCGGTGGGATAGCCATTTGCGCCTCGTCTGGAAGCTTGTCGCCGCGCTCGCGCGCGTCGGCCCAGGCCCGGTTCAGGAGATCCTCGTAGATCGTCTTGATGCCGGCGGCGGCGTCGGTCAGGGTGAGCGGCGTCCCCAGGTTCTTGACGACGATCTGGTCGCCCGGCGCGAGGCCCGGGAAGACACGCATTGCCTCCTGGAGGAACGGGTCAGCAAGCTGCTTCTTCGAGAAAGCCACGTTCTTCTCGATCGGCTGACGGTCCTTGATCCACGCGAGCAGCTCCTTCGGCGGGCTCCAGACGATGTAGTCCTCCGGTTTCGGGACGCGGTTCTTCTTCAGTGTCTTGTTCGGAATCGTCTTCACGAACATGACCACGCGCCAGATATCGTCGACGGTCAGGCGCTCGCCGAAGTTCTCCATCGCCGTGCCGGGCCAGCCGCGAAGGACGCGATAGTAGAAGTCTCCGGGCGAGGTATCGCCGCCGCAGCACTGATCGTCGGCGTCGTCGAAGGGAAGAGGCGTCGGGGAGAGGAAGCGCGCCGAGGGCCCTTTACCGTCACCGGCGAGGCCGTGGCAGCCGACGCAGCGCTGCTGGTAGATCTCCTTGCCGCGGAGCAGGTTCCCCTCCGTGATCGGCAGAGGGTTCGCGGAGAGCCAGTAGTCGCGGTCGATCTGCGCGAGGTTCGGAGCCTCCTCGAGCTGGTTCGGCGGTGGCTTGATCTCCTTGGCCTCGAGCGGCTTCTTGTGCGCGCCTTGGAAGCCGCGGTACGGCTCCGGGAAGCCCTGGACGGTGAGGACGAGGTGCTTGGCGTACAGCTGACCGGCGTAACGCAGCAGCCCCGACTTGCCGCTGCGCTCCTCCGTGAACGAGACCAGCTGCTCGACCTGATCGTCCGAGAAGAGCGACTTGAGGGACGGCATCAGCGAGAGCGGGTCGATGAAGCGCGGGTTCCAGAAGTGAGCCCGGTGCCAGTCGTCCGGATGCCAGCCGGAGTCCTGCGAGAGGTCGGGCCCGGTGCGCTCGGTCCCGAGCAGGTTCGGCGACTGATCGCTCCCGTAGAAGTCGCCGGGCTCGGAGACTTTCGGGTACAGGAAGTAGAGCGCGTAGCGAACGTCCTGCGGGCGCGAATATCCCGAGTGGCAGACGTAGCACCCGTTCTCGGCGAAGAGCTCGCGCCCCTCCTTCGCCTGGCTGGAGAGAGGTGCCCAGTCCTGCGAGACCGGCGGGTCGAACGTGTGGATCGGCAGCCAGACGACGACGAAGACGACCGCGAAGAACGCGATCAGCCCGCCGAGCCCGGCGATCAGCGGCGTCATCAGCATCCGCTCCTGCGGGTGTGGGGCCCATCCGCGCGGGGGCCGCGGTTCCATCCGGTTTCGGCGCGGCTCCTCCATCAGCTAGGTCGCCAGCGGAGGAGCTACTGCCTCCGCAACTCTGAGGGTCTCCTGGCGGCGGCGCTCGTGCGTGTCCGTGAAGATCGTCATGCCGACGTTGACGATCTGCACGATTCCGGAGATGACGATCATCGCCCCGAAGACGCCGCGCGCGATGAAGTACGCGTGCAGCTGCGGCAGGACGTTCACCTCCGGCACGCCCTCCGCCCAGCTGAAGCCTTGCTGGAACCCGGCCAGGGTGAGCACGCTGAAGAACCCGGTGAAGCCGACGGTGACGAGCCAGTACTGCCACTCGCTCAGCGACCGGCTCCACATCGGTCGCGCATAGACCTGGGCGACGATGTAGTCGATCACGCCCATGCCGAGGATCGTGAATGCGCCGAGCAGGGCGAGGTGGGCGTGCGCGACGACGAAGTTCGTGAAGTGGGTGAGCCGGTTGAACGGCTGGAGGGCCTCGAAGGCGCCCTGGATGTTCACGAGCCAGTAGAAGAAGAAGGCGGTCAGCGTGAAGCGCAGGGGTAAGTTCGTGAAGAACTTGTCCCAGTTGCCCTTCATCGTCCCGAGGATGTTGATCGTGAAGGCGAAGACGGGGATCAGCAGCGACCAGGAGGAGACGGTGGCGATCGTCTTCAGCCAGGCCGGCGTCGGCGACTGGAGAATGTGGTGGTCGCCGACCCCCGTGTAGAAGAAGGCGATGCCCCAGAAGCTGACGAGCGAGAGCGTGTAGCTGTAGAGGGGCGTGTTCGTGATTCGCGGGACGAGGTAGAGGGTGATCGCGACCAGCATGGGCGTCAGCCACAGGCCGAAGAGGTTGTGCGAGTACCACCAGTTGAGGATCGCGTCCGAGAGGCTGTTCGAGAGCGCGCCAGACGGGGCGCCCCAGATGTCCCCCGGCCGCCAGATCACGTTGCCGATCGCGTAGTCCACAGCCAGCCAGATCGGGCTTGCGATGAACCACCAGACGGTGACGTAGATCGGCCGGATCGTCCTCAGCTGGACGGTGGCCAGGATGTTGAAGATGTTCGCGCACCAGATCACGAGCAACGCGATGTCGAGCGGCCAGACCAGCTCCCCGTACTCGCGGCCCTGACTGTGGCCGGTGAGAAGCCCGATCACTCCGAGCGTGTACATGACGTTCCAGGCCCAGGCGCACCAGACGCCGAGCCGTTCGCTCCACATGCCTCGCGTCCCGCAGAGCCGCGGCAGCATGTAGAAGAGCGCGCCGAAGTACATCATCGTCAGCCAGGCGAGGATCACGCCGTTCACGTGTCCCTGGCGGACACGGCTGAACGAGAGCCAAGAGATCCCGCCGAAGGAGTCGGGACTCACGAACTCGGTTGAGAGGACGAGCCCGAAGAGGTCGACGACGGTCAGCCAGATGACGGCTGAGATGAGCCAGTGCTTCGCCGCGCGATCAGGGAAGGGTGACGCTCTAGCTGCCCGCTCCGTGAGCGGCGCGGGTGCTTCGCCAGACGGCGCGCCCGAAGTCGTGCGCTCCCCCATGCGGGGCGGAACGTACGCCCTTGCGCCGAGCCTGTCGCCCGAAATGACGAAGTTGTCATTTGCCTGTCATTTGCAGGTCATCCGAGTTAGGCTCCGCCCGCGTCCGATGCAGATCCTGGTCATCGAGGACGAGCCCCGCATCCTGGCGTTCCTTGCGCGCGGCCTGGAGGCGGAGGGCTTCCGCGTCGACGGTGCCGGGACGGGGCCCGACGGTCTACGGCTGGCTTCCGTCCGCGACTACGACATCGTCGTCCTCGATCTGCTGCTGCCCGGGCTCGACGGCCTCTCGGTCCTGCGCGAGCTCCAGCAGGGGCGGCCCGAACTGCCCGTGGTCATCGTCTCGGCTCGCTCCGACCTGCCCACGAAGCTACGCGGCTTCGGGCTCGGGGCGAGCGACTACCTGGCGAAACCCTTCTCGTTCGACGAGCTCGTAGCCCGGGTGCGCGTCCAGCTGCGACACCGGGGCGACATCGAACACAAGAGCGTCATCCACGCGGGCTCCCTGACCCTCGACCTCGCCCGGCGCCAGGCGCGGCTGGGGAACCTCGTGGCCGACCTCTCCGACCGGGAATTTCACCTGCTCCACCACCTGGCCGAGCACGCAGGTGAGACCATCAGCCGCGAGCGCCTGCTCTCCGACGTCTGGGGCTACCACTTCGACCCGGGGTCAAACGTCGTCGAGGTCTGCGTCCGGCGGCTGCGCAAGAAGCTGGGCGAGGGGGCCCCCATCGAGACTGTCCGTCATGCGGGCTACAGGCTCAGCGCGGCCTAGCGCCGTCGAGCTCGCCTGGTTCGCGTTCGCGCTCGCGAACGTCGGAGCGATGGCGCTCTGGCCGGATTGGGAGACGATCCCGTTCCACTTCATCTGGGTCAGCCTCACCTTGCTCTACGGATTTCGGATCTGGCAGCCCATTGCAACCACCTTCGTGCTCGTCATCGTCGCCATTTCGACCGGCCTCCTGATCTTGGTTGACGCGACTAGAGGGACCCAGCCCTGGGGCGAGCTCTTCGAAGTGCCACTTATGTCTGCGATGTTCCTCGCCATGGTCTGGCACGCGCGCAGACGTCAGGACGCTCTGCGGGCCATTGAGCGGCAGGCGGATGAGCGGGCCTCGCTGCTCGAGCGGCAGGAACGGTTCCTGCACGACGTCTCGCATGAGCTGCGCACCCCGGTGACGATCGCCCGCGGGCACCTCGAGATCTTCCGCCGGGAGGCGGGAGCGTCCGCGCATGAGGTCGATGTCTCGCTCGACGAGCTCGAGCGGATCGAACGAATCCTCGCTCGGCTGCTTCTCCTCGCCAAAGCTGATCGCCCCGATTTCGTCGTCTTCGAGGACATCGACGTCGAGCCGTTTCTCGAGGACGTCCTGATGCGCTGGTCCGGCATCGCGCCGCGCGCCTGGCGACTCGGCGGCGTGCCGGGCGGAACGCTTCGCGCCGATCCGGAGGCGTTGCGGATCGCGCTCGACGCTCTATTGGAGAACGCTGTCAAATACACCCAGGAGTTGGATGGAATCGAGCTTCGGGCTCGCGACGGAGGCAGGCGTCTCGTGATCGAAGTGGACGACGAGGGCCCCGGCGTGCCGCCCGAGGAGTTGGAACGGATCTTCGAGCGCTTCGCGCGCGCCGACGCCGCCCGCTCCCGGTCGCACGGTGGAGTCGGCCTCGGCCTGGCGATCGTCGACGCGATCGCCAAGGCCCACGATGGCACGTGCAGGGTGGTCACCGGGCGCAACGGCTCTACCTTCTCCTTGCACCTTCCGCGTTTTCTCGCGGCGCCTGTGGTCGGGTCCACGCTCGTCAGCGAGGGAGCCACGGCCGAGCGTTAGTTGTCTCGCCCGGGCTGGTCAGGCAGCCCGGCGCATCGTGGCCGTGCGGCGCCGCGGCGGAATCCGGTAGCCGTGATCCTCGCACAGGCTGCCCGGTGCCTCCTCGGTGAGCGCGTCGCAGTACCCCTTGCCGTAGGCCGCCCGCATGAAGGCCGCGACGACGTCGAGGTTCCACTCCTGCACGTCGGCTGCCTCGCGCCAGAGGTCGGTCAGGCGCAGGTCGATGTCGAGCTCCAGGAGATCGATTCGGCTTGGTCTCTTTGCCATGGGGACAGCGTAGGACCCCCATCGGACGACACTCAGCCAGCTAGCGTTGGCCTATGGGCGACCTCCGTTTCGGCCCCGCGCGAGTACCCTCGCGCGATTCGCCGGAGAAAGCGATCGAGCTACTCCGCGAACGTGGCTACACGGCCTGCGAGATCGACTTCGCGAGCGGGTTCTGGATGGACTACCCGTGGGCCGAGGAGTTCGGCAAGCTCGCCCGCCGCCGGCGAATCGCGCTTTCGGTTCATGCTCCGATCGCCGGGTTCATGGGTCACGTCGAGCGTGACAAGAAGCACGCGATGGCGGTCGGGATGCTCGATCACTCGGCGGGGATCGCCAAGGTCGCCGGAGCCGAGCCGGTCGTGTTCCACCCAGGCTTCCTGCTCGAACGTACGCGCAAGCGCGCGCTGGCCCAGGTTGTCGAGCAGCTCGCCGACTTTCGCGCGCGCCTGGAGGCGAAGGACCGCGCCGTCCCGTTCGGCGTCGAAGTCATGGGCCGAGTGCGCGAGCTCGGGACTCTCGATGACGTCCTCTACATCGCGACGCGACTGCCCTGGGTGCGGCCGGTGATCGACTTTGCGCACCTCCACGCCGTGACCGACGGGGCGTTCACGACGACGAAGGCCTTCCGAGACGCCCTCGCCGCCGTGAACAGGCTGCTCCCGCGCGGCGCGCCGTTCCACATCCACTTCTCCGACATCGCCTACGCGAACCGCAACGAGACGAAGCACCTGCCCTACGGAGAGGGGACCTTGCGCGCCGAGCCGCTCGGGAAGGCGCTGGCCCGCTTTGCCCGCCCGGCGACCGTGATCAGCGAGTCGCCGGACGAGGAGTCACATCAGGCTATTCGCGCAGCGCTCTTCGGCGCCGCCGGGAAGAGCTCAGCACGCCGTTCCTCGATGTCTGCGGCCTCGTCTTCGCGCCCACGCTCGCGCAGGAACTGAGCGAACGGCTTCAACGTCTCGTACAAGATCTCGCGGAAATCGGTGTCGGAGACCGTGTCGACGGCTTCGCGGAAGAGCTGCTCGGCCTCGTCGTCCCGGCCCTGGGCGGCTCGAACCATGGCCAGCGAAGCCCCGGTTGTCGCCCAGGACGTGACGTCCTGCGGACCGACGGTCTCGCGCGCGTCGAGAGCGTAGCGCTCTGCTTCCTCGACTCGGCCGCGCTCGAGGAGCAGCTCTGCGAGGCCGCGCTGGCTCTCGCACAGCGCCGCCCGGTCGCCCAGCGGCTTCAGCAGCCGGATCGACTCGCGGAAGCGCTTGTCGGCCTTCGTCACGTCGCCGCTCCACCAGGCCGCCCACGCGCCGACGTTCAGAGCGCGGGCGACAGCCCAAACGGCGCCGGCCTCTGAAAACAGCCGTCGCGCTTCCTCGGCAGCTTCCTCTGCCTGCTCCAGGTGGCCTTGCAGGAGATAGATGCGCGTCCAGGTTTGGAGGACCCAGCCACGGCTGGCGATCGCGCCGCTCTCCTCGGCCAGCTCGCGGGCCTGCGCAAGCAGCGGCTCCGCCTGGTCGAGCTCGAGCTTCGCCCGGTGCGAGTCCGCTCGGGCGAGGACGGCGATGCTCTCGAGGTCCTTGCGCCCGGCGGCGCGTGCCATGGCCAGCTGCTCGCCCAGGTAGTGCTCGGCGTCCGTGAGGTCGCCTACCCACCACGCGGCGTTCGCACGAACGCGAAGAGCGTCGAAGCGGGCAGCCGGATCGCTCTCCTCGAGCGCGGCCAGCGCCTGGTCCGCGAGCTCGCGGGCGCGGGCGCAGTCGGCCTCACGCATGAGCGTGACGTCGGCCAGGGCGGTCAATGCGCGGCCTTCGAGCCGCCTGTCTCCGGCGCGCGCCGCCTCGTCGCGAACGCCCTCCATCTCCCGGGCAACCGCCGGGAAATCTTCGAGCCGCCAAGCTGCCTTCGCCGCCAAGTACCGGCGCTCGAGCGTCGGCTCGAGCTCCACGGCTCGCAGGAGCGAGTTACGCGCCGCCTGATTTGCCTCGCGGGCAAGGGCGCGCCGCCCCGCCTCCTGAAGCGTGGCAGCCGCTTCCTGTGCGAGCTCGGCCGGAGGCGCGCCGTCGAGGTCCGCAAGGAGCGACGCCGCATGATCGAGATGGTGCGCGCGGATCTCAAGCAGCTCGTCGCCCGCACGCTCGCCCAGCCACTCCGCGAAGCGCGCGTGGTGACTCGCCCGCGCCGACTTCGTGAGGCTCGCGTAGGCGACATCGCGGATGAGGACGTGCTTGAAGCGATAAGCGGTCTCGTTCGAGAGCGACGAGCGCGATTGCTGGACGACGAGGTCGCGCAGCTGGAGATCTTCCAGCGTCTCTTCGACGCTCTCGCCCGAGGACAGATGCTCGAGCGCGCCGGCCCAGAAGCTGCGACCGATGACCGACGCTCGCTGCAGCATCGCTTTTGACGCGGGCGCGAGCCGGTCGATGCGCGCGGCAATCAGAGCCTGAAGCGTGTCCGGGATCCCTGCGGCGGCCTGCTCCTCCCCACACTCGGCCACGGTCAACATGACCTCCTCGAGGAACAGCGGATTGCCTCCAGTCTTCTCGAGGAGCGCCCGCCGCGTCTCCGGCGAGATATCACCGACCTCGCTCAGCGCGTCGATCAGCTGCTCGCTGTCGGCTTCCCCGAGCGGCTCGAGCTCGATCGAGGTCGCACGAACGCGCCCGCCGCCCCAGTCGGAGCGAATATCGAGGAGCTCCGGTCGGGAAAGGCAAAGGATCAGGAGCGAGCCGTCGCGCACCCAATCGGTCATGTGCTCGATCAGCTCGAGGAGCGGCTCCTCCGCCCAATGAATGTCCTCGAAGACCAGGATCAGAGGCTGCGTCTGGGCCATGAGCTGTGCCCATTCGCGCGCTGCCCACGAGATCTCCTGCTGGCTCCGCTCGCCGTGCACCGCCTCGAGCACCCCGGTCGCCAGGCCGAGGAGATCGGCGACGGCATCGGCCGGGCAGCACTGGCGGAGCTTCTCGATCGCGACATCGAGCGGATCGTCGTCGGCGATGTCGGCCGCGCCCTTGACCATCTCGGCGAGCGGCCAGTACGTAATGCTCTCGCCGTACGGAAGGCAGCGCCCCGGGAGGACCGTGGCGCCCTCGAGTGAAGCGAGAAACTCGTTCGTCAGACGAGTCTTTCC
>WNFU01000761.1_pt1 | contig 53493 bp, 38 predicted proteins | sample 5400121 | NCBI WGS metagenome assembly WNFU01 (sample SAMN13153360, study PRJNA577476) | soil metagenome | isolation source: 100 cm soil or saprolite under grassland replicate 1 | place: USA:California | collected 2016-06-15 | reverse complement strand
CTCCGCGAGAATGCGGCGATAAGTCCGCCGCGCGTGTTCGTAAGCCTTCGCGGCCTCGTCGCGCTCTTTCGCCGAAATCTTCGGCGCCTTCTGGCTCCAGCACTGGTCGACGGCCTTCAGACACCATTCGGCGCTGCGGCGCGAGGCGCGGATCGGTTTGTCGCCGACGAGGACGAAGATCGGGTTGGTGTGCGATGAAGAGGGGATGCGCAGCGCCACCCAACTGCTGCGCTCGACCTTAACGTCGAACGTTATGTCGCGCGGCGCGCCGTCGGCGGTGATCTTCTTTTTATCCGCCGGTGATCCGTTGACGATCAATTCGACCGGGACTTCGCGCGACCCTCCCGCGCGCGCGCGTTCCAGGTCCCAGTACGGCTTCTGATCGTGGCGTAATTTGCTGATCGCTTCGTTCGGCTGTTCGTCCAACCGCGCGGCCACACGCGCCGTTACGCGGACGGTATCCGGTTTACTCAACTTCACTTCACTGCCCTGCGTCCCGACCGGCAGATCGTTGACTCGAAAATCCATCAAGTGGCTCTTGCCGTCCGAGACGTAAGCGCGCCCTTCGCGCACGCCCTCGACCCAACCGTCGTAACTCAATTTATCGAGCTTGACATAGCTGCGGCCCAACCCGACGCGCTCGCCGTATATGCATGGGAAATCGGTCTCGCCGCTGACGCGCGTACGGAAGCCGGCGTTGAGCGTGTGGTACCAGATGTTCAGTTCCCAGGGCGCGGGCGTGTCGACGGTCGAGATGAAATCTACGGCGTCATGCGTCACGTCGACGATGTATTCGTTCGCGCCGATGCCGTCGAATCGAGGCAATGCGTAATTCGGCAGGGCGTCGCTCTTTGACTCCAGCCCCCAGCCCGAATGCGCGAAGCCGGCGACCGCGCCCTGACGCTTCGCCCATTGCAGGATCGGCAAATCCCACGTGGGCCAATCTTCCAGGACCTTCGCGCCCGGATAATCCTGCTCCTTCAATCGCAGCAGGACCAGATGGCCGCAATGCGACGAAGGAAAGCCCGAAACCTCCAGGTCGTAACGCATCAGGTTCTCGCGCGTCGAAAGCTGGTTGTCTTTGGCCTCGAAGAACTGTTTCTGGAAGTAATAACATGGCCCCCAGGTCAACACGCTGCCGACGTTGAGCGCCTCACCAAGAATGTGGCGGATCATGTCTTGCGGCATCACGCCCTGTGTCGGGCTTTCGTAATGCATGCATCCGGCGGCGTGGACGTGGTGGTCGCCCGAATACCAGCCCAGCTTCGCGACGTCGATCCATCGTTCGAGTTTTAAGGTCAGCGTCTGCGGCCTTTCTATTTTGATCGCCTGGCGTTTAACGACGTATTCCGGCCCGCGCGAGTATTCGACCGTGTATTCGCCGGCCGGGAGTTTGATCTGTTCGCCGTCCGAACGGTAGACCTGCGGGTGGAAATCGAAATCGGGGGCGAGCCTTTTGTAGCGCGGAGGATAAACGCGGTCTTGCGCGTCGCGGATGACGAGCGACGCCGTCGTCGGCCCGCCGTGTTCGTCCAGCACGCGCAGCGTCACGTCAATGGCGGGCCGGCAATTGAAGAGGATGTCCACGTCGTTGCGGAAGCCGATGTCCTGCGTGCCCTGGCCGACGTTGAAACTGATCCGGGCCTCGCGCTTGCCCGCGTCGCGGCTGTAGAGCTGGATGACGCGGTACTCGAGCTCCAAACCCGAGAGCGAGGGTTTGAGCGGCTGCTTGTTGAACATCGCCAGATCCAGCCAGCGATCCGTCAGGTCGCGCGGCGTGATCTTCTGTTGCGGGCGCGGATTCATGCTGAATCCGTTATCTCCGCGCTCCCACAGCGGCAAGGCGTTCGGACTTTCGGCCCTGAGTTGCGCGGTGACGCCGGCCTCGTTGCGCACCTTGACCAGAAACGCGCTCCAACCTTTCTCGACCAGTTCCGGCCCGGCCGCGCCCTGCGTAACTCGCACGCGGCTTTCGGGGTTGATATGGACGTCGAAGAGGCAATATTTATCGAGCGCGTCTTGAACGCCTCGGCGAGCTTTCGCCGCGTCCGCTTCATCGCTCGCCTTCTCCAACGCCTCTCTGTCCGCTTGCTTGATCGGCGCGCCCAGGTAATCCATCGCTTCGATCAGGCGTCTGACCTGAGCCGTGAGCGGCTGCAATTCGACCTGGTCGACTTTCTGCGCCTGCCGCGCCGAGATCAACGCGGGCAGCAATAGCGATAACACAAGTCCTTTTTTCATGACGGCCTCCTCGGAAAATCCCTGGGTACGCATCGCTTCCAGCGTGCAGTCTCGGTTAGAGACCTATTGATCGGAATCAGTCTCCCCCAAACCTGTGGCGATGCGTACCCAGTTCTGGTTCCTATAAATTCGTCTTTCTCCGAGACTGCACGCTGGAAGCGATGCGTACCCAGGGCGCGTTTTCGTCGTTTCATGGCGTCGCTCATTGCGAGTGAACGACTCCGTGGCGACTTCTGGTTTAAAGACAGGCATGATGGTACGCTTTCGGGGTGGGGAGAGTCGAGATGCAAACAGGGGGATTTCTCACGGCGGAATGGCGACGACTGGCGATGCTCAATTACGAAATCGATCCGGCGGCGCTGCGTCCGTTCATACCGCGCGGCGTGGAACTCGACACGTGGAATAATCGTCATTTCGTCAGCGTCGTCGGATTCCTGTTTCTGAAGACGCGCGTCCTCGGTCTGCCGATTCCCTTCCACCGAGACTTTGAAGAGATCAACTTGCGATTTTACGTCCGCCGCCGGGCGGAAGACGGCTGGCGGCGCGGCGTGGCATTCATCAAAGAGATCGCGCCGCGATGGGCGATCGCGACCGTGGCCCGCGTCGTTTACAACGAAAATTACGTCGCGCGGCGAATGCGCCATCGAATCGATCTGGACAACGGAACGATCGCGCCGAACGGATCGGTCGAATACGCCTGGCGCGACGGCGGATCGTGGCATCACGTCCGCGCGAAGACCGCCGGCGAAGCGCAACCGCTCGTCGAAGGTTCGGAAGAGGAGTTCATCACCGAACATTACTGGGGTTACGCCGCGCAGCGTGACGGCGGATGCGTCGAATATCAGGTCGTGCATCCGCGTTGGAGCGTCTGGCGAACGAGCGGGGCCGCTTTCGAGTGCGACGTGAATCGGGTATACGGCGATCGGTTCGTCGAATGTCTGGGCGCGAAACCAGCTTCCGCCTTTGTCGCCGACGGCTCCGCCGTCGCCGTGCGAAAGGGGGCGAGGATATGAGGATCGAAGCGGGGCGCGATTATATGCTCTTCGACGGCGATTGCGGCGTCTGCACGTGGTCCGCGGAAGTCGTGAGGCGGATGGATCGCGGGCGCGGGTTCATAGTCGAGCCGTATCAGGCGTTCGACGAAAGCGAGTTGGCGCGGTTCGGGATCAATTACGAAAAGTGCTCGCGGGCGGTGCAGGTCATCACTCGCAAGGGGCGGGTATACGCGGGAGCGTTCGGCGTCAATTACTTTTTGTGGCGGCGGTTTCCATGGTCGGTGGCGGTGTTTCTGGTCTACGCGATCCCGGTGTTGCTTTTACTCGAAGTGATCGGCTATCGGATCGTGGCTGAGAATCGCCATCGTATCTCGCGATGGTTCGGGATGCAGGCTTGTCTCATCAAACAATCCGATCATTGAATCCACCTGAGGGCGGCGTTTCGCAAAGCATGATCGGGAAATCCAATATACAAATTCACTCAATGGAGGTATAGACGCGCCGTCTTCGAATCCACCTATGAACTTTGCACTCACCATTCTCGTTGCCCTTTCAGCGATCATTGCGACTCCTCAGCGGCCCGAGCCGGACGTGAGCCGCCCAAGTTTGATGTTAATTTAACCTGGCTGGCTGGGAAGTCTGGTTTCGCCCAGCCACCAACGCCGTTTTGGAGTCTTGGCGCGGATCAAGCCGAACTTCTGGATGGCATGTTGTTCGATGTGGGCCATCGCCTCGTCTAAGGAGTCGGTGATCATGAATAGGCGCAGGTCGGATTCGCCGATCGTTCCCGCCCGCGCCATATCTCCGAAGAAGTCTATCAGCGGCGCGTAATAGTCCTTGCCCATGAGCACGACAGGAAAGTCGAGGATTTTGCGGGTCTGAATTAGTGTCAGCGCCTCGAACAATTCGTCCATCGTGCCGACGCCGCCCGGCAGAACCACGAACGCGTACGAGTATTTGACGAGCATGACTTTCCGCACGAAGAAGTAGCGGAATTCGAGCATCGCGTCGAGGTAGGGGTTAGGCCGCTGCTCGAAAGGCAGGATGATGTTGCAGCCGATTGACCGCCCGCCCACGTCCTTCGCCCCGCGGTTGGCCGCCTCCATAACGCCGGGGCCGCCGCCGGTGATCACGGTGAATCCCAGGTCGGCCACGGCCGCGCCGACCTCGCGCGCCAATTGGTAGTAGCGATGATCTTCTTTAAACCGCGCCGAGCCGAAAACGGTCACGCAGGGGCCTATGAAATGGAGCTTGCGGAAGCCGTAGAAGAATTCGCGGAGGACGCGCCAGAGCGTCATCGCCTCCGATCCGCGCGATTTAGGGCCTTCGAGAAAATGCCGCTCGCCGCGTTTGGCGGTGACGTTCGGCGTGGTTTCGATTTTGGGTTGAGGATTCGGTATAGCCATTATTCGGTACAGCACAGGGAGCGGTAGCGAACCTGGGAGCGCAGGCATCCCTGCCTGCTTGCTTCGGGAGCCCGCAGGCAGGGATGCCTGCGCTCCCAGGTGTGCGGTAGCGACCTGGTTGGCTCGTGAAGCGCCCGCTCCCGCAGGCAACCAGGTCGCTACCGCTCCCTGTACTGTACCATGCTCCTTCCCATTCATGTTTGTCCCCATCACGGCGCGGGAATTGACCAAACCACTCTCATCCTGTAACGTGCGCGTCGTTGTGACCGAGCGTCACGACAGTGGAACTTACCTCATCGCACTTCAAACAGAACGGTTCAGTACCGCGAGCGGTAGCGAGCGTGGCTCCGATATAAAGGCTAGATATGGGAGCCACGCTCGCTACCGCTCGCGGTACTGAACCGGCGGAGGACGGCAAATGAAATTGAAGTCCGGGCGGATACTGGCCCTGTCATTGTTTACGGCTTTACTGACCGGCGCGGCGGTCGAGAAATCTACCTCTCCCGCCGCGGATTCGCGCGAGGAAGAGATAGCCCGCGCCGCCGAAGGACTGCGCGCGAAGCTGGTCGAACAGCGGCGCGATTTTCACATGTATCCAGAACTCTCCAACCGCGAGGAGCGCACCTCGCGCGTGATCGCCGAAAAATTGCGCGCGCTCGGTTTGGATGAGGTCAGGACCGGCGTCGGCAAATACGGCGTCGTGGCGCTGCTCAAAGGCAAATTGCCTGGCGGCGTGGTCGCCGTCCGCGCCGACATGGACGCGCTGCCAATTCAGGAGACGATCAACCCGCCGTACAAGTCGCGCAACGACGGCGTCAAACACGCCTGCGGCCACGACGCGCATATGACTATTCAACTCGGCGTCGCGGAGCTGCTCTCGAAGATGCGCGACCGGGTCCGCGGCTCGATCAAATTCATCTTCCAGCCCGCCGAAGAAGGCGCTCCGCTGGGCGAGCGCGGGGGCGCTCAGTTTATGATCGAAGAGGGCGCATTGGAGAATCCGCGCCCTTCGGCGATCTTCGGGTTGCACGTGATGCCCAATATCGAGGCCGGCCAGATCGGTTACAACTCAGGCCCGGCGATGGCGTCATCGGATCGGTTCTCGATCACGATTCGCGGCAAGAAGGTTCACGGGGCTTACCCGCACGACGGCGTTGACGCGGTGGTCGTCGCGGCGGAATGCGTCACGGCGCTGCAATCTATTCGCAGCCGCCGCATCAACACTCAAGAGCCGATGGTCATCACACTGGGCAGCATCCACGGCGGCAACCGCTTCAACATCATCGCCGATGAGGTGAAACTCGAAGGCACGATGCGCACGCTCAGCGAAGTGGTTAGGACTAAAGCCATCGAGATGATGAAGCAGACACTGGCCGGGGTGACGTCCGCCTACGGCGCGAGCTACGAAATGGAGTTCGGAGCCAATAATCCTGTCACTTACAACGATCCCGCGCTGGTCGAAGCCACTCTGCCGGTGATGCGAAAAATAATCGGAGTATCAGAAGGTCATTCCCGGATTCTTTTACTTCCTCGGCGTCGGAAACAGGGAGAAGGGCGTCACCGCGATGATCCACACGCCGGAATTCGACATCGATGAAGAGAGCCTGGTCGTCGGCGTCAAGCTGATGTCGAACGTGTTGCTGGATTATCTGGATAGGGCGGCGGTAAACAAGTAGTGGAACGGCATATAGTAAAGGAAGAAATTTAAAAATGAGGCCTGCGCATAAATCGGCGGAGCCTTTGGAGTGCGGTAGCTCGGTACCGCTTTGGTAGTCTCTTCCGTTATTGCGGCGATGATTGGGAAGTAGCTCACTGGGCCTGTCGTTCTGGCGAGTCGCAGGAATCGAGGATGACTACCAAAGCGGTACCGAGCTACCGCACTCCAAAGGCTGCCGTCATCTCAAGTTGTTAAAGGAAAGGTCGAAAATGAAAGTTCACATCCGCCGACTGGCTATAGCGGCGCCGATCTTCGTACTGGCCATTCTCGTCTTCGCCCAATCTGGTAAAAAGATCTTGGTCGCGCATCGCGGGGCGTCGGCCTACGCGCCCGAACACACGATCGAGGCCTACCGCCTGGCGATCGAGCAGGGCGCCGATTTCGTCGAGCAGGATTTGCAGATCACGAAGGGCGGCGAGCTGGTTTGCCTACACGACCTGACGCTCGAACGCACGACCGACGTCGAGGAGGTCTTTCCGGATCGTTTCCGCGCCGACGTGAGTGAAGACCAGCCGCCCGACAGCCGGCCCGCGAAACACTGGTACGTTTCGGACTTTACGCTCGGCGAGATCAAACGACTCGACGCCGGATCGTGGTTCAATGCGAAGTTCAAAGGCGCCAGAGTCCCCACGTTTCAGGAGGCGATCGATCTGATCCGTGGCAAGGCCGGGCTATACCCGGAGACCAAAGCGCCCGAAGTCTACGGCAAACGCGGCTTCGACATGGAAAAACTCGTGCTCGAGATTTTGAAGAAAAACCGCCTGGACGACCCCGGCGCCGACCCGAAAACGCCTGTGATCATTCAATCGTTCAGCGCCGAGAGCCTGCGCAAAATGAGGTCCGATTATAAGACGAAGGCGCCGCTCACGTTTCTGATCGGCGCCGATCCGCAAAACAGATGGTTGTCAGTTGACGGGTTGAAGAAGGTGAAAGAGTTCGCCGACGGCATCGGCCCGGCGAAAGGGTTGATCGAACGTAACCCCGAAATCACGCGATGGGCGCACGACGCGGGGTTGACGGTCACGCCTTACACGTTCAGATCGGCTTCTACCGGGCGCTTCAAAGACGCGCGCGAAGAGATGCGCCATTTCCTGTTCGATTACGGCGTCGACGCGGTGTTCACAGATAATCCTGACATGTTTCCGCGATCGCTATAGAATTCAAGAAAAAGAATTTTAGCCACGAATGAACACGAATGGGCACGAATCTTTTTCCCGAACCCTGATAATTTGCTTGCCATTCACTTGCTCCTATTCGTGAATATTCGTGTTCATTCGTGGCTAAAACATTTTCTTGAGAGCCATAGATTCAAGCCGCTTTGGGCAGCCTCAGCCGCGGCGCCAGATCCGGCATCGCCGCAGTCAACACCTCCTCGACCCGGTCGGCGAAAACGAACTCCATTTCGGCGCGCACGTTGTCCGGCAGTTCGCGCAGATCCTTCTGGTTCTCCTTGGGCAGGATGACGCGGTTAACGCCGGCGCGGCGCGCGGCCAGAACCTTCTCTTTCACGCCGCCGATCGGCAGCACGAGTCCGGTCAGCGTGATTTCGCCGGTCATAGCCGTGTCGCTGCGCGCTGGGGTGTCGGTGTAAACCGAGGCGAGCGCCGTCGCCATCGTGATGCCGGCGGAGGGGCCGTCTTTCGGAATCGCGCCCGCCGGGACGTGTATGTGAACGCCCGATCGGCGCACGACGTTCGGGTCGATGCCCATCTGCTCGGCGTGGGCCCAAATGAAGCTCTGCGCGGCCTTGGCCGATTCTTGCATTACTTCGCCCAGATGACCGGTCAGCGTCAGACCGCGCCCGGCGGGCAGCAACGTCGCCTCGATGTAGAGCACGTCGCCGCCGGTCTCGGTCCACGCCAGCCCGGTTGCGACGCCCGGCGGCAACTGTTTGCGCGTGAGCTCGAACGAGAAGCGTTCGGGGCCGAGCATCTCGGGCAAATCTTCGACTCTGACGATCATGGGCGTCGTATCGCCCTCGGCGAAGCGCAGCGCGACGCGGCGCGTCAGACTCCCGATGGCGCGTTCGAGTTGGCGCACGCCCGCCTCGCGCGTGTACCGCCCGATGACGTGGCTCAGAGCCTCGTCGGTCAGTATGAATTGCTGATCCGTCAACCCGCTCTCTTTCAACTGGCGCGGGATGAGGTAACGGTGCGCGATCTCCATCTTCTCCTCCGCGCTGTACCCGCTCAGCCGCAGCATCTCCATGCGATCGAGCAGCGGCGACGGAATCGTGTCGGTGGTGTTGGCGGTGGTGATGAAGAATGCTTTAGAGAGGTCGAATGGCAGGTCGAGGTAGTTGTCGCGGAAAGTGTGGTTCTGCGCCGGGTCTAAAATTTCAAGCAGCGCCGCCGCCGGGTCGCCGCGGAAATCGCGCCCCAGTTTGTCCACCTCGTCGAGCATCAATACCGGGTTGTTCGATTCGGCGCGGCGCATGGCTTGAATGATGCGGCCCGGCATCGCGCCGATGTAAGTGCGGCGGTGGCCGCGCAGTTCGGCCTCGTCGTGCATCCCGCCGAGCGACAACCGCTCGAATTTGCGGCCGAGCGAACGCGCGATCGATTGTCCGAGCGAGGTCTTGCCCACGCCCGGAGGCCCGACGAAACAGAGGATCGGCGCGTTGGCCGTCGGATTGAGTTTGAGCACGCCCAGGTGTTCGAGGATTCGTTCTTTGACCTCCTTCAAGTCGAAATGGTCCTCGTCGAGCACCTGCCGGGCGTGCGCGAGGTCGAGATTGTCTTCGGTGCTCTTGGCCCAGGGCAGTTCGAGGATAATTTCCAGGTAGGTGCGGATGACGTGATAATCGGGCGAGGCCTGCGGCAGCTTCTCCAATCGCGACAATTCGCGCTCGGCCTCTTTGCGCACGCCTTCGGGCAACTGGGCCTCGTCCATCTGTTTGCGGAACATCTCGGCGTCGGCCTGTTCGGGACTGGTCTCGCCCAGCTCCTCCTGAATGGCGCGCAGTTGCTGGCGCAGCAGGTATTCGCGCTGCTGGCGCTCCATCTCACCCTGCGCCTGGACGTTGATCTGGTTGCGCAGCTCCAGCACCTGCAGTTCGTGCAGCAAATAAGAATGGAGCAGTCGCAGCGCGTCCAGACGCGAAGGGGCTTCGAGCAAGCCCTGCTCCTTCTCGACCGGCAGTCCGAGCACCGACCCGATCAGGTAAGTGAGCTGAAGCGGCTCCTCGTTCTCGGCGAGCATCTGCGTCACTTCGACCGGCGCGTTGGGCTGCGCCAGTTGAATGGCGCGCGCCGAAAGCTCCAGGATCGCGCGGCGCATGGCCTCTATCTCGGTGTTCGTCTCCTCCGGAATGGGAGCGAGGCGGACGCGCGCCACGAGGTATGGCTCGGTCTGTTCGATCTTGATCAACACCACGCGCTCGACGCCCTGCACGATCAGGTTCACCGCGCCGTCCTGTCGCCGCATCATCCGTTTGACCACGGCCTTGGTCCCGATCGTGTAAAGGTCGCTCACGGTGGGTGATTCGATCGATGAGTCGCGCTGCGTGATAATCAACAGTTCCTTGTCTTCGCTCGCCAGGGCGGCGTCAATCGCGGCGATGGACGGCGGGCGCCCGGCCGTCAGCGGCATCAGCAAACCGGGAAACAGCACGCTGTTTTTGATCGGCAGCACGGGCAGGCTTTCGATCTGTTCGTTCATCGTTTTTCCTCCTCGTGACTGGTAAGCACGCGCACCAATAACAAACCTTCATGGCTCTCAATTGAAATGCTCGCGCGGTCCAGGACGCAGGGCAGTTCGATCACACGTTCGAAGTGGCTGTAGGCGATCTCCATCGAGTGATGGCTCCACCCCCCCTCGACGAACCTGTCGCGGCGAACGCCGCTGATGAAAAGCTCCGAGCCGCTGGCCACTACATTGACGTCTTCCTGTTGCACTCCGGCCAACTCCAATTTGACGATCCACCCCTGGGGCGTGCGGTAAATGTCCGCCGCGGGTCGCCAAGCCATCGCGGCCCCCGCGTCAGCGGAGATGAAGAAAAGCGACATTGTTTTCGTTTCCGGCAAGACTTTCTCCTTCTTCAGCAATAGGACTTATGGGACTTATGGGACTTACATCCTATAAGTCCTATAAGTCCTATAAGTCCTATTCACGATGCTCCACCGGCGCCCCTCGTCTGCAACCCCTCCGGTTGAGCGGTGAAATTCAACTCGCCGCTCTTCTGGTCGAGATCGACGAGAACGGTCTGGCCGTCGCGGACTTCGCCTTTCAGGATGCGGCGTCCGAGCGGCGTTTCGATCTCGCGCTGGATCGCGCGTTTGAGCGGGCGCGCGCCGTAGAGCGGGTCATAGCCCATGCGCACCAGATGCGTGCGCGCCGCGTCGGTCAGTTCCAGGCCGATGTGACGTTCGGCCAGGCGCTGCCGCAGCCTGTCGAGCTGTATCTCCACGATTTGTTTCAGGTGCTCTTCTGACAAGGCATGGAAGACGATGATCTCGTCTACGCGATTGAGGAATTCGGGCCGGAAGTGATGGCGCATCTCTTCCAGCACCGCCCCCTTCATTCGCTCGTAAGCTTCGCCCTCGAATGCGCCGCGGTATTCCAGGATGCGGTGGCTGCCGATGTTCGAGGTCATGATCACAATCGTGTTTTTGAAATCCACGACGCGGCCCTGTCCGTCGGTCAACCGCCCGTCGTCCAGAATCTGCAGCATGACGTTGAAGACGTCGTGATGAGCCTTATCGATCTCGTCGAAGAGGATCACCGAATAGGGACGCCGCCGGACGGCCTCAGTCAACTGTCCGCCCTCTTCGTAACCGACGTAGCCTGGCGGCGCGCCGATCAGCCGGGCCACGGTGTGCCTCTCCTGGTATTCCGACATATCAATACGGATCATCGCGCGCTCGTCGTCGAAGAGAAATTCGGCCAGCGCCCGCGCCAGCTCCGTTTTGCCGACGCCGGTCGGTCCTAGAAAGATGAACGAGCCGATGGGGCGGTTCGGGTCTTTCAACCCCGAACGCGCGCGGATGATGGCTTCGGCCACCGCCGTCACGGCCTCGTCCTGGCCGATCACGCGGCGATGCAACTCCTGTTCGAGGCCGAGCAGCTTCTGTAATTCGCCTTCGAGCAACTTCGTCACTGGCACGCCCGTCCAGCGGCTGACGACCTCGGCGATGTCCTCTTCGCTGACTTCCTCTTTAATCAGCCGAAATTGGCCCTGTTTTTTCGCGAGCATCTCATCCTCGGCTTTCAGCCGCCGCTCAAGCTCGGCCAGTTTGCCGTAGCGCAGCTCGGCGGCGCGGTTGAGGTCGTACTGGCGCTCGGCCTGCTCGACCTCGATGCGGGTCTGTTCAATCTGCTCGCGCAGGCTTCGCAGCCGCTGTACCGCCTGTTTCTCGGCCTGCCACTGGGCGCGGAGCGCGTCTGCCTTCGACCGCAGCTCGGCGAGCTCTTTTTCGAGCTTCTCCAGCCGTTCGCGCGACGCCGGGTCGGTCTCCTTCTTCAACGCCTCGCGTTCGATTTCTAACTGCATAACGCGGCGAGAGATTTCGTCGAGTTCCGCCGGCATCGAATCGATCTCGGTTCGCAATTTCGCGGCGGCCTCGTCGACCAGGTCAATCGCCTTGTCGGGCAGGAAGCGGTCGGTGATGTAGCGGCGCGAGAGCACCGCGGCGGCGACCAGCGCCGAGTCCTTGATCCGCACGCCGTGATGCACCTCGTAGCGCTCCTTCAGCCCGCGCAGAATCGAGATCGTATCTTCGACCGACGGCTCCTCGACCATCACCGGCTGGAAGCGGCGTTCGAGCGCGGCGTCTTTCTCGATGTGTTTGCGGTATTCGTCGAGCGTCGTCGCGCCGATGCAGTGCAATTCGCCGCGCGCGAGCATCGGCTTGAGCAGGTTGCCCGCGTCCATCGCGCCCTCGGCCCGGCCCGCGCCGACCACCGTGTGTAATTCGTCAATGAAGAGGATGATTTCGCCCTCGCTCTCCTGAACCTCTTTCAGCACGGCCTTCAAACGTTCTTCAAATTCTCCGCGGTACTTCGCGCCGGCGATCAATGCGCCCATGTCGAGAGCGATGATCTTTTTGTCTTTAAGACTTTCGGGCACGTCGCCGCGCACGATGCGTTGCGCCAGCCCCTCGACAATGGCGGTCTTGCCGACGCCGGGTTCGCCGACAAGCGCCGGATTGTTTTTGGTTCGGCGCGAGAGCACCTGGATGGTCCGGCGGATCTCGTCGTCGCGCCCGATTACAGGGTCGAGCTTGCCCTGTTCGGCGAGCCGCGTCAGGTCGCGGCCGTAGCGCTCCAGCGCCTCGTAAGTCGCTTCCGGGTTTTGCGAGGTGACGCGCTGGCTGCCGCGCACTTCCTGCAGCGCCCGCATTAATCGCTCGCGCGTGACGCCGAATTCGTGAAAGATGCGCCCCGTCGGGCCCATGTCGTCGGTCATCGCAAGCAACAGGTGCTCGACCGAGACGTAATCGTCCTTGAGCTTCTTCGCCTCGTCTTCGGCCTCACGCGACAGGCGGTTCAATCGCCCCGTGACGTAGATTTGGTCGGGCGCTCCCGCCGGGCCTGAAACTTTGGGCAGGCGCTGTAGCTCCTGCTCGACGCGCTGTTTGAGCGCGTCGGCGTTGATTTCGGTCTTGTTGAGAATCGAGATGGCCAGCCCGCGCTCCTGTTCGAGCAGCGACGCCAGCAGGTGCTCGACGTCGACCTGCTGATTGCCGTAACGCGCGGCCTTCGATTGCGCCGCGCTAAGCGATTGTTGAACACTTTCTGTAAAGCGATTTATATCCATATAGGACTTATAGAACTTATAGAACTTATGGGACTTATAGGAGGTCCTATAGGTCCGATATGTCCTATATGTCCTATCTCCTTACAAAGCGAGATTCCGCAACCTTTCAATTTCCTGTTCCAATTCGCTCAGCCGGTCGAGCAGGTCGAGGATCACCGCGACGCTCGCCAGATTTGTGCCCAGGTGACGGCGCAGCCGTTCGATCTTGCGGACGCGCGCGACGCAATCCACGTCGAAAAGCATGTACGCGCCCGCGCGTTCCACCGGCTCGATCAACCCATATTCGACGAACCGTTCGATCAGAGTCGGGTGGAGTCCCGTGCGCGCGGCCAGGCCGTCCAGCGTCACTCGCTCGCCCTCGATACGCTCGATCTGTCCGAATTGCCCAAACCGATAGACCGTGATCTGGCGCATGGTTCCGTTCATCGCCTGCCTCCATTCATCAGATCACGTGGGTTGAACCGCGATTCGGCGGCGAGCCGTTCGAACAATTCTCTCTCCTTCTCGGTCGGCTTCGGCGGAGTGACGATCTTCAATCTGACGTATTCGTCGCCGCGTCCGCCGCCTCTGCGGTTGAGTCCCTGGCCGCGCAGCCGCAGCCGCTGCCCGCCCTGCGCGCCTGCGGGGATGGTCATCTCGACCGAGCCGTCGAGCGTCGGGACGTTGACGCGCGCGCCGAGCGCCGTCTCCCACGGCGCCACCGGCAGGTCAATTTGAACGTCTCCTTCGGGAGTGACGCTGAAGAGCCGGTGGGGCTTCAACCTCAATCGCAACAGAAGGTCGCCTGGGGGCGCGTTCCCCACGCCCGGCTCCCCCTGGCCCGCCAACCGAATCACCGAGCCATCGCGCACCCCGGCAGGAATGTTGACGTCGAGCGTCTTGGGACGCATTACGACGCCCGAGCCCCGGCAGGTCGGGCACGGCTTGTTGTTGACCGCGCCTGCGCCATTGCACGTGGGACAAGGCGCCTGGGCTTGAATAGTGATCGTCCGCGTGGCCCCGCGATGAGCGTCTTCCAGGCCGATCTCCATCTCGGCTTCGACGTCACGACCGCGACTCGCGAAGGGGGCGCCGCGCGGGGCGCCGCGCCTCGCCCCGAAGAGCGTTTCAAAGAAATCGCTGAAGCCGCCTGCGCCGAAAATATCCCCGAAATCGCCGTACTCGACCCGGACGCCTTCCCCGGGCGCCCATCCCGGAGGCGGAGTGAAATCGGAGCCCGCCTTCCAACCCGCGCCGAGTTGGTCATAGCGTTTGCGTTTCTCGGGGTCAGAGAGAACCTCGTAGGCCTCGCTGATCTCCTTGAACTTCTCTTCCGCCGATTTGTCGTTGGGATTTACGTCGGGGTGGTATTTGCGCGCGAGTTTGCGGTACGCCTTCTTGATCTCATCGGCGGTCACGGAGCGCGCGACGCCCAGGGTTTCGTAATAGTCGTGAAACTTTACTGCCATAATAAGTGGTTAGTGAGCAGTGTGCAGTGGGGAGCGAATCGCAGTTCTTCAACTGCCCACTGCCCACTAACCACTGCTCACTATTTCGCCACATGCACGCGCGCCGGTCGCAACACTTCGCCGTCCCAGAGGTATCCGCGGCGCGTCTCATCGGTCACTGCGCCCGGCTCGAGCACGATTCCCGACTTGCTGGCGCCGGCCTTGATCGCGCCCACCGCTTCGTGCCGCATGGGATCGAATTGCTGGCCCACGCTCTCGATTGGCGTCACGCCTTGCGCTTTGAGCTCGTCCGCCAACCGTTTGTGAATGGCGCGTAAGCCTTCAACCACCGCGTCGGGTGATTGATTGACGTGTTCGAGCGCGCGGTCGAAATCGTCCATCACATCCAAAAGCGCGAGGATGATGTCGCGCTTGCCGGAACGCTCCGACGCCCCGCGCTCGCGCTCGAGACGCTTGCGGTAGTTGTCGAAATCGGCCAGCGCGCGCAATCGCAACTCGCGCTCGCGTTCCAGTTCATCCCGGATGCTTTTGATCTCAGCCGATGTCAGAAGACTTTCGACCTCCTCGGCCGCCGCGCCGGCCCCTTCGCTCTTGCTTTCTCTCTCTTTAGCCTTTGTCATTGCCACCTCGGAAAATCGTTTGTAGTCCCGCCTTTAGGCGGAAGCCTCAGCCGGAAATCCATTCCGAAATACCAAATGCTTTCGCCTAAAGACGGGACTACGAACTGCGCTTTATGCGCTCGCAATGGTTGTGCCTTTAGATCAATACAGTACCGCGCGCGTAGGGGCGGGTATTCCCCGCCCAACCTCCTCGACCACGAACCCGGGCGGGGAATACCCGCCCCTACGCGCTGTCCGATAGCCCAATTCAAGATCGTGGTTTGAACTCCGCATCGATCACGTCGTCAGGGCCGCGCTCTTGTGTTCCCTGCCCTCCGGGACCCTGCCCGCCGCCCGCCGCGGCGCGCGTGTATGTGGCGGACGCCAGGCCCGAGGCCAGTTGCTGTAAATCGCTCGTCAATTGACGGAGACGCGCGACGTCGGGCGATTGGCTTTTAACCATTTCTCTGACCTCATTGATCATCGCCTCGGCGCGCGCGCGTTCATTAGCGGGGGCGCGGTCGCCCAACTCGCTGATCTGTCGTTCGACCTGATAAGCGATCGCATCGGCATGGTTGCGCGCGTCGACCTCTTCGCGACGGCGGCGGTCTTCGTCGGCGTGGCTCTGGGCGTCGGCGACCATGCGCTCGACCTCTTCCTTCGGGAGCTGGGTCGAGCCGGTGATCGTGATGCGCTGCTCTTTGCCCGTCGCCTTGTCGCGCGCGGTCGCGGTCAGGATTCCGTTGGCGTCGATGTCGAAGCTGACCTCTATCTGAGGCAGCCCGCGAGGCGCAGGCGCGAGGCCTTCAAGCCGGAAATGGCCCAGCGTGCGGTTGTCGCGCGCCAGTTCGCGCTCGCCCTGCAGCACGTGGATGTCGACGGCGGTCTGGTTGTTTTCGGCCGTCGAAAAGACCTCGGAACGGCGCGCGGGGATGGTCGTATTGCGCTCGATCAGTTTGGTCATCACGCCGCCCAGCGTCTCCACGCCCAGGCTGAGCGGAGTGACGTCGAGCAGCACGACGTCTTTGACCTCGCCCGCCAGAACGCCCGCCTGAATCGCCGCGCCGACCGCCACGACCTCGTCCGGATTGACCGATTGGTTCGGTTCTTTGCCGGCGGTCATCCGCCGCACCAGCGCTTGAACCGACGGCATGCGCGTCGCGCCGCCCACCAGTATGACCTCGTCGATGTCGCGGTCGGTCAGCTTCGCGTCCTGGAGCGCCTGTTTGACTGGGCCTACGCAACGTTCGACCAGGTCGGCCGTCAGTTGGTCGAACTTCGCGCGCGAAAGCTTCATTTCGAGGTGCTTCGGCCCGCTCGCGTCCGCCGTGATGAAAGGCAGGCTGATCGTGGCCTCGGTCACGGTCGACAACTCGGTCTTCGCCTTCTCTGCGGCTTCGGTCAGGCGCTGCAGCGACTGGCGGTCGGCGCGCAAATCGATGCCCTGGTCGCGTTTGAACTCTTCGGCCAGCCAATCCACGATGCGCTTGTCGAAATCGTCGCCGCCCAGGTGCGTGTCGCCGGCCGTGGCCTTCACCTCAAAGACGCCTTCGCCGACCTCGAGGATCGAGACGTCGAACGTCCCGCCGCCCAGATCAAAGACCATCACCGTCTCATTGCCCTTCTTGTCCAGCCCGTAGGCGAGCGCGGCGGCCGTCGGCTCGTTGATGATGCGGAGCACGTTGAGGCCCGCGATCTTGCCCGCGTCCTTGGTGGACGTGCGCTGCGCGTCGTTGAAATAGGCAGGCACGGTGATGACCGCGTCGGTCACTTTTTCGCCGAGGTACTTCGCCGCGTCGTCGGCCAGTTTGCGTAAGACCTGCGCCGAAATCTCCTCGGGCGCGTACTGCTTGCCCTGGATTTCGAAGCGCACTGCGTCGTTCGGCCCGGCGACGACCTTGTACGGGACGTTCTTGATCTCGCTCTGAACCTCGCCGTAGCGGCGCCCGATGAAGCGTTTGGCGGAATAGATTGTGTTTTCTGGATTGAGCACCGCCTGGCGGCGCGCTATCTGCCCGACCAAGCGCTCGCCGGTTTTAGTGAAGGCCACTACGGACGGAGTCAGACGGCTGCCTTCATTGTTGATGACGACGGTCGGTTTGCCGCCTTCCATCACCGCGACCACCGAGTTGGTCGTCCCCAGATCAATGCCTACTGCCTTTCCCATAATCCGCCTCCCTGGAAATTAGTGGGCAGTGGGCAGTGGGTAGTGGGCAGTGAAGAGATCAACACTACCCACTATCCACTGCCCACTGCCCACTGCCTTTCAGTGACTCGGCGCGGCGCGTCCCACATGCGGAATCTCTCCGCCCGGATGCCTCATCGACCGCAGTTTGAACGCGAACGCGATCATCAGCGCGCCCATGACGAAAACGAAGGCCCCGATCACAAAGACGAGCGAGAGCGCGCCAGCCAGCGGGCGCGCCACCAGCAAAAATCCGAACACTATTGAAAGAATGCCGATCAGCGCCATCATCCATTCACCCCTGATTTCGTGGCGCAACCTGATGGCGGTGATAACCTCAAACACCCCGGTCACAATCGCCCAGAACGCGATCAGGTAGAGCAATCCCATAGCGGTCAGCCTCGGCCAAAAGAACGTCAGGAGGCCTATCGCGATGCCGACGAAGCCTTCAAACAGCAGCGCCCACCAACGCTCTCCCACAACGTCGCGCCTGAAGGATTCGATCACCGCGAAGATTCCATCCACCAGCGCATAGGCGCCAAAGAGCGCCACCAACATCCACAATGTGATGCCGGGCCATATAAACGCGGCGATTCCGAACAGTATGGCGACCAGTCCGCGCAACGCAATCGCCCACCAGTTCTGAGCCATCAAATTGAACATAACTCCCCCTTCTACTGTCATAGGTCTCACAGATTAGGCTGATGTCGGGATACATCTGAAAGATAAGCCTCTCAATGATGAAAGCCGGGCGGAAGCAAAAAAGGCAAAAAGAGCAAATACGACAAAACTTCTGTCTTTTTTGTCCTTTTTGCCTTTTCTGCTTCAACCTCTTCCATCACCCGCCGAATCATCGGGGAAAATGTCTCCGGACATCAGTGGATTGGGGGGCAATTGATATGCCGAGTCGGCATTGCGGGATATGCCATATGCAATATTTCATATTGCATATGGCATATTTCATTTAGGTGAGTTTCACCTCGTCCAATTTTTCCGACGACGGATAAAGCTCTTCCAGCCGGCTTTTGAGGTAACTGAAGGCCTCGTCTACGGAATCGGTAGTCAGAAAAAGGCCCAGGTCTTCGGCGCCAATCATTCCCCATTTCAATAGCGCGTCGAAGTTGACGATTTCATTCCAGAACTCCGCGCCGAACAGGATGATCGGCATGGTCTTGCGCGGCTTCTTGGTTTGAATCAGCGTCAATACCTCAAAGAGTTCGTCCATTGTTCCGAATCCGCCGGGGAAAATCACCAGCGCTTTGGCCAGGTAGACGAACCAGAATTTGCGCATGAAGAAGTAATGAAATCTAAAGACCAGGTCGGGTGTAACGTAGGGGTTGACTATTTCTTCCGTAGTGAGGTCGATGTGGAGGCCGACGGTCTTGCCGCCCGCCATCGAAGCCCCACGATTGGCCGCCTCCATCATTCCGCCGGAACCTCCGGAGCAGACGATGAAATGACGATCGCCGGTCAGGGACTTCGTCCATTCGGTCACGCGGCGCGCCAGTTCCATGGCGTCTCGGTAATAGCGCGACATCCTGACGGCGTATTCGGCGCGCGCCAGCTCGGCTTTCAATCCGGGAGTGATTTCGCCCGCGCGTTCGATCTCCGCGCGGAGCGTGGCCATCCGCCGCTCGGCCTCTTCTGGAGAGAGCGAGCGGGCGGAGCCGAAAAAAACTATCGTGTCGCGGATGCGCGCGCGGCGCATCCGTTCGGCAGGCTCGATGTATTCTGAAAGAATCCTGATGGGACGGGCCGCGACGCTTCTCAAAAATTCGGGATTTAGGAATGACAGTTCGCCGTTAATACCATTTCCATTTATCATTTGTTTATTATATTGAAAATGGCGGAGCCTTTGGAGTGCGGTTGCTTGGAACCGCTTTGGTAGTCATTTTCGATACTGCGACAATGATTGGGAACTCGCCCACTGTGGCCTTTGTCTTATGGAGGTATTTGGAATCGGAGATGACTACCAAAGCGGTTCCAAGCGATACTGCAGGCAAACTCAGAAAATGTCCGACAAACTTCAGTTTGTCGGGGCTTTCGGCAGTAGGCGAGTGGTGGAAGCCAGCGACAAGCTGAATTTTGTCGGACATTTCCACCGCCCATTCACCCTACTCCCGAGTTTGCCAGATGTATCCCAACCAACTGCACTCCAAAGGCTCCGCCGATCTACCTGATGACCCACTCCTGTTTAAACTTTCTGGTCTCGCCGCCAGGCAGGCTGACGACAATCTTGTCTCCTTCGATGGCTTTGACCTTGACCTCCCCGTGCGCGGGCAATTTGACCACATCGCCCGGCCTGATTAGCGACTCTTCCCTCTGGTGATGTGCGAAAAGCAGATCGATGAAATCGGGCCTGGCCATGCTCTCAGGCGCGCGTGACCGCTCGGCGGTCGTGAGGGAACAGTTGTCGCAATGGCCGCACCCTTTCAAGCCCGTCTGTTCCGTCCGCCCGGGGGGCGCGCCGAAATATTCGAGCATCAGCTTCCACCGGCATTCGGGGCTTTGCGCGTAGAGCGCCATCCGTTCCAGTTTTTCACGGTCGCTCTCGCCTTTGCTCGTGTGCTCGCCCGCCAGTCGTCTCATCTCCTGCTCGCCGAGGTCCCGCTTCAGAAGCGTGTAGCGCGCGCCCCGGTGTTCTTTAATGAGTCCCATGTTTTTGAGCAGCGAAAGGATGGCGCGTACTTTGATCCTGGGCGCCTCGCTCGCGCTCGTTTGTATCCGCTCCAGCGACGCCGGGGCGAGATCGGCGCTGAGCGTTTTCAGCGTCGCATAGACCGCGATCACTTCTTCGGGCTTCAGAGACCGCCCGTTCGTGGCGAACGACTGCGCGCGACGGTCGGCGATCTGAAACAACAACACGCATCGCGCCGGACGGCCGTCGCGGCCCGCGCGGCCGGATTCCCGATAGTAATCTTCGAGCGACGCCGGCATGTTGTAATGGATCACGAATCTGATGTCGGGTCTGTCGATCTCTCTGTCCATATCGGGGACTATGCCGTAGGGCGTCGCGCCGGAATCGCTGACCGCGATGATCGCTTTCAAGGCGCCGGATAGGAAACGGTCCCGATCCTGTTGTTTTTCGCACGCCCCCAGTTCCCCCAATTGCCCCAATTGCTCATGATGAGGATGAGGCGCGACGTCGAAGCCGACCCGCTTCAGATAATCGGCGACGGCCTTGACCTCCCTGACCGTCGCGGCGTAAACAACGCCGCCGCCCTCGGTCTCTCTCAGCAACCGCACCAGCGACAGTCGCTTCTCACCTTCGTTGCTGACGCGCTCCACTTCGTAGCGCAGATTCTGGCGGTAGGCGCCTGTGTTGGCTGGGAACGGCGCCGTCGCGGAAGTATCACGCATAGATCCATTCAAATCAGAAACGTTGTTAGTCATAATCATATTTCCTTGGGCCGCGCTCTTTGACACTTTTTGTTCTGCGCCAATACACGACTGTAGTTTTTCTGGTCATTCTGACCAGACGGCGGGACGCGCAGGCGCGGGAGATCATCCCGCTGCAAATGGCATGCAGAAACCAAAGCGGCCACTAACTGGAATGGGGATTGCCTAATTGGGGTTCAAGGCAGATTCTGTCAGGTTTCAGGTGTCAGGTGTCAGGTGTCAGGTAGGAATCTGTGCATTCACTCTTTTATTGACACCTGAAACCTGAAACCTGAAACCTGAAACCTGAAACCTGAAACCTGAAACCTAATTGCGTGTTTTTATCTCAACGGAGAGCTGATAATGAAAGAGAATAGGAAATCCGATAAATCGTTGGGCGAAACGCCGGAAGCGCCGCAAGCTTCCTCGGCCAGGAGAAAGGCGCAGGCTCCGGTCGGGAGTTATGATAGTGACGGACAGATCGATTTGCGCGAGTTGATAGCGCGGCGAGCTTATGAAATTTACGAGGAGCGCGGCAGATGGGACGGGGATGATATAAATGACTGGCTCAGGGCTGAAGCGGAAGTCAAGTCGGCCCTGAGGCCGGAGAAGCGCCGCTCCGCAACGCCGCGCGTCAGAGCTGGTCAGTAGGTCATCAGTCATTGGTCATCAGTCATTGGTCGCCGGTCATTAGCGCCGACTTTTAATGCGACGACAAATGACGATGACGAATGACAAATTGACCGGGGACGAATGACCAATGACCGGCGCCAAATGATGAATGACAAATGACGAATGAACGCCTTTGCCCACTTCATATTGGGGCAAATATTTTGCCGCAGGGGGGAACACATTTTCGCGTTTGGGCGCCACGACGTCAGGCGGTCGAGGTCGTCATCGAGGGCGGGGCCGAACGCGGCTCTGACAACCGGACATTTGAGCTGGCGCCGGAAGGTCAGGGTTATTTCTCCGGCGTGGTCCGGTCTGTGGGCGCCGGCGCCCTTTACCGCTTCCGTTTGGACGGCGGGGAGCGGCTCTGCCCGGACCCGGCTTCACGCTATCAACCCGAAGGCCCGCACGGCCCGTCGCAGGTCGTCGATCCGAAGAGCTTCGGATGGACCGATCACGACTGGGGCGGCGTGAATCCGCGCGGCCAGGTCATTTATGAAATGCACATCGGGACGTTCACGCGCGAAGGCTCGTGGGCGGCGGCCGCGCGCGAATTCGACGAACTCGCGAGGTTGGGAATAACCGTGGTCGAGGTCATGCCGGTGGCCGACTTCCCCGGGAAATTCGGCTGGGGATACGACGGCGTGAATTTGTTCGCGCCGACGCGACTCTACGGCTCTCCCGGCGACTTCAGGCGCTTCGTCGATCGCGCCCATGCGGTCGGCCTCGGCGTCATTCTAGACGTCGTCTACAACCACCTGGGGCCGGACGGGAACTATCTGAGGGAGTTCGCCGAAGATTACTTCACCGAGCGCTACACCACCGATTGGGGCGCCGCGATCAATTTCGGCGGGGAGAACGCCGGACCAGTCCGCGAATATTTCATCGCCAACGCCGGTTACTGGATCGATGAATTTCATCTCGACGGGTTGCGGCTGGACGCGACGCAGAACATCTACGATTTGTCGGACGATCACATCCTGGCCGCCGTCACGCGTCGCGCCCGCTCATCCGCGCGAGGGCGTTCGATCATCATCGTCGCCGAAAACGAGTCGCAGGAGACGATCCTCGTCCGGCCTCCGGAGCAGGGCGGTTACGGAATTGACGCGCTCTGGAACGACGATTTCCATCACAGCGCGATGGTGGCGATGACCGGGCGCAACGAAGCCTATTACACCGACTATCTGGGCAAGCCGCAGGAGTTCATTTCGGCGGTCAAATACGGCTACCTCTATCAAGGCCAGTGGTACAGATGGCAGGAGTGGCGGCGCGGGACGTCCAGTCTGAAGATTCCGCGCTCGGCCTTCGTCAATTTCATTCAGAACCACGATCAAGTTGCGAATTCGGGGCGCGGCGAGCGATGTCATCAATTGACCGGCCCCGGACGTTACCGCGCGATGACGGCGCTCACGCTGCTCGCCCCCGGCACGCCGATGCTATTCCAGGGGCAGGAATTCGCCGCGTCGAGTCCGTTCCTCTTCTTCGCCGATCACAACGAGGAGTTAGCGCCGCTCGTCCGCAAGGGGCGCGCGGAGTTCCTCGCGCAATTCCGCAGCCTCGCGACGCCCGAGGTTCAGGCCATTCTGGACGACCCCGGCGACGAGCGGACGTTCAAGCGGTCGAAACTCGACATGTCCGAGCGCGAGCGCCATTCGGCGATTTACGAGATGCATCGCGATCTGCTGAGACTGCGCCGCGAAGACGCCGTCTTCGGCGGCGCGGCGGGCGGGGTCGATGGGGCGGTTCTCGGCGACGAGGCCTTCGTCTTGCGATTCTTCGGCGAACAGGATGACGACCGGCTGCTGCTCGTCAATCTCGGACTCGATCTGAATCTCAGCCCCGCGCCCGAACCTCTGCTAGCGCCCCCCGAAGGGATGGAATGGCGGGTTCTATGGTCGAGCGAAGACCCGCGCTATGGTGGGATGGGCGCGCCGCCGCTCGACTCTGAAGAGAGATGGTTTTTGCCCGGCTGCGCGGCGATGGCGCTCGGCCCCGCGCCGGCGCCGGAAAAGAAGATTCTGGCGGCCAGGCGGCGAAGGGATGCAGTATGGAGAGGACAGTACCGCCCGGGTAAGCGAGCGGTTGACCCGGAGAGGCGATGAACGAAATGCCCCTTACAGTACCGCGCGCGTAAGCAAGCGGTTGACCCGGAGAGGCGATGAACGAAATGATCCGCCGAATCGAATGGCCCGGCAAGCATGACACGGAGGATTTTCTCAGGAAGGAGTGGCTCGTCACTAACGGCCTGGGCGGCTACGCGTCGGGAACGATCGCCGGCGTCGTGACGAGGCGCTTTCACGGGCTGCTCATCGCGGCGCTGCCCGCGCCGCTGGGCCGCACGATGATGTTCAACCATTTGATCGAGCTGCTGAGTCTGCCCGGCGGTCAGACGGTCCAGCTTTGCGGCGAAGAGTGCTGGCCCAATGAGACGCCTTTTTTGCCCTGCGCAGACGTCCTGACCGAATTCCGACTGGAGATGGGCCTGCCCGTGTGGCGGTACGAAGTCGGCGGCGTGACGCTGGAAAAGCGCGTGGTGATGCCTCACCTCCAGAACACGGTTCACGTCAATTACAGGCTGATTTCGGGCCGTGAGCCGGCGCGGATCGAACTGCGGCCCGCCATCCATTTCCGCCCGCACGAAGGTCTGGTCAGCGACCCACCGCCCGAGCCTTATACGCTGGTGATCGTCGAGGACAGGTACGAGATCCTCGGGGGGCCGGATTACCCGCCGCTGAGGATGCGGTTGCTCGGCAAGGAGGCGTCATTGACGCTCGACCGCGGCGTCATCAAAGACCTCTTCTATCGCGTGGAGGCGCGGCGCGGCTACGACTCGCAGGGCGTCTTGTGGAGTCCGGGCTATTTCAGCGGCTCCTTGTGGCCCGACAGTGACGTCACGCTGATCGCTTCGACCGAACCATGGGCGACGATATACGCGCTCTCGCCGCGCGCGGCGCTGCCCGCCGAAATCGAGCGTCGCGAGCGGTTGCTGTCGACGGCCACGGCCCCGGCGCAAACCGGCTTCGGCGCGGAAATGGCGCTGGCGTCGGACCAGTTCATCATCATTCCCGCCGGACGCATCGAAGAGGCCGCGCGCGCGCGCGCCGCCGGCGACGAGGTTCGCACGGTGATCGCCGGCTACCACTGGTTCACCGACTGGGGGCGAGACACCATGATCAGCCTCGAAGGGTTGACGCTCACCACGGGGCGGTTGGCCGAGGCCGGTTGGATCCTCCGGACCTTCGCGCATCACGTGCGCGACGGATTGATCCCGAACCTCTTCCCCGAAGGCGAAAGGGAGGGGCGCTATCACACGGCCGACGCGACGCTCTGGTTCTTTCACGCGCTCGACCGCTACTTCCAGGCGACTAGCGACCGCGAGACCCTGCGATTGATTCTCCCGGTCCTGCGCGACATCGTGAGCCGTCACATTCATGGCACGCGCTTCGGCATAGGCGTCGACCAGCGCGACGGGTTGCTCAGCCAGGGCGCGGCGGGCTACCAACTCACGTGGATGGACGCGAAGGTCGGCGATTGGGTAATCACGCCGCGCCGAGGCAAGGCCGTCGAGATCAACGCGCTCTGGCACAACGCGCTGCGGCTGCTCGCCGAATGGGTGGGCGAAGAGGACGCCGCGAACGACCAGGAGGCGCAAGCGCTCGTCGAGCGCGCGGAAAAAGTCCGCCAATCGTTCAACCGCCGGTTCTGGTACGCCGAGGGCGGCTACCTTTACGACGTCGTAGACGGCGAGCGCGGCGACGACCCGGCCTGTCGCCCGAACCAGTTGCTGTCTTTCTCGCTGAAGTATCCGGTCCTCGACGAAGACAAATGGAAACCCGTGCTCGACGTGGTCACCGATCGGCTGTTGACGCCGGTCGGCCTGCGCTCGCTCGCGCCAGACCATCTCGATTACATGCCGACGTACGACGGCGACCTGCGCTCGCGCGACGCGGCTTATCACCAGGGGACGGTCTGGGCCTGGCTGATCGGGCCGTTCATCGACGCCTGGCTCAGAGTATATCCGGGCCAGTATCAGAGCGCGCGCCGATTCCTTGACGGGTTCAGGGCGCACCTCAGCGAAGCCTGTGTGGGTTCGATCAGCGAGATCTTCGACGCCGAGGGCCAGTACGCGCCGCGCGGCTGCATAGCTCAGGCGTGGAGCGTCGCGGAGGTCTTGAGATGCTATGTGAAAACTTCGCAGTGACTTAGGTGTCAGGTGTCAGGTTCCAGGTGTCAGTTTATAAGAGAACCTGAAACCTGATACCTAAAACCTAGAACCTGGAACCTGACACCTGACACCTGACACCTGGCCGTGGCTCGACTATTGCTGAGCAATCGCCGTATGAGTTTTGACAATAAGAAACTACGTGTAATCGTGCTTACGCACGGCGACGCCGAGTCTTTGCTGGGGAATTTATTGAAGCTCGACAACGTGGAGGTCGCCGGCGTGTTTGTCGAGACCGAGATGAATCGCCGGGTCTACGGGCTGCGCGAGAAATTGCGCCGCTCGATACGCTACGACGGCTATGCCGCGACGGCGGTGAAGGGACTGCGCGCGCTCGCCGGGCGCGGCGGCTCGGGGAGGGGCGCGACGGATCAGATCCGCCAGAGCCAACTATCGTTGGGCCGATTCGCAGGAGATCTCGGCGTGTCAGTTTATTTCCTGTCGAACTATCACACCGAAGCAGCGATGAGATTGATGCGCGCGGCAGAGGCCGATTTGGGAATCGTCTGTGGAACGAACATTCTGAAAGAATGCGTCTTCAGGATTCCGCGCCTCGGCTCGATCAACATACATCAGGGGCTGGCGCCTTATTACCGCGGCGGCCCTCCGGTCTTCTGGGAGTTGTACAACGGCGAGCGCGAGATCGGCGTGACGGTGCATTTCGTCGAGTCGAAGGTCGATGCCGGCGAGATAATAGTTCAGGAGACCTTGCCGCTCGTCTACGACTACTCCTACGGCCTAAATTACGAGGCGTTCATCGCCGACTATCGCGCGCGGATGATGGATCATTGCGTGAGGCTGCTGGTCAACGCCGTGACCCTGATCGCCGACGGCGCGGCCAGGCCCAGGCCGCAGAATACCGACCTGGGAACGCGCTACCGCCTGCCCGTCAAACGCGAGAAGGATGAATTGCGCCGCCGGCTGCGAACGCGGATGAAAACATGCCACAGAGACACAGAGACACAGAGACAGGGAGAAAAAGGAATCGTCGAGAAAGCCTCTTTTCTCTTTTTGCTCTGAGTTTTCTCTTTCTGCTCTGTGGCTCTGTGGCTCTGTGACTCTGTGGCTAGTTCTTCAGCAAGAGCCAGTAGAAGCCGTACTCGTTGAGCGCGAGTTGATAGGGGCGCGCCTCGATGCGCGGGAACGGCTCCTGGTATTGCAAGTCCATCGGCGTCATCCCCTCATACCGGCTCAGGTCGAGCAGGACGGGCTGCGACGACCGCGCGAGGTTATAGATGCAGAGCACGGTTTCGCCCTCGTAACTCCGCGTGAAAGCCAGAACCTTCCTGTTCTCCGGGTGGAGGAATTCGAGCGACCCGCGGCCGAATACATGATGCTTTTTCCGCATCATTATCATCTGGCGCATCCAGTGCAGCAGCGACGTCGAGTGGCGATGCTGCGCCTCGACGTTGACCGATTGATAGCCGTAAACCGGGTCCATGTTCAACGGGAAATACAACTGCGCGAAATCGGCTCTTGAAAACCCGGCGTTGCGGTCAAGCGACCATTGCATGGGCGTCCGCACGCCGTCGCGGTCGCCCATGTAGATGTTGTCGCCCATGCCGATCTCGTCCCCGTAATATAGGAACGGGCTGCCCGGCAGACTGAAGAGCAAGGCGTTGAGCAGCTCTATGCGACGGCGGCCGTTGTCCATCAGCGGCGCCAGCCGGCGGCGGATGCCCAAATTGAGTCGCATTCGCCGGTCGTTCGCGTACTCGGCGTAAAGGTAATCGCGCTCTTCATCGGTCACCATCTCCAGCGTCAACTCGTCGTGATTGCGCAGGAACATCCCCCATTGGGCGGTTTCGGGGATGGGCGGAGTGCGGTTCAGAATCTCGACGATCGGGAGGCGGTCCTCCTGACGCAGCGCCATAAAGAGCCTTGGCATGATTGGAAAGTGGTAGCACATGTGGCATTCGTCGCCCTGGCCGAAATAGGCCACCACGTCTTCGGGCCACTGGTTAGCCTCCGCCAGCAGCAGTCGGCCGGGGTACCGCTCGTCGACGAACCTTCTCAGCAGTTTGATGAAGGCATGCGTCTCAGGCAGGTTTTCGCAATTCGTGCCTTCGCGCTCGTAAAGATAGGGGACGGCGTCGAGCCTGAAACCGTCAACCCCCATGTCGAGCCAGAATGAGATGACGTCGAGGATGGCCTGTTGGACCTCGGGGTTGTCGTAGTTGAGGTCGGGCTGATAGCTGAAGAAGCGGTGCCAGTAGAATTGGCCCGACTGCTCGTCCCAAGCCCAGTTCGACCGCTCGGTGTCGACAAAAATTATCCTCGCGCCGGTGTATTTCAGGTCCGTCTCGCTCCAGACGTACCAGTCGCGCTTCGGCGAATTGACCGAGCTGCGCGATTCGCGGAACCATGGGTGCTCGTCGGAAGTGTGGTTGAGCACCAGGTCGATGATCACCCTCATGCCGCGCTCGTGCGCCGCATCGAGGAAGTTCTTGAAATCGTCGACCGTGCCGTATTCCGGCAGGATCGAGTAGTAATCCGAGATGTCGTAGCCGCCGTCGCGCAGCGGCGAAGCGCACATCGGCAACAGCCACAGACAGTCGACTCCCAGCCATTTCAGATAATCGAGCTTTTCGGTCAGCCCGCGAAAATCCCCGATTCCGTCGGCGTTCGAATCGTAAAAGCCCCGGACGTAGATTTCATAAAAGACCGCGTCCTTGTACCAGAGAGGATCAGAATGGATTGCGCTTTCAACACTCATAGCGTTCACGAAGTAGATCAAATGGCGTCGCCATTCCAAATATCAAATTCGCTCAAGCAGCGCAACCGGCAGATGCGCGAGCGCTTCGGCCACCGGCAGTTCATTGCCGTCTTCATTGGCGCCAGGGCGCTTTCGCGCGTGGACGCTCCTGCCCGTGAAAATGTCGCGATAACAGCCCGCGAGTTCATCGCCCGTCAGGATCGCCGTGTCGCCCCAGGCCTCGCGCAAGATCGGCGCCCCCGGCGTCAATCTTATGAAAAAACGCGTGGCGATCACTATCGCCGTCTTGTCGCCGATCTTGCGCGCGAAGCTGACGACGTGCCGGTCGCGCTCGCCCGCCGGTTGCAGCTGCAGATATTCGCCCCGCTCGAAAAGATCGCGGTTGTTTTGGCGGTAATGGAGCGCGTCGGTCGTAACGAACATCTTGATCCGTCCGTCCGGGGCCGAGCGCAGCAAATCGTCGGCCAGAGACGTCCGGTCGCCCGCCTCTTTGTCCCGCAATGAATCGAGCAGGCGTTTGCGGTGTTCGTAATCGACGGGCCGGCGGTTGTCAGGATCGACCAGGCTGAAATCCCAGATTTCAGTTCCCTGGTAAAAATCGGGGACGCCGGGGGCGGTGATTTTCAGCAGCGTCTGCGAGAGCGAATTAAACATCCCGGCGCGCGCGATCGGGGCCTGGAATTCGGCGAAATCTTTTGCGAACGGTCCCTCGGGGAGGAGAATCTTCGTGATGAAATCGCGGGCGGCCTGTTCGTACTCTTCGTCGGGATTAAGCCAGCTCGAATGAATCTTGGCCTCCCTGAGCGCTTTGACCATGTACTCCTGAATTCTCTGGACGAATGATTGCGGATTGCGGATTGCGGATAGCGGATTTATTTCATCCGCGCCTCCGCGGCACCAAGCTAATCCAAAATCCTCCTCTTTGTTTCTCTCCCGCTCCTCTTCCTTCTTCAATCCGCAATCCGCAATCCGCAATCCGCAATCGGATGCGGCGTCGAGCGGCCATGCGCCGAGTAGCGTTTGGTAAAGCAGGTACTCTTCGTTCGCGTCTGGCGCCGCATGGTCTTCGATCACCGTCTTCAGGTCGCGGTTCATGTTCTGCCACCGGCGAACGGCGCGGTACCAGCGGGCGGGGATCTCCGAGAGCGCGTTGATGCGCGCGCGGGCGTCCTCGCTCCGCTTGGCGTCGTGGGTCGAACTGGCGAGCATCGTATGCGGCCAGAGCGCGAGGCGTTCGCGGTTGCGCCGGTGGAACGTCGCGGGCGAGACGCCGAAGCGCGAAGGCTCGCCGCCGACCTCGCACAGCGAGGCTAGGGGGTAGAAGCGGTAAAAGGCCGTATCCTCGATGCCCTTCGCCGCCACCGGCCCGGTCAATTGCTGGAAGCGCATGACGAACTCGCGCCTTTCGCGCCGCCCGTCGTCATCAATCATTTCGGGCCTTTCAACCAGATCGGAATCGCGGAGCAGCAAAAGCGATCCGATGAATTCGAAGGTCGATGCGCTGACCGTCGGGTTGCGGCGTTTGGCGTTGCGGATGGCCCTTGAGATGTAGCGGCGGTCCTCCTCGCCGACCTCGTCGGCCTTAGGCCGGATGTAACTGCGGTAGACCGGGAAGCAGGCGATCACCTCGGCCAGCGCGTGTTGCAGGCTGTTGAGTGTGAAGTCGCGCGTGTAGCGGCTCTGTTCCGAAATCCGGTCGAGCCTCCGCGCCAGCATGTGCAACTCGCTCGACATCGCCGTCTGCAGGATCAGTTTTTTGCTCTCATATGCCACGTCGGCGAAGTCGCTCTCGACGCCGACCAGCCGCCGGTAGAGTTTGCCGAAGGCCTCCGCGTTCTGCGCATCAACGAAGAGGCCGTTGAGCAGGTTCAGAAAATCGTACCCGGTCGTCCCGTGCGCCGCCCAACTTTCGGGCAATCGCTCGTCGGGCCCCAAGATCTTTTCGACCGCGACATAAAAGGGTCGTTCGATTGAGGATTGCGGCGCCGATCGAGGATCGAGGATCGAGGATCGCGGATCGAGGATAGAAGAGACACCGCGATCCTCGATCCGCGATCCTCGATCCTCGATCCTCGATCCTCGGTCGGACGCGGCGGACGCGGCGGAGACCAAACGTCGCAGCGCTTTGCGACATCCGCCCTGCAGGTGGCGGAGGTACTGTTCGGGGTCGTGTAGCCCGTCAATGTGGTCGATGCGCAGCCCCGTGACGTGGCCCTCTTTTACCAGGCGGAAGACCAATTCGTGAACCGAGGTGAAGACTTCAGGCTCCTCGACGCGGATGGCGGCCAATTCGTTGATGTCGAAGAAGCGGCGGTAGTTGATCTCGTCCGCCGCCACGCGCCAGAAACACAACAGGTAAGCCTGCTCGGCCAGCAGCTCTTCCAGGCGGTCGAAGCTGCGCGCGTCGCCTCGGACGCCGTTGAATTCCTTGACGGTCTTTTTGAGCGCGACGCCCACCTCGCGGCTCTCGGCGACGAGCGCGGACAACCGGCGTTTGGCGATCTCTTTCTCGCGCAACCGCTCGCGCACTTTTTCGGGATCAGTCTCGGTGCGCGGCGGCACATGCGACAGGGCGGTGATGATGCTTTCGAGTTCGAGCCGGTGAGGGTTGGCTTCGTCGAGCTTGGCCTTCAGATCGTCGAGCGCGGCGTTGAGTATGGAGATCGAAGTCCGCGACGCGATCGGCAGCCGGGTTTCGTAACAGTTCACGAAGAACGAGCCCCGCTGATAGACGAGATGGATCTCCTGGTTTTCGAGCACTCGGCCGTATTGGTCCCCGAGTATGGGCAGCAGCGTCTTGTTCGCCAGATTCTCTTTCGGCGGGCTCCAGTCGATGTCGAAGAAAGAGGCGTAACGCGAACTCGGGCCGTTTTCGAGAACGTCATTCCACCACTGATTGCCCGAACCGGCGACGCACATGTGATTCGGAACGACGTCCATCATCAATCCCATTCCCCGCCTTTTCAACTGCGCCGAGAATTCATTGAAATCTTCGCGCGTCCCAAGTTCGGGGTTGAGTTTCGTAGGATCGATCACGTCGTAGCCATGCAAACTGCCCGGCCGGGCCATAAACAGTGGCGAGGCGTAACAATCGCTGATCCCCAGACCGCGCAAATAGTCCAGGATCGCCGACGCCTGTTTCAGGGTGAACAGATAGTTGAATTGCAGGCGGTAAGTCGCCATTGGGATTCGCGCAGACATTGTTCCCAAATCTCCGAAATAGGACTTATGAGACTTATGGGACCTATAAGTCTTATAGGTCCCATAAGTCCCATAAGTCCCATTCATGTATTCGTGCAATCGGCGCGCCGATCGAACAAGATTATATCTTTAAGAGAAGGTACGAAAAGGCGCCGACAAAGGGAAAATCAGGCGATAGAAGCGTGGTGTGATGTTGACGCGGTTTCTTCTTTACGGATTTTTGGGATGGGGTGTGGAGGTCTTCTGGTCGGCGATTGAAGAAATCTGGCTGAGGGGGAAACGGGACTGGCGATTGAAGGGCCAGTCATACCTGTGGAGCTTCCCGCTCTACGGCATGGCCGTCTTCCTGTTCGAGCCGCTGCACGACGCAGTGCGCTATCTGCCCTGGGTGGCGCGTGGAATGATCTACGTCGCAGCCATTTGGTTAGTCGAATACGCCGCCGGGTGGACTTTGAGGCGAAGTGTGGGCGTCTGCCCCTGGGATTACACGACCTGCCGTCATCATCTGAAGGGATTGATAAGCTGGGACTATCTTCCTATCTGGTTCGTCTTCGGCTTCATTCTCGAATATATGCACGATAAGTTCGTCGCGCTCACGCCTCATATCGTCTCCGTTTTCGGCCTCTGAACACTAATTGGACGGAACACTCGGTACCGGCCGGAACATCTTGGCTTAGTGATCGCATGGCATACACCTTGTAGCTCATTGATACAAGCCCTCCGTCTGTATTCTGTTCGGAGCGCGTTCTGTTGATCAACTTCAAAGACGCTTACGACGTAGGCGTTCATTCAGGGTAGAGTTAATTAAAACAATCGCTTCATAGGTTTATGAGAATATTGGGCTAAAGCTGAGTTTCTGGCGCGCCGATTGCAAAATTCATAGGCGTGAGAAGTTACTGAATTCTCATCCCGCACGACGATGAAGCAGGGACATCTGCCGAGGTTTGTTGGGGAGCAGACCTCGCAACGTGTCGGGGTTCTGGACTGTCCGGATTGTTTTAGCCTTGGGGGAGGCGGCTAATCCGGACAGTCTTTTTCTTTGTAGACGCCGCTCTTGGGGATTCGCGCATCCCTACGTACGTAATAGCTCTACGACAGATCGACTCAGCCTGAACGCCTACCACCGCTCGCACGTAGGGATACGCGAATCCCAAAGTAGACGAAGATTGCGGATTGCGGATTGCGGATTGAAGGAGATTTCAATCGCAGCTTCACAATCTGCGATTTCAGGCGGCAGATTCGGAGTCAAAGATCCGCAATCGGAGAATCCGCAATCCGCAATCGGAGAATCCTCGATCCGCAATCCTCAATCCTTGATCCGCAATTTTCTTCGTCAACCAAGTCTTTCTGTTCGCAGTCGTACCGACAAGACCTGAGCAGGCGCATATGATGCGCCTGCTCGTTTGAGGGTGAGGAAAGAGGTGAGGGGCGTAAAGGCGCTTCGACCGGTATGGGATGTGAACACGTTGTCATAGACGTGTTAGGCGACGGTTGAAACGTCTTTCTCTCTCACCTCTGACCATATCTTTTCATCTTCCCCGTTTCCCCACCGATCTCGGCGCGGCTTTACGAACAGATGCGCCACGTCGCCAGTAATCAACCTGTCTCACAGCAAATATAATGGCCCATACGTCTACAGTTGTAGCGACAAGATCAGTCGCGGCAAAAATGCTCGCCGCTGTCATCGTGGGGTCGCAAAAAACGGAGATCGCCGAGGCGGCGATTCCTGAGCCGTCCGCTCACGAGGTCAGGGTGAAGGTCGAGGGCTGCGGCGTCAGTTCGTCGAACATCCCGCTCTGGGAGGGTAGAAACTGGTTCAATTACCCGCGCGACGCCGGCGCTCCGGGACGCGAAGCCTGGGGCCGCATAGACGCAGTCGGGAGCGAGGTCAAAAACCTTTCGCCCGGCGACCGAGTCACGATGCTCTCTTACCATGCGTTCGCGGAATACGATCTGGCGAGGGCCGACGAGGTCGCGCCACTTCCCCGGTCGTTAATGGGGAAACCGGTTCCCGGCGAAGCGTTGGCCTGCGCGATGAACGTCTTCCGGCGCGCGGCGCCGGCGCCTGGGGAGAATGTAGCAATCATCGGCGTCGGCTTTCTGGGAGCGCTGCTGACGCAGTTGGCCGCGCGCGCCGGCGCGCGCGCGATCGCGGTTTCGCGCCGGGCGTTCGCGCTGGACGTCGCGAGAGAGATGGGAGCCGCCGAGACGATAGCGATGGATGACCACAGGCGCGTCATCGAAGAGGTAGTTGACCTGACTCAGGGCAGAGGCTGTGATCTGGTGGTCGAAGCCACCGGCGAACAGCTGCCGCTAGATCTAGCCGCCGAGTTGACGCGCGAGCGAGGGCGCCTCGTCATCGCCGGCTATCACCAGGATGGGCCTCGCCAGGTCAACCTGCGGTTGTGGAACTGGCGCGGGCTTGACGTCATTAACGCCCACGAACGCAACCCGCGCGTTTACGTCGCGGGCATGCGCGAGGCGGTTGACGCAGTCGCGCATGGGCGACTCGACCCGGCGCCGCTCTACACCCATATCTTCAGCCTCAACCAGATCGACCAGGCGATGAAAGTGGCGCGTAGCCGCCCGGACGGGTTCCTCAAAGCTTTAATCACAATATCAACGCGCGCATAAGGCATTCTGGTTGCCTCAACCCATTCTGAAGAGAAATCCACTGAAGGACATGTATCTCCTGGAGGATTTATGAATCAATTAAGAAATATGGGTGAGGCCACGTGGTATTCGTTCACACAAGCGCTCAATACATTCATGAGTTTTCTGCCTTCGTTGCTCGTGGCGCTCATCGTGCTCGTTATCGGCTGGTTTATCGCCGGTTCTCTGGGGCGTTTAATCGCACGCGGGCTGAGGGCGATCGGGCTGGAACGGGCGGTCGAGCGGTCCGGGATCGGGCGCTTTATCGAACAATCGGGATCGAAGTGGACAATGTCGGAGATCATCGCGGCGTTGATCAAATGGTCGATCTTCCTGATCTTCATTCAGGCCGCCGCGTCGCTGCTCGGGATGGCGCAGATCACGGCGATCATCAACAGCGTAATCCTCTTCATCCCAAAGCTGATCGTGGCGCTGGCCATTATCGTCATCGGCTCGCTGATCGCGAGGTTTGTGGCGGGACTGGTGCGCGGGTCACTCGCCGAGATGGAGGTCGGCAGCGCCGGATTGTTCGCCAAGCTGGCGCAATACGCGATCATCGGCTTCGCGATTGTAGCGGCCTTCAACCAGATCGACGTCGCGCAGACGGTCGTCAACACGCTGCTGATCGGATTGATCGGCAGCGTGGCGCTCGCGCTCGGATTGGCCTTCGGTCTGGGCGGGCGCGAAGTCGCAGCTCAGATCACGCGATCCTGGTACAACAAGGGCGCGGACCTCGCCGAAAAGATCAGACAACACTCCGAAGGCTTTCCGCATAGCGACGTTTATACGCCGCGCATGGGCGAGCCGGGGCGTTTTAAACCGCGCATGGGCGATTAATGAAAATCGCCATAGTATGAATAGGACTTATAGGGCTCCCATAAGTCCTATAAGCCCTATAAGTCTTTTTCATAAGGAGGAAAACATGGCTAATGCGACTAAACAGGAAGCGGTGGACAGAGTAACCGCCGAAGAGGTGATGAGATGGATGGATCGCGGCGAGGCCGTAGTTTTTGTTGACACACGCAACCCGCAGGCCTGGGGCCAGTCGAACGAAAAGCTGCCGGGCGCGATTCGCATCCCCGCCGGCGAAGTCGAACGGCATCTGAGCGAAATCCCGAAGAGTGTTCCGGGAGAACGTTGGATAGTCACTTACTGCACCTGACCGCACGAGGCGTCGAGCGCCAGTGTGGCGCAAGAATTGACCCAACATGGTTATCGCAACGTTTACCCGCTCTACGGTGGATTCGACGCGTGGCGGCAGGCCGGTTACCCGCTGGAACAAAAATGAAGAAGCGTTCGGCGATTTTTACCGCGGCTTTCATAGTTCTGGTTTTGTTCGGCGCCGGTTGCGGCGCTACGGAACGGGAGGCCGTGACGACGCCGGCGCCGACGATGACGCCCCCTAAAACACATCCGTCTCCGTCCGCCCCGGAGTGGCTGGCCGCCGGCGCCACCAACAGGGTGGCGGAAATCACCGGCGCTCCGAACGCCTTCATAGGTAAAACCGTGACGGTCGTCGCCGAAGTTGATGACGTCTACGGCCCGCGCGCGTTCACACTGGACGGAGAAGATCCGTCTTTCGCTAAAGGCGCTCGCAAGGGTCTGCTAACGCTGGCCCCCAAAGTCGGCGGGTTTCCCAACGTCGACGCTCAATGGAAAGAAGGCAAAGCGCGCGTGACCGGCGTCGTGCAGCGTATGGTAGGCAAGGACGTCGAGCGTGAAATCGGCTGGGAACTGCCCGCGAACCTGAAATCCAGGTTCGCGGGCGGCCCAGTGTTGATCGCCCGTTCTATTGAACGACTCGTCGAATAGCAGAGGCTCCCGGTGAACAGCGTGGCGATCGAGATACTATTCATTCTCCTGCTACTGATAGCGAACGGCCTCTTTGCAATGTCGGAGATCGCGCTTGTCTCGTCGCGCAAGGCGCGGTTGCAGCGGCGGGCTGAAAAAGATGACGGGGCGCGGGTCGCGCTCGAATTGGCCAACGCGCCGGACCGCTTTCTTTCGACGGTTCAGATCGGCATCACACTCATCGGCATTTTGGCCGGGGCGTTCGGCGGCGCGACCATCTCGAGACATCTGGCGGAGCGCCTCAACCGGATCCCCGCGCTCGCGCCTTACAGCGAAGCCGTCAGCTTCGTCGTCGTGGTGGTGACGATCGCCTACCTCTCGCTGGTTGTGGGCGAACTGGTCCCGAAGCGGCTGGCGTTGAACTACCCCGAACGGATCGCCTCGCGGGTCGCCAAGCCGATGCGTTTTCTGTCCCGCCTGACCTCCCCCGCCGTCCACGCGCTCAGCGCCTCATCGTCTTTTCTACTGCGACTATTGGGAGCCAGGCCGACGGAGGAGCCGCCAATCACCGAAGAAGAGGTCAAGATACTGATTGACGTGGGGGCGGAGGCCGGCGTGTTTGAAGCGGCCGAGCATGAGCTGGTGGACAATATTTTTCGCCTGGCCGATCTGAAGATTCCGCAATTGATGACGCCGCGCCTCGACATCGTCTGGCTCGACGTCGAATCGCCTCCAGAAGAGATTCGCGAGCGGATCATCAGCAGCCCTTATTCGCGAATGCCAGTCTGCGAGGGGACGCTCGACAACATACTCGGCGTGGTCAAGGCCAGAGACCTGCTGGCGAGAGTACTCGCCGGCAAACCGCTCGATTTACGCGCCGTGATGCGCTCCCCGCTCTACGTGCCCGAGACCAGAACCGCCCTGCAGTTGCTGGAGGTGTTCAAACAATCGGCGACACACATCGCCATGGTCATCGATGAACACGGCGCATTGGAGGGGCTGGTGACGATGAACGACGTGCTGGAGGCGATGGTCGGCGAAATGCCGGCACATCACCGAAGGGTCGAGAGCCTCGCCGTCCAGCGCGAAGACGGATCGTGGCTGCTGGACGGCAGAATGCCGATCTCGGACTTCAAGGAGTTGTTTTCGATCGAGAGGCTGCCCAGGGAAGAAGAAGGCGGTTACCACACGCTGGCCGGATTCATCATGACTTACCTCGGACGATTGCCCTCGGCCTCCGATCACTTCGTCTGGGACGGTCTGCGAGTCGAGGTGGTGGACATGGATCGTCGCCGCATCGACAAAGTCCTGGTCATCCGCATTGAGACGGAGGAACGGAGCGACGGGGCGACGGGGCGACGGGGTGACGAGGCGATAGAATGACAATCGGAGGCGGACTTTGTTTATCCATGCGGTCCCTCCGTCCCTCCGTCGCCCCGTCTCTCCTTCCCTTCCGTTACTTTCGTCTCCTGCGATATTCTCTCTTTGGGAAACACTCGGATGGCTATCGAGATTCGACCGGTCAAAACAGAAGACGAATACCATGCCGTCGAACGGCTCCAGCGCGAAATCTGGGGAATGCAGGACGTCGAGATCGTCGCTTTCGAGACTTTGATGACGGCGCATAAGAACGGCGGCGTGATGATCGGCGCGTTCGACGTTGTTGAAGGCGAAGAGCGGATGGTCGGATTCGTCTTCGGCTTCGTCGGCCTGACGGCGGACGGCCGCGTGAAGCATTGCTCGCACATCGCGGGAGCGCTGTCCGGTTACCGCGACCGCGGCGTCGGTTACGCGCTGAAACTGAAGCAGCGCGAGATCGTCTTGGCCCAGGGAATCGATCTGATCACATGGACTTTCGACCCCCTGGAGAGCCGCAACGCCAGATTCAACTTCCACAAGCTCGGCGCGACCTGCGGCGTTTACTTGCGAAACCTCTACGGCGCGATGCGAGACAAGTTGAACGCCGGCTTGCCAAGCGACCGCTTCCAGGTCGATTGGCGCATCGCAAGCCCGCGCGTCGAGGCCAAGCTGCGCGGCGAAGCCGGCCCCTCGTCCGCTTCGACGCTGATGGCCGAAGACGTTCCACTTGTCAACCCGCCGGTCGCAGGAGAGCCGCTTCGTCTGTCGGGGCCGGCGATGGTTGAAGAGAGGCGCATACTCATTCAAATCCCCTCCGATTTTCAAAGCCTCAAAGCCGCAGACAGAAATCTGGCGCTCGAATGGCGGCTGCATACTCGCGCGTTGTTTGAAGAGGCGTTCGCCAAAGGCTACGTGGCGACCGATCTGCTGGTGGAAGGCGGGCAGAGCTATTATCTGCTCGAACAAAATCAATACTGAACTAGCTCTCCCCCGCGGTCGCGCCACGCGCTTTCGATCAGTTCGGCGTCTTCGTCGCTGTGGGGACGCGCGCTAATTAGGATGCTGCCTTCTCTGATCTTGTGCTCGAGTTTATGGGCCTCCTCTTCCGGAATGCTCGATCCGTAAAGCGCGCCGAGCGCTCCGCCAACCAACCCGCCCGCGCCGGCCAGTGACGCCGCCAACGGGCCAGCCACCGCCAGCCCCATTCCCGGTATGATCACCGCCGCGCCGACCGCGGCAATAATTCCCAGCGCCGCTCCAAGTCCGCCACCTACCGCGACTCCAGCCTCGAGTCCGACAATCGTCTCTTCTACCGTCGTCTCCGGCTCAGTCGCCTCAGCGTAATGGTACTTTTGCCTCGTCTCCTCAGACATCAGCAGGTGGATGTCATTGCTGTTATACCCATTCTTCAGCAACCATTCATATGCGGAATCTGCGTCCTCTCTATTCTTGAAGAGCGCGGTCAACGCGCGCGGCTCAACCGCCGTGGCCGTCGAATAAGCAGCCATCTTTCAACCTCCTTCCTCAGCGCCGCGCGTGCGAACGGGCGGCGCTAAATAAGGACACCGGTACAGTACCGCGCGCGGTACTGTACCGGTCTCACATGGTCCAATTTAGCTTCTGAACATTGCAATCCGCAACTTCCATACCATTGACATCAGTTATCGGTAACAGAGATGATGACGCCGTTCTCATCCGCGTCAATGACGGCGTCACACTGAAAGATAATTTTGTCGATTGAATGAACTCGATATGAGGAGAATATCAATATCGAATGCGAGCAGCGCGAGCGGACCGATGAAAATCGCGCTCGTATTCGCGCTACTCTCCGGCCTGGCCGCCTCGCAGGCGCGGGCCGTGTGGGGAAGAGTTGATCGCGCCGCGGCGCCAGTTCCGGTTCAGGCCGGCGCGCAGGAAGAGTTTTTCCGACCTGTGCGGACGACCTCCGAGTCAGCGCAGGAGGAATTTTTCGAGAAGAAGGTTCGCCCGATCTTCGCCGCGAACTGCCAGCGTTGCCACAACGCCAAGTCAAAGGTCGCCGGATTGGACCTGACGACGGCTGAGGCGTTTCAACGCGGCGGCGACAGTGGCCCTGTCATCAACAAGGAGAAGCCGGAAGAGAGCCGCCTGCTCAAGGTCATCGGCTATGACGGCGAGACGAAGATGCCGCCGGCCGGTAGATTGAAAGATCACGAGATCGCCACCCTGACCGAGTGGGTGAAGATGGGCGCGCCGTGGCCAGGCGGCATTCCGCCCGCGGCTTCGGAAATCTTGCCGAAGAGCCCGAACGCCAGATCGTTCACCGAAGAAGAGAAGGGCTTCTGGGCGTATCAGCCGATAAAGGAGGTCGCGCCGCCGCAGACGGCGCCGCAAGCGCCATCGCAAACAGAGGACGAGGCATGGGCGCACTCGCCGATCGACCGCTTCATCCTGCGAAAGCTGGAAGAAAGGAACCTTAAACCCGCTCCGCCCGCCGACAAGCTGACGATGCTCCGGCGCGCCACATTCGATTTAACGGGGCTGCCGCCGACCGAAAACGAGATGCGCGAATTTCTGGCCGACCGGTCGCCCGAGGCGTTCAAAAAAGTCGTCGAGCGTCTGCTCGCCAGCCCGCGGTACGGAGAACGCTGGGGCCGTCATTGGCTGGACGTGACGCGCTACGCCGATTCGACCGGCAATGACGAAGACCACCGCTATCCGCACGCGTGGAAGTACCGTGATTACGTCATCGAATCGTTTAACAACGACCTGCCCTACGATCAATTCATACGCGAACAGGTGGCGGGCGATCTGCTTCCGGCGAAAGACGGCGGCGAGGTCAACCGGCGCGGCATAATCGCGACGGGCTTTCTCGCCCTCGGCCCGAAGGCCATCGCGCAGCAGGACAAGAAGAAGATGCTTTACGACGTCTACGACGAGCAAGTCGACGTCACGACCAAAGCATTCCTCGGTTTGACCGTCTCCTGCGCGCGCTGCCACGACCACAAATTCGACCCGATCCTGACGAAAGACTATTACGCGATGATCGGGATGTTCGCCTCGACGCGTAGCTTCACCAACCCCGAATCGCACGTCTCAGTGGTGCTCGAAAAACCGCTCGTGCCAAAAGAAGAGTTCGAGCGCTACAAAACCGCCAGGCAAGAACATCAGGCGAAAGAGCGCCGCGTCAGAATCGCGATTGAAGAGATCGTGGATGAAGTGAAGGAGAACGCCGTCAAAGAGAGTTTGCATCGCCTGGCTGATTATTTCCTCGCCGCGCGCAAAGTTTATCAAGACGGCGCGCCGTTGGCCGACGTCGCGCGCCGGGCGAATTTGAACGAAGAGGCGCTGCGACGCTGGGGCGATTTCCTGAAGCCGGGCGACGACGTGCGCGGCTATTTGAACGAGTGGAACAACGCCGCGCCCGACAAGCTCGCCTCGACCGCGCGGGGTTATCAGGATCGATTCCAAAAACGCTTCGCCGAATGGGGAGAGAAGATTGGCAAGTGGCGCGCCGAATATCGAAAAGCTCTGGCCGAAAACAAACCGCTTCCTGACAAACCCAAATTCGAGGCGGGCGATGACCGCTTCTTCAACGACGTCTATTTCGCGGGCGGGCCTTTTGACGTGGGCGATAAAGATCAGAAACGATTCTCGTCGGAACAATGGTCGAGAGGCGCCGCGCTTCATAAAGAGCAAGCGGAGTTGAAGAAATCCGCGCCCGAAGAACCCGAGATGGCCTGCGCGATCGAAGACGGCGACTCGGTCGAGCAGAAAGTATTCATCCGAGGCGATTACAACAATCCCGGCGAGGTCGCGCCGAAAGGCTTCCCGGTGATTCTCGCGCGTTACGACACCAAGCCGTCGTTCGTGGGCAGCGGGCGATTGCAACTTGCCGAATGGCTCACGCAGCCCGGTCATCCGCTGACCACGCGCGTCATGGTCAACCGCATCTGGCAATGGCATTTTGGCGAAGGGCTGGTCCGCACGCCCGACAATTTCGGCAAGACGGGCGAACGTCCCACGCACCCGGAACTGCTCGATTATCTGGCCGCGCAGTTCGTCAAGAACGGATGGTCGATCAAGGCGATGCACCGAATGATCATGCTGTCTAACGCGTACCGGACGTCGTCGGTCAACCCGAACGTCGCCGAAGAAGCCGACCCCGACAACCGGTTGCTGGCGCGTTTCAGCCGCCGCCGCCTTTCGGTCGAAGAGATGCGCGACGGGCTGCTGGCGATTGACGGGACGCTCGACCTGACGATGGGCGGCACGCTGCAAACCGGGCGGGGCACGGACGGCGAGAACAATCAGGCGAGGTTGAGCCTCAATCCCGAAAAGCTGAAGCGCCGCACGGTATATCTGCCGCTGCGGCGCGCGAACTTGCCGACGCTGTTGAACCTTTTCGATTTCGGCGACGCAACTACGGCCTCCGGCAAGCGCCAGTTGACCAACGTCGCAACACAGGCGCTCTTCTGGCTCAACAGCGAATTCCTAAACGAGCGCGCTCAGAACGTCGCGAAATCCCTGCTCAACCAGAATGAGATGAGCGACTCCGCGCGGATCGAAACCGCATACGCGCGCATCCTCAATCGCCGCCCGGATAAGGGCGAAATCGATCAGGCGTTGAACTACGTCGCCGGCTTCAAACAGAAGTTCTCGGGCGAAAAGGCCGACCAGAAGGCGTGGCAGAGCTTGTGCCGCGTCCTGATGTCGTCGAACGATTTTGTTTATGTTGATTAGGTTCGTAGTCCCGCCTTCAGGCGGAAAGGCTCGATAACCAAGCTGCTTCCGCCTGAAGGCGGGACTACGGACCAAGGACACTTATGAACTCGATCGTCTCTCTTTATCAAAGAACTGAAAAACCAATATCGCGCCGCTCCTGGTTGCGCGCCGCCGGATGCGGCTTCGGCTATTTGAGCCTGTCGGCGCTGCTGGCCGACGAATTCAAGGCGCTGGCCGCGGGATCGGACAATCCGCTTGCGCCTCGCCCGCCTCATTTCGAACCGAAGGCCAAGCGCGTGATCTTCCTGTTCATGCATGGCGGCCCGTCTTCAATTGACACCTTCGATCCGAAAGAGCGCCTCGTCCGCGATCACGGCAAACCGCTGCCCATCAAACGCCCGCTCGCATTCGCCGACGGCCCGGTCGGCCCGTTGATGAAGCCCTTGTGGGAGTTCAAACCCGGCGGCAAGAGCGGCATCCCGGTCAGCGACCTCTTCCCGCACATGCGCGAATGCGTCGACGATTTGTGCGTCATCCGCTCGATGGTCGGTGAAGGCGTGGATCACGGCGCGGCGCTGCTGCAGACTTTCACAGGAACTTCGACTTTCATTCGACCGAGCATGGGGTCGTGGGTGGTTTACGGACTTGGGACCGAGAATCAGAACCTTCCCGGCTTCATCACCATCAAGCCCGCGCTCTCGCACGGCGGCGCTAAGAACTGGTCGTCTGCCTTCCTGCCCGGCGTCTACCAGGGCACGGCCATCGGGAATTCCGGGCTCAAAGTGGACGACATCAAAAACGAGCCGATCGAATACTTGCTCGGCAAACAGCTCTCTCCTGACGAGCAGCGATACGAGTTGGAGATGCTGCGGAACATCAACAACCGCCACAAGGCCTTGCGCAAACAGGACGCGCAACTCGAAGCGCGCATCCAGGCCTTCGAACTCGCGTTCCGCATGCAATCCCAGGCGCCGGAAGCGTTTCAAGTCGAAAAAGAGTCCGAAGCGACGAAGAAGCTTTACGGATTGGACGATCCGATCACGCAGGATTTCGCATGGCAATGTATCCTGGCGCGCCGTTTGGCCGAACGCGACGTGCGCTACATCCAATGCACGCACAGCTACAAATGGGATCAGCACAGCGACCTCTACAACCTCCACACCAAGAACGCCCGCGAAGTCGACAAGCCGATCGCCGGGCTGTTGAAAGACCTGAAAGCGCGCGGCCTGTTGAAAGACACGCTGGTCATCTGGGCCGGCGAATTCGGGCGCACCCCGGTCAGCGAGAGCGGCGACGGGCGCGACCATAACCCCTACGGCTATTCGATCTGGATGGCAGGCGGCGGGGTCAAAGCCGGATTCGTTTACGGCGCCACCGACGACATCGGCTACCACGCCGTCGAAGACCGCATGCACATCCACGATTTCCACGCGACCGCGCTTCACCTGCTCGGACTCGATCATGAGCGGTTGACGTATCGTTATAGCGGGCGCGATTTCCGCCTGACCGACGTGGCCGGAGTCGTGGCAAGAAATGTCATTGCATGATTGCCTTTCGTGTGTGAGAGGCTGAAGTCTCGAATTGAACCGTCCACACTGCTTGATAGATGATCTACTGTTTTGAGCTTACATCTGGCATCTACGAGGAGGTAACGGGTGTCAAACTTCAACGGGAAAAACTATTTCAATTTTTTCGAGCCGTTCCTCATTGGCCATTTTTCTTCTTAGGATGGGCCTATTCCATATACGCCAGGGCAATTCGGCAGAAAAACTTTGGTCGTAACAATGCTGGCAACGTAGATCTTTGGTGCGCGACGTATTTGCCAAGTTGTGACGTATTTGTTACCGAAGATGTCGCCCAATATAGAGCTTTACGGTTGATTAATAAGTTTAACAGACGGCGAACTGAGGTCCTCTTATACTCAAGATTGAGACAAAGATTGTTGATCAACTGAGCCTTTAGTTAACCCCAGTCTTGAGTTGGGGGACTGTAAACGCATTGGCTATGAGTCAGTCCAAGCTGGGCGCGCAACAAATCCGAACCACCTGTTGTATTGTCGGCGGTGGCCCCGCCGGAATGATGCTTGGGTTACTGCTTGCCCGCGCCGGCGTTGAGGTGATAGTCCTTGAAAAGCATGGTGACTTCCTCCGCGATTTTCGCGGCGACACCATCCATCCTTCCACGTTGGAGCTGCTGCATGAACTGGGGATGCTCGATGAGTTCTTGCGTCTGCCGCATCAGGAAATGCGCCGGGTGAAGATCAAGTTCGACGATGAGGAGATCGCCGGCCCCGACTTTTCGCATCTGCCGACGCGATGCAAATTCATAGCCATGATGCCGCAATGGGACTTCCTGAACTTTCTCACGACCCAGGCGAAGCGTTATCCGTCATTCCGTTTGCTGATGAATACTGAGGCCACTGACCTGATTGAAGAGGGCGGGCGCATCGTCGGCGTGAGAGCGAAGACGGAACAGGGCGACCTGAACGCATATGCCGACCTGGTCGTCGCGGCTGACGGGCGGAGTTCAATCGTGCGCGAGCGGGCCGGGATGGAGGTCGAGGATTTCGGCGTGCCGATTGACGTATTGTGGTTTCGAATCGCGAAGACCACAGCTGACACCGAACCGGCGCTGGGGCGGGTCAGGAACGGGAAGATGCTGGTCACGATTGATCGCGGCGATTATTACCAGTGCGGCTCCATCATTCGCAAAGGCGCGTTTGAAGAGATCAAGCGTCGGGGGTTGGAGGCGTTCCGCGAAGAGATCGTCAGCGTCGCGCCCTTTCTGCGGGGCGCAGTGGGCGTCATTGATGATTGGGATAAGGTCAAACTTCTCACCGTGCAGGTGAACCGGCTTCGACAATGGTATCGTCCGGGGCTGCTCTTCATCGGCGACGCCGCGCACGCCATGTCGCCAGCCGGCGGCGTCGGCATCAATCTGGCGATACAGGACGCGGTGGCGGCGTCCAATCTGATCGCGGAGAAGCTCCGGCAGGGGAATTGCGATACCGATGATCTGCGCCGGGTGCAGCAGAGGCGGGAATGGCCGGCGCGCATGACTCAGGGCATCCAGGTCTTCATTCATCGCCAGATGTTCGGGTCGAGGTCCGATCCCGAGAGGGCTCTCTCTATTCCATGGCCTGCGCGCGCTCTCCTATGGTTACTGACGCCCGTGTTGCGCCGCGTGGCCGCGCGAGTGGTCGGCATCGGCTTTCGCGCCGAACACATACAGGCATAAGATTGCGCTCCTGACGGAGATGAAAGCATTACGCTTCGATCAAACACCAGACCATTCATTAGGAGAATTGCCTATGCGCGCGCTGCTATGCCTTTTGACCGCGGCATTTCTGCTCGTAAGCGGAACGGTTCTATCTCACGTCGAAGCCCAGGACTTATCCAGGTCCGATGTCGACTATCAAAAAGGCGCCGATTCGGCGAATTGGGCCTGGGAAGACGAAAAGGCCAGTCCGTTCTGGGGGATCAGCCAGGCTGGCGCAAAATACGCCATCGTCATGGTCAGCAAGCCAAATGACCGATATAACCTCACTTTCAAAGTACTTCTTGGGGAGAAAGAGGTGTACAACTGGCTCGGGCATGTGAAATCAGTCTTTCGCATCCAGGAAGATCGGCTCTATTATGCGCGGTTTTCTTTTAGCGGCAGCGGTGGAAGCGTCGTGGCTGTTGATTTGAATACCGGAAAGGAACTCTGGGACTCGCCCTTGCAGGCGCTCGGCCCGATTGAACACTCGGCCTATCGAAACCTGATGAACCTGGACGCGAATTTTGATGTTGTGTGGGTTTGGGGCAACGAAACCATGGGGCGATACTTGGAATACAAAGATGTGACTACGGGGAAAACCGTCGGACACCGGATTTTTCCTCGATCTTAACAACGAAAATCGCGCCGCGAATGTAGGGCGAACTGTCAGTTCGCCCATGACCACGGCGCCGAGCGTGTAAGGGAAGTCTGAGCGAACTGTCAGTTCGCCCTACATTTTCGGAGGAGCCTTCATGTCGTGTTGCTACGCCCTGAAAGAATGAAAATCGCCCCTGGGTACGCGTCGCTTCCAGCGCGCAGTCTCGGCGAAAGACGAATTTATAAGACCCAGAGCATCGCCTCAGGTTTGGGGGGGACTAATTCCGATCAATGGGTCTCTAGCCGTGACTGCGCGCTGGAAGCGACGCGTACCCAGGGATTTTCCGAGTTGCCTTCATGTGGCATTGCGATGACCTGAAAGAATGAAAAGCGCGGCGCGAGGGTAGGGCAAACTGGCCGCTTTGCCTTGACTCCTTCGATGCGGCCTTTCGGGAAAACCAGGCAAACTGCCAGTTTGCCCTACATTTTTCGGAGGAGAACAATGAAACGACGATTACGAAGCTTTTTGCTCTTGCTGAGCTTTGCTCTTGTCGCCGCAAACGCGGCGCGCGCCGATGTCAAATTGCCCGCTCTCATCTCCGACGGGATGGTTTTGCAGCAAGGAATGCCGGCGCCGCTGTGGGGCTGGGCCGATGAAGGCGAATCTGTCACCGTGGAATTTCAGAACCAGAAGGTCACGGCCACGGCCAAAGACGGCAAGTGGGTGGTTCGATTGAAGCCGCTCAAAGCCGGCGGCCCGTTCACGCTCACCGTCAGCGGCAAGAACAAAATCGAATTGAAGAACGTGCTGGTCGGAGAGGTCTGGATCTGCGGCGGGCAATCGAACATGCAGTGGCGGCTCAACCAATCCGACAACGCGGAGGCCGAGATCGCCGGCGCGAAATACCCGATGATCCGGCTCTTCACCGTGCCGCGCGCGGAGGTTGACGCGCCCGTGACCGACGTGAAGGCCGGTTGGAAAGAGTGTTCGCCGGAGAGCGCCGCGACGTTTTCAGCCGTCGGCTATTACTTCGGACGCGACCTGCACAAATCGCGCAACGTGCCCATCGGGTTGATCAACAACGCCGTCGGCGGATCGCCCGCCGAATCATGGACGAGCGCCGGAGTTCTCACCGCCGACGCCGAGTACAAACAATTCCCCGCCGATTACCCCAAGCGTATGGAGCAGTACGAGAAGGCGATGGGGAAATACAAAGAAGACGCCGAGAAGGCGAAGGCCGAAAACAAGCCTGCGCCGCGCGCTCCCGGCAAACCCTGGATGCCTTCGGGGTTGTACAACGGGATGCTCGCGCCGCTTGCGACTTACGCGATCAAGGGCGTGATCTGGTATCAAGGCGAAGCGAACGCCGGGCGCGCTTATCAATACCGCCGCCTCTTCCCGACAATGATCCGCGACTGGCGCTCTCTCTGGGGCCAGGGCGACTTCCCGTTCCTGTTCGTGCAGCTCGCGGCCTTCGGCCCGAATTCGCAGAAGCTCGGCGAAAGCGACTGGGCGGAGTTGCGCGAGGCGCAATTGATGACTCTCTCCGTCTCGCCGAAGACCGGGATGGCCCTGGCGATTGACGTGGGGACTTATGACGACATCCACCCGCGCAACAAACAGCCGGTGGGGGCGCGTCTTGCTCTCGCCGCTCGCGCCGTGGCCTATGGCGAAAAGATCGTTCATTCCGGCCCGGTCTATCAATCGATTAAGATCGAAGGCGACAAAGCGGTCTTGAGCTTCAAACACGCCGGCGGCGGATTAGAGGCGCGAGGCGGCGAGTTGAAAGGCTTCATCATCGCGGGCGAAGACAAGGTCTGGCGCGAGGCGAAGGCCGAGATCAAAGGCGACCGCGTGATCGTCTCCGCCCCCGAAGTGGCGAAGCCGGTGGCCGTGCGCTACGCCTGGGCGAAATATCCGACCTGCAACCTCTACAACAAGGAAGGGCTGCCCGCCACGCCTTTCAGGACCGATGATTGGCCGGGCGTCACGCAACCGAAAGCGACTCCGTAGATAATGTCACGCGCCGATCAGTCTAAAGACGCGCCGCTGAGGGCGGACATTCACCGGCTGGGCGATCTGCTGGGCGAAACGCTCAGGCGTTTCGGAGGCGAGCGCCTTTTTGAGATCGAAGAGGACGTCCGCGCGCTCTGCAAACGACTTCGCGGCGCCCAGGCGTCCGGGAAGTCGGCTGGCGAGGGGGCGGCTGGCGCCGAGCGTGAGCTTAAACGGCTGCTTCGACGATTGAGCCTGGACGAGACGATAGGCGTGATCCGCGCCTTCTCTGTCTACTTTCAACTGGTCAACATCGCGGAGCAATATCACCGCATCCGTCGCAAGCGATTTTACGAACTGCGCACGCCCGATCAGCCGCAACGCGGGTCGTTGGCCGAGACTCTGAGGAGGTTGCGGGGAGACTTCTCCGACCCGAAACTGTTGCAGCGCGTGGTCGATCGCTTGGAGATCATGCCGGTGATGACCGCGCACCCGACCGAAGCCGCGCGGCGGACTCTGCTCGAAAAACACCGCCGCATCGCCGATCTGCTCGCCGCCTTCGACGAAGAAAATCTGGCCCAGCGCCGTCGCGACGAATTGCATGCGCGGCTCGCGGCCGAGGTCGAATCGGTGTGGCAGACCGACGAGGTGCGCCACACGCAGCCGACGGTGCTCGACGAGGTCAATCACGGCCTTTATTACTTCGACGCGACGCTGTTCGACGCCGCGCCGGCGCTGCTCGACGAGTTGGAGCGCCAGTTGGAAGAGAATTTTCCCGGCGTCAAACTGCGCGACGGCGCGACGCCGCTTCGGTTCGGCTCGTGGATCGGCGGCGACCGCGACGGCAATCCTTTCGTGACTCCCGAAATCACCTGGGAGACGCTGCGGCTGCAACAACGCCTGGTCTTGCGAAAGTACCGCGACGCCGTGGCCGGCCTGAGCCGCCGTCTGAGCGAGTCATCGCGCTTCGCCCCGCCGACCGACGAGTTGAGCGAATCATTGAAAGAGGACGCCGTAGCGTTGCCCGCCGTCGCCGCGGAAGTCGCCACACGTAACGCCGAAGAGCCTTACCGCCAGAAACTCTCTTACATTTACACAAGGATCGAAAACACGCTTCGCCGCAACCGCGATCTGGCTTCGGCGCTGCGACTGACCGAAGAACACACGTTGATTTCGATCCGGCCCGGACTGCCAATCGTCGCCGCGCTCACCGGCTCCGGCGCGGACGTCGCAAACGTCTACCGCGACGGCGCGTCGCTCTGGGAAGAGTTGCGGCTCGTGCGCGACAGTTTGCGCGCGGACAAGGCCGTTTACGCGGCCCGCGCTGTCGACCGTCTGATGAGGCAGGTGGCGGTCTTCGGCCTGCATCTGGCGACTCTCGACCTGCGGCAACACAGCGAGCGTCACACGGCGGCGCTCTCCGAAATCACGCGTTCGCTCAGGCTCCGCGATTACTCGCAGATGAGCGAAGACGATAGGGTCGAGTGGCTGACGCGCGAACTCGACACGCCGCGTCCGTTGGTAGCTACCGACGCGCGCTACAGCGCCGAGACGACCGAAACACTCAACGTTTTCCGCGTCGCCCGCCGCGCGCTCGACGAGATCAGCCCGAACGCGATCCGCACATACATCATCAGCATGACTCGCGAGGTCAGCGACCTGCTGGCCGTACTCGTTCTCGCTAAAGAGGCGGGACTGGTGGATTGCGGATTGCGGATTGCGGATTGCGGAACCTCGATCAAATCCGCAATCCGCAATCCGCAATCCGCAATCCGCATTGCGGTCTCTCCACTGTTTGAAACCATCGAGGATTTGCGGCGCGCGCCTGAAATCATGCGGCGATTGTTCGAACATCCGTTCTATCGCAGACAACTCGCCGCCCAAGGAAATTTGCAGGAGGTGATGATCGGCTATTCGGACAGCAGCAAGGACGGCGGCATTCTGACTTCGAGCTGGGAGTTGTATAAGGCACAAGAGCGGTTGTGGGAAGTGGCGCGCGCCGCAGGCGTCGAATTGCGGCTGTTTCACGGTCGCGGCGGCACGGTCGGTCGCGGCGGAGGCCCGAGCCACGAAGCGATCCTGGCCCAACCGCCCGACACCGTGGTGGGACGCATCAAGATCACCGAGCAGGGCGAGGTCATTTCGTCGAAATACAGCCTGGCCGAGATCGCGCAGCGCAGCCTGGAACTGACTACCTCGGCCGTCATCGCGGCGAGCCTTCCGCAGCCGGCCCAGGACACAGACAAGTTGTCACGATGGAAGGACGTAATGGAGGATATCTCGGCCCAGGCGTTCGCCGCCTATCGCCGCTTCGTGCGCGAGACGCCGGGTTTTTACGATTACTTCATTCAGGCGACGCCGGTCGAAGAACTGCAATACCTGCGCATCGGCTCGCGCCCGGCGAAGCGCAAATCCGGATCGAAGAGCCTGGACGACCTGCGCGCGATCCCCTGGGTCTTCGGCTGGACGCAGAGCCGCCATCTTCTGCCCGGATGGCTGGCGGTCGGAACCGCGCTCGAAGATTTCATCAAGGCGCGCCCGCGCCAAAATCTAAGGTTGCTGCGCGAGATGTATCGTGAATGGACTTTCTTTCACAGCACGATTTCGAACATCGAGATGACTCTTGCCAAGGCCGATTTTCAAATCGCCCGCCAATACGCCTCTCGGACGCTCGACCGGGGCCTGGGCCGGCGCATCTTCCGCATGCTGGAGGAAGAACATGAACGCGCCTGCCGCGTCACGCTTCAGATCACGGGCGAGAGAATCCTTATGTCGACCCGCTCAGCTTCTTGCAGGTCGAATTGCTGGCCCGCCGGCGGCAAAGAGACGGGAAGGCCGAACCGGGCGACGGCGATCGGGAGAAGCTGCTTTACGCGACGCTCTTGACGATCAACGGAATCGCGGCGGGAATGCGAAACACAGGGTGATTTCCATGTGAACTGATAGATGGGAGATTGAAGATAGAGGATCGAAGATTGCCTTACGCGCGATGGCGCGATCTTCGACCCTCGAGATTCTGCGGGAAGGTTGGGACTGGTCGCGGCGCATTCACGGGCCGGTAGTCAGTCTGGAGATCATCGACGGGAAAGCCTGGCTTCAGTCCGACAACACCGATCTGCGAATCGCCGAACGTTTGGAAGAGGCGGGCATCCCAAAAGGCGATATCGTGTTGGGCTTCCATCCGCCGTACACCAGGCCGTACATAGAATACGCCGTGGCCTGATGACCGGTGAATTGTCGTAAGCGTGGCGCGCCGACGGTCTTTGAAAGTATATGCGACACCAGTGTAGGGGCGGGGTTTCCCCGCCCCTACACTGTGATTGAGGAGATTGGGCGCCAATACACGCCCAGTCATTGTTGTCGCGGCTGTTTTTCAAACACCATAAGCGCGGCGATCCAGACGGCCGACCAATGCGCGGTTGATCGTCCGCAAATCGTCGTGCGTGACCGCCCGATTAATCAGGAGTTCGAACAGAGCCGAGCCGCCGTCAGGGACCAGAAACCGAAATAGTGTTAATTGCAAATGAATTCAAAAAGGGTTCACGATGTCGTGAACCCTGACGATTACTGCCTGGGCCTTCTGCGATAAAAGTCCACCAAAGCCACGACACCGCATAGAAAGACGACACATCCAGCAATTATCCCAATAGGCGCCGGCAGCGGTAGATACGCGACACAAACGGATGCAATCATAATCCCTATAAGCCATGTCATGCATGCTACACCCCGCGACTTCAGAATTTTCAGATCGGCATATCCGGCAAGAAAAACCACCACCAGAGCCAGAATACGTGCCGCCCATTCTTGCATTGTCGTCTCTCTCACAAGTCCACCCCCCTGTTGAAGCAGCGTTCGCGCCACTGTTTGGTGACCCTCGACAACAGCGCCAAGGCCAAGCCCGAGAACTATCGGCAGGATTATTCCACATTCCAGCATTTAATCCTCGCCCATACGTCAGCTCCAGTTGCTAATACCATCAAGGTCGTTCCAACAACCCCTATACCTTTTCCGAGGGCCTTGCCGGTGTTTGACCAAGAATAAGAGTCGCCGTCGGGTATTGGGGAGCAAAGGAACAAAGAGCGCACTTAAGGCAGTTCAGACCGTGGTAAACCATTGATATCAAATGCATGGTTACGGCGTAAAGATGTACGGATCGAGAGAGTGTCACTGTTTTTGCGGGTTGGGGGTATCCCCCTAAGCCGTTGATTTTCATAGCCTAAATCCCTTAAGCGCATTCTCTGTTCCTTTGCTCCCCAATACCCTGATTGTGCTTTGCAGCTCGATTGCCTTTTGTGTGACTTCAGTGCTGATTGTTGCTTTCAAGAGGAATGCTGCGATGTCGCCCATAGTCTTAATGGAAGATATGGCACTTGTGAGTTCGATCATTGTTCAATCTCCTGTTGTAAAGTGGCGCGCGGCGTAACCGTTTTGGATCTTCCGCGCTGGTTACTGAGGACGGCCACAGAATAGCCTGTAGTGGCCCCATAAAACTGGACACACTTTAGCTCTTTTTTCTTGGGGGCGCAGCGGCTTTCTGTTGCGCACGCCACTGAGCCTCGAATTCCGCTGGCGTCAGGTACCCTGATTCGTATTGAAAGGAAAAGCCTTATCGAGATTACTGCTGATCGATGCCGTAGCATTTATTGAAGCCTGTAAGCCTTGTGTTCTCAATACCTGTAATCTGAAACCGTTGATTTCTGTCCTCCTGCTAAACAAACCCCATCATGCAAAACAGATTGCGGCCGTTGATTTCTTCACCGTTCCGACAATCACATTCCGCAACTTATACTGTTTCGTCGTCTTGCTGCATGACAGGCGTCAAATCATTCACTTCAACGTGACGGGGCGCCCAACTGCTGTCTGGACAGCTCAACAAATTGTAGAAGCCTTCCCTGAAGATACAGCGCCGCGCTATTTACTCAGAGATCGAGATCAGATCTATGGAGAAGAGTTTCGCCGTCGAGTGGCAGGGATGCAAATCGAAGAGGTCCCCACCGCGCCGCGATCGCCTTTCCAAAATCCATACGCCGAACGCGTAATTGGCTCGATCCGCCGAGAGTGTCTCGATCATCTGATCATCATCGGTGAAGATCGCTTGCGCCGGAACTTGCGGGATTACATCGACTATTATCACAACTCCCGACCGCATCAGGCATTAGAGAGGAACTCGCCGACACCGCGTGAAATCGAGCCTCCGTCGAAAGGCCGGATCATTTCAATCCCACAAGTCGGCGGCCTGCATCATTATTACCGACGAGCCGCATAATGTCGGCGGTCCGGTTAGCACTGGGATGTCGATCAAATCAATGGAAGGAATGTCGGCTCGGGCCGAGATCAATGCGCATTGTTGCAGAGCTACGCGCCGTCGACCTGAGTTCGGGTCATCAATTCGAAGAAGAGATCGGCGCCTCATTATCAGAGAATGATCTCTTCATCGCCAAGATGGAATTTTCGGTACGGACAGGACGTTTTATAAAAAGCCGCCGAGCGTGTCAGAAAATTTGTGTTATGTTCTGCAGAACATAACACAAATTTTCTGACACGCTCGGCCGCCGGCCACGTGAGTAGCGCTACTTTGCCCCTGGTGTCACAAATGTTTGGT
>WNFU01001756.1_pt1 | contig 53549 bp, 45 predicted proteins | sample 5400121 | NCBI WGS metagenome assembly WNFU01 (sample SAMN13153360, study PRJNA577476) | soil metagenome | isolation source: 100 cm soil or saprolite under grassland replicate 1 | place: USA:California | collected 2016-06-15 | reverse complement strand
GCGTCCATCAGCCGGCGTCCCGAGTCGTCCGTGCCGTCGCTCGTGTGCCGGTCCTCGACCCCGAAGCTCACGCGATCGTAGCGCAGCCCCGCCGTGAGGCTCACCTTCCCCGTGACGTCGAACACGCCTTGGACGAAGGGACCCAGTTCGGTCACGGTTTCAAACTGGTCCAGAATCAGCGTGTCACGCGTGTTGTCGGGAGTCGTGAGCGCCGCCGTGGGAACCGCGTAGCTGTAGTTCTGCCGATCGTCGCGCTGCCACTGGACATCCACGCCGGCGGTCATCAGGGCGCGGCGGCTGCCGACGCGCAGGGGGCGCGTGGCGCTGGCACGCACGCCGTAGGCGCGGCGGTCGATCGTGATGTAGGCCTGCGGGAGGGGGTTCGTGAGGTCGCGGGTCAGGCCGAACAGAGTCAACGCCAGGTCTCCGCCGTCCGCCGCAGCGCGCTTCAGCGTCACACCGCCCTGCACTTGGCTCACGTCCTTCCCGGCGTCGCGGAGCAGGTTAAGCCGGGCCGCCGTGTCCCGGTTCGCGCGCAGCTCGCCCAGCGTCAGGGTCCCGGGATTGTTCGCCACCGGCTGGTCGCCCACGTCGGCCATCACCGAGAGCGACCAGCCCGAGGGCACCGGGAGCCAGAGGCGGGCGTTGAGGTTCCTGAGGTCCGCCTCGGTATGATCGCGCTCTCCCTCGTAGTCCAGCCGCGAGACCGTGACGAGCGCGCTGCCGTTCCCGACCGGGAAGCGCGAGTTCGTCTGCCACTTGCTCCAGTTGCGCCGGTTGTCCCGATCGAACGCCCCAGCTGTGACGCGGAACTCCTGGCCGAGAGAATGGGGCGCCACGGGCGTGGTGGAGATGCTGACCACCCCGCCCGACGCGTTGCCGAACAGGGCGGAAGACGAGCCGCGCAACACCTCGATGCGATCCGCCTCCCCGAACTCCACGTTCGTGAGCTGCCCCTGGCCGTCGGGCAGGGTCTGCGGAATGCCGTCGAGCAGCACCTTGACGCCCCGCACCGCGAACGCCGACCGGGCGCCAAACCCGCGGATCGAGAGTCGCTGGTCGACCGAGAAGTTGTAGCGGTTGGCGACGTAGACGCCCGGCACGCTGAACAGTGCCTCGTCGAGGCCCCAGGTCGGACGCGCGCGGTTGATCTCGGTCGTCAAGACCGTGTGGACGGCGAGGGGGACTTTGGACAGCGGCAGTGCGACGCGGCTGACGGAAACGATGGCTGGCGGAAGGGTGTAGACCTTGAAACTGTCGCGCGGCTGAGTGGTGCTGTCCCGTTGCTGCGCGGGCGCCATTCGGGGGAGCACGCTCAGGGCGGCCACTGCCGCCACCCGCCACGCTGTCACGAAGTGCGACACCTATCGAATCCTAGGGCTGACAAGGGAACTGGTTTTAACCGCCGGGGCTGGGGGAGTCAAGACCCGTCAGGCCCAGTCCGCGGCCCGAATTCGTGCCGCAGAATCAGCTTGACCCCTCGGGCGCTCAGGGGGGTGAGAAACCGCTCGATTTCGCCGGTCTGGCGGTTCTCGTTGAACGTGCCGAACGTGGCCCGCCTCGAGTCGAAGACGTTGGTGACGATCCCGGCGATCTCCCAGCGGCCGACCCGGTACCCGGCGCGCGCGTTGAGGACAACATAGGGGTCGAGGGGCCGGGTCTCGTTCGCCTCGTCGCCGCGGAGCCACTGGGCCCCCACGAACCGCGCGTCGACCCCCACCTCAAGGCCGGCGGCCAGCCGGGCCAGGGCACCCATCTTGACCTGGTGGTTCGGCACCAGGGGCAGGCGGTCGCCGGCCGTCACGTCGTTGGGCCCCGCGAGGGGACTCCCCACGAAGGCGCTGTCGGCGCGGATGCTGAACAACTCCGCCGCCGAGCGGAACGTAGCCCGCGTGAAGGCATAGTTCGCATAGCCGGCGAAGTGCTCGCCGAGGGACAGCTCGACGGCGAGCTCCACCCCTTCGCGCCGGGTGCGACTGATGTTGGTGAAGTAGCCGGACAGGAGCGCGGTTTCCGACGCCACAAAGAAGATCTCGTCTCGGACCTCGCTCCGATACACCGACCCGGTCACGGCGGCCGGTCCCACCGCCCAGCGCCCGCCCAGCTCGTAGGTGGTGGCCGTCACGGGCAGAAGCGGGGGGTCCTCCCCCAGCGCGAAGGGCAGCGGGCACGCGGCCGCCGGATCGGCGCAGGCAAGCTCGACGATCGCCGGCGCCCGGAAGCTCCGCCCCACCGAGGCGTAGACGGAGCCACCGCGTCCCACGTCCACACTCACGCCGCCGCGGGGGTTGAGGCGCCGGTACGTGCTCGTGGTGTCGCCTGCCCCCGCCGTATCGAGCTGGTCCCGGAACGGGACGCGGACATAGTCGTAGCGCACGCCGGCCGAGACAGTCACCCGTCTCCACCGGAGATCGGCGAGGGTATATGCCGCAAGACCCAGGCTCGGGCTCTTCACGTCGGTGGTGAGGGCGGCCGGGGAGCCGTCCTGCGGCTCCGCGAAGATGCGCGCGCGGACCCAGTTGGCGCTGCCGTCGATCCCCGCCCGGAGCGCCAACGTGGCCGCCCCCCCGTCTCCGCTGAGCCCCGTACTCCGGCGCCAGTCCGCGTTGCCGCCAATCGTGTGGTTCGCGGTGAAGGCCCGGACATCGTCGCCGGGCGGCTGGTTGACGTTGAACCGCTCGGCCCGAGAGCGCCGGCCGTACACCGTGAAGAAAACCTGTCCGTTCCGCACCGGCGCATAGCCGGAGAGTGCCGCTTGTTGCGCGTTGAGGTCTTCGAAGTCGCCCGGCGTGAAGTTGATGCGGGGCGAGCCTCTGAACACACTCTCGGGCAGCGAGCCGGCGGTCCGGGCCCGCGACCGGGCGCCGAACGTCTGGAGGCTGAGGCCGCGCCGTTCGCCGAGCGTGCCGACGTTCAGAAAGGCGTTGGCGTTTTCGGCGTTCGTGGCCTCACGCCAGCCGTCCTCCCGCTCGTAGCCAGCGCCGAGGTAGTAGTCCCACGCGTGCAGCGAGCGCCCGCCGAGCGAGCCCTCACCCGAGACCGCGTTGAACGACCCGCGCGAGAGCTCGAGCTCGCCGGACGGGGGGCCCGTGCCGCGACGCGTCACGAGGTTGACGGCGCCCCCCAGCGAGTTGGGCCCCAGCAGTGACGCGCTACCGCTCAGCAGCTCGACGCGCTGGACGTGCTCCATCGGGAGTAGATCGAAGTTCACTTCCTGCGCGTCGGGCTCGTTCTGGCGCACGCCATCGAGAAACACGGAGACGCCCGGCGGTAGCCCGACGGTCGGGCCCGCCGAGAAGCCGCGGGTGGACAGGGTGAGCTTGTAGGGGGAGCCCAAGTCGTCGTAGAGCGACACGCCCGCCTGAGAGCCGAGCGCGTCCCCGAGCAGTCTGGGCTCCCACGCGTCGATCTCGCGGCCGGTCACGGTCGAGATCCGCGCCGGCACGCCCGAGCCCACTCCGGGCCCGGCCGCTGGCACGATCGACGCGCGGACCTTGATCGGGGCGAGAGTCGCGACCCGGAGGCGGTCGACACGGACCGTGTCGCGACGCGTGGTGTCGGGCTGCTGCCCCGCCAGCGGCACCGCGAACAAGAAGGCGCACAGCGCGCCGGGCCCTGACCGAAGCATGCGAAGCTTCGCTTTCTCGCGGGCGCGCTCAAGCAACGGGATGTCCCGGGTCCCCGGCCCCGGTAGATTCAGTCGTTGTGGTATGACACGCGCCGGTAGCTCAGCTGGATAGAGCGTCGGCCTCCGGAGCCGAAGCTCCCGCGTTCGAATCGCGGCTGGCCCGCAACACTAACACGCCCCCACCGGGCCGACGATCCCAGTCGAGTCAGATGGCGCGGCGGGGGCGATTCATCTCATCAGCCCCTGGCGGGCGCGCGCACGTCGGACGGCTGCCAGATGCTGATCTTCCGGGTCTCCGGCATCAGGAACAGGCCGAGTAGGAACGCGACGGCCGGGACGACGCGATTCGGTACCACTCGTGCCGGTTCATGTTGTCATGGACGACACGCGGGCGTCAAGGGCGGTGCGGCGTTGCTTGACTGCAACACTGGCCCCGGCAAGGTGCCTTGACTGCCGCGTTCGGAGGGCGTCGTTTTGGAGGCCCAACGAGCAAGTGGGGACTGAGCCATGACGTGGACCCAGGTTTACGACCCGTTGCACAGCTGGATCCTTTCAACGCTCGTCGCCGCCCTCCCGATCCTGGTCCTGTTCGGCCTGCTGGCCGGACTACGGGTGAAGCCGCACTGGTGCGCGATTGCCGGGGCCGGGACAGCGGTCCTGGTCGCGGTCGGCGTCTTTGGGATGCCGCTCCCGCTCGCGGGGATGAGTTTTCTGTACGGCGTCGGCTTCGGCGTGCTGAAAATCGCCTGGATCGTTCTGGCGGCGGTCTACCTCTACGACATTTCCGTCTTCACCGGCCAATTCGAGATCATGAAGGAGTCGGTGGCGGGCATCACGGCCGACCGGCGCCTGCAGCTGCTGCTCGTGGCGTTCTGCTTCGGCGCCTTCATCGAGGGCGCGGCCGGGTTCGGCGCTCCGGTGGCGATCGCGGGCGCCTTCATGATCGGCCTCGGCTTCCGGCCGTTCCAGGCGGCGGCGCTCAACCTGATCGCCAACACGTCGCCCGTCGCCTGGGGGGCCATCGGAACGCCCGTACACACGCTGGCGGCGGTTTCGGGCCTCCCGGAGTCCGACCTGAGCGCCATGATCGGCCGCATCCTACCGATCACGGGCATCATCGTCCCCTTCTGGCTGGTGCGCGCGATGGTGGGCTGGGCCGAAACGTTCGAAGTCCTCCCCGCCATCCTCGTCGTCGGCGTGTCGTTCAGCGTCACGCAGTATCTCTGGTCCAACCACGTGGACTCGAACCTGGTCGACATCGCCGGGGGCGTCGTCTCGCTGCTCGCGACCGTGGTCTTCCTCCGGTTCTGGCGACCGAAGCGCGTTTGGAGATTCGAGGGGGAGGCCGCCGCGGCGCCGGCGGGAGCGACGCCCGCGCGCAAGTACACCGCCGGCCAGATTCTCAAGGCGTGGATGCCGTTTGCGATCCTGTCGCTCACTGTGTTCGCGTGGGGCCTGCCGGCGATCAAGGGCGCCATCAATCGGGCCACGACGCCGGTCTGGACCGTCCCACTGCTGCACAACGCCGTGTCGCGCGCCGCGCCGGTCGTGGCCAAACTGACGCCCGAGGCCGCGCGCTACGATTTCAACTGGCTGTCGGCCACGGGGACCGGCTGTTTCATCGCCGCGATCCTCGCCGGCCTGGTCCTCGGCGTCGGGCCGGCTCAGCTCGCGAAGATCTTCTGGCACACGCTGAAGCGCATGAAGCTCGCCGTCATCGCGATTTCCTTCATGCTCGGCCTGGGGTTCACGACGCGCTATTCGGGCCTCGACGCCGTGCTCGGGCTGGCGTTCACGCGGACCGGGTGGTGGTTCCCCTTCTTCGGCGCGTTTCTGGGCTGGCTTGGCGTCGCGCTGACAGGCAGCGATACGTCCTCGAACGCGCTGTTCGGCAGCCTGCAACGAATCACGTCGCAGCAGCTCGGGCTCGATCCGATCCTGATGTGTGCCGCCAATTCCGCGGGGGGCGTGATGGGGAAGATGGTGGACGCGCAGTCCATCACCGTCGCGACCTCGGCCACGAACCAGGTGGGCAACGAGGGGACCATCTTCCGCTACGTGTTCTGGCATTCGATCGCGCTGGGCGCGATCGTCGGGATCATCGTGTTGCTGTACGCGTACGTGTTCCCAGGCGGGGTGCCGCACGGCCTGACCATCGTAAAGTGATGCGAGGATGTCGATAAGACGTAGGGGCGCAGCATGCTGCGCCCCTACTGTTGTCTGCGCGCCTGCTGTTTTCAGCCCCTGGCGGGCGCGCGCACGTTAGACGGTTGCCAGATGCTGATCTTCCGGGTCTCGGGCATCAGGAACAGGCTCAGCAGGAACGCCACGGCCGGCACCGCGATGGGATAGACCAGTGCATGGCCCAGGCTCTGGGACATGCTGAGCCCCGCCGTCTGCGCGGTCACGTACGCCGCGGTCGTGATAACGGGCACCAGCCCCCCGCCCCAGCCGTTGCCGATGTGATATGGCACCGACACTGACGAGTAGCGAATGCGCGCCGGGAAGTATTCGGCGAGGAACGCGCCGATCGGGCCGTACACCATCCCGACGTAGGAGACCATGATGGCGACGATCAGGATCGCCACCGGGTAGTTGATGTTGGCCGGGTTCGCGGCGTTGCCGAGCGCCATGTAGAGCGGGTAATACGTCACCGCAGCGAGGAAGAACCCGGCCAGAATGATCGGCTTGCGACCGATCCGGTCAGAGAGCCACCCGAAAAAGATCAGCGACGGGGTGGCGATGAGCAGCGCGAGGCCTGTGATGATGGCCGGGTGTAAAACATCCGGCTTCTGCACCTGTTGGATGAAATAGAGCGCCCAGAACTGGCCGCTGTACCAGACGACCCCCTCGCCGATCACGACGATGCTGGCGATCAGCACGTATCTGACGTTCTGACTCCAGAAGGCCTCGCGCCACGGATTGGCCGCCGTCTGCCCCTTCGCCTTGATGGCCTGGAAGATCGGCGTCTCCTGGAGCTGCAGCCGGATGTAGATGGCGATCGCGACCATCAGCAGCGAGAGCAGGAACGGGATGCGCCATCCCCACGCGGTGAACGCTTCGGTCCCCAACGCCTCACGCGTGGCGATGATGACGATCAGGGACACGACGATTCCGAGCGTCGGCGAGGTCTGCAGCCAACCGGTGTAGTAGCCCCGCTTCTCATCCGGCGCGTGCTCGGCGACATAGGTGATCGCGCCGCCGTACTCGCCGCCCAGGCACAGCCCCTGGATCAGGCGCAGGAACAAGAGGATGACTCCCGCCGCCGCGCCGATGCTGGCATAGCTCGGCACGACACCGATGAGGGCCGTCGCCAGACCCATGCCGCTCAGCGTAATCAGGAACGTGTACTTGCGGCCCACGATGTCGCCGATGCGGCCGAAGACGAAGGCTCCGAACGGGCGGATCAGGAACCCGGCCGTGAAGGTTCCGACGGTCTTGATGAGCGCGCTTCCGCCAGCGCCTGCCGCGAAAAACTTCACCGACAGGAGGGCGGCCAGGCTCCCGAAAATGTAGAAGTCGTACCATTCGATCACGTTCCCGACTGCTGCGGCGATGACGACCCGGCGAAGGTCCTTCATGGCGAGTTGGGGCGCAGTCATAACTCCCTCGGATCAGTGGTGGACGTTAGTGTCCGCTGAGTTGGCGCGTGTCAGGCACGGTCGCCGGAGCCGCCGGCGACGAGTCCCTTGGCACGCCACTTCTCGAAAATCCGCTTCACCTGCTGGTGCGCATCGTCCAGCGCCTGCGCCGGCGTCATCCGCCCGGTGGCCGCGTTCGCGAACATCGTCGGCAGCACGAAGGTGTCGAACACTTCGGACTCCGCCGGGTTGGCCGGCCCCGGATGACCGATATTCGTCGCCCACTGCAGCGCCGTGGCGATCGGCCGGAGCTTCGTCGGCGGGTTCGAGCCGAACGGATCGTTGGCCGTCGCCTGCTCGAGCCAGCGGTTGCCGGCGGCGGGCCTCTGCGCCAGCGGCGTGCCCGGATCGGCCAGGGCGCCCGGGTAGGCGGGGAAGTTGTACAGCTTGCTCCCCATCACCGCGTCCCGGTAATGCGCGATGAGATCGAGCAGGAACTGCTTCGCCACGTCCGGACTCTGCGCGAACTTCCAGATCGCGTAGATGCCCATCACGTGCTCGCTCGCCCAGCGCGTCCCCCGCGGCCCCTTGAGCGCGGGGACGAAAAAGATGTCGTCCGCCACCGGCAGCTTGTTGTCCTGCGCGGTGCGGTAGGCGGAGATGGAGTTGAGGATGTACGACGTCTGGCGGGCGTTCAGCGCCTGGTTGTTCGAAGCGGCGTTCCAGCTCAGCACCGCTGGGTTCATCCCCGCCTCGAACAGCCGTTTCGCGAAGTTCAAGGCCTCGAGCGCCTGGTCGGACTTCAGGACCACGTTCTCATTGGCATCCTGAATCGAGCCGTCGTGCGACCACAGCATCGCGCGTGTCGCCATGTTGGTGTCGAGCTCCTGCGACATCCCGATACCGATCGGGATCTGGATCTCGGGATGCTTCACCTTGATCTGCGGTCCGGCCGTGACGAGGTCCTCCCAAGTAGCGGGTCCGTCGGCCATGCCGATCTCGGTCCAGACGCTCTTCAAGTAGTCGCCGGGATCGGGGACGTAGTTGTCGCTGAAGCCGAACCATTTCCGTGTCACCGGGTTGTAGGTGCTGCGCTTGCACAGGTCGATCAGCGGCCCGTGCTGGCGCTCGGCATCCTTCACGACGTCCGCCATGTCGAGCACCTGCGGCTCGAACGCGCCCGGCGGCGATAGAAACTGAAAGAGGTCGTGGCCCTGCTGGGCCGCGACCTCGGCGTTGGCGCGCGTCGTGAGATCCGCGAGGGAGATGTGGTCCACGGTGACCTCGACGCCCTTGGCGGTGCCCCAGTCCTTGGCGTACTTGTCGAACCACGCGTCGTAGGCGGGAACGAAGTGGCTCCACTGGATGATCTTGAGCGTCTTCTGTTGTCGCTTGACCCAACTCGTCGGCCCGAGAACCGCCGCCGCCGCCGCCCCCGTTGTCCTGACGAACTGCCGCCGATCCATCCGCTTTCGCTTGGCCATGGGACTATCCCTTGACCGCTCCCAGCGTGAACCCCTGGATGAAGCGATCGATGAAGAGGTTGTAAACGATGGCCAGCGGAATACTCGTGAAGAGCGCCGCGGCCATGAGAGCCCCCCAGTGATACACATCGCCCCGCACCAATGCGATCGGCACGCCCAGGCTCACCGTCATCTTGTCGACCGAGCTGATGAATGTCAGGGCGTAGACGAATTCCTGGAGTACCAGCGTGAAGCTGAACACGACAACCGTCAAGATCCCCGGAACGATGAGCCGGGGCACGACTTTCACGATCACGGCGAGCCGGCTGTAGCCGTCGATCATGGCCTGCTCCTCGATATCCCAGGGCACCGAGCGCAGAAACCCCATCACCAGCCACGTGCAGAAGGGGATCGTGATGGTCGGATAGATCAGGATCAGGGCCCCGAGCGAGTTCTGGAGACCCAGCAGCGCCACGAGGCGCGCGAAGGGGATGAAGAGCAGCGTCGGCGGGATGAGATAGGTGAAAAAGATCCCCATGCCGAGGCGCTCGCCCCAGCGGCCCGTGAGCCGGGCCAGGCTGTAACCCGCGGGCACCGCCACGGCAACCGTGATGACCACAACGGCCACGACCACGATCAGGGTGTTCACGATCCAGCGCACGAAGTCCGTCTGTCCGAAGAGCAGCCGCACGTGCTCCAGCGTCGGCGGGTCGTTGAAGATCCACGGCACGTGCCGCGTGTCGAACGCGCCGACGTAGAGGTCACGGTTCTGCTTGAACGCGGTGACCAGCATCCAGTAGAACGGGAAGCCGGCGAAGGCCATGAAACCGAGGGCGGCGGCATACAGGGCGATGCGCTTCACGTACCCCCGACCTCCGTGTGGCGTGCCAGCCGCAGCATTGCGATCGCGACCACGATCAGGAATGGGAGCAGAAACACGGCGATGGCGGCGCCCTGGCCGAGGTCGGCGCCCTGGATGCCGCGCTGGAAAGCGAGCGTGGGGAGGACGTGCGTGGTGTTGGCGGGCCCGCCGCCCGTCAGGATGTAGACGACGCCCAAGTCGGTCGCCGTGTAGACGACGCCGAACAGGACGGCGACCGCGACGACGGGGAGCAGGAGCGGCAGCTCGACCTGGAACAGCCGCCGCCAGAACCCGGCGCCGTCCACGATCGCCGCCTCCATCACGTCCTGCGGGAGCGAGGCGAGCCCCGCGAGCACGATGACGGTCGCGAAGGGGAAGATGCGCCACGCCTGCACGATGATGATCGCAACCAGCGCGAGCTCCGGCTGCCCCAGCCAGTAGAGCCAGCCGTGCAGCAGGCCGGCGACCTTGAGGGTCCAGTTGATCACGCTGAACGTGGAGTCGAAAATCCACGTCCAGGCGATCGCGGCGAGCGAGACGGGCACCGCCCACGGCAGCAGCAGGACGAAACGCGCGGTGCGCTTGCCGTGGAACGCGGCACGGAACACCTGCGCCGCCGCGGTCGCCAGCACGACCACCATCACCTGCGAGCCGATCGTCACAATGGCGGTGTTGCCGAGCGCGCGGCGGAAGATCGGATCGCTGAGGATCGCGGCGTAGTTCGCGAACCCGGCCCACCCGAAGCTGAGGCTGCCGGCGGTGGCGGTGCTGAAGCTGAGCACGATCGCGAGCACGAAGGGCACACCGACGAGCAGCACCACGTAGGCGAGGGCGGGCGCGAGCATCGCGCCCCCCAGCAGATCTTCGCGGTCGGCGAAGTGACGGCGGTGAGTCACGCGCGCCTCGCGCCGGTCGTCCCGTCGAAGTAGCGCAGTGCGCGCCGCGGCACCGCGAACTCCACCGTTTCGCCTTCCGGGATCGCCGTGCCGACCGTGGCCGGGAGCTTCGCGATGACGGTTGCTTCGTCGGTCGCGCCGCCGGCGACGCTGCCGTACACGTACCGGTCGGAGCCGAGGTATTCGACGCGCCGCACCGCGAACGGGAAGCTCTGGAGCGGTTCGCCTGCGGCGAAGTGGTCGCGCGGGAGGAAGTGCTCCGGGCGGAAGCCGAGCACCGTTCCCGGCGGGAGCGCGGCATCGCGCGCGACGAGCAGGTTCATGGGCGGCTGACCGACGAACGTCGCGACGAACGTGTCGACCGGCTCCTCGTAGACCTCCTGCGGCGTCCCGATCTGCCGCACCTTGCCCCGATCCATCACGGCGATGCGATCCCCCAGTCCCATCGCTTCCACCTGGTCGTGCGTCACGTACACCGTCGTCGTCTTGATCCGGCGCTGGAACCGCTTCAGCTCGTCGCGGGCGGTGTTGCGCAGCTTGGCGTCGAGGTTGGCGAGGGGCTCGTCGAGCAGAAACACCTTGGGGTCGCGCACCAGCGCGCGGCACAACGCGACGCGCTGCCGTTCTCCGCCGGAGAGCTGTCGCGGATAGCGGTCGAGATAGCGGCCGATGCCGAACATCTCCGCCGCCCAGCGCACCTTCTCGTCGATCGCCGCGCGCGGCAGCCGGAGTGCTTCGAGGGGGAACGAAATGTTGCGGGAGACGGTGCGGTGCGGGTACAGCGCGTAACTCTGAAAGACCATCGCGATGCCGCGGGCGCGGGGTGGGGCGTCGTCCATGCGCTCGCCGCCGATAGAGATCTCGCCCGTGGTGGGCCGCTCCAGTCCCGCGATCATGCGAAGCAGCGTGGTCTTGCCGCATCCGGACGGGCCGAGCAGCACCAGGAACTCGCCCTCGCGAATCGAGAGGTCCACGTCGTCGACCGCGTGGACCTGTCCGAAACTTTTGCTCAGGTGCCGAATCTCGACGCCGGCCATCGGCCGTGGGCGCTCCCGGTCGCAGTTCCAGAGAAGCCGACGCGATTCGCTTTCACCATCACCACGGGGACATTGCCAGTCAAGGGTCGCTGCGTCCGCGCCACAGTTGTACGATTAGCGGTATGAAACCGCCGCCCGCGATGACGCCCGAGTCCTTCCAAATCCTGATAGTCCGCGAGCTGCGCAAGGTAGGCTTTGATGTCGGCACGGTCCGGATCCACCGGCGGTCCGAGTTGCCCGAACCGGAACGGGGATTCGTGCTCGAGATGGCGGTGCCGCTCGCCCGGGCAGGCACGGGGTGGCGGGCATTAGTGGCCTGCCGCCACCAGGCCGGCACGGTCGCGCGGGACGTGATCGATTCCGTCAAGGCGCGGCTCCCCGAGGTGCCCGCCGATGTGAGCCTCGTTTTCGCCACGGCCGACTTCGCGACGGAGGCACTGGCGGCCGCGCGAGAAGCTGGCGTAGCCCTGTTGCGCGTGGTCGACGGCCGCACCGCGTACGACACGAGCGGGTGGAGCGACCCGGGGGGGGGCCACTACCCCGCCTGGCTGCCGGCGTACCTCGCGCAGCTCGTCGATCGCGACGTCACGGGAGCGCCGCGGGCCCGGCTGCTCGAAGCGGGACGAGCGGACATGATCCTCGATTGCTTCCGGATCGAGAAGGAGCAGAGGCATGGCTGAGTCAGGTCTGAAGGACGCGATGGACGTGCTACAGGCGTGGGTGGACCAGTACAACGCGCGAGCGGGGGCTAAGGTCGCGCTCGCCTCGGGGGGCGAGGCGGGAGGCGCGCAGCTCCGGCTCAAGTACAACCCGACCGAAGGGGCGATCTCGATCCTGCATCTCGTCGCTGTGATCAGGGAAGGCCGGCCAGCCATTCTCGTGAGCCGCTTCGAGGGTCCCACGGCCGAGACTTCTGTGCAGGCCGGACTGTGGGCCAGTGGGCAACTCGGTCGGCGACATTAAGCCCCTGCCGCTCGAGATCACGCGTGCCAACGAGTGGGACGTGCGCATCCGCTGGAGTGACGGGCACGAGGCCGTCTACCCAGCGGCGTATCTCCGGCAGCGGTGCCCGTGTGCCGTTTGTCAGAAGACTGACCTACCTGAAGACGCGGGCGTCCACCCGCTTGCGATCACTGCCGTCGGCCAGTACGCGATCCAACTCCAGTGGAGCGATGGGCACGCGAGTGGCGTGTACTCCTACGACTATCTGCGGGCGATCTGCCCCTGTTCCAAATGCTACGCGTGACCGGCCCAGGTGGTCTCGCCCGGCGTGTACGGCACGCACGGATCGAAGCGCCCGGGTGTCTCGCGGTAGCGCATCGCCTGCGTGCAGCCGATCTCCGACGTGAAGTAGCCGAGCAACGTCAGCTCCTTCATCAGCCGGAAGTAGTGGGCAGGCGCGCCCTGTGCGCGCGTATCCATGTACGCCTTCTGCTCCCGGTCGAGCTGCTCGAGCAAAGCGAGACGTTGCGCCGGCGCCAGGGTCATGAAGCCGGCTGCGTTCAGTTTCTGAATTCCGTCGCGGAAGAGGGCCTGTTGCTTATCGTCGTAGGTGTCGGTGACCATCAATGCCATGAACGCACCGACGTGCGCCGCCTTCGCCCCCGGGGTCTTGGTTTCGGGGAGGATCGTGTCTGCCACCTCATCGAGCAACGCGACATCCTGCGCGGTAAACGTGCCTACCTGGGTCGGCGATCTGGCGGCACGCGCGTGCGCCCGCTCGACCGCAGCGACGAGACCGCCGCCACCGATAAGCGCCACGCCGCCCAGCATCGCGGTCACCTGCTTGATCGCCTCGCGTCGATTCATCATGAGAGCCTCTAGAGATTGTTGCGCTTCAGCTCGGCGACGGCGAAATCCGCTGCGCGCGCCGTGAGCGCCATGTAGGTGAGCGATGGATTCGGACAGGCCGTCGACGCCATGCAGGAGCCGTCGGTCACGAAGACGTTAGGGGCGTCCCACACCTGGTTGTGCGCGTTGAGCACCGATGTCTTGGGATCTCGGCCCATGCGCGCCGTCCCCATTTCGTGGATCCCCATCCCCGGCCAGTAGCCGTTGTCGTACGTGCGCACGTCCTTCACCCCGGAAGCTTCGAGCATCTCGGCCATGTCGTTCATCATGTCCTTGCGCATCAGACGCTCGTTCTCGCCGGTGGCGCAGTCGATCGCGAGCACCGACAGCCCCCACTTGTCTTTCTTCGACGTGTCGATGGACACCTTGTTCGCGGGATTGGGAAGCATCTCCCCGAAGGCGGTGCCGCCGATCGTCCACGAACCCGGCTGCGCCGCGGCGTCCTTGAACGCACCGCCCACGCCGAGCTCGGCGACGGCGCGCGACCATCCCTGACGGCTCGCGCCGCCCTGGTAGCCGAAGCCGCGCAGGTACTCCCGTTTGTCGCCGAAAAGATTGCGATAGCGCGGGATGTAGAATCCCGTCGGCCGCCGCCCGTAATAGTATTTGTCGTCGAGCCCTTCGATTCTCCCGGACGCGCCCGCGCGGAAGGGGTGATCCATGAGATTGCGCCCCAGCGCGTCGGAGCTCGAGCCGAGGCCGCCGGGCCAAACGTTCGTCGCGGAGCGGAGCAGCAGCCACGTGGAATTCAACGTGGACGCACACAGGAAGATGACGCGAGCCGTGTAGTCGGTGGTCTGCTCGGTTATGGCATCGAGCGCGCGCACGCCCGTCGCGCGCTGCTTGTCGCGGTCGTACAGGACTTCGGTGACGATCGCGAAGGGCTTGAGCGTCAGCCGTCCCGTCGCGACTGCCGCCGGCAACGTGGACGACTGGGTGCTGAAATACCCGCCGAAGGGACACCCCAGCCAGCAGGCGTTGCGATACTGGCAGCGCGCGCGTCCCGGCAACGGCTGGGTGAGGTTCGCGGTGCGCCCCGGGATGATCCGCCGGCGGCCGTCGAAATGCTGCTTGAGTCGTCCGGCGATCAGCTCCTCACCGCAGTTCAGCGGCATGGCGGGCTGGAATTGCCCGTCCGGAAGCTGCGCCATGCCCTCTTGCGATCCGGAGATGCCGGCGTGGCGTTCGACGTAGTCGTACCACGGCGCGATGTCGGCGTAGCGAATCGGCCAATCGATCGCGATGCCGTCGCGCGCGTTGGCCTCGAAGTCGAAGTCGCTCCAGCGATAGCTCTGGCGGCCCCACATCAACGATCGCCCGCCCACGTGGTAGCCGCGGTACCAGTCGAACCGCTTCACCTCGGTGTACGGCGATTCCTGGTCCGAGGCCCACCAATCCAGGTTCGTCTCGTTGAGCGGGTAGTCGCGTTTCAACACCGGGTATGCCAGCTCCATCGCCCGCGTGCGTCTGCCGCGATGGGGATAATCCCACGGCGCCTTGGTCGCATTCGCGTAGTCTTTGATGTGCTCGATGTTCTTGCCACGCTCGAGCAGCAGGACGCGGAGTCCCTTCTCCGTGAGCTCCTTCGCGGCCCAGCCGCCGGAGATCCCGGACCCGACCACGATGGCATCGTAGTTCTGAGCCTGCACAATTCCTCCTCTAGATCAGCGCTCTGATTTCCCTGAGAACCAGCTCGACCTCGTCCGGCCGATTCATGATCCCCGCCGCAACGCGCGCGTACGAGACCTTGTACGGCGAGGTGGTGGTACGAATCTTCTTTGCGGCGAGCCGCGCCACAACCTCACCGACGGCCATGCCGCGCACTTCAAAACAGGAAATCCCGGCACTCGAATTTGGATCGCGTGGTGTGTGCAGCGTAACACCCGGGATGCGTACGGCACCATCGCGGAACGCCGCGTTCAATTCTGCAATGCGGGCCGCGATCCGGTCGCGACCGATCGTGCGATGCAGCTCCACCGCCGCCGGAATGGCGAGCAGATGCTCGTACGCGATAAACCCGCCCGGCGACACGAAGGCTGCCTGCGTCGGCGGTAACTCCTTGCGGTCCGCATATGCCGCGAACGTCGCGTCGAGCGCATCGGGGCGCCGGAGCGCGCCGCTGCGTAGCGAACCGATTCGTGGTGCGAGTAGTGATCGTGCTCGGTCGTGACGATTTCCTGATCGGGACGGATCCGCAGCCCCTGATACGCCATGGCCAGCGCGGTGGTGGTATTGACGGTCAGGCACAGCTCCGCGGGACTGCCGCCGGTGTAATCGGCCAGCGCGCGCTTGACCGCGGCGAACGGCCGGCCCTCCGCGTCGCTGACCCACGCGATCTCGACCCAGAAGGGATCCGCATCGAGCTTCTTGCGAAAGCGCTCGATCGCCGCCGCCACCGGTGTGGGATGCGACACGAACAAAAAGCTCGACAGGTGCGTCCAGTCGGGCGCGAGCGGGAAGAGGTCGCGCACGGCGAGCCAGTCCCGCAGGTCGCGCCTGGCTGGGACCGTGCGGATCCGCGGCATACCAATCGACGGAAACAGCGAAGCCGCGACGAGAGTCTTTAGCAGCTGGCGGCGTTGTATCATCGAGCCTTCTCCGTGGTGCGCGTTTCCTGCTGGCGGGTGGCAGCAATGTAGGTGACGGTGTCCCACGCGTTATGGATGCCGATGAACAAGAGGAACAAGGCGACGCCACCGACCGTAAACAACGCCCACGTCTGGTCGTGCGACATACCCGCGGCGCCGACAAAGAGCGTCGCATACGCGATCATCGGCAGCACCTGGTGCCACACCCAATCCTCGAGCACCGGCTTGTAGCCCGTTTGCTTCAGCATCCGTCGCAGCACGATCAAGACGTACACGACCCCAGCGAGCGCGGTCGCGCCGATGACATGGGCGGGATCCCGCAGCTGATGCCAGGGCGCGCTGAGCACCGCTGAGATCAGGAGCGCGGCCACAAAGTGGATCACGTTCGGCGTGCCGAACGCGTTGAGCGACTCCTCGGTGCGCGGCAGGTTCGAGTCTGCGGCCAGGGTGATCACGACGAACATCAGGCCGGTCAGGCCGCCGGCCGAGGAGCCGACGATGACGTAGAAGCTTTCCCACAGCGAGAGGACCGAGTGCGCGCTTGTCTCCATGTCACCGTACCTGGAATGTGAGTGTGGCCCACTTCGATTCGTAGTTCACGCTGTCTCCGCTCACCGGCACCATGTGGATGAACTTGACGTACCACTTTCCAGCCGTGCGGATGGGCAATCGCGCGACGCCGTCCGCTTCGGTCCGTGTCCGAATGTCCGGAATCGCCGTGGTATCCTGCGCTCCCCCGGCGATGACGAGCTGTTGGGCAACCGGCTTGCCGTCCACGAGACATCGCACCGCAAGCGTATCGCCCACGGTCAGGAAATAGGGATTGGTGAGCGGCACGATTTCCGCCGGATATCCCAAGATGAATGCGAACGCGTTGGTCCGCAGATCGCCGACCTGGAGAATCGCTTTGACGTGCTTCTGGTAGCGCTCGCGAACCGCACGAGCGAGCTCCCCGTCGCGAGTCCGTGCCTCGAGCACGTCGGGGATGCCGTCTTCTTTCAAGTAGCCGTTGAAGGCTTCAGCCGAAAGCGCGATCTGGCGAGGGCTGAGCGAGGCGCCAATGACATAGGTCCCCGGCGCGCCTGTCTGGACGCTGAGCCAGGTGGTGTCGCCGGTGGGCTTCCAGGACTCGCGCGGAATGGAACGGCGCTGGGAAGGCCCTACGATACTCAGGTCCAGCAGCCGGTCCGGGGCCACGGCGCCTTCGCTGCTCGAGAACGAGCCGTTCAACACGGCCACGCGCACGAGCGTGTTCGGCGGGACGAAGTAGCTGTCGAGTTTCAGGAAGAGATCGTGCGCCAACAGGACGGACGCGGTGATCATCAATAGAATGGTGACGGCAACGCACTGCTTCCGCATCCGCGTCCTCACGATTAGCCTTCAGCCGTGACGCTTCGCCAAGTAGTCGCATTCACATCGACTGCACTGATTCTGCATCTCGGCTTCGTTGCCCGCGAATCGCGTTGTACTCCCGGCCACGATAACTCGAGGACGCATCATCACAACACGCACCCGCCCGCTGCGACGATCCCGCTCTGCTGCCAAGCACTGACATCTTGCTCTCTGACAGTGGACCTGACTAGGGCTGACGTTTCATCCGCGCAAGCGCTCACCGGTGCGCGGGCATCAGCCCCTGCAATCCATTCAAGGGGCTTGCCGACCTCGGGTCCAGAAGCACCGCCTCCCAGAGTTTAGTTCTCGATATCTGTCGTGGCTCCCACGTCGCAGCAGTAACACCTGCCGCGACACTCGAGACTTTGCTCTAGACAGAGGCTCACATGCTTCGCTACCTGCTTACGATCGTACTCCTGCCTTCGCTACTCTGGGCGCAGCACGCTCCCATGAAACCGATGGGGATGATGATGATCGACCCGCTCGGCATCCCGATGGAACGGATGGGCTCCGGCACGACGTGGATCCCCGACGCGGTGCCGTTGCCGGCCCGACACAGGATGGTCGGCTCGTGGCTCGTGATGCTGCATGGCTTTGGATTTGTGCAATACGACAGGCAGGGCGGCCCGCGCGGCGCTGACCAATTCGGGTCACTCAATTGGGCGATGCTCATGGCGAGCCGCGATCTGCTCGGCGGCCGGTTTCAGGCACGAACGATGCTGAGTCTCGATCCCGCAACCGTCACCAACCGCGGCTACCCACTGCTGCTGCAAAGCGGCGAGAGCTACCGCGGCCAGCCGCTGGTCGATCGACAGCACCCGCACGATTTCTGGATGGAATTGGCGGTGATGTACGAGCGCGCGCTCACGCGCGACATCGGCGTGACGGTCTATGCCGCGCCGTCAGGAGAGCCGGCGCTCGGCCCGGTCGCCTTCATGCACCGGCCGTCGGCGATGGACAATCCCACCGCGCCGCTCGGTCACCACTGGCAGGACGCCACGCACATCAGTTTCGGCGTCCTCACCGCCGGAGTGTTGGGACACCATTGGAAGCTCGAGGGCTCAGCCTTCAACGGTCGCGAGCCCAATGAGGAACGATGGGGGTTCGATCGCATCCGCCTGGACTCCTATTCCGGCCGATTCACTGCGCACCTCGATTCGAATTGGGTGGTGTCAGCCGGTTACGGGTTTCTCAAGAGTCCCGAAGCGTTGGATCCGTCCGAGTCGGTGCACCGCATCACGGCGTCGGTATTGCACGGCGGGAAACTCGGAACGAACGGTCAGATCGCGACGTCGCTCATCTGGGGTGCCAACCGACACTCGGGAAAGACCACACATTCCGCGCTTGCCGAAAGCGAGGCGGCGCTGGATCGCAGCAATACGCTCTTTGCACGCCTGGAGATCGTTCAGAAAACCGCCGCGGACCTCGTTCTGCCGACAGGACCAGGTGGCTTCGCGCCGGAATCGACGTTCACGGTCAAGTCGCTGTCTCTGGGATACATCCGCGAGATCGTCCACAGCAGAGACGCGACGCTGGGCCTGGGCTTTCAGGGAACGGTAAACATGCTGCCGTCGGCGTTAGATCCGCTCTACGGCTCTCGGACACCGTTGGGAGGCCTGGTCTTCGTCCGTCTCCGGCCGGTTCATGGACCCCATCAAATGGCACAAGACCGAATGCCTATGTAAACGACCAGGGCCCCCGCACGGTACTGTCTGAGAACAGGGAGGGTTAACGGCTACCGGCGCACCATCCGAGCGGGAACTGATACGCGGAGCCCTGGCCGGCGACCAGCGTATGTACCGGGAACTCGTCTCACGCTATCTCAGGCGTGCGCTCGCGGTCGCCTGGGAATTCACGGACACGCTCGAGGATGCTGAAGATCTCGTGCAGGAGGCCTTCCGCCGAGTCGTGCCGGCGCTCCCCCGGTTCGACGCCGATCGTCCATTCGCTCCATGGTTCTTCACCATCCTGCGTAACGTGGCCCGTAACGCGGCCGGCGCGCGCACTCGTGGGCTGCTCGGTGCGCTGGACGAGAATGCGCCCGACGATGGGTTGACGCCTGATGCACAAGTCGAATACCTGGAACTTGAAGCTCGCGTGCACCTGGAGCTGGACTCGCTTCCGGATATGCAGCGCGCGTGCTTCCGGCTCTGTGTGCTGGAAGGACTCTCGAGCAAAGAGGTCGGCGAGGCGTTGGGCGTGAGCGATCGCACGGTGCGAACCCACGTGTATCGAGCTCGCAAGTCGATGCGGAAGGCCGTCCTCCCATTTGCCGAGCAGGAGGAAAGATGATCTCCCGTCTGCCTGAGGACCAAGGTTACTGGAACGCGCTGACCGATCGACTCGTGATCAGCACATACGGGCGGGGGGCGACACGTTGGTGGCACGGCCTGTCCCGGTTGTCCGTGCCGCTGGGGATCGCGGCCGCCGCCGCGCTGCTGGCCGCGCTCGTTTGGCAGCCCGAGGTATCGGCACCGCCGGGCCTCTATGGGTTCGCGCCAATTGACCCGTTGGCCACCCCATTCGTCACATCCGCCGTCGCGCCGACAATGGCCACTCTCATCGCCATACCAATTTCGGAGGCCTCCCAATGATTCGCTTCAACGATTCGGCCCGCGCGCTCCTCGCGGTCGCCGCGACGTTCGTGATGGGCATCGTCGTGGGTTGTGGACTGGACCGGAATATTCTCAGCGCTCCCTCGTATGCGGCGGCTGGCACGACGCGGCCTGACTTCGCCCGTCACCATGAGGAAGTGCTCGCCGAGCTGCGCACCGAGCTGCGCCTTTCCCCGGACCAAGCTGCGCGGGTGCAGCAGATCTTCGCGGCACGCCAGGCCGAAGTCGACACGGCCTGGGCGCAGGTGCACGCCAACCTGCAGCGGGCAATGCAGCAGACGACGACCGAAATCGAGACCGTGCTTGATTCCACGCAGATCGAGCGGCTGCACACATGGATTGCGAAACGGCACGGCCCGAGGCACGGCGACGCTGCGCGCCATCATTGACCCTCAGTGTCACCCTTCGGCCGTACGTTCGTACTCACCGCTGGGGCTTGTTTCGTTACTACTGGGTCGTGGTGAAGGTCGCGTTAACCATTGGTGCTACCACGCTCTTGTTGTTGTGGTGCTGCTCGTCACCACGACGCTCGGTGTCTACAAACCGTGGGGCAGGACGCGCTACGGCCGACCCGAACAGGCAGAGGAAACTCTCCCCGCCACTCGTCTCGCGCTTGGCCTGAGGGTTTTCCTTGCAATCGTGGGTGCGAGTATCGTGGCGTTCCTCATCGTACATCTTGCCGGCGGGGGTCTGCATCGCCACGGCATGTAACCTAGGCCGGTCGCTTGCGCCGTCCAAGCAACTGGGCGTTGACAGCCACGATAACCGTCGATGCCGACATGAACACCGCGCCTAACGCGGGGGAAAGAAGAATCCCTGCCGCGCGATACAGCACCCCCGCCGCCAGGGGAATGGCAACGGCGTTGTATCCCGTGGCCCACCACAAGTTCTGCACGATCTTCCGATAAGTAGCCCGCGCCAATCCGATGATCGCGGGGACGTCCCGCGGATCTGAGCGCACCAGCACGATGTCCGCGGACTCGATCGCGACGTCAGTGCCTGCCCCGATGGCGATACCCACATCGGCTTCGACCAGGGCTGGTGCGTCATTGACGCCGTCGCCGACCATCGCGACGGTCAGGTCTCGGCCTTTGATTTCCCGGATCTTCGCCGCCTTCTGATCGGGACGAACCTCCGCGAAGTACTCATCGAGCCCCAACTCCTGCGCGACCCACGCATCGCCCGTGAGCATCATGGACCGGATCCCCATGTCTTTCAGCCGCGCCAATGCTTCCCTCGCCTCAGGGCGAATGATATCTGCCAGCGCGATCGCACCTGCGACCTTCGAATCGATCACCACGTACACAACCGTCTTGCCCTGTTCAGCTGCTCGTCTCACGCGTGCATCATCCGCAATGAGGTGTTGTTCCTTGAGGAACCCAGGACTCACGACGGCGACTTTCACTCCGTCCACGACGCCGCGCGCCCCCTGTCCCGGAATCGCTGCGACATCGGACGGCGCTGGATAGGTGATGTTGTGTTCCGTTGCGGCTCGGACCACACCCGCGGCAATAGGGTGCTCCGAGCAACTCTCGATCGCGGCGGCGAGTCGCAGCACGTCCTGCTCGCTGCGACCATCGAGTGAGATGATGTCGGTCACGCCGAAGCGTCCTTCGGTCAGCGTTCCCGTCTTATCGAACACGATGGCATCGAGCGCGCGGGCGCGCTCGAACGCGGCGCGATCGCGGATCAACAACCCGTTCCGCGCCGAGAGCGCCGTCGAAACGGCAACGACGAGCGGGACGGCCAAGCCGAGCGCATGGGGGCAGGTGATCACCATGACCGTCACCATGCGCTCGAGTGCGAAATCGAGCTGACGTCCGGCCACCAGCCAGGCGGCCAGCGTGCCGATCCCTGCCACAATCGCGATGACGGTGAGCCAGAGCGCAGCGCGATTGGCCAGGTCTTGCGTGCGCGAGCGCGTTTCCTGCGCGCGGCGGACCAGATCGATCACCTGGGACAGGTAGGTCTCGGCCCCAGTACGCGTCACACGGACCGTGATCGCGGCCTCGCCATTCACCGCGCCCCCGAGTACCTCGTCGCCCGCGACTTTCTCGACCGGCTGCGACTCTCCCGTGAGCAATGCCTGGTTGATCGTCGTGCGGCCTTCAGTGATCGAGCCATCGGTGGGGATTTTTTCGCCCGGCTTCACGAGGACGAGATCGCCGGACTTCAATACCGTCAGCGGCACGTCTTCGGTCGCTCCATCGGAACGCAGGCGATGCGCTTCGGATGGGAGTAGTCGCACCAGCTCCTCGAGTGCCCGCGAAGCGCCGAGCACCGAGCGCATCTCGATCCAATGACCCAGCAGCATGATGTCGATGAGCGTCGCAGTTTCCCAGAAGAACACCGTTCCGGGAAGGCGGAAAACGACGGCCGCGCTGTAGAGAAAGGCCACGCTGATCGCGAGGCCGACGAGCGTCATCATGCCTGGGAGTCGCTGGCGCAGCTCCGCGATCAGTCCGGTGAGGAATGGCCATCCGCCGTAGAAGTAGATCGCCGATGCAAAGCCGAACTCGACGTAGCGCGCGCCCGGGAACGCGAGGACTCCACGTAGCCCGATCAGATGTTGGACCATTTCAGACGTCGCCAGCACCGGAATAGTCAGCGCCAAGGAGATCCAGAACCGGCGCCGGAAATCGTCCACCATAGAGGCGTGACCGGCGTGTCCCCCGTGCCCTGCCGACGCTGGAGCGTGCTCGTGCGGCTGATGGTTCATGTGCGCATCATGCCGCTTTACTGAGTCCACGTCCCCGCCACAGGTAATACAGCACAGGAATCACGACCAGCGTCAGCACGGTCGATGTCACCATCCCTCCCACCATCGGCGCCGCGATCCGCTTCATGACGTCCGCCCCCGGCCCGTGACTCCAGAGCACCGGCACGAGCCCCAGCATGATCGCCAGCACCGTCATCAGCTTCGGCCGCACACGATTTACCGCACCATGTTCGATCGCCGCCACGAGAGACGCATCCCGCATCCCGCTTCTCGCATCTCGCTCCTTCCACGCGTGATCCAAATAGACCAGCATGACGACTCCGGTCTCGGCCGCCACGCCCGCCAGTGCGATAAACCCGACCGCCACCGCGATCGACACGTTGTAGCCGAGCAGCCACATGATCCACACGCCCCCGACCAGCGCGAACGGCAGCGACAGCATCACGATCGCCGTCTCGGCGACGGTGCCGAAGGTCAGATATAGTAGAAGGGCGATGATCGCGAGCGTGAGCGGCACCACGACCTGGAGCCTGGCCTTCACGCGCGCGAGTGCCTCGTACTGCCCGCTCCACCGCAACCAGTATCCCTTGGGAAGGTTCACTGCGCGGTCCACCAATGCCCGCGCGGCGCCGACATAGCTGCCCACATCGCGGCCACGCACGTCGATGGAGACCTGATCGTAGAGGTAGCCGCCTTCGCTGCGAATCATCGCGGCCCCTGGGCTGAAGGAGATGCTCGCCACCTGGCCCAACGGCACTTGGGGCCCCCCCCCGTCCGGACGACCGACGAGGATTCGCGCGATCTGGTCGGGATCGTCCCGGAAATCCGGCGCGTAGCGCACCGCGACCGGATAGCGCTCGCGGCCTTCGACCGTCGTCGTAACCTCCTCACCGCCCAGCGCCAGACTGATCACCTGCTGCGCATCGCCGGTGGTGAGCCCATAGCGGGCCAGCGCGTCCGCGTCGGGCCGGATGTCGAGGTACCGTCCCCCAAACGACCGCTCGGCATACACGCTCGCCGTCCCGCGCAGCGGCGCGAGCGTCCGCTCGATGTCCTGCCCGATGCGTTGGATTGTTGCGAGGTCCGGACCGAAAATCTTCACGGCCAGCGTCGTCCGCACGCCCGTCGAGAGCATGTCGGTGCGGTTCTTGATCGGCATCGTCCAGGTATTGACGGCGCCCGTAAGCCTGAGCTGTTGATCCATTTCCGCAATCAGCCGATCCTGCGTTAGCCCCGGTCGCCAATCTGATGCGGGTTTGAGATTCACCACGGTCTCCACCATGGAGATCGGCGCCCAGTCGGTCGCCGTATTGGCGCGACCGGCCTTGCCCCAGACCGACGCGACCTCGGGGAACGTCATGAGGATGCTGTCCTCGACGCGCAGCAAGCGGCGCTGCGTCGTGAGCGAAACGGCCGGTAGCGTGTTCGGCATGTACATCAGCGAGCCCTCACGCAACGGCGGCATGAACTCGCTGCCGAGGCCGGAGAATGGCAGCAGCGTGACCAGCAGAATCGCGGCGGCGCCGCCGAGCACGAGCCATCGTGATCGTAGCGCCCACTGGAGAATCGGCCGGTACACGCGAATCGCCCAGCGGTTGACCGGATTGTCCGCTTCGGCGCGGATCTTTCCCTTCACGAACCAACCCATCAACACCGGGATCAACGTGACCGAGAGCAGCGCCGCCGCCGCCATCGCGAACGTCTTGGTAAGGGCGAGCGGCCGGAACAGCCGGCCCTCCTGATCCTCCAGCGTGAACACCGGGAGGAACGACAGCGTGATGATGAGCAGCGACATGAACAGGGCCGGGCCGACTTCCCGCGCCGCAGCGAGCACCCGCTCCCAGTGCGGCCGGTCGGGTTCGTGCTCGATGTGCTTGTGCAGGTTCTCGATCATCACGATCGCCGCATCGATCATCGCGCCGATCGCGATCGCGATGCCACCGAGACTCATGATGTTGGCGTTGATCCCGATCCAGCGAATTAGGGCGAGCGCGATGAGGATTCCGAGCGGCAAGGTCGCCAGCGCCACGAGGGCGCTGCGCGTATGCAGCAGGAAGAGGGCGCAGACAAGCCCGACGATGATCGACTCCTCGATCAGCGTGCGCCACAACGTCTTGATGGAGCCGTGGATCAAGTCCGAGCGATCGTAGGTCGGGACTATGCGTACGCCGGCCGGCAAGGCGGGCGTGATTTCGGCGATGCGTTGCTTCACAGCGTTGATCACCCGCAGGGCGTTCTCGCCGTACCGCATGACGACGACGCCGCCGACCGCCTCGCCCCGTCCATTTAACTCCGCGATGCCGAGGCGCAGGTCAGGACCGATAGTGACTCGCGCGATATCGCCGACCCGGACCGGCCGGCCGTCCTTCCCTGCCCCGACGCCAACCTTCGCGATGTCTTCTACGCCGCGGAAGTAGCCCAGGCCCCGAATCGCGTAGTCCGATCCTGCCACCTCGACCGTACGCGCACCGACGTCCTGATTCGCGCCGCGCACTGCCTCGACGACCTGTCGCGCTTCCACGCCGTACGCGAGCAGGCGCGCCGGATCGAGCAGCACCTGATACTGGCGCACGTAACCGCCCAGGCTCGCGACTTCGGCGACACCGGGCACGGATTGCAGCGCGTAGCGCACCTGGAAATCCTGAATGGAGCGGAGCCGGTCCGGCGCATATCCCTGGCCTTCGAGCGCATACTGATAAACCCAGCCCACGCCGGTTGCGTCCGGGCCAAGGCGCGTCTTGGCGCCCGCGGGAAGACGGCTCTGAATCGCGTTCAGGTATTCGAGCACCCGGGAGCGGGCCCAGTAGAGATCGGTCCCGTCCTGGAAGATCACGTACACGAATGACGAGCTGAACATCGACTGTCCCCGCACCGCTTTGACGCGCGGCACCGACAGGAACTGCGTCACGAGCGGATAGGTCACCTGATCTTCGACGACCTGCGGTGCCTGTCCCACATAGTCGGTGTAGACGATGACTTGGGTATCCGACAAGTCGGGGATCGCATCCACCGGCATCGAGCGCAGCAACCAGATTCCCGCCGCGAGCACGAAAACCGCGCCCAGGGCGATCAGCTCGCGTCGCCGGATCGACCAGGCAATCACGCGCTGGATCATGGCCGCCTCACCCTTCCCCCGTCCCCCTTCCCCGCTTCCATGCCGCCCATGTTGAGTCCCATCCCCATCTGGAGCATCAGGCCCTGGATCGCGGCGGCGAGGTTCGACTCCGAGTCGAGCAGATAGGTTGCCGACGCGACGACCTCATCGCCCGGCTGTAGTCCCTGCACGATCTCGATGAGCGAGTCGCTGCGGGCACCCACGCGCACCGCTCGCGGCACGAACCGTCCGTCGCCGCGATTCACAAAGACGAGATCTCTTGTACCGGTCGGAAGCACCGCCGTGAGCGGTATGCTGACCGCGCGGCGGCCACCCTGCGCAAGCTCGGCGGTCGCATACATTCCCGGCCGCAGCACACCGACGCGGTTGGCGACCTCGACGCGCGCCGTGAGCGTGCGCGTCTTCTCGTCGAGCTGGGGATAGATGAACGTCACGCGCCCCTGGAACGTCCGCCCTGGGACCGCGTCGACGAGAATGGAGGCGGGCGTTCCCACACGCACCGCCGCCGCATCCTGCTCGAAGATCGCGACGTCCACCCACAGCTCGCTGCGGTCGGCGATGAGAAACAGGTTCGTCCCCGCCTGCACCGCCTGACCCTCGATGACGTCCTTCTCCACGATCTCGCCCGACCGGGGAGCCCGCAGCGTGAGCGTCCGGGTGACCGAGCCCCGCGCCTCGAGACTGTCGATCTGATCGGCCGCAATGTCCCACAACAGCAGCCGGCGGCGCGCGCTCGCGGCGAGTGTGTCGTCTCGCAACCGCCGAGCCAGCAGATACTCCTCTTGCGCGCTGACGAGATCGGGCGAGTAGAGCGCGAGCAGCGGCTCACCGGCGCTGACCGGCTTGCCGACGTAATCGGCGTACAGCTTCTCGACCCAGCCGTTGACCCGCGCATTCACATACGCCTGTCGCGGCTCGGCGTACTTGAGCACGCCCACGGCGCGCACAGAGGTTGCGATGGGCCGATCAGTCGCCCGCGCGAAGGTGATGCCGAGTCGCGCCGCCTCGCCGCGCTCGATCGGCACGCCACTCGTATCGGCAGGCTGCGACATGCCCGCCATGCCCGGCATGTCGGCCACCGATTCGTCCGGATTGTTCTTCTTGCGGCAGGCGCCTACCGCGAGCAGCCCGCCAAGCAGCGCGATCATTATGCTTCTCACGGCTGAGACTCCCCCGCGGTCAACTGCCGCAGCCTGACAAGTTGGGTCTGGTAATAGGCAGCGACGGCGGCCGCATCGAGGTCCGCCCGATACCGGGCGTCTTCAACCGACAGCAGGGTGAGGAATTCGGCGCGACCGACCTGATAGCTGCGCAGCACCGACTCGACCGTGCCCTGCGCCGCAGGAACCACACGATCCACGAGGAGCACGAGTCGTTGCTGCGCCGCGGCGACTCGCGCCGCCGTTTCGGTGACCTCCTGACTCACCTCCAGTTCGCTCTCGCGCAGCCCCGCCCCGGCCGCCACAGAATCCGCGCGTGCCGCGTCAGCCAGGCGGTGCTGCTTGCGCGAGGCCCAGAGCGGCAGCCGGACACCGACGAACGCCGAGAAGAAGTCCGCGAACTTGAAGTTGAATGCGGGGGGCCTATACCCGTATCGCAGCATGAGCGTGAAGTCCGGGCGCCCCTCCAATCGCTCGACCTGAATCATCCCCGCGGCGTGATCGATCGCAGCGTGCCGCGCGGCGAGGCGCGGGTGCGTGGCCAGGGCCGCGGCGACGAGCGAATCGGTCGCCGGTTGTGGTACTGCTGCCGTACGTACGGCGGCCACATCGATCGGACCCACTGGCACCGGATCATTGGCGGAATGGTTCCGTAGCGCGTTCACCGCCGCGAGCGCGCTCACCCGATCGCTCTCCGCCGAGAGGGCTTCCAATTGCAGGCGATCGCGCGCGAGCTTCGCCTGCAGCGGATCGCTTTGCGGGGCCGCGCCCGTGCCGTACCTGGTCGTGGTGAGCTGTACCGCCACGTCGAGCAGCGACAGTTGACGGCGGAGACTAGACAGCACCGTTACGGCATACTGCAGGCGATAGTAGGCGTCGGCCATCGAGGCGGCGATCTCGCGCCGGGTGACGCTTTCGTCCGCGCGCGCGCCCGCGGCGGCTGCCTTGGCTACTCCCGACCGCGCGCCGAGGCTGCCCGGCCACGGGACAGTCTGGCTCAGCTCGGCGTCGACTTCCGTGAAGTCGCTGCGATTGAACGCGAACTGCGGCAACACCAGATCCATCACGCCCGCGGTCAGTATCGGATCGGGAAGCGTACCCGCAGGCCGAATCCGCAGCGTCGCGGCCCGGGCGGCGGCCTCGCGCTGAGCGATGCTCGGGCTCCGCGCCAGCGCCTCTGCGACGAGCGTGTCGAGCAGCGAATCGCGGTGCTGCGCCTGTGCGGGCGCCGCCGTGCAGACAAGCAGGGCGAGCCATAGCAATCGACGGATGTTCATGCCTCTCTCCGCTCCAACAATCCCGGCAAAGTGGCCGGGGCCGACGCGGGCGATAGCCGCGACGCGTCAGGACACACGACTTCTGTTGAGAGAGGCTAGGCTTGGGGCGGGGGGGGAAGCGGCGGCGCGGGATCGCGGGGGTGTGAGTCGGCTACCGCCGGAACGCCGGTACGATGGACCGGGCTTGTGGCAAGGCTGATGCGATCAGTAACCGCCACCGCGTTTGGAACGACGGCGCACAAAGCGGAATTCGGACACGAAGACGGCGCCGTCGCCGCCATCAGCGCTGGACCACCCGAGCTATGCTGCATTGCTTGCTCGCAGCCTGCTGAAGTGCCCGACAAATCTGGGCAAAGCCGCGGCAGGCCCAGTGGAGACAACTGAGCGCCCAACACAATGGCGGCGACGATCCTCAAGGCTGGGGTCATCAGGCTAAAGTATAACGCTTCGGCTCGTTACGGACGTTCCATCCGGTGATCCATCATCATGCTGGCCCAGCGATCCACCCGAGCGCGCTGCTCGTCGGTGAGCACCCCTCTCGCTTGGGCGGCGGCAGACAGCATGGCCCACTGCGCGCGTCCCATCGCGCTATGCGCCGCCTGGAAATGCATCTTCACCGCCCCGGTATCGGGCGTGGCGACCATGAGCGCTTGCCCCACGCCGTCCATGTGGGCCTTGGCTTCGGCCGCAGCGGCATCGTGAGTGCTTTGCGCGGCGTCGCGCAGCGCGCTGAGACGGGTGACTTGTTGTGGAGTGAGGTTGAGCGAGTCTTTGCGAGCGAGCAGGTGATCAGGCGTGAAGGCCATGGCGCGCATCATCGGCGCCATCATCTGCTCCATTTGCCGCATATGGTCCGTCATCTGCTGATCGTGCCCCATCATTTGGGGCTGCTGCGCGGCGAGCGGTGCGGCCGCGAGCATCAGGAGCGCCAATCCGGATCTACACGTCATACGCTTTCTCCTTTGCTCGAAGCTTACATGTGAGAGCATTCATTCCTGTTAAATATCGCTGAACGAGTCTTCACGGAGAACCCAGGCGTCGATACCCAGGCCCTGCCGGAAGGGTTCGAGACCTTGCGGTATGTCGTTCCGAAAAGAACCTTCCGGAGCCTTGACTCTACTCCACCGCTCGATTGAACCGCGCGTCGCCGCCAACGGCGGCCGGTCCGGATTCCGGCTGCTCCCGACCGGCCTCGACGCGTTCGTGGCGCGCGCGAACCTGATCGAGCTCGCCGAACAGACGCTCGACCTGCAGTACTACATCTTTCACGCCGACACGACCGGCTCCCTCGTGATCGACCGGCTCATCGCGGCCGCCGATCGCGGCGTCCGGGTGCGCCTGCTGCTCGACGACTGGGGCACGCTCGAAAAGAAGGATGACGATGTGGCGGGACTCGATGCCCACCCCAGCATCGAGATCCGGCTGTTCAATCCCTACCGGCATCGCTCGCGTCTGCTGCGGCTGGCCGAGCTGCTCACCAGCTTCACGCGGGTCAACCGCCGCATGCACAACAAGCAGCTGATCGCGGACGGCATCGCCGTGGTGCTGGGCGGGCGCAACATCGGGGACGAGTACTTCAGTCTGGGCGAGCTCGACTTCCAGGACATCGACGTGCTGGGTGGCGGTCCCGTCGCGGCCCAGTCGAGTCGCAGCTTCGACGCGTACTGGAACAGCAACTTCGCTGTGCCGATCTCTCAGCTGGGCCATTTCACCCCCGACCCCGCGCTGTTCGCCACTCGCCGGCAGCAACTCAGCAACCGGTGTGAGCTGCTCCAGGAAACGCAGTACGCGCGCGCCCTCGCCGGCTCGGCGCTCGCAACCGAGCTGCGGACGCACACCCTGCACCTCGACTGGGCGGACGCCAAAGTCATCGCGGACCCGCCCGACAAACTGACCACACCCGCAGGCACGCGGAGTGACAGGTATCTCGGCGGCCAGATCTCCCCCTACGTTCGCGCGGTGCGGTCCGAACTGCTCGTCGTGTCTCCGTACTTCGTCCCCGGCAAAGACGGCGTGACATTCTTCGGCGAGCGGCGCAAGGGCGGCGTGAACGTGCGCGTCTTGACCAATTCGCTTGCCGCGACGGACGTGTGGCTGGTCCACGCCGGCTACATGAAGTACCGGCGTCCCCTGCTCGACGAAGGCGTGCGCCTGTACGAGCTGCGACCCGAGGGAGCGGGGGGAGGCACCACGAGACCGCGGGCCAAGGCATTCATCGGCTCCTCCCGGGCGAGCCTGCACGGCAAGACGTTCGTGTTCGATCGCACCTCGGTCTTTATCGGCTCGGTCAATCTCGACCCGCGCTCGCTCGAGCTGAACACGGAAGACGGCGTGCTCGTCAGCAGCGCGGAGCTCGCGGGCCACGTGGCGGAGCTGTTCGAACGGTGGTCGAGCCCCGCCCTGGCGTACGAAGTGACGCGGGGCAGGAATGGCGGCCTGCAATGGACCGGCGGCTACACCGACGAACCCGAGGCGGGATTCTGGCGGCCGATCGGCGCGAAACTGTTCTCGCACTTGCCCATCGATTCGCTGATCTAAGGGAGGCGCATGCTGCCCCTTCTTCTTCTATTACTTCAAACGACGGCACCGCCAAGGCTGGCGGAATTCCTGCAACAAAGCATCGGATTCGATAGCGCGCAGCTCGCGGCGGTCGAGCGCGGCGAGCCGGTCGTCAAGGTCCTCGAAGCGCGCGACCGCCGCGACGTCGCCGTGTTCGGCATCATCACGGTCGCGGTGACGCGGGATGCCTGGGCGAGCGCCGCGCGCAACTTTCCCGCTGCGCTGCGCACCCCGAATCGCACCCAGCTCGGCATCTTCGGCAATCCCGCGACCGCGGGCGATGTTGCCGCGGTCACGATCAACAGCCGCGACGTCGGCGAGATGCGAGACTGCAAGCCGGGCGACTGCGTGGTGAAGCTCCCCGCTACCGACATGCGCCGCATCCACGACCAGATGAATTGGTCGGCGCCGGCGCCCGAGCTGCAGGCGCAGCTGAGCGCCTACGCGCGGCGGCGGCTGGTGGAGTACGTCACCGACTACCGCACCCGCGGCGACTCGGCGATGGCGATCTACGACGATCGCGGCAATCTCAACGTGCACGCGAGCGAGGCGTTCGCGGCGCAGCTCGCGGAATCGCGGTTCGTTTATCAGACCGTGCCGTCGCTCCAGAAGTATCTCGCCGGCTATCCGCACGATTCGTTGCCGGGAGCCTCCGAAATCATGTTCTGGTCCGAGGACGTGCTTCCCCGTCTCCGGCCGATTCTGAGCGTGACGCATCTCGTCGTCTACACGCCGCCGGAGCTTCCGGGGATGACCCTGGTCGCCGCGAAACAGCTGTACGCCAATCATTACTTCGAAGCGGCCGTCGATCTCACCTCGGCAATCGACCGCGGCACGGGGATCTATCTGCTCATCCTGCGCCGCTATCGCTTCGATAATCTGCCGGGTGGCATCCTCAACATCCGCGGCCGGGCGATCGGCGCGCTGCGCGATCAGCTCGTGGCCGATTTACGGCGCCAGCAGCAACGTTGAGAGTCCATCTCCTCGACGGCACCTACGAGCTGTTCCGGCATTTCTACGCGATGCCGAAACAGCAGGACAAGGACGGCCGCGAGGTCGCCGCCACCAGCGGTGTGTTGGGATCGGTGCTCGGGATGCTCGAGGGCGGCGCCACGCACCTCGGCGTGGCCACCGATCACGTCATCGAGTCGTTCCGGAACGAGCTGTGGGCCGGGTACAAGACCAGCGCAGGCATCGAGCCGGACCTGCTGGCGCAGTTCCATCCGTTGGAGGACGCGCTGCGCGCCATGGGCGTCGTCGTCTGGGCGATGGAGGAATTCGAGGCCGACGACGCCCTGGCGGCGGCCGCGCGGGCCGCCGCCGAGACCGCGGGCGTCGCGCAGGTCATCATCTGCACGCCCGACAAGGATCTGAGCCAGTGCGTCGTGGGACAGCGCGTCGTGCAATTCGATCGCCGCAAGCGCGAGCTGCGCGACGAGCCCGGTGTCGTGGCGCGATTCGGTGTGGGACCATCATCGATTCCGGACTATCTCGCGCTGGTCGGTGACTCCGCGGACGGGTTTCCCGGCATTCCGGGATGGGGCGAGAAGGCGTCCGGAGCGGTCCTCGGCCGCTATGAGCATCTCGAGCGTATACCAGCGAAGTCGACCGAGTGGACAGTGCCGGTGCGCGGCGCGGCGCGCCTGGCCGCCGCACTCCAGGAGCATCGCGAGCTGGCGCTGCTGTTCCGTACGCTTGCGACGCTCAGGACCGACGTGCCGGTCGGAACGGTCGCCGACCTCCGCTGGCAAGGACCCACCCCGGCATTCGAGCAGGTCGCACGCCGCCTTTCGGTGCCCGGGCTGTGGGACCGGGCGCGCCGCATCGCTCTGACGGATTAAGCGGCTGCGAGCCGTCCCCGCAGCTGCTCGGCGCGCACCGTGCGCCGGTCCGCGATCAGCGCGCGCGCCGCATCCACCTGCCCCCACGTATTCCAGAGCAGTACGCCGCGCACGCGCCCGTCCTTGAGGTAATAGACGACCCCCTCGCGGAACGGCTGCTTCCAGTCACTGAAAGTCTCGAGCCGAGCGTCCAGCTCCCCGACCGCCTCGTAGCCGAGTGCAAACAGGTCTGAATAGAAAAAAGGAAGGTGCGTGTACGGCGTCTTGTCGCCCGCCATCGCGCGGCCCGCGGCGGCGCCCATCGTGTTGGCATTGTCCTCGTGCTCCACGCGCAGCCGCGCATCGAGCGCCGGATTGAAGAAGTTGGCGACATCGCCGGCCGCGAAGATGTCCGCCACGCTGGTCCGCAGCAGCTCATCGACGACGACGCCGTTGTCGACGCGCGCACCGGCCTGCACGGCGAGATCGACGTTCGGTTGAATGCCGATCCCGCCGACGACGGCGTCCACGCGGACTTCCTGCCCGCTCTTCGTCGCAAGCCTGAGCTCGTCTTTGCTGCGCGTGAGACCCGTCAGCGATTCGCCCGTCCGGACGTCGACTCCCTGCTCGCGGTAATACTGCACCAGGAATTGCGACAGGTCGGCTGGAAAGACGCGGGCGCCGATCCCCGCTTCGGGAACCACCATCGTCACGTCGCGGCCTACGAGGCGCAACGCCGCGGCGACTTCCGAGCCGATGAACCCGCCGCCCAGCACGGCGAAGCGGCGCTTCTCAGTCGCGAGCGTGCGGAGCTTTCGATAGTCGTCGTAGGTGCGATAGTAGATGATCTCGTCCGTCTGGAGCGGCAGGCGGCGCGGCGTGCCGCCCGTCGCGAGCAGCAGCTTGTCGTAGGAGACGACGTCGCCGATGGTGTCGGTGACGGTCTTGGCGCGCGCATCGAGCGTGGCTGCGCTTCGCCCCAGCCGCAGGTCGACGCCGAGCTTCTCCGTTCCGCGCCAGATGCTCGATTCCGGCTCGCCCTTCCACAGCGCCTTGGACAGCGGCGGACGCGCGTAGGGTGGATGTTGCTCCGCCGAGATGAGCCCGATCGCGCCGTCCGGATCCGCGCTCCGAATCCCCTCAGCGGCGGCGGCGCCTGTCATGCCGCCGCCCACGATCACATAGCGATAGTCCATTAGATGCGCAGCGCGATCGTGCGCCACTGCCCTTGCCGGAATCGCAATACGCTGAGCACGCAGCGCGTTACGTGACCGGCGAGAATCGCGAGCCAGATGTCGATCGGATCGAGCGTACCGGTCTGCCGAATCACAAAGCAGATGCCCAGCGGCACAAGAATCTGCGAGATCATCGAGATGTACAACGGACTTTTCGTATCACCTGTTCCCTGCAGGCCACCCGTGTACGCCAGGGCCACGGTGATGAACAGCCCCGACACGCTCAACACGCGCAGCAGCTGCACGCCGACGTCTACGACGACCGCATCATGCATCCCGAAGACCGCGAGCAGTTGGCGTGGAAAGAACAGGAAGAACAAGCCGACGAAGGCCGCAACGGAAAGGCCGTAACGGGCCGCGACGTGGACGGCCTGATCGGCACGGTCAGGATGGCCTGCCCCGAGATTCTGTCCCGCCACCGCCGCCGCCGATCCCATGAGGCCCACCGACGTCCAGGTGATCAGCGAGAACAGCTCCGAATACGACACCGCGAATGCGGCCTGCGCGGCCGCGCTCTGCGCCAACGATCCGATGAACGACAGCATCAACACGCCGCCGACGTTCATCGCGATTCCCTGAATGCCGGTCGGCAGGCCAAAACGGAACAGCTCGCGGATGATTCCCCAGTCAGGACCCAGGCCGCGTCCCTTGGGAAACGCGACGACCCAACCCCCCGTCCACATTTTCCACAGCGCGAAGACGGCGAGCAGCCACGCCGTAATGCACGTGCCCATCGCCGAACCGCGCGTGCCAAAGGCCGGGATCGGCCCCAGGCCGCGAATCAGCACGATGTTCAGCACGAGATTCAATACGGTCATCGCGATACCGAGCATCATCGGCGTCCGCGCGTCGCCGGCCGAGCGCAGTGCGCCGCTGAACATGAAGAAGATCAGCATGCCGGTCGAGAAGCCGAACAAGATGCGGAGGTATGGCTGCGCTTCCGCCTTCACCGCGTCCGTGGCATTGACGAGGTCGAGGAGCCAGGGCGTCGCGACATACCCGACCGGCGCCATCACCAGCAGCGAGATACCGATCGCCGTCAGAAACGCCTGATAGACGACGCGGTCGACCTTCTCCGCATCCCCCGCCCCGGCGAAGCGCGCCACCAGCACACTCATGCCCGTGAACAGGGACGAAATGAACACGATGACGACCAGAAAGATCTGCCAACTCACGCCGATCGCGGCATTCGCCTTGTAGCCGACGAGATTGCCGACCAGCACGTGATCCACGATGCCCTGCAATCCGCCGATGGCGTTCGTGAGCATCGTCGGCCACGCGATCTTCCAAACCGCGGCCCGGAGCGGCCCTGCGACGATCGAGCGATCGTAGCGTGAGACGGTCTCCGTCACTCAGAGGACCGGAACGGCGGTGCGGCGCCGGGCGAGACTTGCGTCGACACTCCAGGGACCGGGCCCCGCCGCGGAGAAATAGAGGAAGAGGAAACAGTAGATGACCGCGAGTCCGCCCTGGTTCAGGACGGGCCAGAGCCAGTGGCCTTGACTCGCATGACCGATGAAATACGCGAAGGCCATTTCACCCGCGAGAATGAACGCGACCGGCCGCGTGAATAGACCGACCAGGAAGAGCGTGCCGCCGACGACCTCGATCACCCCCGCGAACCACGCCAACGATCCCACGGGCGCCGTGCCGCCGCCCGGCATGATCGCGGCCGGGAACGCGAACCACTTCGCCGAGCCGACCTGAATATAGAGGAATGCCAGCACGATTCTCAGCACACTGAGCAGCTGCGGCGACCATTCCTTCTTCATAGGGCCTCCCTTTTCTTGTGGAGCAGCTCCCGCTCGCGGGAGTTCTGCGTGAGCGATGCCGCCCGCGTAAACTCGGCGCGCGCCTCCTCGAAACGGCCGAGCTTGGCGAGCAGATCGCCGCGCACACTCGGCAGCAGATGATAACCCGCCAACGCCGGGTCCGTAGTCAACGCATCGACCAGCTCGAGTCCCGCCGCGGGGCCGAACGCCATTCCGAGGGCCACCGCGCGGTTCAGCTCCACCACCGGCGAGGGCATGAGCTGCGCGAGGCCGTCGTACAGCGCCACGATCCGCGTCCACTCCGTCTCTTCCGCGGTGCGGGCACGCGCATGACAGGCGGCGATCGCCGCCTGCAGCGTGTAGGGCCCGTACGTTCCACCCAACCCTTCGGCCCGCTCCAGTGCCGCCAGCCCCCGGCTGATGAGCAAATGATCCCACTTGCCGCGGTCCTGATCGAGCAGCAGGATCGGTTCGCCGCCCGGTCCCACGCGGGCGCGAATGCGCGACGCCTGAATCTCCAGCAGCGCGACGAGCCCGTGTACCTCGGGCTCCGCCGGCGCGAGCTCCGCCAGGATGCGGCCCAGGCGCAGTGCGTCCTCGCACAACGCCGGCCGCACCCAATCGTCGCCCGCCGTCGCCGAGTAGCCTTCGTTGAAAACCAGGTAGATGACTTCGAGCACCGACTCGAGGCGCGCGGCCAGCTCCGCACCCCGCGGCACCTCGAACGGCACGCGCGCCGCGGCGAGCGTCCGTTTCGCCCGCACGATGCGCTGCTGGATCGTCGCCTTGGGAACGAGGAACGCGCGCGCAATTTCTTCCGTGGTCAGGCCGCCCAGCAGCCGCAACGTCAGCGCAACGCGGGCTTCCGTCGTGAGCACCGGGTGGCAGGCGGTGAAGATGAGGCTGAGCAGGTCGTCGCCGACCTGATCGTCGAGCGCCGCGGCGAGGTCCGCCTCCGGGCTCACCTGCCGTTCCGCGAGCTCGCGTCCCAGATGTTGGTGCTTGGTGTCCTGCATCTTGCGGCGGCGCAGGTGGTCGATGGCCCGGTGCTTCGCCGTGGCCATGAGCCAGGCGCCCGGGTTGTCCGGGACGCCTGCCGCCGGCCACTGTTCCAGGGCGACGACGAGCGCATCCTGCGCCAGGTCCTCCGCGAGACCGACGTCGCCCACGATCCGCGCGAGCCCCGCGATGAGCCTGGCGGATTCAATCCGCCAGACCGCATCGATGGCCTCAGCAGCCTGTTGCGGGGGCATCCATCATCTGCCGGACTTCCACCTCCAGCTCCTGGTCCCAGAGTCCGATGTGCGCCTCCAGGAACGACCTAGTCCATTCGATCGCTTCCTGCTTCGACGCGACGTCGTAGATCGCGTAGCCGCCGATGACTTCCTTGGCCTCGGTGAACGGTCCGTCGGTCACCGTGATCTTCCCATTGGCGAGCCGGGCGCGCGCGCCGGTGGCAGTCGGCAGCAGGCCGCCCATGCCGACCATCTTACCCTGCCTCGCGGCTTCCTCGCCAAGCTTGCCGATCTTCTCGATGAGCGCCGCTGAGGGTCGAGCACCGGTCTCGCGGGTCTTCACAATCGTCATGAATCGCATGGTCATTTCCCCGCGCGCTGCTTGTTCTTTTCGATCACGGCCCGCTGCCGCTCTTCCTGCTGCCGCAACTCGGGCGTGAACTCGGCGCCGAAATCCTCGGCCTCGAAGACCTGACGGATCTCGACTTCCTCCCCGTCTTTGAACGGAATGCGCTTCGCCCATTCGAGTGCTTCCTGCTTCGACTTCACCTGCCAAATCCAAAACCCGGCGACGAGCTCTTTGGTCTCCGCAAAGGGGCCGTCCCGCACCGTGCGCTTGCTGCCAGAGTACGTGATGCGCGCACCCTTCGAGCTCGCTTGGAGGCCCTCGCCGGCGAGCATGACGCCCGCCTTCGCCAACTCGTCATTGAACTTGCCCATCTCTTTCAACTGTGCCTCGGTCGGCAGGACGCCGGCTTCGGAGTCCTTGTTGGCCTTTACCATCACGATGAAACGCATCGCCGTCTCACTTTCCGTCTTGGGTTCAGGTCTGGTTCGTCTGCGGTCATCCAGGCGACGAACGGACCCCGGCGAAATCGACACAGGGGAATCTCATTGTGGTAGCCCCACTTACGGCTTAGACTCACGCTTGCACTGTGAGGGACGTTATGTGCAGAAACATCAAGACGCTGGCGAACTTCGCGCCGCCGGCAACCGACGACGAGATTCGCGCTTCGGCGCTGCAATTCGTGCGCAAGCTCAGCGGCACGACGCACCCGTCGCATGCCAATGAGGCGGCATTCAATGCCGCGGTGGATGAGGTGACGCTGATCGCTCGACGATTGATTGATTCGCTCACCATCAAGGCACCCCCTCGGAATCGTGAGGAGGAAGCCCGCAAGGCGCAGGAACGGGCGGCGAAGCGATTTGGGTAGGACGAGAAGCACGCGGTAGAATGCCCTGGCTCGGATTCGAACCGAGACGCCTTGCGGCACTGCCCCCTCAAGACAGCGTGTCTACCAGTTTCACCACCAGGGCGGGCGACGAAAAATAGAGACGTTTCGCGGTCAAGTACAGCCTACCGTGACGCCCGACTGCTCGCACAAATTTGCACGGCGCATAGCTTTTCCGCATGGAGCTATGGGTTGCTTTCGGGTTTGGCGCCGCGGTCGGGGCGCTGATCGGCTATCTGCTGGGACGCCAGAAGCAGGTCCTGGCAGCAGCGCGCGCTCGCCCAGCGCCCCCGTCACAACCTCCACCCTCCACGCCGGCTTCGCCCGACGTTAAGCACGTCGTCCTCGACGACGGTTCGGCAAACGTTTTAAACGCCCTGAACAACCGCCTCGCCGCCATCGGCGCTCTCGCCGATTTGCTCCACGGTACTCCCCTCGATCCGGAGCGCGCCCGCGCCCTCGTGCTGCTGCACGGCGAAGTGCGGCGCGCGGCCGAGATCTCGAGCCATTTCCTGGAGCTGGCCGCGCACCCGGCGGGCGCGGCGGAGCCCTGCGATGCGGCGGTCGTGATCAACGGCGTCCTGGCGGAGCGCGAGTCCACCTTCCGCGAGCTGGGCGTCAAGCTGGTGCGCTCGGTTCCCGCTGACCTGCCCATGGTGGCCTGCCCGATGGCGCAGCTCACGGAGATGTTGACCAAACTGCTCGACTTCTCGTTGCGCCGGTTGCGCGCCGCTCAGCCGCCGCGCGAGCTGCGGCTGGACGTGATCGCGACGGGACCGTCGATCGTCGCCTCGCTGTGGGATTCCGGTACGCCCCTGGCCGTTGAAGCGGAGCAGCGGCTGACGTCGCCGTTCCGCTTTACCCAGTCGGGCGGCGGTGGCGAGGTGGAGTTCGCGCTGGCCCGGGCACTCGCGCAGTCGGCGGGTGGCAACCTGCGGCTGCGGCCGCGCGGCGGCAGCACGGGCGCCGAAGTCGTCGTGACGCTGCCGCGCAGCGTGCTCGGCGCGCACACGCCGCTCGCCGCACCGGCGGAAAGCCTGCCGCGCATGCGCATTCTCGTCGTGGACGACGATGCCGTGAACCGGCAGGCGATGGTGCTGCTGCTCGAGCGCGAAGGGCACCAGGTGGTCGCGGTAGAAAACGGCCTCGAAGCGATGGAGCGGTTAGGCGACCGCGACACCGCCTTCGACGCCGTCGTCACCGATCTGCAGATGCCGCGGCTCGGCGGCCGCGCGATGTACGAGCAGCTGGTCAACAGCCGGCCGCTGGTCGCCAAGCGCTTCGTGTTCGTCACCGGTGATCAGGCGCGCGGCGAGACGCGGGCATTCCTGGAGAACTGCGGACAACCCTCCGTTACCAAGCCCTACGACCTGGGCGACTTGATCAACGCGATCGGGACGGTGGCGCGGAGGTAATGATGCGCTGCCGCTCGGCAGACAGCACCATGTCGCGGTCGATCACGTCGCGCACGATCTTCGCAACGAAGGAGTAGCCGCGCACCTCGGCGGCGAGCCAGCGTTGCCACTCGAGCTCGTCGAGTGCGGCCGTGAGCGCTTCGCCCGAAATGCCCGACGCCTGCGCCAGCTGTGCGGGCGACACTCGGCCCTTCAGCACTGCGGCCACGACGAGCACGCGCTGCGCGCCGGTCGAGAGCCGGTGAAAGTTCACGCGAATGGCCGCGGTGAGCGCGTCGGGCAGATCACCGGGAAGGGTTTGCTCGAGCGTGCGCAGCGGTTCCGGCCAGGCCCCCGTCAGCTGCTGCAGGTCCAGGCCGAGCGTCACGGCGTGCAGCAGCTCGATGGCCAGCAGCGGAATGCCGGCGGAATCGGCGACGAGGCGGCGCGACAGGCGCTCGAGCTGCACGCGATCGTAGGCGGGCACGGCCCAGCGCGCGAGCCCGTGCAGATCCTCGCCGGCGAGGGCACTCAGCACGACGACGGCGCCCGCCAATTCACGGCCGATGTGCGCCCGGATTTCATCCAGCTCGCCCCGACGCAGCTGCGGCGATGCGGTGAGCACGAATAACACGGGCGCGCGGGCGACGTCCCGTGCCGCCGCCCCCAACGCGAGCAGCGACTCGCGGTCGAGCCAATGCGCGTCGTCCACCACGACCAGCAGCGGTTGTTCGTCGGCAACCGCCATCATCGCTTCCGACAACGCCCGGGCCGGCGCGCCGGCAGGTGTGGTGCTTCGCAGCTCCGCCAGCGCGCCTGGTGAGGCTGCGGCGATGCCGCGCGCGTCGAGCAGGCCACCGCGCGCGATGCCCAGAACGCCGCTCCACGGATCCGTCTGATCGGCTTCCACCGCCCGCACGGCGGTGACCACCGCGCCATCGAGGCGCGCGCGCCCGGCAAGCTCGTCCGCCAGCCGGCTCTTTCCCGTACCGCCGTGGCCCTCGATCAGCACGACACCGCCGCGGCCCCCCCCCGCCCCCTGGCGACAGCGGTCCCACGTGCCCACGAGCCGGTCGAGCTCGGCGCTCCGCCCCACCAATGGCGCGCGACGCGATTCGGAGCGCGGCGCCTGTAGGCGCAGCGTCCGGTCGTCACGAATGCGGGCCGCCAGCGCCTCGGTCTCGGCGTCCGGCGTCTCACCGTTCTGCTTGAGCCGCTCGGCGAATGCGGTGATCGTCGCCAGTGCCCGCCCCCGATCGCCGGCCAGGGCGAGCGCGCGCAACAACGCCCGGACGGCGACGGCGGAAGCCGGATCGAGCTCCTCGGCGGCCCGCGCCGCCTGCTCCGCCGTCTCCAGGTCGCCGCTCGACAGCGCCTTGCCGGACTCGGACACGAGTACCTCGACAGAGCGCCGCTGCCAGTACGCCCGCTCCGCCGACATCCAGTCGTCGAATTCCGAGGCGCCGTCGATGCGTAGCCCGTCGAGGAAGGGACCGACGACCAGCCGGCCCGCCGCCTCGTAGTCGCGGCGCGCGGCCAGCGCCTCCATTTGCTCCACATCCAGCGTCACGCCGGAGTCCGACAGCCGCACGTGTGTGCGGGTCGACTTCACCGCACCGGGGGCGAATTTCCGCAGCGTCGCCACCGCATGCGTGAGTGAATGCCGCGCTTTCGCTTCCTCCTTATCCCCCCACAGCAGTCCGATCAGATGATCGCGCGTGCGGGTGCGCTTGGGCGAGCGGGCGAGGTAGACGAGGAGGGCGAGGTTCTTCTGCCATTGCAGGTCGGTCGGCGTCGACCCGTCCGCCAGCCGCACGAGTGGCGGGCCCAACGTCTGACAAAAAATCATGCTCTCGGAGGGCATTGCAGCGCGGCGGTGCGAGCGGCGGCACTGTCGGCGCGAGCGCGATACAACGCCTCGCCGTCAGCCCAGTCGCGTCGGACCTCACGGTAGAGATCGCAGGCCCGGCTGTCGTCCGCACCGTCGAGCAGCTGCGCCAGCCGCCAGCGGGCGAGCGTGCTGAATCCCCAGTCCACGTCGGCGACTTGCGGGGGTCCGCTCGGCCGGCCAAACACGTCGTTGTTCTGATACCAGCGGAGCTCGCGCTCCGCGCCGTCCCTGTCCTGGCGGCGCACGTACCAATCGGCGCGGAACAGATGCAGCAGCGTGCGGAAGAAGGGATCGACGACTTCGGGATCGCCGAGGCTGTCGGCTTGCAGCGACGTGAGGGCATCAGTCAGCTGCAAAGCCGCCAGAGGTCGGTCCTGGCGTGCCGCGGCATCTGCGGCCAAAAGCGTCGTCAGCGGTTGGCGACCACGTTCGCCGTCCAGCAGCCGGAGGTACGCGGCCGAATCCGAGGGTCCCCCCCCCCAGCGTCGCGCCAGCAGCGCCAGCAGCCAGGCGGCGCGCCGTCGCGTGGCCGCCGTGCTGACACTCGAGCGCGTGTGCGCGACGAGCGCGCGTGTGGTCTCCTCCGCTTGTGCGCGTCCGTCGCCGTGGGACGGTTCGACGAGCAGCAGCACGCCCGCGAGCTCGGCGGGGAGCACGGTCAGCTCGGGACGCCCCAGTCCGTGCAGCGCCTGCGCCGCGCCGCGGGCCGAATCGGTCCGGCCCAATGCCAGGTAGCCCGACAGCGCGGCCACCAACCCGGACTCGACAAGTGCCGGGGCGTCCGCCTGGGCGGCGAAGCGCCGTCCAAAATCCACCGCGCCGGCCGGCGCGTCGAACGTCATCAGGTACCGCGGGCCCGCGGCCAGATCCGGGTACTGCAGCGCCCCCGTCTGCGCCAACGCCGCGTCGAGCGCTTGCCTGCAGCGCGAGCGCCCATCGAAGCGGCACACCAAACCCAGAGCTAGGAGCGCGCGCACTTCCTGCGAGTAGGAATCGGGTGGCGGACCCGACTGTTCGAGAGTGTGGAAGGCCGCAGCGGCGCTGCTGTCCTGGCCATCGGCGGTGAGGGCCCACGTCAGATGCTCGGCGGCCGGAAGGAAATCGGGCCGGACTCGGGCGACGGCTTGGAGCGCCTGGATGGCATCGCGTCGCGAAAGGCCGATCAGCGGCCCGCGGTGGTAGGTCTCGTCGGCCAGCATGAACAGCGCCGGGAGGAAACCGGGCCGCTGGTGGACGATTTCCTTGAGCGTGGCGAGCGATGCGACGAGCGGTTGGCGAGACGCACGGATCACCGCCTGATAGTGCGGCGGGAAAGAATCGATGTGGCTGAGGTAGCGTGCCGCCCGCGTCTCGTCGAACGGCCGGCCGAGCCATTTCTCCACTTCCGCGTGGCGCCAGGAGCAGAGCCAGCAGGTCGAGTCGACCGCCTCGGCGACGGCGTACGCACTGTCCGCCGAGCCCCACCGCGCCTGCGCAAAGTGTCGCTCCGCGACGAGCCATGCCGCCAACCCGCGCGCACTGCGCGGCAGCGCCTTCGTCGGCAACGCGGGATCGAACGGATTGTCACGGTTCCAGATCTCGCGAACGATGGCATAGGAGAGCGTGTCCGCGAGCGCATCCAGGCGACCGGTATCGGCGCGCGCGACGATCGTCGGATTGGAGGCTCCCGACAGTGTGACTTCGCCGCGCACCGCGTTGCCCTGCGCACACACCTGACCGCGCACCACCACGGTCGAGCGCGACCGGAACCAGGGCGCACGGCTCGGACCCGAGACCGCGAAGTCGGCGTAGCCTTGCAAGTCGCGCACCAGCTTGCGGGCGACCCGCTCCCCCGCATCTGCCGGCGCGCCACACTCCTGCTCGAATGCCGACACCACGAGACGCAGGCCGGCGGCGCGCTGAAACGGCCATGCCTCCATGCTGGCGCGGCCGGTGACGGCGGTGCCGACAATCAGTCCGACGGCAACCAGCCCCACCGCGCCCAGCTGATAGCGGCGCACGCGCGTCGCCCAAAACCTTCGCTTGAACGTCCCGGCATCGGGCCAGCGGTCTCGGGCCTTCCAGGCGAGACCGCGCCGCAACACGCCGCGCACGAGCCAGGGCACGCGGCGCCACACTCGCGTCCGCGCGCTCTGCGCCTCCAGCCAATGGCGCGCGGTGTACGACTCGTAGAGCACGAGGGCCGCCGCATACAAATCGCTCGCCGGCGTCGCGTCTTCCCCGGCCAGCTGCTCGGGCGTCATGTAGGCTCGGGTCCCCGCCTGGCGGCCCGGCTCGGTGAGCGGCTCTTCCTTCTTATCGCCCGTCCCCAGCCGCTTCGAGACGCCGAAGTCGACCAGGACGGCGTTCTCGCCGTCCCAGAACACGTTGGCGGGCTTGACGTCCCGATGCACGATCCCGTGCGCGTGGGCGTGCTCGAGCGCGTCGAGCAAGTCGCGGCCCAGCTTGAGGACTTCCGGTGGTGGAATCGGACCCGCGCGCAGCCGGGTCTCGACCGTCGTGCGGTCGAGGTACTGCATCACGTAGTACGGTAAACCGTCGGCTTCATCCGCTTCGAAGACCTGCACGATGTGCGGGTGGGGAAGGCTGGCGAGGGCTTGCGCCTCCCGGACGAACCGCTCGGTCGCGAGCGCGGTGTGCAGCTCCGGTCGAATCACCTTCACCGCGACCAGCCGGTCGAGTCGCCTTTGCCGGGCGAGGACGACGATACCCATGCCGCCGCTGCCCAGCTCGCGTTCGACCTGGTAGCCCTTCGGCGCGAGAGCGGCACGCACCCGCTCGAAGAAGGTGGGCATGGTTGGGCCGCTGCAGAACTTCCCGGCCGGGCGGCCGGATGTCAAACGTGGCCACAGATCTCGCTGATCTAAACGGATCTGCGCTGATGCATTCTTTGTGATCTGCGAGGATCTGCGGCAAATCTGCGTGATCTGTGGCCATGGGCCGACTCGGAATCGAACCGAGAACCTACTGATTAAGAGTCAGTTGCTCTGCCAGTTGAGCTATCGGCCCTTGGAGCGGCGGAAAATTCATCAGGACCCGGCGGCGAAGCAAGGGAACGGGTCGGCAGTCCGATTTTCGTGCCCCAGTCATCCGTCAGCTTGAACGTCTCCGCCATCGGGAAGCGCAGCACCCACAGCCGCCGGGCCAGATCCTTGAGCGACCAAATCACGGTGCGCTGTACCTCGACCGACGACCACTGCGCGAACTCGTTGTGGGCCAGGTCGGTCCGGAGCGCCTCCGCGATGCTCGCCGCTAACTCCAGATGTTCAGCCTGCGGTCCCTGCGTTGGGACATTTTTGGTTCCTTTTTTGGGACCTTGTCCCTCCCCCCACAGGACCCACTCGAGCGTAACGTCTGGGATGCCAAGCTCTTTCGCTTTGGTCACGATCAGTCGGGCGACGTCGGCGGGGAATTTCTCCCGATGGGGCCATTTCTTTATGGCTGCCTCAGTTACGGCCCCGCCCAGCGCGGCAGCGAACTGCCGGTAGCTCAACGAGATGCCTTCCCACGGGGAGAACACGTCCAGCAGCACCGCCAACCGCGCGGCTACAGGGACTCGTTTCGGTCCTGTTTCGGGCTTGACAGGTGACAAAATGGGCCTACTTTCGTGTCATTCCAGAGGAGTCAGCAGGGACCAATCCGGCCCAAAGCTGACATCCCCTACTGCCCTAGTCAAGTCGCCCAGCCCTTGGAGATTCGCATGTTCGTGCGCCGCTCTCTCATGGTGTTCGCCCTGGCGCTGTCGGTAGCGCGCTGCGCGGACCAACCCACAGCGGTGAAAGCTCCCGCGGCTCCGCAATTCCTGCGGTGGGCAGGCAGTAACACTTCAGGCTTCACATCGACTGAGTCTCGCGCGCGCCGCTCCGGAATGGCGGCCCTGACACCTCCCCTGAGTCTTGACCAGTACGCGGTCTCATTCTGGGCGGTGCGCGGCGAGGCTCGGTCGGTACAAATCAACTACACCAGCAGCATCGATAGCGCAGTCCATCCGTTCCTGACGCTCACCATCACGGACCCGCAGTTCGTTCCGGGCGTCGGCGAGCTGGCGATGGGTGACTCGGTCTTCATCACCGTCAACGTGGACACCACGAAGATTGGCGTATCGCTCGAGCCGACCGGCCTCCAATTCGGCACGCCTGCTGAGCTGAAGATCTGGTATGACGGAGCTGGCGGTGACCTGAACGGTGACGGCGTCGCGGATAGCACCGATGCCAAGATCGAGGCGCAGCTGCTCGGTCTCTGGTATCGCGAGGTACCCTCCGAGCCGTGGACCCATCTCCCGGCGACCCAGTCGCTCGACGAGAAGTCGTTCACCTGGGGCTTGGCCCATTTTAGCGAGTATGCAGTCGCGGAAGAGTTGCTAGACTGGATCATTAGCTACTAGGCGGGGCCGAGCCCAAGCATGTTTACCAACAATCCTCGCGACCAGCGCCTCCTGGAGGCGTCACCGGTCGTCGTGAAAGCCCGCGCACTCGCGGCCGCAGGGCATCATGCCGCGGTGGTCGAGTTCCTGCGCAGTCACGACCAGAGCGAGCTCGAAAACACCCCGACCCTCGCGCTGCTCCACGGCATCGCGCAGGCGCGGCTCGGCCGACACGAACAAGGCCTCCAGTGGATCGACCTGGCCTTGGCCGGCGCGCGCACGCGCGGCGAGCACGGCGTTGAGCGTCACGCGCTCAATGCGCGCGGCGCGATCGCCCTCTCCCGTGGGGACCTGAACGTCGCCGCCGACTTCTGCACGCAGGCCCTGATGGCCGCGAGCCGCGACGGCGACCATGCCACCACCGGCCGGGCGTCCAACAATCTCGGCATCATCAGCCATCTGCGCGGCCGTCACGCCGAAGCGATCGCATCGTGGGAAATCGCCACCGCGGCGTTCCACCGCGCGGGCTTGCAGGCGGGCGTCGCCGAGTGTCAGCACAACCTCGCCAACGCCTACCGCGAGCAGGCTGCCTACGACAAGGCGCTCGCCACCGCCGACCAGGCCGTCGCCGCCGCTGAAGCGGCGCACGACGAGACGCTGTTTGCCGCGACGGTGCGGGGCCGCGCCGAAATCCGGGCCGCGCGCTGCGAACCGGAGTTGGCGAGCCGCGACCTCGACCGGGTTCGCGTTATTCGGGGCCAGCTGCCCGACCCCGTCGCCGAGGCCGAGGATCTCCGCGTGTTGGCGTTGGTGCTCGTGGCCGAGAACAATCTGCAGCGTGCCGAGAAATCGCTGCGCGAGGTCATTGGCCGCGCCGAGCTCCACGAGCGACTCTTGCTCCAGGCCGAAGCGACGCGCGACCTGACCACGCTGCTGCGGCGCGCCGGCCGGCAGGGCGAAGCCCAGGCCGCCGCGCAGTCCGCCAAGGGCCTCTTCGCCCGCATCGGGGCGGAAGGCGAAATCCGCAAGCTCGCCGATCAGGGCTGGGACGAGGCGTTTGCCACCCAGCTGCGCGGGACGCTCGCGCCCCTGCACGTGGCGCAGCAGTACGCCGACGCCGGCCGCTACGCCGAGCTGCTCACCTATCTCGAGCAGCGCTCCAAGGACGAGTTGGAAGAGTCGGCCATCCTCACGCTGCTGTTGGGCATCGCCCACAGCCGGCTGGGCCGCCTCGAGGTGGGCCAGCAGTGGGCCATGGTCGCCCAGCTGCGTGCCCGCTCGCTCAAGGACCGGATGATGGAAGTGCGCGCGCTGAACGTGTGCGGCGCCATCGCGCTGGAGCGCGGCGGCATCGACGAAGCCACGTACTTCTTCACCCGCGCGCAGGAAGAGGCGTCGGACGATAACGACCAGGCGACCGTCGGCCGCTGCTCCAACAATCTCGGCATCATCGCGAACATGCAGGGCGACTACCGCCGTGCGGTCATCGCGTACACGCGCGCGATCGCCGCCTACGAGCAGGCGAATTTCAGCCGCGGCATCGCCGAAGCGCGCCACAATCTCGGTATGGTGTGCCGGGCGCAGGGCCAGTTGGACCGCGCGCTCGAGATCGCCCAGATCGCCATTCGCGAAGCCGAGCGTTTGGGCGACCAGCAGCTCACCGCCCAGGCGATCGCCGGCCTCGCCGAAATTCACGTCACGCGCGGCGAAGCTGATCAGGCGATGGCCGCCATCGAGCGCGCGGTCGCGACCCACCGCGAGCTCAAGGACCCCGTGCGCGAAGCCGAAGACCTGCGCATCAAGGCAGGCGCGCTCGCCCTCACGGGACGCCACGAAGACGCCGAGACGCTGCTACGCGACGTCATCGATCGCGCCACCCAGCACGGCCGTCCCCTGCTGCTCGCGATGGCGGAGCGCGATCTCGCGCACCTGCTGATCCAGCGGGGCAACGCGACCTCCGGAAAAGCCGCCGCCCAGCGCGCCCGCTCCTCGTTCCAACGCCTGTCGGCACGCGCGGAAATCGACAAGCTCGACGACTTGCTGGAGACGGCATGAGTTTCCAGCACAACAAGCTCTCGAACTATGCCATCGGCTGGTAACTCCCCCCCCGTGGACGAGCGTCGCAGCGGGCTGGAGCGCCGCGCCGGGGCCGACCGCCGCGGAGCCACGGTCGCCGTGGACGCCGGGTCCCTGCCCCTGCAGCGCGTCTTCCCCCACGCCCGGCTGAGCGAGACCGAAGCCGCCGAGCGTGCGGCGGCGATCGAAGCGCACCGCCGCGACCTCGGCTCGCGCCTCGGGCGCAACGTCGGCGCCGTCGTCGCGGCCGTAGACTACATGCTGAACATCAGCGGCGACCTCGTCTCACCCACGATCGTGGAGCACGAGGCGCTCGAGCGGCTGGAGCAGCGTTCGGTGACGGACCCACTGACCGGCTTGTTCAACCGCTACCACTTCGATGCGACGATGACGCGGGAAATCGCGCGCTGCCGCCGCTACGGGGCGCCGCTCTCACTGCTGCTCGTCGACGTCGATCGCCTCAAGCTGTTGAACGACCGCTGGGGCCATCATGCGGGCGACCAGGCGCTGGGCCGCGTCGCCGTGGCCATCCAGAAAAGCTTGCGTGGCACCGACATAGCGGCCCGCCTCGGCGGCGATGAATTCGCCATCATCCTGCCGGATACGGATGCCGTCGCGGGACTCATCGTGGCCACGCGCATTCGGCGCAATCTGGTCGAGCATGCCTCGACGATGGTGACCGTGAGCGGCGGGCTGGTGGAGCTGCCCCGCGATGCGGCGCAGGCGTCCAGCGCGCAGCTGATGCTGGTCGCCGATCATGCGTTGTATGCGGCAAAGAATTCAGGCGGCAACTGCGTCGTACAGCGGGAGTATCAAGCGGAGGAGTAAGGAGTCGGGATCTAGGATCCTGGGGTGCCACCTCTGAATCCAGGCTCCTGAATCCAGGTTCCCAAAAATGCCCCCAAGGGGAATCGAACCCCTGTTCCCACCTTGAAAGAGTGGTGTCCTAGCCGTTAGACGATGGGGGCAACGAGTAGCGGTAACGGGATTCGAACCCGTGTTTGAGCCTTGAGAGGGCTCCGTCCTAGTCCCCTAGACGATACCGCCATGGCGGGGCGGGTGAATATCGCCAGTCCGCGCACAGGTGGTCAACCCGCTTGACCCTGTGAAATCCGCTAGTTGACCTTCCAGTTCGGATACGTACCGTTACTGGCCCAATGAAACGCTTCTTTTCCAAATTCGTGCCCGAAGTGCCGATTCTCGTCGCGGCGGCACTGCTCGTCACGATGCCGTCGCTGCGCGGCACCGCCGCTGGTCTGGCAACCGTGTTCCCTTTCACCGTCCTCGCCGCCGCGCTGCTGCTGGGCTGGCGCTTCAATCGCTCGCGTCTGGTGTTTGCGATCGCGCTGCTCGCGCTCACGGAATACGTCCTCCTAAACGTCCTCGACACACCGCGCGACCGCACCTACTTCCACGCCCTGGCATTCCTGCTCCCGATCAACCTCGCACTGGTCGCGCTGCTGCCCGAGCGCGGCACCCTCACTGCGGCCGGCCTGCTGCGCTGGGTCCTGCTCGGCGTGCAGGTGATGTGCGTCGTATTTGTCGCGCAGTCGTTTCCGGTCCAGAGTCTCAAGTTCCTGACGACCCACTTGCTGCCGGCCCGCTTCACCGCCTGGACCCCCGTCCAGCAGCCCGCGATCATTGCCTTCCTCGCCATCGGCGTGTTGCTGGCCATGGCCTGGTTCCGCGAGCCGCAATCGCCGGTGCGCGGCTACTTCTACAGCCTCGCCGCGGTGTTCGCGGTGCTGTCATGGCCGGCCGCGGGACCCGGTCAGGAGCTGTGGCTGGCGACCGCGGGCTTGATCCTCGTCGTGGCGGTGATCGAATCCTCGTACCTGATGGCGTACCGCGACGGGCTGACCGAGCTCCCGGGGAGGCGTGCCTTGAACGAGGCGCTGCCGCGGCTGAGCGGCCAGTTCAGCGTCGCCATGGTGGACGTGGACCACTTCAAGCGCTTCAACGACACGTACGGCCACGACGCGGGTGACCATGTGCTGCGCCTGGTCGCCGCGCGGCTGGCGCAGGCCCCGGGCGGCGGGACCGCCTACCGGTACGGCGGAGAGGAGTTCGCGCTCGTCTTCCCCGGCAAGGGCCAGGATGAGTGTTTGCCGCATCTCGAGGAGCTGCGCGAGACGGTGGAAACGAGTCACTTCACGATGCGCCGGCGGTTCCGGCCCCGCGTGAAGCCCAAGGCCGAGAAAGGCAGGAAGACCCGCCAGGCGATCACGATCACCGTGAGCATCGGCGTGGCCGAGCGGAACCACCGGAACTCATCGCCGGACCTGGTCGTGCAGGCGGCGGATAAGGCTCTCTACAGAGCCAAGGAGGCTGGCCGAAACCGGGTATCGACGTAGCTTCGCCCCATGCAGCTTGTTCTGGCCGCCCTGCTCGTTGCTCAGGCCCTCCCCACCTCCGGTTCGCGGCTGTTCCTCGACCATGCCCCTCTGACGCTGCAATTGGAGACAGATCTCCGTGCGCTGTTTCGCGATCGCGGCGAGCAGAAGAAGGACCATCCCGCCACGCTGCGGTACGGGACCGCGCCGGACACGGGCAGCTTGAACGTCAAGCTGCGCACGCGGGGCATCTTCCGGCTGACACGCTGCGGCTTCCCCCCGATTCGCCTTGATTTGCCGAGTCACAAGCTCGAGGACACGCCCTTCGCGGGTCAGGACAAGCTCAAGCTGGTCACGCATTGCCAGAGCGGGCAGTCGTTCGAGCGCAACTTGCTGCGGGAGTATGCGGTGTATCGGGTGTTCAATGCGCTCACCGATACCAGTTTTCGCGTGCGGCTCGCGCACATCACGTATCTCGATTCGGCACACCACGACACCGTGACGCGCTACGGATTCCTGATCGAATCAGACGTTGAGCTGGCAGGTCGTCTCGACGCCGAGGTGCTGGAGACCGCGAAGGTCCACGACCTGGTCACGGACCCATCGTACATGACGCTGGTTGCGGTCTTTCAATACCTCATCGGCAACACCGACTGGTCGGTTTGGGCACGCCACAACATCGCGATCGTGAGCGTGAAGGCGGAGCCGCATCCGTTGTTTGCGGTGCCGTATGATTTCGACTACTCCGGCGCGGTCGGAGCGCCCTACGCGATCCCCCCGCAAACACTCCCGATCCACTCGGTGCGTGAGCGGCTGTACCGCGGCTATTGCCAGCCCGACACCATCTTGAACGGGGTCCTGGCCCGCTTCCGATCGGCGAAGGATTCGATGTACGCCGCCGTTCGCGCCGTCCCCGATCTCAGCGAGCGGGATGTGCGCGGCCTGCTGGACTATTTCGATGACTTCTACCGCGCCATCGATAACCGGTCGGTCGTGCAGCGCGACTTCGTGCGCGGCTGCCGGACGGTTCCGCAGTGAGCGAGCGGCGCGCGCTGATCTTCTCCGACCGGGCGCCGGGTGGCGCGGCGGTCGCGATGCTGAGCGCACTCGCCCTGATGTGCCCCGTCGCCTGGATGTACATGCGCACCAAGCCCAAGCTGCGCTACGACCCGTCCCTCGTGCAGACGGTGATCGTTCTCCCGGTCGTGATCGCCGGCGTCGTGCTTATCGTGCGGGACAGCGTGGCCCTCGCGTTCAGTCTTGCCGGCATCGTCGCGGCGGTGCGTTTTCGCAATACGCTGCGCGATACGAAAGACGCCGTCTACATCTTCCTCGCCATCGCCGTGGGCCTGGCAGCAGGCGTACAGTCGTTTGCGGTGGGGTTTGTCGTCTCCGTCATTTACGTCGCGGTCGTCCTCGTGCTGTGGCGCTTCGATATCGGCACCGCGCCCGCGCCGGAGCGCGTGCGGGGCCGGCTGATCGCGGAGACGCCGATGCCGACGGTCGCCCACCCCACGATTGCCGGCGTCCTCGAGCAGTATGCGCGGAAATGGAAGCTGATCGGGTCGGAGTCAGCCGCACCAGGACACACCGCACTCACGTTTGTCGTACAGCTCCGCCAACAGACGAATGCCGAGATGTTGCTGGCGGCGCTGCGCCGCGAAGCTGCCGCGCAAATCACCGCGCTGCGGTTCGAACCGGATCCGCAGTAAGCATGATTGCGCGGTGGGAAGTCCCCGACGCGGCGACGCTGGGGCAACTTCTCGACCACCCTCCCGCCGGCTTTCACGTCTCGGCCCCTGAATCGACGTACTTCCGCGACGTCTACTGCGACACATCCGACGGCGAGCTGCGGCAGCGCGGCGGCCGCTACCGCATGCGCTTCACGGCCGACGGCGCGCAGCGCGTCACCGCGTGGCTCCCCGACGGCACTCGGCTGGAGGCTCCCGAATTGGCGCGCCTGCGCGCGGTCATCGACCCCGCGCGGCTCGCCCCCTGGATCGAATGGGACGTGTCACGCCGCTGGCGCAGCATCGCGGTGCCGCTCGTGCTGCTCCCGCTGTGCGACATCGTGAGCGATGCGATCACGGTGCGGCGGGGCGAGCTGCGCGCGCCATTGTGGGAGCTGTCGCTGCGGCCGCGCACGTGGGGGGGAGGAGGAATGGCCGCCCGCATCATGGCGCGCCGCTATGAGGCCACCAGCCGGCTGCGGCCGCTGGGCGATGATCCGCTGCACCGCGCGCAGGCCGCGCTGAATGCGGCGGAAGCACAAGTCCTCGCGGGTGAGCTCCGGGGCGAACGGGAGCTGGCCTTCCTCGCCGTCGAGCATGGTCGTCTGGGACTGTGCCGGTTGGGCGCCGAGCTGCGCGTTCCGTTGGACCACGGCAGTGGCGAGGCGGCGTGTCGCGCCGCGTTGCGCCGCATCGTGGGCCGTGGTGAGGGTCAGCTGCGGTTGCTGGGCATCGTGCCCCCGACCGGCCACCGCGCGGCGCTCGAAGTCTGGACGGCGCGGCGTCTGGGCGGAGCGGGTCATTCGGCGCTGCAATGGTTCGCCCCGGCCGAGCTGCTGGACCGCGTCGGGTCGCCGGTGCTGCGCGACCCCGCGACCCTGGCCGCGCTCACCGTCGCGGCGCGCTCGCCGCTCATCCCCGAATGGTCGGGCGTGGCCTTCGGGGAGGGTGACCCGGCCGACGATCTCACGCCTGCGGACGTCGCGCGCGCCAGTCGCGTCACGCTCAGCGAGCTGCGAACCCCGGTCCTGGCACCGGACCGGATCGATCCCGCGCGGTCGGCACCGGAGCAGTTCCTCAATCCGGAGCTGTCGTGGATCGAGTTCAACGCCCGCGTGCTGGCCATGGCCGAGGATCCGCGCACACCGCCGGCCGCGCGGCTCCGCTTCCTTGGGATCTTCTCGACCAATCTGGACGACTTCGTGGCGACGCAGGTCGGTGCCCTGAAGCAGCTCGTGGCGCTCGAGCGCGGCGGGCCGTCCGCGGACGGACTCCGCCCGCAGGAAACGCTCGACGCGATCGCGATTCGGCTGCGTCCGCTCATTGCCCGGCAATACCGGTTGTTCGAGGCGCTCGTCCGCAAACGATCGGTCGGCAGGGACGGCCTGACGGTCGTGTTTTGGCCGGAGTTGGCGGACGATGAGCGCGCCGCGCTGCGCACGCGTTTCGCGAACGAGCTGCTGCCGTTCCTCAGCCCGAAGGCGCTGACGCGAGCGCCCGGTCACCCGTTTCCTGTCGTGACCGATCGGCGCATCGTGCTGCTCGCCGTGCTGCGCGATCGCGCGGACTCCCCGCCACACTATGCCCTGGTAGAGATTCCGGAGGATCTGCCGCGGTTCGAAATCCTCTCCGAGGGCCGCCGACTCCTGCCGGTCGAGGAGATCGTCCGCGCGAATCTCCAGCTGCTCTATCCCGGTCGGATCGTCGTCGGCGCGCACGCGTTCC
>WNFU01003281.1_pt1 | contig 53643 bp, 57 predicted proteins | sample 5400121 | NCBI WGS metagenome assembly WNFU01 (sample SAMN13153360, study PRJNA577476) | soil metagenome | isolation source: 100 cm soil or saprolite under grassland replicate 1 | place: USA:California | collected 2016-06-15 | reverse complement strand
GTCCTTCCAAACGAGAACGGTAGCGCCTCGGGCTTTTATTTGAAGGCGAATATCAACCCGCGCATTCCGTCGCCGCACGTGTTTGTTTTGCCGGGGCCGCCGCGAGAGATTCAGCCCATGTTCACGAAATTCGCGATGCCGATTTTGAAATCGATTATTGAGGTGCCGCTCTCAGTCGAGCGGCGGTCGTACAGCATTGCCGGAATGGGCGAATCGTTGGTTGAGAAAGCGATTGGCGAGAAAGTTTTGGCGATCCCAGGCATCGAGCTGGGCTATTGCGCGCGACCAGGCGAGGTTGAAGTGCGCGTCATCGGCGACCGGAAAGCGATCCAAGCCGCCGACGTCGTCATTCGTGGCGAGTTGGGGCTGTCGATCTTCTCCGACAACGGCGAAGCGCTTGAAGAAGTCGTCGTGAGACTGCTGAAGCAACGAAATCAAACGTTGGCAACTGCCGAATCGTGCACTGGGGGTTTGATCGCAAACAAGATCACCAACGTGTCAGGTGCGTCGGAAGTCTTTCTCGCGGGCTATGTCACATACGCGAACTCAGCAAAGAGCGACATCTTGAATGTCGATTCGAAGTTGATCGACAAGGACGGTGCGGTGAGTGAAACGGTCGCGCGCGCGATGGCTGAGGGCGCTCGCACACGAGCAGTCTCCACGTACGGGCTCGCTACAACCGGCATCGCCGGACCAACGGGCGGCTCGGACGAAAAGCCGGTTGGAACGGTTTACATCGCGCTGGCTTCAGGAGATTCAGAGACTGTCGCCAGGAAATTCGTTTTCCCAACGGATCGCGAGACATTCAAACAATTAGCGGCCCAAGCGGCACTCGATCTCTTGCGACGGAGATTACTTAAGGAGTGATGGCTTCTCAGCCGTCACATTTTGGAAAATTAGTAATCACCCACTTTCACTGGGGTGCCGACTCTTACAGTATCGTAAAATAACTTCGCTCCATCCGGGGACATCCGAATACAGCCATGGGATGCGGGATATCCCGGCAAAATCCCGACATGCATTCCGACCCCTTCGCCTGTTAGCCGCATGAACCACCTCATCGACGCACCGACATAATGCGTTCCGCTGGGCGCGGAATCGATCTTGGCGCTGATGCCGGCACGGACAACTCGACCTGAGCTGTCGACGAAGTCGCCATATATACTGGAACGATGGTCCGGATCCTTTTCCATAACGGAGAAATTACCGCTGGGTGTGCTGTGCCCGGTTTTCCCGGAAGAGATCGGACTATCGGCCACGATTTCCTCGCCGATCATCAAATAGGCGCGCTGCTTGGGAAGGGAGACAACGACGTGCACGTTGTCCGGGGTCGCCTGCTTAAGCAAAGATTGATTTACCTTCAACGGTTCCTGACGGCTGATGTAAGCTGACGCTTTGCGCATCTGCTTTGGTTGCGGCGCCGGCTTTGGTGATCTTGGTCCGAAGAGGCGGAACTGGGCGCTGATTGACGAGGCAAGAGCCGTCAACAAGAGCGCGCAAAGAAGTGTGCGAAGTGCTCTCGGCATAATTTTTAGCCGCCACTGTAGCTGTTTACGCGCCGAAGCCAACCCGTTAACCACCGTGATTCATGGCGGTCGGCAGGCGCATTCTGGACGCGGCGCGTCAAGACGACTTTAGCCGCGTGCGCGAATTCATCAGGCGCGCCTGAATCCGAATTACCGTGCATCGCTTCCAGCACCTGAAGCAAACCCCATCCCTGCCCTTGGTAACGCTCCGTGTGCAAAACGCCTTCTCCTTTGAAGTTGACGTAATCGATGAGGGCATAGCATCCCTGTGGTGTTTTCGTAAGGCGTTCAAATTGTTTCTGCACGTTAGTTCGGTCGGCAGGCGCCGCTTCGGCCAGCATCTTAGGCAGAGAAGCTTCCAATCTGGCAACAAGAAATTCTGCCTGGAGATCGACGGTGTCGGCCAGAAACCGCCGCAACTGGTTCAGCTCACCTGTATTTTGCGCTTGCAGGAACTCGGCACGCGAGTTCCAGGGGCACGGCTGTCCACGGCCGACCCCGAGAAGTAATGCCGGTAACTTCGCGCCGCGTTTCGATACGAAGCTTACCAGCTTCGGGAAACTCTCTTCGAACGGGCCTCGCCGACCCTTTGGATACCAGATGAAATGGCCGATGCCGAGCGATGCGAAATCTTCGCCTTGGTTCCATGAAGTCAGCCCGGAAATTGTTCCACCACACTCATTTTGCCAGACTCTTTTCCCAATTTTCAAAGCATCGCTATGCGAGAGCGTGAAGGCCTGCGCCAGTTCCGGCCAGAGTGCAATCAGACCGGTGGCTACCACTGCAAATGGCCAATCAACCCCGCCGAATCGATGGCAAAGCTGTTTTCTTGACGTGCGGCATTTATCCATTAGCGTGCGGGTTTCTGCGGCGACCAACCTTAAATTAAAACGGCGCGGAAACACGATCTTATGAAACGTTTTATTGTTATTGTCAGCGCATCCTTACTTGCATTCCCATTGTTCGGGCAAGAGAAATCACCGCAACTCAAAGACCAAAAAGACAAGGTCAGTTACAGCATCGGCATGCAAATCGGATTTAATCTCGGCCGGCAAAAAGTGGACATTAACCCTGATATCCTGGCCGCCGGCATTAAAGACGCCATTGCCGGCAAACCGCAACTGACGACCGACCAGGTTAAGGACATCATGGCCCAATTCGAAAAAGACATGGAAGCGAAACAGAAACAACTAGGCGAAAAAAACAAAACTGAAGGTGCGAAGTTTCTTGAAGACAACAAGAAGAAACCCGGTGTGAAAACGACTGCGAGCGGTTTGCAGTACAAGGTCGAGAAGGAAGGAACCGGAGCGCAACCCAAAGCCACCGACATGGTGACAGTGAATTACCGGGGCACTCTGATCGATGGGACGGAGTTTGACAGTTCGTACAAGCGCGGCCAACCGGCGACCTTTCCGGTTAACGGAGTGATCAAAGGCTGGACCGAAGCGCTTCAACTGATGAAGCAGGGAGCAAAATATCAGTTGGTCATTCCCTCGAACCTCGCGTATGGCGAGCGTGCAATGGGCCCGGACATCGGTCCGAACTCGACCCTGATTTTTGACGTCGAATTGCAGGATGTGAAACCGCCTCCAACGCCTGCTCCACAGGGTTCTCCACAGGCTCCTCCGAAGGTTCCTCCTCCGCCGTCACCAGCGCCAACTAAGAAGTAGCGCTAACGCGACGCTCAAGAAGCGACGGCTTGGCAGCCGTCGGTTTCAGATGTGACGGCTGGGAAGCCGTCACCCCTTGAGAGCTGATTCCCATTGCAGCACCGGAGCATCGCCCCACAAACCCTCCAAGCTGTAGAAGGCGCGTTTGTCGCGATGAAAAATGTGGACGACCACTTGTAGATAATCGAGCACCATCCATTGGCTGGCGGGAAATCCGTCAACTGCCACGGGCCGCAGCGAATAATGCTCGCGTAAGTGTGTCTCAATTTCGTTGGCAATCGCTTTGAGTTGAGGTTCGGACGTGCCCGAGCAGATCACGAAAAAGTCCGTAAAGCTCGAAATGCCGCGCAAATCCAACACAACAATGTCCTCCGCCTTTTTGTTTGAGGCGAGTTCAGCGCAGGCTTTTGCTAGGTTTTCCGGCGTTATTGCGGTTGCTCCCGATAAAGTTTTTCGCGCTGAATAATTTCGTACACCGAGTCGGGTACGAGATAACGAATCGATTCGTGTTGCGCAACTCTTCGTCGTATTTGAGTGGCAGAAATATCGATACGACGGTGGATCAACTGATAAGAATGTGAGGGTTGTTTCCCACTGCGGTCGAGAACCACAAAGCGAACTATCTTCTCCAGTTCGGCGAAGCGATGCCACTGCGGCAGTTGCTCAACGTTATCTTCACCGATCAGGCAGTAGATGGACACGTCGCATTCACGCCGGCGAATTTCCTCAACCGTATCGATTGTGTACGAAGGCGGTGGTCGCAGCAGCTCGCATTCATTCACTTCAAACTCCGGCTGGCCTTTGATCGCCGCTTGCAACATTTCTAATCGTACTTCGCCGCTCGCCACCGGAGCGGCCTTCTTAAGAGGGGAAATCGCCGCCGGCACCAGGATGACTTTATCGAGACCGAGCGTCTCAATCGCTTCGCGGGCGAGAATCAGATGCGCGTGATGGACCGGGTCGAAGGTGCCGCCATAGATCGCGATCTTCTTCAATCCCCCAACGCTTAAACGCTCAACGCGCAACGTTCAACTAAAAGCGTTCTATCTGAATGCGGGATACGATAAACTAGTCGGCGCGCGCAGAGTGAGGTTAAGTCCTGGCGCCGTTTCTCGTAAGTGTCGCGCGAACAAAAGAATTCTTCACTTTGCACGACACAGAGGAACATAGAACTTTGCAGCAACATCTTGCGCTATTGCTTGAGCGCGGCTGCTGCGTAAAGGATGCGGCACATCATGCCACCACCGTTCCGCGCAGTGATCTTCGATCTCGACGGCGTGCTCGCCGACTCCGAGCCGTGGTGGAACCAGATCGACGCGAAATTGCTCGCAGAACATGGAGTCAGTTATCGCGGCGAATATCACCGAAACGTCCTCGGCGTGAGTTACCGGCTCGCAGTCGAGTTTTACAAGAATGCCTTTCACATTTCCGCGTCGGTGAAGGAATTGATGCGGCGGCGTGGCGAGATCGCGACCGATTTTTTCGCGAACCGTGTGGGTCTGTTTCCTTCCGCAAAGGCGACGCTGGAACAATTGCGCGAGATGAAGTTACACCTGGCGGTAGCCACCAGTTCGGTGAGTGCGTCCGCGCGTCCGTTACTCGACCGAACCGGAATCAGAAGCTTATTTAGCGTCGTAGTTACTGGCGATGAAGTTCAACAAGGCAAGCCGCATCCCGACATTTACCTGCGAGCTGCAAAGAAACTCCGAACTTCTCCTGAGGCATGCCTCGTCATCGAGGACGCGCTTGCCGGTATCGCTGCAGGGAAAGCAGCGAACATGCGTGTTGCCGCTATTCCCGACAGGCGCTTTGTGGATCCGCGAGAGTACGAAAAGGAAGCCAATTATGTGCTCGGAAGCCTGTCAGAAATTCCGGCCCTCATCCTTCGCGCTAATGCGGCCACCAGCGAGGACCATGCTCTCCGATAGAAAATTTCCTGCAATCCTAAGTTCCTGATTACATTCCTTTGCAACCATGACAGAACAGAAACGCTTCCGTGTTTTTGCGACGTCGCGCATCGGCGACGCGGCGGAAAACCTTTTGTGCGCGCGCGGTTACGACCTTGAGGTGTTCCAGGGACCTGAGGCGCCTCCGAAGAAATTGATCATCGAAAAAGTGCAGAGCGGCATCGATGGATTAATCACCACGTTGCGGGATCCGATTGATGCGGAAATATTCACCGCGGGGAAGGGGAGACTGAAGGTTGTGGCGCAAATCGCTGTCGGATTCGACAACATCAATCGCGCCGACGCGAACAAATACAAAATCCCATTCACGAATACGGCTGACGTGCTCACCGAAGCTACGGCCGAGTTTGCGTTCTTCATGATGGGCATGCTCGCGAGAAAAATGTGGCAGAGCGAGCGACTCGTACGCGAACAGAGGTGGCCGTCGTGGCATCCGTTCCTCCCGTTCCTTGGAGATGAGGTCACGGGCAAAATCCTCGCCATCATTGGGACAGGCCGCATTGGCCTGGCGATGATCAAAAAATGTTCCGGGTTCGACATGAATATCCTTTGCTACGACCCGGCGTATCAGAATCACGAATTCATCAAGGCGATTCAGGAGTTAATGGACCTGCGCCATGCACGTGGCATTCAGAAAGAGAAAACGTGGATCAAGTATGTCGAGTTCGAGGACGCTTTGCGTGGCGCCGATTACGTGAGTCTGCACGTGCCGCTGTTAAGGGAGGGCGAAGCGGACAAACCGACGTATCACCTCATGAACGCAAATACGCTCAAGCTAATGAAACCGACCGCGTATTTGGTAAACAGCTCGCGAGGCCCGGTGGTGGACGAGAGAGCGCTCGCGAAAGCGTTGAAAGGAAAAATCATTGCGGGCGCAGCGCTCGATGTATTCGAGAAAGAGCCGCTGCCGCCCGATTCGCCGCTGCTTGATCCTGAAATCGCTGATCGTTGCCGTCTGTTCCATCATTTTGCCAGCGGCGCGCAGATCACTCGTCTGGATGTCGATCCAGACAAAGGCATGGCGGGCCGCTGCGTACAGGGACTCATCGACGTTCTCGAAGGCAACTACAGCGGTGATCGGACAAAAATGCCGTACGTCGTGAACAAAGAAGCATTTCAAAGAAAGTGATAAGTGACGAGTGACAGATGATGAGTCGACGCGTCGTCGCGTGACTTGCTGAATCCGTTGCTTGGCCGAAGCGACACTGCAGTCGCCGGCGGCTACAAAAAATGTTTGCACGTTGCAATGATCTTGCTAAATACTTAACCAGATGGTTAAATATTCTTCGAGAACGTTGGACCGGACTTTTGCCGCGCTGGCCGATCCTACGCGCCGGCAGATTCTCGCGCACCTGGCGCGGGGTGATACGCGCGTTACCGACCTTGCCCGGCCGCACAACATGTCGCTCCCGGCGGTTTCAAAACATTTACGGGTTCTCGAAAATGCCGGACTGCTCCGGCGCCGGCGTTACGGACGCGTCCATGAAATGCAGCTAAATGCCGAGCCATTAAAAAAAGCCGCGCAATGGGTCGAGGATTATCGAAAGTTCTGGGAGGAGTCGCTTGATCGGCTGGCCGCTTACCTGGAGAAAACGAACAAGGCCGGCGGCAAAAAGGGAAAGATCTGACCCATGTGTCCGCTATGCATCGCAAACATCGCTGTTCTGGCGACCACATCGAGCGGGGGAGTAGTAGCCATTGCGCTCAAAACATTTCGCAGCAGAAGACGACCCAATGAGAAAGGACAACAGAATGAAAACAACAGAGTTGGAATTAGATCGAAAAGTGGTGTCAGCGGGGGAGTGGGAGGCTGCACGCCAGCAGCTTCTCGTGAAGGAGAAGGAGTTGACCCGCGCCCGAGACGCGCTTGCCGCCGAGCGTCGGCGGATGCCGTGGATGGCGGTGAAGAAGGAGTACGAATTTGACGGACCCCAAGGTAAGGTGAGCCTGCTCGATTTGTTCGACGGCCGCCGGCAGCTGATCGTCTACCGCGCCTTCTTCGAGCCGGGCGTGGTCGGCTGGCCCGAACATGCATGCGTCGGCTGCTCCATGGTGGCGGACCAGGTAGCTCACCCCGCCCATTTAAACGCGCGCGACACCACTCTCGTATTCGCGTCACGGGCACCGCAGAAGGACATCAAGTGCTTGACGGCGCGGATGGGTTGGGAGTTCATCCCATGGTACACGCTGACGGACGACTTCGACAAAGACTTCGGCGTGGACGAGTGGCACGGCACGAATGCGTTCATACGCGACGGAGACCGCGTGTTCCGCACATATTTCATCAACAACCGCGGTGACGAGCAGATGGGGAACACCTGGAACTATCTCGACATCACTGCCCTCGGGCGTCAGGAAGAGTGGGAGCACTCGCCGGAGGGCTACCCGCAGACGCCGCCGTACGAGTGGTGGAATTGGCATGACGAGTACGGCAACGAAGAAGCCTCCGACAAGGTCCTCGAACAGATCCGGCGGGGTCGCGCTGCCGGGCAAACTGATAGCGAGACCACGTGATCGCCAACGTCGCAAGCGCGTCGGCGGGGGACATGATCGAACGTGGGAGGAAAGAGAACGAACAATGAGGGGCTGTCGAAGAAAGGAAACAAAAAAACGATGGAGCCGGATACCGATGCAAAGGAGTAAACATTATGACTAAAACAAACGATTTAACTGAAGCGCTCATCTTGGAGCGCACTTTTGATGCTCCCGTCGGAAGAGTTTGGACTGCGCTCACCGACGTAAATGAAATGCGGCAGTGGTACTTCGATCTAAAGGAGTTCAAGCCGGAGATCGGCTTTGAGTTTGATTTCGTGGTCGAGCACGAAGGCAACACTTATCACCACCTCTGCAAAGTCACGGAAGTAATTCCGCAAAAGAAAATCGCTTATACCTGGCGATACAAAGGCGAGCCGGGAAATTCTCTCGTCACGTTTGAATTATTCCCCGAGGGTAATGAGACGCGACTAAAGCTCACGCACACCGGAATCGAAACGTTTCCGAAAACTCCCGCGTATGCGCGGAAGAATTTCGAAGCCGGCTGGACTGCGATCATCGGCTCGGAGCTGAAACAATTCCTTGAAGGGTCGAAAGGAAAACGATGAACGAGAAAACTGCAGAGAAAACATCACTGGAAATCATAAGGTTTATCAACGTGCCGCCCGCTCGCGTTTATGAAGCGTGGACCGATCCGGCGCAATTGAGACAATGGTTTGGACCAGAAAACGTGCGTACCCGAAACATCACTGCGGACGTGCGCGTCGGTGGCAATTATCGCTGGAACCTGATCACTCAGGAGGGGGAAGAGTGGGCTGCGTTCGGCGAATATTGCGAGCTGGTCCCCGGAAAGAAAATTGTCTTCACATGGCAATGGGATGACGATGAAGCTTGGGAAAACCGTACCAGTGTCGTGACAGTCGAACTTTTCGAGCGTCGCGGCGGAACGGAACTGCGATTAAGGCACGAGCAATTGCCGAGCGAAGAATCGCGCGATCGCCATAATGAGGGCTGGAATAGTCTTCTCGATCGACTTGAACAATTTTTACTGTAGGGCTCATCTGTGAATCCCGAAAGCATTCGGGACTGACACAGACGCCCTACAATAATTGTTAACCCAAACAAAGGAGGAAGAATGAACACCGAAGAAGTTGCAAAAAAAGTCGTGGAATTGGTTCGAAAACAAGCGTGGTATGAAGCGCTCGAGCTTTACGACGACAACGTTGTGAGCGTGGAAGCTTACAGCATGGGCGGCGGCTCGCCGGAAACTCGCGGCAAGGAAGGCGTGCGCGGCAAAATAGATTGGTGGGTCAACGCGATGGAAGTCCACAGCTTCGATGCCCATGGACCTTTCGTCGGTCACGATCGATTCGTGGTGCAATATGACGCTGACGTTTCGGACAAGAAAACGAAAGAGCGCAGGAAAATGTCCGAAGTCGGCGTTTACACTGTGAAGAACGGCAAGATCGTTCGCGAAGAATTCCTTCCGAGCGTGGATTGATTCAAGCGTGGCGAACAGCAGATCGGTTTCGACACGACCCACTCGCCATTGAACAACACGTTAGCGATTGGCCGCGTACTTCTCGATCAACGCGCGGCACCGCTCTCACGCATGGCTCCTGATTAAGCCTTACTACCGCTGGGAAAAGTGGGCTGTGGGATACGCATGAAGTGGCTCTTGTTGAATGCTTGCTGCGTCCAGAGACTGCCTCGCAGAACAAACCATCAACAATGGGAGGCGAACCATGAAAAAAGTAATAGTTACGCTCGGCTGTTTGCTGATTGCGCCGCTGGCGTTCGCCCAGCCGAGTTCGATGGATAAGAAACAAGGAGCAACTACAACTGAACCAGTAGAGGTAACCGGAACGATCATCAGAACGATGATTGCGGAAGGCGCGGCTGCCAGTTATCAGCCTCGCAAAACGCTCGTTGTTCGGGAGGATGATGCGAATAATCCGGGCCGTTACGTTCTCAACGGGCCTGGTCACGTTGTGAACAAGGCAGGGGAAGTCGTCCAAACCGCGATCAAACCCGGTACGCGTGTGCGTGTTTATTACGCAAACATGGGCGATTTGCGTATGATTGATCACGTGGTCGTTGTGGACTAAGTCGCACGCGGAAAGTTAAAGATAAGCCGCAGGGTTCTGTGAACCCTGCGGCTTTTTTTGTGTGGCGTTCAACGAGACCACGCGTGAAACCAAATTTGCGTGACATCAAACGACACCTTTGAGCAAATTGCTGCGGTGGAACTTTCGACGGTTGCAAACATTGCAACGGCTCTCACGGTGCTGACGGCTGTCGTTTTCGGATTGATTGAGATGCGGCGCGCGCGGAAGGAGCGAGAAGAACGGGCAGCCTTCGTAGCTGTCCAGGCAATTCTGCGACCGGCGTGGATCGAATCGATGACCCTGGTGCAGGCAATTTCCGACGGTACGACGCCCTCACAAATCGAGGCCGATCCGCGTCTTTTTCAGGCGGTCCAGTCCATAGCTTGTATTTTGGAATCACTAGGGTACGCCGTGTTTGCGCGCATGGTTCCTTTGAACGTAGTCGACGAACTGCTGGGCGGCACAGTGCGCGTTGCCTGGCGCAAATTGCGCGGCTACGTAGAATACGAACGTGAGCGCGCGGGTTCGCAAAAAAATTGGGAATGGTTTCAATGGCTCGCCGAACAGATCGACCGGCATAGCAAAGCCCGAACCAGTCTTACCCTTGGTGCGCACGACGCTTACCGCGACTGGCGCCCGTGATTTAGATCCTTGCTGCGGTTGCTGAGTGCAGATGCGAGTTTAATCAGGCTTTCCCGAATCTGTGCCGGTGTCCAGGCCGCGAATCCGAAAACGAACGCCGGCCTTAGCGTCGCTTGAATGCAAAAGAACGAAAGCGCCGAGGGCCTTACCCCGATATCAGACGTGATACGCTTGATCACTGGGAAGTCTTCCTCGCGTTTCAACCAGGCCACGATGTTCAAGCCGGCTTCGGGAACCTGCAACGTGAAACGGTCACCAAGCAGCTCATTGAATTGTTTGATGAAGAAATCGCGCCGCTCCGCATAGATTTTTCGCATACGCTTGATATGACTCAGGAAAAAGCCCTCCGTGATGAAACGCGCCAGGGTCGCCTGGTCGATCGGAGACGAGTGTTGATCCATCGCACTGCGGATCTTGACTAACGAATCCACCAGCGGTTCCGGTGCGACGATGTAGCCCAGACGCAATCCAGGACAAAGAATTTTGCTGACCGTGCCTGCGTAAATCACTCGACTGGCATTGTCCATCCCTTGTAACGAAGGAAGCGGCGGCCCGACAAAACGGAACTCCGCGTCGTAGTCGTCCTCGAAAACAAATGCGTTGTGAGTACGCGCAAAATCGAGCAGGTCGGTCCGGCGCTGAACACTCATTGTAACGCCGAGAGGAAATTGGTGAGACGGCGTTACGTAAATGATTCGCGGCCTCAGTTCTTTTGGCGATCGCGCAATGACGACTCCTTGCTTGTCGATCGGTTTGGGAATTATCTTTACGCCCGCCAAAGTAAGGACCCTGCGGGTTTGCTGATAACAGGGATCTTCGATCCACGCGACTTCGCCCGGATTTAGCACAGCCATGGCGCTGATCAGCATCGCCTGCTGCATACCAGCCACGATGACGATCTGGTCCGGATGACAGCGCGCAGCTCTGAAATCGCACAAGTACGCTGCAAGTGCCTTGCGCAGGTCGCTGTCGCCACGATTCGACGCGTAGCGCAACAGGTTGACACCTTTCTTTGCTAGAACCTGCGATCTCAGGCGTTCCCATACAGCGATTGGAAATTCGTCGACTGCGGGAATACTCGCGACAAGCGAGACACCTGCACCTGCCGCCGTCGCTCCCAGATCAAACTGATCTCCGACGCGTGCATCCGGAATTGCTCTTACGCGATCGGAGACGCGAACTGGGCGCTGAATGGGCTGGTAGGCTTTCGATTGCTCCGCGGTTAAAAAGGTTTCCGGCAGAAGGTTTGCGACGAATGTTCCGGAGCCGGACTTTGAGCGGAGATAACCCTCGGCATGAAGCTTTAAAAACGCGAGCCTGACTGTCGACCTCGAGATTTTCCAGTCTGTAGCCAGAGCGCGAGAGGAGGGAAGTCGCGAGGAGCCATCGCTGAACTTTCCCGATTTCAGCTCGTCGCGAATTTGACGGTAAAGTTGGTCGTGGAGCGGTTCCTTTGCCGTTCGGTCAAGCCGAATCATCTCAAATGCTATGATGGAACGGCGGCGGCGCTTCTGCGGGCGCGATTTCCTCTTAGGCATGCTATTGCGCAAATTTCCCCTGATTATACTTCTCATCAGATAGGACTAAACTGTCGAAGCGAATGGTGAAGGCAATAGGCTGAGAGTTTTTCAAAGATCCGGGGCAACTAAAGACGACTGCGATTATCGCTGTCCCACTAAAGCCATTACCATAGTATTGATGGCAGCCGAACCGCTAGTCACCACATATCTCGAGATGCGGTCGCGGGATCAATTGCGTCCAAAGCGCGCGGATGCGCGATTTCAAGTTCGTGAAACGACGGAACGCGATTGGCGGTTTAATCGCGACTTCTATTTTCGTGTTGGCGAGCAGTGGGACTGGATCGACAAACGACCATGGACGGATGAGCAATGGAAGGACTACGCGGCGGCGGCGGAGCTGTGCACGTTTGCCGGTTATTACGATGACGTTCTCGCCGGTTATTATGAATTGCGTCGGGATATGGACGGCGGAGTTGAGATCGCCTACTTCGGTCTGTTGTCTGAATGGATCGGCCGAGGGTTGGGCGGCGCCTTGCTGACCAGCGCAATCGAAAGGGCATGGCGCATGGAGCCGACGCCGTCACGCGTATGGGTGCATACGTGTAATCGCGATCATCCGCAGGCGCTCGCGAATTATCAGGCACGCGGGATGATCGTTTACAAGGTCGAGGAAGAGGCCTAGGGACGGCATTCTCGCTTGGGAAGCTGTCAGCTTCCCCTACAGAATGCTTAGAAAAGCATGTTTCGCAGGCCCCGGATCCCGTGGGTTTGCACCGGAAATTGAAAAAATTTCAAATTTTTTGAAATGTCGGGCTTCAAAATCTTTAGAAAGGGATGAAGCGAATCAAATCAACGATCGATATGATGAACATGGTAGTAGACAACCGTATTACTGAAACACCTGAGCTCACTGGTCAGTTTATGGTGTTTCCGAAGAGTTTCGGGAGCGAAGACGTAGCGCAAAAGCCGCTGTCGCGAATGTCGCGCGAGCAGCTCGCCGCGTTTTTGGCTGCCGAATCCGGCAATGCCCGAAGTGCCCATTTTGTTACTCCTCCAGCCGAACCGACACCGCCCACGCCTGAGAAAGGTCTGGCGGTCGGTGTGCTGAAACAGGCAGCGTACGATTTGCGCCGTTACCGCACGGCCGCGAAAGCGGCCGATCGGGAACTCTATCTCGACGCTCACAGTTGGGTGACGGCATATGATTCTTCCTGGCCGTATTCGTTCATGAATGTTTGTAAATTGCTCGATCTCTGCCCCGAAATCGTGCGAGCGGATCTCCTGGCTGACGCGGCACTAGGACCATTTCATTACTGGATTCGGCGCGCCGGCCGTCTTTCACGAAAAGTCAGCGCCTCGGTCGTTCGTGTTTTCGAAGGCTGCCGAAACCCGGAAGCCGTCGAGGGCAACCAATTAGCTGCATCTATTTGACATGAAAAACGTATTGAGTTCTGCATGGCGGTCGCTGATTCGCGCGACCTATCGGAAACACGATCCGTTCCTGGTTTACAGCATCACTTCGTTCAACTCTGGCGGCGGGTGGAAGGAATTCCTTCTCAAGGCGTCGCTGCAAAACACATAATCGCGATGAAATTCTCTACCGAAGCGATCGTGGCAGTGGCTGTAGCCGTAGTGTTCGTACTCCTGAGCTTCGGTGCTATCGCACGAGAGCAGGGGCAGGGGCCTGCGCGCGGTCCGCATAACGCGTCTATCGCGGCAAGCAACGTTAGTCTAAGCCAGGTCGCCGCAAGCGAGACCGACGTTCTCGGCTTCTACTAAGCGGGAGCATATCCCAGCGGAATTAGCACTGTAGCGGCAGGCGTGGCGCCTGGCTTCTCCCGCAAACACCCGACCGGCTGGCACTACAGAACCGACGCGCGATTTTATTCTCGCAAAAGCAGGTCTCGTGGGCCACGCTCTGTTCCCACGAAGGCAATTCCGGGAACTCTGCAGGAGGGTGGTGCTTCGTTTCAAACGACGCATTGGACCGTGGTGTTTCGTGCCGGCGAGCCCGACTCGGAGGTCTCGGCTCACCAGGCACTTTCTGGATTCTGCGAAGCATACTGGCCGCCGCTTTACAGTTTCCTTCGACATCGCGGTCATTCCTCCGCTGATGCACAGGATCTGGTCCAGGGTTTTTTTGCCCATCTGCTCGAGCAAAACACATTGAGCCGGGCGGATCGCCAGAAGGGCCGGCTCCGCACATTTCTCCTCGGATCTCTGGAGAATTTTTTGTACAACGAGTATGATCGCGCCCGAGCGCTCAAGCGAGGTGGAGGCCGGCAGGTCCTATCGATCGAGGAGCATCTGCCCGAAGCCGAGGCGGCGATGCTCGCGACTGTTCATCTGAGCGATGCCGGTTGCTACGATCTCGTGTGGGCATCGAATATCGTTTCACGGGCATGGAAGAATTTGGAAAACGAATTTGAAGCGGAAGGCAAAGCTGAGTGGCTCGAAGAATTAAGGCCATTTGTTGCGGGCGGCAGCGCCAAGCCGCCTAGCCAGGAGGAAGCCGCGACCCGACTCGGAGTGCCAATCGCGACTCTGCGAACCTGGCTTTCGCGTCTCCGCCAGCGATTCCGTGAATCGTTGAGAGCAGAAGTGGGCGGTACGGTCTCCGATCCAGCAGATATCGATGGAGAACTGCGCCATCTGTACCAAATACTGATGGCCTGAGGCGGCTTTTCCGACATGGACGACATGAGCGTGGGCCTCGGAACGGCGAAAGCGCAGAGTGGAACTGCGGAGACCTGCGCGACCTGCGGACGACCGCTGACTCAATGTGGTCCGAACGGCGAATGCCTGCGGTGTCTCGTTAGCCTTACCTTCCTTGGGGAAGGAGAGCAGCCGGAAAGGCCAGCAGCGCGCGGCCGACTAACCCCCGGACCAATGCGATACGCCCACTTCGAGGTAGAGACAGGAGCAGACGGTTTTCCCGTTGAGCTCGGTGCCGGAGCGATGGCTATAACTTATCGCGCGCGCGATACAGTTTTGAACTCGCTTGTTGCTCTCAAGGTCATCGATCACAAGGTCGCGCAGAATCCTGGCGCACGGACCCGTTTTCTGCGCGAAGCACGTGCGGCGGCGAACATTCGTCACCCAAATGTGGCTCGCGTGACATATTACGGCGAACAAGACGGCGAGTGTTTTTACGCGATGGAATTGGTCGAAGGCGAAACGCTCGAAGCGCACGTGCGCCGCGATGGACCGATGCCATTCGCCGTCGCCTTGGATGTAATCGAGCAAGCGGCACGCGCTCTCGCCGCTGCAGAAACCTGCGGTGTCGTGCATCGCGACATCAAGCCATCGAACGTTATGCTCGAATCCGATCCAAGCGGCACGCACAGGGTAAAGCTGATTGATTATGGCGTAGCGAAAGTCATGGGTCCTCAGACCCAAGCCGGAGCCGAGCAAACCCATGCGGGTTTCATCGGCACGCCGGCGTTTGCCAGTCCAGAACAGTTCGCCGGCGCCGGACAATTGGCGGTTGATACGCGCTCCGACATCTACTCGTTAGGCGTTACGCTTTGGTATCTGCTAACCGGTCGGACGCCATTTGTCGGCCGGACGATGGAGGAAATCCGTGCGCGGCAATCCGCTGGGTTGCCATTGGAGCAGCTCAAGGGCCTGCACCTCCCGGGCAAGGTGGTCGCGCTGCTGAAATCGATGCTGGCCACGGATCCGAACGACAGGCCGCAAGCTGCGCGTGAGTTACTTCTTGCCGTCCACAGCTGCTACGATCGGTTCAATCCTGAAGCGCGCCGGCGACGCAGGAAAGCCATATTGGTAAACGTGGCTTTGAGCTTGGCCATCGTAGCCATTGCATGTGGAACGTGGCTGTATCAACGCTTGCGGCCATCTACTCCCGAGGAGCGATCGATCGCCGTGCTGCCTTTCGAAAATCTCAGCAGCGACAAAGAGAACGCTTATTTTGCCGAGGGAATACAGGATGAAATCCTGACGCGTTTATCAAAGATCGCCGATCTCAAGGTGATCTCGCGCAGTTCCACACAGCATTATCAAAGCGCGCCGCGAGACTTGCGCGAGATCGCAAAACAGCTTGGCGTTGCCCACATTTTGGAAGGAAGTGTGCAGAAAAGCGCCGATACGGTCCGGGTGAACGTGCAGCTGATTAAGGCTATCAGTGGTTCGCATGTTTGGTCGGATACATTTGATCGCAAGTTTATCGATATTTTATCAGTCGAAAGTGAGGTAGCCAAAACCATCGCCGATCAGTTACGGGCTAAACTTAGCGGACAGGAAAAGGAAGTCATCACCGCCAGACCTACCGACAACCTTCACGCGTACGATGCCTACCTGCGTGGTTTGGCTTACACGCTGAAGACCGGCTTCACACCGGCAAGCTCGTTAGGCGCGCAGAAGTACCTGAAGGAGGCCGTGCAGTTGGACCCGAACTTCGCGCTTGCTTGGACCCTGCTGTCGTACGTCGACTCAAGTGGTTATCTTACCCAGAGCCTTCAACCAACCGAGAGTCTGCGCGAAGAAGCGCGGCACGCCGCGGAAACGGCTCTTAGCCTGCAGCCTAATCTAGGCGAGGCTTTATTGGTCAAGGGTTTCTATTACTACGCCTGCCTGAAGGACTACGACACTGCGTTGAAATACCTTGAACAGGCGGAGCGCCTCCTGCCCCATAACAGCCGGGTTCTTCAAGGCTTGGCTTATGTTGAACGGAGGCGAGGCAACTGGGACAAGAGCGAGGCGTACTTCAACGAAGCCGAGAAGCTCGACCCACGAAATGTTAACCTGCTCTCACAACACGCGCGCTCCTACATCTGCCTTCGTCGCTTCCCTGAGGCCCTCGCGAAGCTTGAGCAAATTCTTAACATAGCCCCTGACGATATAGATACGCTTGTGTTAAAAGCGCGAATAGCACAAGCGCAGGGCGACCTTCCTCGTGCTGCGGCGCTCCTGGCTCCGCTCCGGCTCGGCGCCGATTACGCGAACGCGTTGGAGACACAAGTTTACCAGGCCATCCTCGAGTCGCGCCCGGCGGGCGTCATCGCTCAGCTAAAACAAATATTGGCCAACCCGGATCAAGCCCTGGGTTATTACAATGGCGAACTGCGTTTCTGGTTGGGCTGGGCACAGGAAGTCGCCGGAGACAACGTAGCCGCGCGAGAAAGTTGGAGTCAGGCTCGCACCGAACTGGAGCCTTTCCTGAACCAGCAGCCTGACAATTTTGTGCTGCTGGGCGACCTCGCGCTTACAAACGTGGCTCTGGGCGACAACACTGCCGCGCTGACTCTGGTCGAGCGTGCCATCGCCATGATGCCGATTGAGAAAGACGTGTTACTGGGGCCGAGGCCACTCGACATCTTCGCCCGCGTGGCAGCGCGAGCCGGCGACGCTGATCGGGCTATCTCCACTCTAGAGAAGCTGCTTTCAATCCCATACGAGGCGCCTTTAGCCGCGAACCCACCGCTCACGCCAGCGTTTCTCCGGCTGGATCCAATGTTTGAACCTCTGCGCAAGGACCCGCGTTTCCAGAAACTCGCGAACGCGCAGCGGTGATCGAGTGAAAATGGAAATGTCACCGTGCGACGCCGCCCAAGCGCGAATCGTTTATCGACTCTGAGATGGCGACAAGATTCTTTTTTGATCCGCCGCGACGGGCAAAAGCAAAGACTCGTCTCAACATCAAAAGCTTGCTTGTCCGCTGTCCTTCCACCTCGAAACTCACCGATACTGGAAGAACAATCGACGAAAGGCGCTGGCAAACGGCGACAGTGAAGACACAAAAGTTCACCTGTGCGCACTGCGGCGGCGTTCATACCTGGACAAAGAAGGATGTTGTTCTCGGTCGCCCGATAGCAACAGGCCGATAACCAAGGATTCTTAGGGAAAAACAAGAAAGTCTGGCCAAAGAAGGACGTGACAGCGGCGGGTTTTGCCATTAACTCAAAACCGATCGTTAATCGCCGTTCGGCGCGAGGAGGAGGACAATCATGAAGCTGAAAAAGTTAAAGAAAAAGATCCAGCAACTCGAGAAACGTCTACGAGAAGGCCCGGAGAAACTGGCCAGCTTAAAACGCAAACTGCAGCAGGCCGAGTCGGCAAAGACGTTGAAAGCTGCGAGAAAATCCGCCGCCCGAGCCACTGCCTCAGCCGGAAAGAAATCTGTGGAGCCAATAACCGGCGCGAAGAAATCGAGCAGTGCCAAGAACGCCAAGAGGAAACTGAATCTCTCACCGGAACGTCGTGCTCAACTTGCTGCCGCGATGAAAGCCAGGTGGGCTGCAAAGAGGGCGGCTGAGGGAAATAGCACAACCTCGTCGGACCAAAATTCTCCAACGCCGCCAACGCAGCCGCCGGAAAACAGAGGCGACGGCGCCTAATCGCAGTTGCCGCCGTAGCTGTCGTACGTTGTAGCCACGGCCCTGTGGGCCGTCCAATCATAACGAGTTGTTCTCGAACACTGACCGGCCACAGGTCCGCACACCGGACGGATTCGTCCTGCGGCGAACCGGTGGCTACAAAACTAGACAATCAATTCCATGATCCCAAACCTGGGCTGGTTCGATCTTGTAGGATTCATCGGTGTTCTGCTGATCATAATCGCGTATCTGCTCCTGCAACTGGATAAACTTCCGAGCTCGTCGCCGAAATATTCACTGTTAAACGCAGGCGGAGCACTGCTGATAATCGTTTCGCTCATCTTCGCCTTCAATTTGTCAGCGTTTATCGTGGAAGCGTTTTGGTTTTTGATCAGCTTGCTCGGTTTATGGCGATCGCTCAGTTCCCGGAAAAATTCCCGGCGAAGCGCCGGGATTAATGGGAATGGCCACCAATGAATTACGTGCCGTCCAACTGCGCGTCAGGGCAGGCGCCTGTTCGATGTCGGATCGCCAGGATCGTATTCCCAAAGCCGCGACGGATCGCGGAAAACCGCGCCGAGCGCGCGTCCTGGCCAGATCTCAAGATAGCTCAGTAGCAACGCCATCAGCGGCACCAGAATGAAGTAGAGTCCATGCGCGGCCATGATAAACATCGCAATTGCGCGCAGGATCAGGAGATAGAGATCCCAGCGCACTCGCTGCTTAAGTTCCTTGTCAGGCATCGTGTCGTAGCCCATACGGAACGCTTTCCAAAAATGACTGGCTGCGAGCGAGCCGAAGGTGAACCACAGCGCCGGAGACTGCGCGAGCTGGCGCCGTAATTCGTTGCCGAGGAGGAGATCGTGGAGTGGAATCAGCACGATCCAGTAGGGCAGACCGACAACGCCGACGAGCAGGAGCCACACAAACACGCCGCGTACAATGTTGCCGACCAATGTCGCGTGATCCTTCTTGGATTGCGTCTCGCGCAACGCGCGCGGAACCATCGCCGCGACGATCGCGGCCAGCGCGGTTAGACCGTCGAACCAATAATTGAAAACGCTGACCGCAGCGGACCAACCGAAAGCATAGATGCCGACGACAGGAATCATGTTGCGCGCGAGCACGACCCACGCATCTGGCCGCGACGCGAACTCGCGCAGATGCTGGGAGAGTGGCGGCGGGCGGATTTGTCGTACCGCTGTTGCGCTGGTTGTTTCCGCAGGCTTTGGCATCGCGACCGATTAAAAACAGGTCAACGGCATCGAATCAATCCGCTTCGAAGCGCGCAGCAAGATTGTTGGCGTTACCGCAAAACAAGAAATAACGCCAAGCCGATCGCAATTGCATCTTCGCATACGGCAACCATGAAGTCCTTAATGTGCAAATCCAGACGTCTCCTGATGCCGTAGCCGAGAAAAGCGCCGACAATGCCGCCTATTCCACCGAGCAGCGTTCCCGCGAGCAACGATTTCCCTGCGGCTGCACAAAGACATGCGCCACAAAGGCCCGCTGTGACGACGCGCGCCATCAACGGTGCAGGCGCAGTACGTCTCGGGATCGTCGGTAGTTTGTCTGCGATTAACTCGCCGATCGCGAGCACGGAAAGTATCGCGACCGCCGTCGTTGATCCCATGAACGCAAGCGGAGAGCCGTGCAGATTCAACCAGCTGAGATGCGCGCCCCATGCCACGACAGCGGGCGCGGTCAATGAACGCAACCCGGCCACAATTCCGATTCCAAGAGCGAGAACGAAAACGTAGTTCAATAAAATGCTTTCTATTCTGGCTTCCGCCTAAAGTAGGCTCTGTGCAGCGGCACGAGAATGGCCATGGAGAAATAGATCCAGCCGCTCCACTCGATGTGCGCTCTCGGCACGTATAGCGCCAGCACCAGCGAAACAAGTCCGACGCCAACCGGGATACTCCATCCGGTTACCTCATGAAACGTCATTGCTCGTTCTCGTGAATTCAACCGTAAGGGTTCCCGCAATTGCCACGCGCGCAAATTCAAGAGCACCATCTCCAGTGCGATCGCCGTGAATCCCAATGCGAAGACCGCGAAGAGAGCGCGCACCTGGGGTTCGGAATGTGCCCCGAGCACGTGACCGACGCGACCGCCGCTGACCAAAAACCACATGGAACTGAAAATCGCTTTGAGCGGGTAGATGTAGATCAACATCGTGACAATCATCGCCCAGCTAATGAAGATCGACACGCCATCCTCCAGGCCGTAACGCCGGCTCCACAACCAATGGCCACGCCAAAAGATTCCAAGCACAATGATGCTCGCCACAAACGCGGGCACATTTTTAAAAGCAGCCAGGAGCGTTTCGATATCGTCGGGGATTTGCTGCGTGGCGATCACGAGCATGGTGATTGCGAACGCAAATGCTGCGTCGATGAAAGTTTCCAGCCGCGTCATCGCAATCCCACGCAAGCGAAATCCACCTAGCCGCGGCAGCGCATCCAAGTCCGGCGGCAAACCGGACGCGATTTCCTGTGCGCGCTCGTTCATCTGGCTGGCAATATTACCGCAATTATGAGTTGTAGGGGAAGCTGACAGCTTCCCTGCAGGCACCGCGTTCAATTCTCGACAATTTTATGAACTCGGTCACAATACCGCCGTGATGGTTCGCCATGGCAGTCAACGAATGCTGTCGGGTTTTGTGCCGAGCGCACTGGTGTTCTTGTCGGCGATCGGGCTGTCTTCGGCCGCGACGTTAGATGACCTAAGGCAATTGGAGATCACTTGCTACGTTCCGTCATATCTGACCCAGGGGCTCCGGTTGCAAAATGTTGAGATCACGTACGACGAGATCCAGGAGAGTGAAGATCAGAACCACCCGTTGCCACTTTACGCAATCCAATATGGAAATGGCTGGAACGCGACATTCACCATCGAGTCAGCGAGAGAAGGCATCGGCGACCGAAACATCGTGGCCGACGAGGAGAACGCGGAAGAAACTGAAATCAAATCGCCTTTCGGCCCTATGTATTTGATTTACCGGCCAAAGGGCAAAGATGGCCGCAAGGACGAGATCATTGCGAATTGGGTAAGCGACGCCAACATGAACGATGAAAAAGCCAATGCGGTAGAGAAGAATGGAAATCAGTTCAATGAAGGTGGACTGAAGCAAGACGGCGAATGGCTCAGCTATTCGTTGCCGGATACCGGCGGATTCATGCGCTACCGCGTGCTGGAGACCAAAGGCAACCGTTACAAAATCGAGTACCAGGAGAACGGCGGCGGCACGCTTACGACAGCGGCCACAATCGAGTTCGAAATTGAGAAGCGGCACATTCGCCGTAACGGCAGCCCAATGACGATTCGTGTGCTTCGGGTATCGTCTTACACTCAGAAATAGAAACGTCGTCAGCCCCACAACTCGCGCTCCGGCATTCCGATTCTCCCGCTTCGATACGGAAGTCCGTGATCACGATCGCGGGCGAGGAGTAGGGGACCATCGAGATCAACCCAATCGGCGTGGCTAGCGAGCAGGCGAGCGGGAGCGATCGAGAGTGAGGTGCAGACCATGCAGCCGATCAGTACTTTGAAATCATTTTCGCGAGCGCGCTGATACAGCTGGAGCGCTTCTGTTAACCCGCCGGTTTTGTCGAGTTTAATGTTGATTGCTTCGTAGCGATTCTTCAAACGGGGAAGGTCGATCGTCGTGTGGCAACTTTCGTCGGCGCAGACGGGGATCGGATGTTCGAGCGTTTCGAGCACGTCGTCGGCGTCGGCGGGAAATGGTTGTTCAATCAACTCTACTCCAAGGTCGTTCAGCACCGAGATCGTGTTTCGATAATGACCAGGTGACCACGATTCGTTGGCGTCGATGAGCAGACGCGGGTTTGGCGCTGCTGCGCGTACAGCTTCGACACGCGCACGGTCGGCGTCATCGCCAGCAAGTTTCAACTTGAGAATTGGCAAATTGATCGCAGCTGCCGCGGCATCGGCCATCCTCCCCGGCGTATCAAGACTGATTGTGAATGACGTCTCGACTTGATCGGTAATCGGAATGTTCGCCAGTTCCCATGCGCGTTTGCCGGAGCGTTTCGCTGCCAAGTCCCACAGCGCGCAGTCCAGCGCATTTCGCGCCGCGCCGGGCGGGAACAATTGCTGAAGTTTATCGCGATCCAAATTAGCGACGCTCGCTAGGGAGTTGATCTGCGCCAGGACGGAATCCACGCTTTGATTGTAGCGCGCGATCGGCACCCCTTCGCCGCGTCCGGTGTATTGTCCATCACTCACACTGACTGTTACGACACACGCTTCGGTACGGCTGCCGCGTGAAATCCGGAACGGGTGATTCAGCGGAAAGATTTCTTTCCTAGCTTCGATTTTCAAAGTGGTGAGTGATACGTGACAAGCGGGAACATGCCAAACAATTTCGAAATTGAACGGTGACCCCGCCGAGGCTGTCTCAGCTTCCACTATGACCAAACTCATTGCGCTAGTGGCGGCGAGCGCATTCGCAGCGGGAACAATGTTCGCGGGTGAACATGGCGATTGCGCGAAGAAGGCAGGGAATGAAGGGAAGATGGCCTGCATGGCCTCTTTTGCGAGTCTCAACCTGACAGCAGATCAGAAGACGAAGATGGAAACGGCGATGACCGAACACCACAAAGCAGGGTGCACGGAAGCAACCGAGGCCAAGTTCATGAAGGATGTCGAGGGCATCCTTACTCCGGACCAGTACGCGAAGTTCAAAGCGGAGTGCAACAAGGAGAAGAAGGAAAGGGCAGGCGCCTAAACACTTTGCTTTCCAAAACGGCGGTCGCCGCCGTTACTATCGGCACAATCATGATCGCGCTCGCTTCGGCGAGCGCGACTTGCGTATGCACGAAATCTTTACGCTTCTTAGTTTGCCGCATTGTCATCTGACGCCGCAATCTGGAAGATCGACACCATGAAAATCACCAGAAACATCGGCATGCTTTTGCTCGCGGTTTACTTAATTATCGATGGTCTTTTAGGGTTCGGCTTGAATTTGGGTCCAGCCATCTTCCTGCTTTATTTTGTCGCACTTGCGGCGGGCATTTGCATTCTCATCGGCAAATAACGCTAATCCCGTCCCCAACGTCGCCAGCGGGATTCAGCTATTTCAAATATTTATCGAACCACGCTACGGTCTGCTCCAGCCGATCGACTTGATGCTTGGGTTCGATGAACATATGGCCTTCGCCTGGATACACGATCAGCTTTGTTGGCACGCCGAGCGTTTTCAACGCGTGCCAGAATTCGTACGATTGCGACGCGGGGCATTCGGCGTCGCGCTCGCCGACGATTACGAGAGTGGGGGTCTTCACATTTTTAATGAAGCGAATGGGCGAACTTTTCTCATAAACGGCTGGATCGTCGTAAACGGACGCGCCGAAGAACGGGATCATCCAGTGATCGATCAAGTTCTGACCATAGTAACTCTGCCAGTTAGCGATGCCGGCACCTGCGACAGCGGCGCCGAAACGATCTGTTTGCGTGACAGTCCACATGGTCATGAAGCCACCGTAACTCCAGCCGGTTACACCTAGACGTTTCGGATCAATTGGATATTTCTTTATCGCAGCATCGACCCCGGCGAGATCGTCGCGCAGATCGCCGCCGCCAAAGTCTTTCATGTTCGCACGAGTGAATTCTTCACCCTGGCCATAACTGCCGCGTGGATTGGGGAGTAGCACGTAATAACCGCGGGTGGAAAGCGCAGCGATGATCGCGCGCGACATTCCAAACGACGCCGGCCACTCTGATGTCGTGACGCCGGATGGTCCGCCGTGGATAAGCACGGCCATCGGATATTTCTTGCCGGGGTCGACTTTCGCCGGCGGCACTACCCAGCCCTGAATGTTAGATCCTTCGTTTGTCCACTCGATGCTTTCCGCTTTGCCCCAGTAGTTCGCCTCCAAACCAGCGTTGTTATTCGTGAGCTGGCTCCATTCGCCAAGCGGACCCGCGAAAACTTCAGGCGGCGAATTGTAGGTGCTTCGAACCGCGGCGGCGATTTTCCCATCTTTCGACAACGCGAAGTTCGGAAAATTTCCAAATGCGTGAATGCCTTCCGGCCCTTGCCAAATCGTTTGTGCAGAATTGTTCGTTACATCGAAGTCGGAAATTGCGCTGCCGCCGCCGACGTACTCGACTACCAGAATGCGATCGGGCGCTAGCCAGAAGAATGAATTCACCGACGTTTTTCGGCTCGACGTGCGATTCATGACATCGCGACCGTCAAGACTCATGGTGACAAGGTCGCCACCGTGAAATCCTTCGTCGCTCATCAAGCCTTCAATGAAGGCGATCGATTTGCCATTCGGCGACCAACGCGGAACGGCGACTTGAAACCAGGGTTTGTAGATTGATGTCGCATTACCCTTCGCGTTGTCGACTGTGTAAATCTGCGCTATCCACCAATTGTTGTCGCCAGGACCAGGGGCCGCCGTTGCGACAAATGTTTTGTCGTCGGGTGACCAATCAAAATCATAAATGTGAAGATCTGGCGGCGACACCTGGCGCAGTTGCCCGCTCGCGATATCGAAAACAGCAATCCGCTGATTGTGAATGGCAGTATCGATAACGCCTGTTGTCTGAGGCGCGGCCACCAGTGGACCTCCACCACCCGCGCCTTCGATGTACAGGAAGGCAATCTGTTTGCCGTCATGCGACCAACGTGGCCGCGCTGCGTATCCACTTAGCTTTGTAATTTTCTTTGCGTCGGAGGCATCCCCTTTCACGGTCCAGAGTTGCCGCTGGTCTTTTTCGCCGGCGCTGGAGAAAAACGCCACGGTCTTCGAATCCCGGGACCACGCGAGATCGAAATCAGTCCTCTCACCGGTGCTCGAAAGCCTAACGAGTGTTGCCGGCCCGTTTCCGGAAGTTTCGCGGATATACGTCTGTTTCGATGTTGTTGCGGCGGTGGATTGCGCCCATGCCAAATGCGCTCCATCAAGAGAAAGAGCGATGTCGCCGTACAAAACAGTCTTGCCCAGTTGTTCCGTCAACTCCTGCATATTTTGAGCTGCCAATGTCATCGGAATGAAACAGGCCAAAAGAAAATGCTTCATCTTGTGATCCTGACAAACGCATGAGGCAGCGACAAGAAAACACAGTGCGCAGCACGCGCGCTGTAGTGTGCGCTGTCCTCAGCGCATTCAGAGCGTCCTGTACTGCGGGGAACTCCGCTGATGAGAGCGGACGCTACAGAATCGCTCGGATTGTTATCAGTTATTCTGTGGGCGACCGCTGAAAGCAAATCGCTTTATCGCCGGTGCGGCTTGCTAAACCTGCCGATATTTTGCAGCTACGAGGTGATACTCTTCGGCGGTGCAATTAAGTGCGCAGCGCCTTCGTGAACCGGACCAGTTCGTCTGCCAAAGTTTCGATGCGCCGAACAACTTTCTTGTCGGTGATGTTGTCGCCGTCGAAACCATCACTGGTGGCGAATACAAACCGGGGAATAATCACGCAACGAAAATCCAGCATTAGACTGTTTGCGTATGCCATCACCGACATATAACTGCCCATCCCGCCTGCGGCGCAAACAAAGCCGACGATCTTGTCTTCCCATGCGCTACCGGTGAGCTCGATCATGTTCTTGGTCGCCGCGGCAACATCGTAATTATAGACAGGCGCAGCGATGATTATTCCATCGGCGGCTTCAATGGTAGCACTGAGCTTCTTTGAACCTGGCATGCCGTAACATTTGTCCGCATCGCACAGCGGCAGATCCATTTCGCGGATGTCAATCCAATCACAATCGATTTTCTGCTTTTGCAGGTGCGCAAACGCTTTCTGACCCATCCGGCGGCTGTTGCTGTCAGGGTTGCCGCTGGTGCTGATCACAAGATGCTTGGGCATTGGTTCGCTGGAGAGTCTCTGAGGAAAGCAGGAATGCAAGGACGACGCAGAAACTGTCTTGAATTCCGCTAGTCCTGATTTCCTTAGCGATTTTGCGTTCTGTCGTAAGGAATAATGTTGTCCCACTCGTCGGCGGAAGAGCGAGCGACGAACGCGACCACAGGCTCGGTATCGCTTGTGTTAAACACTTCATGCGGCACGCCGGGCTTGATGTAGATGAAATCGCCGGCCTGATTTTCAATCACTTGTTTCAGGCCTGGTCCGAATTCGTGCCGCACTTTTCCTTCGATGATATAGAGGATCACTTCAAAGCCGACATGGATGTGCGCGTAGGCGACGCCGCCCGGCGGAATAGTGGCGATGTTGGCCGACAGGCTTGTTGTTCCCACGTTCTTGCCCGACATGCCCTGTTTATAATGGATGCCATTCCAATCACGCCGCGCGCCCCCGCCACGAATCGTTAGAATTCCACCGTGATCTTCCACCGCGCCGATGTCGATGTTGTTACCGCCAGTTTTCATACAAGCTGAAACTTAACATCTGCACATTGCGCACATGAACAGAGATTTTTCGCGAGAGCGTCCAATCTCCTAAAAAATTCGGAGCGCCCGTCTTCCGCTTGGCACAGCCGCAGACTGTCAGTTTTTTACTTCAAACCGGCGGACCGCAGACCAAGGCCCTGAAACGCCGCCGTTATTCGCGCGGACGCGCCACCACATCGTGAGTGTTGGCAGCGTGCTGGTGCTGAATTGTGAGGGCGTCACGGTTTGATTCAGAATCAATGGCGAAGGAAAATCATTTCGATCGTCAATCTGGATGGTATAACTCGTCGCCCCGGCGACGTCGCTCCAATCGAACGTGATGTTTGTTCCAGGCGCGAAGCGCGCGTCTGCCGCCGGACTGATAAGCGACGGTGCAGCAAGGCCAGGTGTGGGGGAGGGCGGAGGGGTGGGCGAAGCCGGAGGTGTGGGCGAGGGTGGCGGTGTGGGGGAAGGCGAGGGAGGAGCGCCGGCGGTAACGGTCAGGTTAGCTGAAGTGGTTGTGTCGTAGAACGCCGTGATGGTGACCGATGTGTTGCTTCCGACCGCGAACGTTGTCACTGTGAAGTTGGCCGACGTCTGTCCGCCGGGAACACTGACGACGCCGGGAACACGAGCGACGTTGGCATTGCTTGTGGCAAGGGTGACCGAAATTCCGCCTGCGGGAGCGGGCGAGCTGAGAAACACGGTGCCGGTCGCATTTGTTCCGCCGCTTACGCTCGCCGGAGTTATCGTCATCGATTGAAGCAACGGCGGTGCGTTCGGATCGGGACTCACGTTAACGAAAATGGATCTTGTCACGCCGCCTGCGCTTGCGAAGACGTTTCCGCCGGTAGGCAGCCCGGTTACGGGGCTGGTTCCAATGGCGAAGCTGGTTGCGCTGTTTCCTTCCGGGATCGTGACGCTTGCCGGCACATGGATGATCGAGGGATTATCAGTCGTTAGGCTAATCGTTCCGCCACCGGCCGGAGCTGGAATCACCAGCGCAACACTCGCCCGACCGGAATGGCCGCCGATTAGATCCTGACCGACAGGACCGATCGCCAGCAACGTGGCCGGGCCAGGAGCGGGATCGATTTCCAGGATTCGCGCCTGCGACCCGCCGGATGTCCCGTAATGACCCTGAATGAAAACCCAACGCGGAAACGGAGTCTCGGGCGCGGGCGTTGTCGTGAAAGTCGCGCTGATGCCGCCGGCGGGAATCGTGACACTCTGAGGAACGATCACCTGACCTTCCATGCTGCCTTGCAATGTGACGACCGCGCCACCAGCGGGAGCCGGTGAAGTGAGCCGGAGTGTTCCGGTGACCGTGCCGCCCGATAGAACGGTGGAACTGCTGAGCGTTAACGAGGAAAGACTCGGTGGAGGCGGAGGACTTCCAGGAGGAGTTACGGTCAACCAGGTTTGCGGCGCGCGATAGCCATCGATGTCAGTGCCGGTTTCGATGATGACGCGGGTGGCAACTGAAACTGCGCTTGTCGGAATTGTAAAATCGACATCGGTTGCGCCTGCGGGAATGACAACGGTAGGCGGCGGCCTAACGATATTGCGATCGCTGCTGACCAGCCGAACGGTGGTGCCGCCCGGAGGCGCAGCGGTTTGCAATGTCACCGTGGCATTGACCGACGTCCCACCGACCACGCTCTCGTTACTCAAACTCGTACCGTAGAGAATCGGAAGAATACCGAACGAATTCTGCCCGCGACCATTGGCGAAGCCGGCAAATAAATCTCCGATAATTCCAACGGAGACGCCGTTGTTCGGCACTGGGCCGGTGGCGATATTGGAAATGGTTGCATCGGTTCTTCCGGCCGGAACGGTAACCGTGGTCGCTGGCATGTTTACCTGCGGAATGTCGGTCGAGAGCGACACAACTGCGCCGCCCGCTGGCGCCGGGTTATCCAACATCACGCGCGCGTGCGCGGTGTTGCCACCGTAGGCGTTGACGGGTTCGGCGAGAATCGCGAACAAATTTATATCCGGCGGAGCGACTGGGGCAGTTACCGTGATCGCGCGTCCAGCCGACCAGAGACCGGCGACGTCGCCGTGCAATGCGCGCACACGCCAAAAATAATTTCCGGGCGCGAGCAGATCCCGCGTGATCATGTAATCGGAGCGGCTTGGGCTCAACAACAGAACATTCGTAGCAGGCGCGAAATTGGGACTTGTGTTGACTTCGACGTCGTAGCCCGGCACCTGCGGGTTCGGGGTATCCGACCAATCCAAAAAGAATGGAAGCTGCACAGTCGCTCCGTTAGCTGGCGCGACCGGCGACACGCCTGCCGGAATGGGGGCGGCATTGGTGATCTGCACTCTGAGTGTCGCGGAAGGAAGACTGCGCACACCGTCCATGGAAACGGCGCGTACTCTATAATAGATGGTGAGCGGATTTCCCCACAGCGCGCCGGATTGAGTGCCGAAGTATATCGGCGAAAGCGTGAGGTTGATTGGATAAGAAAACGTCGGTTCGTCATCTGCTTCGAGCAGGTAATACTGAGCATTCACCACCGACGACCACTGGATATTGAAACTCTCACGCACGTGAAACTGCGCGTTGTTCGCCGGCGTGATAAACGAGGGCGTCGCGGGTGCCGATCCCGGGCCGGTGACAGTGAAAGTTCGTACCGTCGACCAAGGCGAATCGACGCCGCCGTTCGGGCCAAGCTGTGTAGCTTTCACCCGCCGGAAATAAGTGCCGTTAGGCAGGCCGCTCACCTTATCCTCGGTCGGGGTCGGAACTAATGGATCGGAATCCATATTCGTAAAACCGGAAGCAATCACGATCGTGAAAGCGTTGGTCGTGCCGACTTCCCAAGTGTAACTACCGATCGGCCCCCCGGGCGCGGAGACAGGATTCCAATCTAGTGTGATTGGCTGAACCAGAGATGCGCCGTTGGCGGGACTTACCAGAACAGGCGCGGGAGGTCCAGCAGGCGTCGGAGTCGGGCTGGGGTTTTGTCCGTGGCTTGCAAATGTTGAGCTGTTCCAAACGAACAGCAAAGCCGCGATCAATACTGAATAACCTTTTGTTCCAAACATAGAGAGACGCAACCGTCAGCCGGAGCAAAAGTCTAAGCCGTAAAGGTGAAGAAACTGTTACTTTCGCTCGCTACCGTTCAATTTTCGCGGCTTAAGCGTCCTGCTACTCGCACATCAGCAAACGAAGCGCGGCAACTTTCAACTTCAGAGGATGCGTTTTTTTTATTTGCGCCGACGTGAGCCACCGAGTTCCGCGCGTCGCGGACATGTTACGAGGTGATCGTTGACCATGCCTGTCGCTTGCATGAAGGCGTAGCAGATTGTGGAGCCGACGAATTTGAATCCGCGTCGCAACAGATCGCGGCTCATGGCGTCAGATTCGGCACTGCGCGCGGGTACGTCAGCCAACGTTCGCCAACGATTCTGTATCGGGTTGCCGCCAACAAAACTCCAGAGATACGCGTCGAAACTTCCGAATTCTTTTCGAGCCGCGAGAAAGCCTTTCGCGTTGTCGATCGCAGCTGCGATTTTCAATCGGTTCCGGACGATCCCATCGTTGCGGAGCAATCGCTGCACATCTCGCTTGCCATAGCGGGCGATCTTTTCCGGGCGAAATCCGTCGAATGCCTTTCGGTAGTTCTCGCGCTTTTTCAAAATGGTGTTCCAGCTCAATCCCGCCTGCGCGCCTTCCAAAATCAGGAACTCGAAGAGCACTCGATCGTCGTGTACAGGAACGCCCCATTCCTCATCGTGATAAGTAATGGCCGGTTCAGTCGTGGCCCAGGCACAACGCGGCATCACGAACGGTAGCGCGACTTCCGCCGCGCCTGCAACGCCGAACGTCCAACATCCAACATCCAACGTCCAACATCCAATTGCGAACGCGAGATCGCTCGTCGAATTGCCGGAATTCTAGGTTCTTTCGTCGTCTTCTGTGCGATGCGTGGAAGATCTGATTTTGTGCGCGATATTGTCGCCAATGGTCGCAGAGCTCGGTCAATCTGATTATCCAGGCCTTTGGTGGGAGATGCTGCCCGACCGGCGCATCGAGTGCCGGCTCTGTCCCCGTTTTTGCAAACTAAACGAAGGGCAGCGCGGATTCTGTTTTGTTAGGCAACGCGTGGGCGATCAAATGGTGTTGACCACCTATGGTCGAAGCAGCGGGTTTTGTGTCGATCCCATTGAAAAGAAACCGCTGAACCATTTTCTTCCCGGCACGAGTGTGCTCTCGTTCGGCACTGCCGGATGCAATCTCGGCTGCCGGTTTTGCCAGAACTGGGACATTTCGAAAGCTCGCGAGTGGGACAAGCTTGCTGACGCGGCGTCGCCGGAGCAAATCGCGATTGCAGCGGTGCGGCTTGACTGCCGATCCGTCGCGTTTACTTACAATGACCCGGTAATCTTCGCCGAGTACGCAATCGACGTCGCCGATGCGTGCCGTCAACGAGGAATCAAAGCAGTCGCTGTCACCGCGGGGTACATCACTGATGATGCGCGCCCGGAATTTTACCGGCACATGGACGCGGCGAACGTCGATTTGAAGGCGTTTACCGACGCGTTTTATCATCGGCTTTGTTTCGCGCAGCTCCAGCCGGTGCTCGACACGCTGAAATATCTTCGGCACGAAACGAATGTCTGGTTTGAAGTCACAACGCTGTTGATTCCGGGTGAGAACGACAGCGACGAGGAGATCGATCGCGCTTCTGACTGGTTCGTGGAAAATCTCGGCGCGGATGTGCCGTGGCATTTCACGGCGTTCCATCCCGATTTCAAAATGCTGGACAAACCGCACACGCCGCCGGCGACTCTCACGCGTGCCCGTGAGATCGCGCGTTCAAAAGGCCTTCACTACGTTTACACAGGCAACGTACACGATCGCAAAGGCGGCAGCACATGGTGTCCCGGTTGCGGCGAGCTGCTAATCGAGCGCGACTGGTACGAACTCGGTGGATGGAATCTCGAAGACAGTCAATGCCGTTCGTGCGGCTACGAAATCGCAGGCGTTTTCGAAGAGCAGCGTGGCGATTGGGGTCCGCGACGTTTCCCGGTGAGACTAGGTACAACCCGGTAAATCTGTAGGGGGAAGCACTTTGCTTCGAGAATCGACGGGTACCAGCTACTGCGCGGGTTGCTTCGTCGTCGGACAAGCAGAGCCTCCGTCGAAGAGGATTTTCCACGAACCATCCGGCTGTCTTACCCACGTCGAAGTGAAGGTGCCGATCTGCACTCCTGCTTCATCGAAAACGGGACCGCTGGAGAACCCAAGGTCGCCAGCGGCGTTTGTAACAACGCGCTCCGGCTGCCAGCGGAAAGGTGCGACTGCTGGTTTGAAAAATTCTGACCAGCCCGCGATCACTTCTTGCTTCCCACGCATAGTATTACGACGTCCGAGAAACTGAGCATCGTCAGCGAGGTACAAGAAGAACTTTTTCGCGTCGCGGTCTGCGAATGCTTTGGCGAACGCGATCTCTGTGGCGCGCACTTCTTCAGCTCGATCCGCAGCAGAAGCCGGTAATGCCAAAACGAGAAGAAGCAGGCAAAGATTGCGTCTCCTACTGCTCGAACAATTCAACATTGCGGGCGTGACGGGGGAGCCGATAGAAGGAGCGGGACGGCCTAGCGTGGATACCAAAGGAAGACGCTTCATGCGCAAATGCTGATCGAATCGATTTCGATCGACAATAATGAAACAGTTTCTGTAGGGCGTTTGACTCGTTCGCTCCCGCTCACTCGCTCTAACGAGCTGCCCGTCGATGTCGCTCGCGTCCCCGCGGCTCCGTTCTGTGAAACGCCTGGCATTGGCGTTTGACACAAACGCCCTACAATTCATGAGCGTACATGTTTGTCGGACATTACAGCGTTGCTTTCGCGTGCAGAACGGAACGAAACAAAATCCCGCTGTGGGTATTGTTCGGGGCGGTGCAATTTCTCGATTACATCTGGGCGACACTGGTGTTGCTGGGGATTGAGAAGCTGCGCGTGGTCAAAGGCTTCGCGGCGGGCAGCATGCTCGATTCGTATTTTCACCCGTATTCGCACAGTTTGATCACGGCGGTGATTTGGAGCGTCATTGCGGCGCTCATTTACAAGGGACTCTGCAGCCGACACGGCTGCCACTACAGTAGTAAGTCTGCGCCTTTGATCATCGGCCTGGCAGTTTTCTCGCACTGGATTCTCGACCTCATTGCGCATCCTCGCGATCTCGCGATCTACGATAACACTTGGAAAGTCGGGTTTGGTTTGTGGAATTATCGCGACCCGGAGTTTGCGTTGGAGATCGCGCTGCTCGCCGGCGGGATCGTTCTGTACCTTGCGCGAAATGCGATGCCGGCAATTCGCAAGGGAGCTGTGATCGCGTTCGGGCTTGTTCTCGTCATTGTTCAGATCGGCGATACGTACGTGCCGCGCACGCCGCTGACGGATAAAGCCACGGTAACGGGTGTTTGGGTCTTCTACACGCTCTTTGTTCTTATCGCGTTCGCCGTGGAAAAGATTGGCAGTCGGAGAAAAATTAATGCCCGTGATGACAATCATTTTCGGAGTCTCTGGCGCCGGCAAAACAACGGTCGGTAAGCTGCTGGCGCGCGAACTCGGCTGGCGTTTTATTGAAGCCGACGATTTTCATCCCGCCGCAAATACCGAAAAGATGCGCAAAGGTCATCCACTGACCGATGAAGATCGATGGCCGTGGCTGGACTGTTTGCGCAAACAAATCGAGCAGTTCCTTTCCGCCGGAGAAAATGCCGTCTTGGCCTGTTCAGCGTTAAAACGTGCTTACCGCGATCGTCTGCGCGTCAGCGATGAAGTAAAGTTTGTGTTTCTTCGCGGTGACTATGCGCTCGTCGAAAAGCAACTGCGCAGCCGGCACGGGCATTTTATGCATGCGAACTTGTTGCAAAGTCAGTTCGATGACTTGGAGGAACCACAACCGGACGAGAACGTGCTAACGATCGAACTGGGACGAACGCCGGAGGAGATTGTCGAGAGAATCAAAACGAAACTGAATTTGACTGACAGCGGTTAGCTCGATGTCACAGCTCTGGTACCGCGCGACTGGGCGGCTGGTGTCAGTAGCATGAGAATCCCGGCTGCAATTGCACAAAACATCAACACCACGAATCCGGCGACGAAAGAGTCGGTTTCAGCGCGGAGATATCCGAACGCGTACGGTCCTGCGAAACCTGCGAGACTGGCGAGCGCGTTGATCGTTCCCACGGCAACTGCCGCCTTGGAGTTGGTGAGGATTTCCGTTGGAATCGCCCAGAACACTGGCAGAAATGCCATGGGCACGCAGATGACGCTCAACAGTAAAACCGTCATTACATTCGAGCTGAACAGACTGATCAGGCACAAGAATCCGCCCGCGCCGATGAACAGTGGAAACCCAGCGTGCCAGCGTCTTTCGCGACCTTTGTCGGAATGCCATCCGTTGAACAACATCGCGAAGAGCGCCACAACGTAAGGCACTGCGCCGAACAGGCCGACCCGCAGATCTGAAAATCCGGATTGGTTTTTGAGAATAGTCGGCAACCAAAAAATCACACTGTATCCAATGAAGTATTGAAGAAAGGCTGCGGTGGTGAGCAGGAGCACAGTACGAGATCGGAGTGCCTGACCCCTCGTTATCGATGGCCGGCTCAATGGCTTTTCTTGTTCCAGCTTTTGCAAAATCCATTGCCGCTGCCCGGCAGTTAGCCAGCGCGCCTGACTCGGCCGGTCTGTCAGAAAGAAAAATGCCACGGCGCCTAACAAGATGGCGGGAATACCTTCCACAAAGAAAAGCCAGCGCCAGCCTTCGATCGCGAACCAGTTGTGACTAAGTATCCAGCCAGCCACGGGGGATCCGATGACCAGCGATACAGGAATTGCAGCCATGAAGTTGCTCGTAGCTTTCGCCCGGTCCTCCTGGCTGAACCAGTGGCTCAAATAAACGATGACGCTTGGGAAGAACCCGGCTTCAGCGGCGCCTAACAAAAAGCGCGCCAGGTAAAGTTGTGCGGGAGTGTGCACGACTGCGGTGAGCGCGGTCAGCGATCCCGACACGATCATGGTTGCGCAAATCATCCCGCGCGCGCTCCACCGTTGAGCAAGTACCGCGCCCGGTATCTGCAGGGCCACATAGCTGAGGAAGAAGACGCCGATGCCGAACCCAACTACGCGATCGTCGAACCCAAGGTCACGCGCCATTCCAATCGCCGCGTATGCCACGCTGGTGCGATCGAGGTAGTTGGTGATGTAAAGGAGGAAAACAAACGGAAGCAACCGAACGGCAATGTGGCGCCGCGTGTGTTCTGCAGATGAAGCTACAACGGACGCAATCGCGTGTGAGTGAACTCCGGTCATCTGAGATGCCTTCGCGAAATCACTGGAACAGGCGGGAGTATAGCCGAGTTGCAGAATTGACCAGACGAAATACGGCGCAGTGCGGGAGACACATCAGCGCACTCAGGGTGGTCGTGACTTTTGCGATTTGTTTGGCTGCGGCGTGTACAGATTATCGCTCTCGACGTTGAAAATCCGGTTCCATCGTGCGCGATAATTCTCGAACGCGATCTGAGCGCCCAATTGCATCAGTTGTTCTTCGGAAAATTGCTTTCGCAAACGCGCATACAAATCGTCAGAGACATTCGCGGGCGTATCAGTCATCGCGTCAGCCAGCTCAATGACGAGGCGTTCCGTGTCATTGAATGATGTCCGGTCGTCGCTGAGCACAGCGCGCAATTTCTCATCGCTCAGGCCTGCTTTTCTGCCCACGGCAGAATTGACATCTATTCAGAAAGGGCAACCGACTCGCGCCGCGGCGCGGATTTTTCCAAGTTGAATGTAGCGCAACGAGACAAGTCGTGTGCGGCTGAGCCCCGCTTCCATGGCGATGCCGCCCCAGACGAGTCCGGGCAAACGCATCTGGATCTTTGCTGGCGTAAAATCTTTCCCAAACATTTTGCGCATCACGCCGTAAAACCACCGCAGATGCCAGGGTGCGTCCTTCTTCTCCAAACCTGAAATTCGAGCCATAACGTATTCATAATCGGTTCCAAAAGTTCGTTTGGCCTTGAGCTGCGAAGTCAGGTCCCGGGTGCATGGCTGCACGTGCGACGTTATGCTATGCTTCGAGTGATGGACTCAGCTGCTGCGGACAACGACAGCGTGCGAGATTTTATGCCCGATGTGGATCGCACGTTGTTGCGCGAAAATCTGAAGCTGACGCCAGAGCAGCGACTCGAAAAATTTGCGAGTTTTATGCGGTTTATCGCCGAACTTCGTCGCGCTGGCGAAAATGTGCGGCGCAGCGGCAAGGCGAAGATTGAGTGAGCCCGAATCTTGAGAAGCTTCTGCCGACGCTCGTTGGCGCTGGTGTGGAGTTCATTATTGTCGGTGGCGTTGCAGGCATCTTGCACGGTTCGGCTCGCGCGACGTATGACGTCGACCTTGTTTACTCTCGCAACGAACAAAATATTCAGCGGCTGGCCAGTGTCCTTGCGCCGTACAATCCATATTTACGTAACGCCCCATTGGGTCTGCCGTTCGTACGGGATACCAAGACAATCCGCCATGGCCTGAATTTTACTCTGACGACGACGGTCGGTGACATCGATCTCCTTGGCGAGGTCGTCGGCGGCGAAACTTATCAGAAACTCCTGCCGCGTTCCTTTGAAGTTGAAGCATTCACGGTCCGCTTCAAATTCATTGATCTTGCGACGCTGATTCGGATCAAGGAAGCAGCGGGGAGACGAAAAGATTAGGAAGCAATCGCTGAGCTGCGCGTTCTGTTGGAAGAGATCGAAAAAAAGCAAACCTAGGCATGCGCTGGTCGTTTGAGCGAAAGAAATTTGCTCACCAGCGCGTTTGTTCCCTTTTCCAAAAGCATGCCCCACGCACTGAGGACGGCGAGGGTGGGGATGCAAATCAATAAAAACGCCCAGATAGGCACTTCCCGAATACGAAGCCCGATCCAGATCACGTACGGCTGGTGAATCAGGTAGAGGCCATACGAATACAGGCCGACGAGGCCGAACAATTTGGCGGGCGAGTTAAACAGCGAAATCAATCCAGCGATGCCGACGATTTCCAGCATGCAACATGCGCCTGTGGCGAAATCGACAAAGATGTAATCGTAAAGCCCGTGATAGAGTTGCAGTGCCGCGGGGTAAAGGATCAAGCCCGCTCCGAATCCCGCGCCGCGAAGAAGGAACCATTCCATGCGCGCGGGCGATTGCGTATACCACATTGCCAACGACATCCCCAGCGCAAATTCCGGCAATCGACAAATCGCGAAACCGCCAAGTACCCACAATCCGTTTTGCGGCCAGAGCACGAGCAAGACGTAGCGCGAAAAAAATCCTGCACCGCATCCAACGAACAGAAACCACCATGGTCCAACACGCCGCGCTGTCCAAAAGAGCAGGGGAAAGATCGCATAGAACTGGATCAGCATGGAGAAATACCACCACGCCGCGTTTAGATACATGAAGTTCATCTGGATATCGATGAACCGCAGCCCGAGCAGGCTCAGGATGATGCGATCGTCCACCGGTTCGAGACGGGCGATGAACGGTGATACGAGATAAATCAGGTGCGCCACCCAATACATCGGGTAAAGCCGCAGGAAGCGCGCCCAATACCACGCGGCCCAGGCAATTTCTCCCTTTTCGGTGCGACGCATGGTCGATTGCATCAGTGTCCAACCGCTCAGAATAATGAACACACCAACGGCATGGAAACCGAGACCCGATATTTTGAACCAGGCCAGTCTTAAAACTGTGAGCGCGCTCGCGGCGAGATTGCTCCAATCAGGCGGCGGAAGCACGCCATGTTGGAAGTAGGTGGAAAAAAAATGAAAGTAAGCGACGAACAGAATCGCCAGGCCCTTTGAAATATCGATCCAAAGCAGCCTTTTCACCGCATGGGCTTAACAGCGCGAAGCAGCCCGGGTCAAGACGTATGCTGGTTGGAGTGGCGTCTGACAGAGACGCCCTACAAATGCAAAACCAACGTGATTGACTCTCATCGCCTCACTCGCTAGAGCGGAATTATGTCGGTCATAAACGCGCGTGACCAGAAGCTCGAACGCGAACGCCTGCTCGTTGTTATCGCGACGATTGTCATCAACGTGATCGCGGTTTCGCTGCTGACGTTCGCCCCGTGGTCGGACTGGCGTACGGGTGCCGCTCTTAATTTTGTCGACAATTGTTTGCTTGTGGGGTTTGCAGTCGTTAGGCGGGACGCATTGATCGCGCGATTTCTTCTCTTCGGAGTTGTAGTCGGGCTCACAGAGCTTGCCGCTGACGCGTGGCTGGTCGATTACACACGCACGCTCGATTATTCCATTGGCGGCGGTCCGATGCTCTGGCGCTCGCCGCTTTGGATGCCGCTGGCATGGGAGGTCGTGGCCGTGCAGTTCGGATACATCGGGCTGCGTTTATGGGAGCGTTTTGGCACGCCCGGCCTGCTAATGATCGGATTGCTAGGCGCCATCAACATTCCGTTCTACGAAGAGATGGCGCGCCGAATTCACTGGTGGCAATACAGCGGTTGCCGAATGATTTCGTTCACGCCGTGGTACATCATCGTCGGCGAATTTGGCATTGCGCTGGTGTTCGCATTGCTGGCGCGCATGCTGCGGCGCGGTTCATGGCGTGATGCGATTGTCGCTGGCATAACTGGTGGCGCATCCGTTTTTGTTTGTTACGCGGTGGCATTCCTAATTACAGACCGGCTGATCAACTGATCGAACACGGTAAGATAACAATAGTGCATCGCATCGTTTCATTGTTGCCTGCCGCGACCGAGATCGCGGCTGCGCTTGGGCTGATGGATCAGGTCGTTGGCGTTTCACACGAATGCGATTTTCCGAAGGAGGCGAACGAGAGACCACGCGTCACCCGTTGTGCCCTGCACGGTGCGGAGCTGGCAAGTCGGGACGTGAATGAATGGGTGCGGCGGACGCTGCGTGAGAATGGAACCATCTACACCATTGACGAACCGCTTCTGCGAAAACTCCAGCCGGATGTAATTCTGACCCAAAAATTGTGCGACGTCTGTGCAGTCGGTTACGGCACGGTTGCGAAACTCGCGGAAACTTTGCCGGGTCTTCATCGAGTGGTAAATCTCGAGCCTTCCAGTCTAAACGACATTTTCGCTGACATTCGACGCGTGGCCGAAACGTGTGACGTTCCAGAGCGCGCCGAGAACCTTATTGCAACTTTGTCCCAGCGCGTTGAGAACGTGCGTGAACGAGCAGCGAAGATTCCGGATCGGCCACGTTGTTTTCTGATGGAATGGGTCGATCCGCCATTTTGTTCCGGTCATTGGGGGCCGGAGTTGGTCGAGATTGCGGGTGGCCAGGATCCCTTAGGCCGAAAGCATCAGCCGTCGGCGCAAATCCAGTGGCAACAAGTGTTGGATGCGCGTCCAGAGATTGTCGTACTTGCACTGTGCGGATACGACATTGATCGAGCGCGCCGTGATTACGAACTGCTCAGACGATTTCCTGATTTTGGTTCAATTCCCGCTGCGGATAGCGGCCTGGTGTATGTCGTAAATGCCAGCGCATACTTCGCGCGTCCCGGTCCTCGCATTGTGGACAGTCTGGAAATTCTCGCGGGAATTTTGCACCCGACGGACTTTCCAGAGTTCGTTTCGCGCGGGCCCGACGATCCGCGCGTGGTGCGAATTGGCTGAGCTCGCCAGGCAGAAAGAACAGCAGCAGAGTGAAACAGGTGCGCATGAAAAGAGTTCCTCGCTCCCATGTCCAGTGGATGACATTGGAGGACAGTCATCTTGCCTGTCGAGCAACCGAGCGTCCCGCTTGGTTCCAAGCTAGTCGGCAGGCAAGATGCCCGCCGGCCTCACAGCCACGATGGCTGTGCTCCGAATGCAACAAATCTGCGTGAATCTGCGGAATCTGTGGATCACTTTTGAATATGCGAATCAGCGAAATGAATTGGATGATGGTGGAGGAATACCTTGGGCGCGATGATCATGCAGTGCTGCCACTGGGCTGCACGGAGCAACATGCTTATTTGAGTTTGAGCACCGACAGCATTTTGGCGGAACGACTGGCTGTCGAAGCAGCCGAGCCTTTAAGCGTTCCTGTATTTCCGGTATTGGCCTACGGCATCACGCCGTATTTCCGCGCGTTTTCGGGAACGATCACTCTTCGCGTGGAAACCTACATGTCGGTGATTGGTGACATTCTCGATGCGATGGCGGAGCAGGGGTTCAAACGCATCCTGATGGTCAATGGCCATGGGGGCAATACGCCTGCGCAAGGATTGGTCGGCGAATGGATCGCAGATCATCCCGGAGTGCGGATCAAGTTCCACAACTGGTGGAACGCGCCCAAAGTCTGGGCGCAAGTGCAGGCAATCGATCCCGTCGCTTCCCACGCGTCGTGGATGGAAAATTTTCCGTGGACGCGCCTGGCGAAGATCAAGGTGCCTTCGCATCAGAAGCCGATGAGCGATCCGGAGAAACTGCGAGGCCTCAATCCGAAATCAGTGCGGGAACATCTGAAGGACGGAAACTATGGCGGGTTGTACCAGCGAGACGACGAAGAAATGATGAAGATCTGGCGGACAGCGGTGGAAGAAACGCGCGCGTTACTTAGCGACGCCTGGGATTAAAATGTCTGTCATGTTGAGCGGAGCGAAACATCTCTGGATGTCCTTCGTTACAGTGTAGGACCGAAGGATCAGAGATTATTCGCTTTGCTCAGAATGACAGGAAGCCAAAGGGCGCGTTCGTTTCAGCCATTGTAATCACGCTCGCCCAAAAACGTCGCGCAATTCCTGCTTGGCGTTTTCTAAAATCCGCTTCTGTTTCTTCGGCAAATTTTCTCCCGCTCGATTGATGTAGAAGTTCAACATCGACATCGCGGATTGATAAGGTGTGCCCTTACGCCGCTTGCTCTGTTCTGCGGAGTGTTTCAACGAACGCGCGATCTTGCGCGGATCTTTTGATCTGAAGACGTCGTGCTCGAGATCAAGTGCGTCGCTATGCTTCGTTACTTCTGCCGACCATCGGCGACTGCTGTGGCGCGCTCTAGTCTTTGACGAAGGCGGCTTCGAACGCGTTGGTCTTTTGCGTGATCGCTTCATCGCTCGACGCTAAACTGCGCTGCCCATGCGCGTTGTGTTGACGAATTCCTCGGTGTGATGATCGATCTGCCGCCCTTTGCGTCCACTGCTCGTGTGAATATAAAGCCCGTCTCGCTCAACTGTGGCAGTCGATGGAGGCGGTAGATCGATTTCGTATTTTGTCGGTTGCCGGTGATCGGCAAGTTGCAAGTCAGGGCGATAGACGCTGTTAAATTTCCAGATCATTCGCAGGAAATTTGTTTGTCCACGAAGCAAGTGTCGCACAACGATTCCTGCGCACTGCCGCAGCCCCTCCCAGCCTAGATGTTTGCGGGAGAGCACGCGTTGCGTCTCGACGAGCTCCTTGTAAAACTCCGGTAGCGGCAACTTGGTCGGCAATACTGCGTGTTGTTTCCGTGCCCGGATAAGGCGTGTTGATGCTGATGTTGACGACCTCGGGAATTTCCAGACACCAATCGCGCACGACTTTGAAGCGTTCGCGGTCCCACGACGGATCTGCAATAATGTTTACGGCCACCGTGATGTCCAGCGAGCGGGCAAACTCCAGCGCTTCGAAATTTTTGTTAAGCGTCACGCGTTTGCGATAGCGTTTGAGACCTTCCTCATCTATCGCTTCAAGTCCGAGGAACATGGTATTTAGACCGAGGCGTTTCCAGAGTTTGAACACTTCCTTGTTGCGCAACAGCACGTCTCCGCGCGTTTCGAGGTAATAACGTTTTCGGATGCCGCGGCGCGCAATCCTTTCGGCGATCTGCATACCGTGCTCGGCTTGGATGAATGCTACGTCGTCCACGATGAAAATGCCGGGCTCGTGGATCTGCGCCAATTCTTCGACAGCGCACTCCGGTGTTTTCACGCGGTAATTGCGTCCGTAGAACGTCCAGGCGCTGCAAAAGACGCAGTCCCACGGGCAACCTCGGCTGAATTCAATGGAAGCGGCCGGATCGAGCTGGCCGATGAAATATTTCCGGCGATGTCGCACCAGATGGCGAGCAGGCAACAAATCATCAAGTGACTTGACGAACGCCGGCGGCGGACTGCGGTGCTCAAGCGTCACGCAGCCGGGAACCTGTTTCAGGTCGCGTCGGTTTTGAGCGATCGCATTCAACAGCCCGGTGATCGCCGTTTCGCCTTCTCCGGTCAGCACGCAATCCACAGCACCGTCGGCGTGCCGCAAAATCTCATTGGGAATAAATGAGACGCTGTGGCCGCCAACACAAATAAAGACGTCCGGCAACAGGTCGCGCGTCGCTCGTGCCAGATCAATAATCTCGGGAACGTTTGCAAGATAATTGCCGCAGAACGCAATCACGTCCGGTTGCCAGTGTTCGACCGAGCGGAAAAAGTCCCGGTGCGATTCGCATTGCAGATCGATCAACCGCACCGAGTGCCCGGCGCGTTCCGCTGCTGCGGCCACAAGCTCCAACCCGAGCGGCTCCAGCCGAAGGTAAATCTTCGAATACATCAAACAACTGGGATGAACCGCCAGGAATTTCATTTCGTTAGTACACGTAGAGGTCTGTCTAGTTCTTCGAACGACATGCTTGGAAAAGGAAGCGGACAACAGGACTCCTTTCCATTCTTCGCATATTATTAGGGATGCGCGCGTATTTTTCGCACCCCAGAGGGTTTGCCGCCCATTCGGAATATTGACAGTTGCTGGATCGGTTCGGTGCGATTCATATGTTACAGCATAAAGAAATTCTATGGCAGAAGCATCCAGCGAACTTGAGGGACCTGATTTTGAAAAGGGCTGTGAGACCGGAAACGTGCGCGATGGAGAAATGCTTTTGGGTCATGCGTTTGGGGAACCGGTTCTTGTGGCCAGACGCGGTGAAGAGCTTTTCGCCATCGGCGCAACGTGCACGCATTACGGCGGCCCGCTGGCGAAAGGTCTGATGGTCGATTGCACGGTGCGCTGCCCCTGGCATCATGCGCGGTTCCATTTGCGCACAGGGGAAGCTATTGCAGCGCCCGCCTTGAATAACGTCGCGTGTTACAACATCGAGAAACGCGGCAAGCGATTTTTCGTAACCGGCAAGTTCGATAAAAAGGCGGATCGCAGACCGAAATCATCTCCGGCGAGTGTCGTGATTATTGGCGCAGGCGCCGCGGGCGGCGCCGCGGCTGAGATGTTGCGTCGCCAAGGCTACGATGGGCCGGTTACTTTGATCGGCGCAGATGAATCTCTGCCGTACGATCGGCCGAATCTTTCGAAGGATTATCTCGCTGGCAGTGCGCCAGAAGAATGGATCCCGTTGCGACCGCCCGAATTCTATCGCGAACAGAAGATTGATGCACTTACGAACACGACCGTTACAAGCATCGATCCGAAAGCCAAACAGGTCACGTTGTCCGACGGCCGTTTGTTAGGCTACGGCGCGCTGTTGCTGGCGACCGGTGCTGAACCCGTCCACCTTACGATTCCGGGTGCTGATTTGCCGCGCGTTTGTTATCTGCGAACACTGACTGACAGCCGGCGCATCATCGAAAAGGCGAAGAACGCGAGGCGCGCGGTAGTTATTGGCTCAAGCTTCATAGGACTGGAAGTGGCGTGGTCGTTGCGCGAGCGCAAGCTGGAAATCGCGGTCGTCGGAAGAGATTCGGTGCCGCTCGGGAAAGTTCTGGGAACCCAGATGGGAAATCTGGTTCGCCAAACGCACGAAGCGCACGGTGTGAAATTTCATCTCGGTCGAACGCCCGCAGCAATTCACGACAGATATGTGGAGCTCGATGACGGAACGAACTTGGACTGCGATTTAGTGGTTGTCGGAATCGGCGTTCGGCCAAACACGCGTCTTGCTGAGCAAGCAGGCATCGCGACTGACAAAGGTGTGTTGGTCAACGAGTTTTTGGAAACGAACGTTCCCGGAATTTTTGCCGCGGGCGACATTGCGCGCTGGCCCGATCCGCGCGCCGGCCGAATCCGTGTGGAACACTGGGTTGTGGCTCAGCGCCAGGGTCAGACTGCCGCGCGTAATATTCTCGGCGCACGCGAACCGTTCACGACTTCGCCATTCTTCTGGAGCAATCATTTCGATCTGCACATCCACTACGTCGGTCATGGCAGCAGCGGCGATGACGCGAGTGTATCCGGTGATTTGAAAGCCAAAGATGCCTCGGTGATCTTTCGCTCTGACGGTAAACTAAGTGCTGTTGCGAGCGTCGGTCGTGATCGCGAGAATCTCAAAGCTGAAGTAGCGCTTGAGCGCGGCGAGGAATTCTCTCCATCATGATTTCGCTGCGCGCGGAGGCGATGGCTAACACTCCGCCCGCGCAGGCAGATGTTTTTCAATCGCGTCGATCAACTCTGGAATGCTGATCGGCTTCGCGACCAATGGATGTCCCTGGATGTGAAGCCCGCTCTTTGCCTCACCGTGCGTGACCAAAGCCGTCAGGAAAATTATCGGGGTGTCGTGCAACTCACGATCGGATTCAATTTGTGTCGCTAATTCGCCTCCATCCATTTTCGGCATGACGATGTCGATCAAAATCACGTCCGGTTTAAAATTGTGGGCGGTTTGATCAGCCTTAGCGGCATCGTTTTCTTCCAGTACGAGATACGGGCCGGATCTTTCCAAAAGGATTTTTACAAGGTGCGTGCTGTTCGCATCGTCATCGACGATCAGAATCCGTCGTTTTCCTTTGGCTGCTGAGCCAGAGGCGGGATCCAGCGGAGGCGAATCAGTGCCGGCCACCGGCGGGACAGAATCTGCTTCGAATAATTTCTTCATGACTTGCCAAAGCGTCTAGACTTCCGGGAAGTCGTCACGCGCTCAGCCAGGTAACAAACCATGCTCCCAATAAACCCAGAAGCATACCGAGCAGCGGGCTGGACACGGCAAACCAGAACGGAATCATTTCTTTTAATGGAATTGTTTCTCCCTCTACATTTGCAGTTTGAACAATCGTTTTCATATACTCCAGCCTATTGTTCGGATCGGCCGCTGGGATCGCGCGTGTGTCGGATTGTTTATTAAAGTCGCGACGTTTGCCGACTCGATGGCCCTCGTTTTTAAACAACACTTATCTGCCAGTTGCGGTTTTCCCAGCGTTGATCGCGTTTCCAAAAAATTGTAAACGCAAACACTGAACCGGCCGACCATTGGGCGGTTGGAAAATCTGCGAACCAAAGATTCAGTTTCTCCTGGTGCATCGTCTGCGACTCGTTAGTCCGCTGCCAATTGTCCATTGACCATGTGATGCTCGCCTCTTCGGCGAGGATGATCCGCAAAATCTTGCCGCGCGACATCCGTCGCAGCGAATGCCGCAAAGTCCAAATTTCATGCCGATTCGGCACCGGATTTACGACGTATCGCTGGTAAGCCGGTTCGACGCGATAGAAGCAAACGCCATCGTGCCGGCTGCGGACGAGCGAAAGATATTCGGCATGTGACCAGCAAAGCGGCATGGCCGCGCCTGTCGGATAACCGGGTCGCATTCTCAAATGCGGCAATTCAGGTCCGTCCCATATTTGCTCGGTGAGCATCCCGCCTGCGTTCGAAAAATCTTCCATCGTCTTGATGAACGGTTTTGGATCGCGACCGGCAGCAAGTTCGTAATGGCCGCGTTCGCCTGTCAGAATTGGCCAGCATCGGCCCACGCCTGTTCCGTCGTACGCGCTGCCGTCATCCTTTTGGCCGTAGCCATCGTGATTGTAGCGGCGCCAGCCCGGACCTTGCGGCAGGTCGTGCTTGAGAACCCTGTCGATCACTTCGATTGAATCGCGCACAAGCGGATCGTTCGGGTGTCGAATGCCGAACCGCACCAGATGAAGGAAATCGCCACCGACCACGTTGCGCGCAGGGTGCAGCCCACCGCCATTGGCGATCTGAATCATCTCCGTGTCTGGATCCGCGTGCGGATCAGGCGTATTTGGATCGGCAGGAGTGATTCGGATGTAGTGCCTTCGAATTCCCTCGACCAAATCGCTCTGCGTTGTAACGGTCCAGTCTTCCAAGTGCACCGCGAGCCAGTCCGCATACGCCAAAACAAAATCTGCAACATCCGACCCGCAGAATTCCCTGGCCCATTCAGCGGCGCAGACGAGAGCTGCAATTACAACCCCGAGGGTCGAAGGTGAATAGCCGGAGTTTTCTTCCCAGCGCTCCTGCGCTGTCACCGGTCCCTGCAAAATCAGACGCGAAGCGGCGCGCACAATCATCGCGCGAGGATGAAACAAACCGAGCGCGTCCTGCTGGTGCAAACGCCATGCGAGCAATATCGGGAACGCAACTTGATCGAGTTGTAGCCCAGACCAGTAAGCGGTCCCGTCAATCCAGCTGTTTTGCGGAAAACTGCCGTCCGGCCGCTGAATGGCGGCCAGCCAGATCAAAGCGCGCAGCGGCGTACTCATCTGACCGGTGGCCAGCAGCGCGATCGCGCTTTGCACGAGGTCACGCGTCCAGACGAGGTGATAGCCGCCCAGATCCTGATCTCCTTTGGTCTCGCCCCACGGAATGCTCAACGAAGCGACGATTGCGCCTTGAAAAACTTTGTCCTCGTGCGCAAGCAACACGCATCGGCTCAGCCGATAGATGCCGCCGCGGTCACAAGTGTCATTGCTAAAATCAAATTTGGGAGCTACGACGGCGCGTTGCCACTGCCGTACGTATGCCTGGTGATGCTGTGTGTACGATTCCGCCAATGATTGGAATAACTTCGTCGCCGCGCTCTGGTAACTTCGGCCAAACGCTATGCCGATGGTGAATTCGCCGCTGTTCGGCAGAGCGATCTCGCCAGTCAACGCGATGTTGCCGTTTTCGGCTGCCGGAAATTGCCAGTCCATTTGGAAGTTGTGCATGAGATCCTGCCAACCATCGCTAAAGCCGACGTAACCGACGGATCGCCGCAGGAACCCGGTGCTGCATGCCATGACCAGATGCACGCTCTGCCGTTGAGCATGCAACAACTTGTTGTCCCCGATATCAGCGCACCATCCGGAGTTGCCGGCGCCAAAACCCCCCAAATGCGGAGCGAGTAACGCGTACAAATACAATTTCCCGCGCAGCGATTCATTGAACACTTCGAGTTTTGTATGCACCAGCAACACTGACCCGTGCGGATCGGTGAGCACATGTTTTACCAGACGGTATCGGCCTCCTGGGTCTGCATTCGTTAGGCGATAAAACAGACAATCGCGCTCTGGATATTCAATCTCGTGATTCAGGTCGCGTTTTTCTTCGTGGCAAAACGTTTCGCCGTCGCTGATGAGAAACTGAAGGTCGCGGGTGTTGGGCTTATCGACGTGCGGATAATAAATTTCGTTTACGATCCCATGACTGAGCGTGAACCAGATGCGGCAACTCGTGTGATACGCCGTGCCAACGCCCTCTTTCGCGCTCGAGGTCCAGCGCGGCTCAATCCCCGGCGCGCCAAATGCCGGTGAGCTTTGAGGCGAACTCATGTCCCAAGCGTTTAGACGATTCGGATCCGAACAGCAAGATCGGCACCGAAAATTCGACCGCGGATTACACGGGTGATGTGAAGAACTCGGACAATCGTTGTAGGGCGTCTGTGTCAGACGCCGATGACAGCCAGGCAAAGGCGTTTCACAGAAACGCCCTACAAGATTAGCTGTCCGCTTGATTCAGTCCCTTGCGCAGATTAAGCGTGGCTCTGACATATGGCTCGATCGAACACGAGTGAAGTGTTTCGTGCACACTGCACCGCAATTGCGCAGGAGGAAGCGGTGCTGCGTGAAGGCGGCGGCAAGGCCGGTCACGAGCGTCAGCGTAAGATGGGCCGGTTGTCCGTACGTGAGCGACTTCGTCATTTGCTCGATAAAGACTCGCCGTTTTTCGAGATCGGACTCTGGGCTGCTTACAAAATGTATGAGCAATGGGGAAAAATTCCCGCGGCGGGGGTCGTGACAGGCATCGGCAACGTCGAGGGCGTTCCGTGCATGATCGTAGCCAATGACGCAACCGTGAAAGCCGGCGCGTTTTTTCCGGCCACGACCAAGAAGGTGATTCACGCGCAGCGGATCGCGTTCGAATGCGCCCTCCCGCTCGTTTACCTCGTCGATTCGGCGGGCGTGTTTCTGCCGATGCAGGATGAAATTTTTCCCGATGAAGATGATTTCGGCAGGATCTTTCGCAATAACTCGGTGATTTCAGCGGCGGGCATCGCGCAGTTTGCGGCGATCATGGGCAACTGCGTAGCCGGCGGCGCGTATCTGCCTGTGTTGTGCGACAAAATTTTGATGACACAGGGGAGCGGTCTCTATCTCGCCGGGCCGTCTCTGGTGAAAGCGGCCATTGGTCAGATCGTCGATGCGGAAGAACTGGGCGGCGCGAAAATGCATTCGGAGATCAGCGGCACAGTGGATTTTTTCGAAAAGGACGATCCGTCGTGTCTCAAGCGTGTCCGATCGTTGGTGGCGCTTTTGCCCGAGGCTAAATCCAGCGGCCCGCTCGGAGAGCGCGCCCTACCAGGAAGATCGAAGCCGGCAAAAAATCCGGACAGCGTTTACGATCTGATCAGTTTCGATGGGCGGAAAAATTACGATGCGCGCGACCTGCTGGCCACGGTTGTCGACGAAAATTCACTCGATGAATACAAGGCCGATTACGGCAAAACTCTCGTGACTGCGTATGCCAGGATCAATGGTCGGCCGGTGGGCATTGTTGCCAACCAACGCGTGCAGGTCAGGACGAAAAAGGAAGGAATCCAGATGGGCGGCGTCATTTATTCCGATAGCGCGGACAAAGCAGCGCGCTTCATCATGGACTGTAACCAGACGAATCTGCCGATCATTTTTTTCCAGGACGTCAGCGGGTTCATGGTCGGTCGCGATGCGGAAGAGAGCGGCATCATTCGCAGCGGCGCCAAGCTGGTGAACGCGGTGAGCAATTCCGTTGTGCCGAAGATCACCGTGATTGTTGGGGGATCGTTTGGCGCAGGCAATTACGCAATGTGCGGAAAGGCGTATGATCCGAGGTTCATCGTTGCCTGGCCGAATGCGCGCTATGCGGTGATGGGCGCTGCGCAAGCGTCCGACACAGTGTTCTCGATTCTCGCCAAGGCGCGCGAGCGCGGCGACAAAAAAGCGTCGCCCGAGGAACTGGAGGAACTTCGCGCGAAGGTGAAACAGAGTTACGAAGAGCAAACCGATATTCGGTACGGCGCCGCGCGCGGCTGGGTGGACGCTATCATTCAACCGCACGAAACGCGTGACGTGCTGATTCGCCTTTTGGAATACGTCTCGCGTCCGATGCCGAAAACGCATTTCCACACCGGAGTGATCCAAACGTAGACCGAATCTGTAGGGCGTCTGTGTCAGACGCCAGCCAGAAATGGCGTTTCACAGAAACGCCCTACAATTGCGCGGAAATCTGCGTAATCTGCCGTCGATAACATGCCCGTTGTTTTAGTCGAAAGAGAATCGCCACAGATAAGCGTCGTAACTCTCAACCGGCCTGAGCGCCGGAACGCGCTTACTCTCGAGCTGTTAACTGAGTTATGTGCGGCAATTAACGTTGCGTCGGAGCAACCGGAGCAGCGCGTTCTAATTTTGCGGGGATCAGGCGCAGCGTTTTGCACCGGCTTGGATTTGAGGGAAGCCGCCGATGCTACAAAAGCGCACGCGACCGCCGAAATGGTGGCGAACACTTTGGTCGCTATCAGCCAAACGCGCCTCGTCACGATTGCGGCCGTGCATGGCGCTGCGGTCGCTGGCGGCGCAGGGATAATGTCGGCGTGCGATTTTGTAGTCGCCGCGGAGAGAACAAAGATCGGATATCCCGAGGTGCGCCGCGGACTCGTTGCCGGATTGGTTATGACATTTCTGCGCCGCCAGATCGGCGAACGAAACATGCGCGAGCTGTTGTTTAGCGGAGAGTTAATCGACGCCGCGCGCGCGAACGAAATCGGACTGGTGAATCGCGTCGTTGCTCCAGAAGACGTGATGAGTGAAGCCAAAAAATTCGCCGTGTCGGTTCTGCAAGGTGCGCCCGGCGCGTTGGCGCAAACGAAACGTTTAGTAGAAGAGCTTTGGTGGCATTCTGTGAAGGGAGACGTCGACCTCGCGCTCAGATATCACATGCACGCGCGTGAGTCAGACGAAGCGCGCGAAGGCATCTCTGCCTTTAACGAAAAACGCAAGCCAAGCTGGGTGAAATCGTAGCACAGGCGTAAGGCGCAGAAGGTGGAACCGATTGTCCCCAATCGGTTGGCAACTGGCCCGGTTCAACGTGTTGGGGGCAACACGTTCCACCTTCTGCACCGGGAACGGCGGACGTCGCTTGGGTCATCTTGCCCTTGGTAAGGAAGAGGGAGAAGGTGAGGGATTCGTTCAAAGACGGAACGACCAATCCCTCACCTTCATCCTCTCCCCTTCGCTAGGGGAGAGGCGAGGCAAGGCGCTACTTCGATTCCGCTTATGGGATACGGGAGGACAAGCGAGATTCTCTCGCTGCTCGCCGCAATCTCAGTCTGCGAAACAGTTACGCAGGTTGCGGCGGTCGGGCTGTTCCTGCCCCCAAGCTCCCGACGGACGGTCCTTGATATTGCGCGCTGCCGAACCCGAGAATCGGGAAGAAAATAATTCCTAGCAGAATCAAACCGATCCCGAACCCCACTCCTTTCCCAAAACTCTTTGCCAGGTCGATGCAAAGAATTATCCCCACGATGAAGTTAACAAAGGGGATGAGCATCAACAGAATCCACCACCATGGACGGCCGACTATCTTGCACCAAATGTAAATGTTGTAGATGGGGATGATGCTGGCCCATCCGGGCTGGCCTGCCTTGGTGAAGATTTTCCAGCAGGCTGCGATCATTAAGATCGTGAACGCCAGCCAGAAAATCCAGAACAGTGGCCCGGGCGCTTCTCCCTGAGACGAGGCAGAGTACTCTACCTGTCCGAGCAAGCGTGCGGGAATGAGCAGAACGGTTTGCGTAACGTCGATGAGTGAGTTCATAGCGGTGAAGAGTTACGCGACGGTTTAAAAGGTTGCTGCTCGCGCGGCAAGCAAAATCTTTTGCTAGATCTAACACTGCGCGGCACTTAGCAATATCGGCAACGTGGCAGATCAGCGTTCCTACGTTGCAAACATCCAAATCCGCAGCCCGCAAACGGCGGCGATGCACTTCCGGAAAGCCGGACGTTATCTGTGCATTTTCTTCTTCTTGTGTTTCTCTTTGGCCCTTTTCTTGAAAGGCGTGCTTGCTGGCGTCGGTGACGGCGTGCCAGAAAGCTCTGGTGTCGGCGTTGGTCGCACCCGTGGCTGAGCTAACCTGGCCTGATGACTATCTTTCAGTGCTTGCAAGGCCACTTTGAGCTCCGGAGTCGTGGCCAAAGCAGACATGCGCTGATAATAGACCTCGTAATAATTGCGGAGCCGTTTTCGCTTTTCCAAATCGGTCCGGGCGGCCTGCGCATATTTTTTTGCTGCTTGCACGTCTGGATCATTGACAGTGCGATTCTTCAATTGCCGCCACAGCGCGTGCACCTGCAGTGCATCGGCGTCTTTGCCTAGTGACTTCGGTTTAAAACTGTCGTCGAGCTCCTTCAGTTCCGGCAACTCAGGACCATTTGGCGGCGGTGTGGGGCTGCCTTCTTCTTCCTCTTGCTCTGGAAAGAGGTCCACAGACGGCGGCGCGGCTTCCTGTCCGTGCATCATCAGCGCCGCAATCAACAGTGCGCTGAAGAAGATTACCACGTATGTTTTCATCGCTGTTTCCGTCAAATGTAGCCGAATTTCCCGATGCGGGCAGCTACGTCGGGGCGAGAGGATTTGAACCTCCGACCTCGTGGTCCCAAACCACGCGCTCTACCAAGCTAAGCTACGCCCCGAATATGCAGCGTGTTGTTTAGCACGGATTCCGTTCTCGCGCATCTGGGGAGCGCACGCGGCTCGCGTGCTGCGATTCGCGGCCTCGCCAATCGCTTGTCTTGCTTCGTGTCCAACGTTCTACCCCAAATTCGGCGCGAGCCGTTTTTCCACTGCGGGTACGGCTTCGCTTCGCCGGGTCGCGTAATCAACTGCTTGATCGCGTCCGATCTGCCCGACCCCGAAGTATTTCGAATCCGGATGCGAAAAATAGAGCCCACTCACGCTGGCGCCGGGATGCATCGCAAACGACTCCGTCAGTTTGATCCCTGTGTTGTTCTCTGCATCGAGCAAATCAAAGAGCGTTCGTTTCTCGGCGTGATCGGGGCAGGCTGGATAACCGGCAGCGGGCCGGATGCCGCGATATTTTTCGCGGATCAGATCAGCATTGGAGAGTTGTTCCTCACGCCCAAATCCCCACGCGACGCGAGCTTCTTTATGCAGATATTCGGCAAACCCTTCGGCTAATCTGTCAGCTAAAGCTTTGGTCATGATCGCGCCGTAATCGTCATGCTGACCCTTGAACTGCTCGGCAAGCTCATCCGCGCCATGAATTGAGACCGCGAACCCGCCGAGGTAATCCTGTAGCGGCGGTCTCTGACCGCCGTCCATCGGCGCGATGTAGTCCGCAAGACAATGATTGAATTGGCCGGTCGGCTTTTGCATCTGCTGACGCAGAAAATAGAACGTGGCGATTTTTTCAGTGCGGTCGTCGTCAACGTAGACATGAACGTCGTCGCCGACCGCATTTGCCGGCCAAAATGCGTAAACGCCACGCGGGATCAGGAGATCTTTCGCTGCAATGCGCTCAAGGAGTTGCTGCGCATCATCGAAAAGTTCACGCGCTTCCTTGCCGACCTTTGGATCGTCGAAAATTGCCGGATAACGGCCACGCAATTCCCACGCATGAAAAAACGGCGACCAGTCGATGTATTCGATCAGATCGCGCACTGCGATCGATTTTTTCCCCGCTCCGTAATCACGCACTCCGAGAAATTCCGGTCGTGGCGGGACATAGGTGCTCCAATCGATCGGCGTTCGATTGGCGCGCGCCTGCTCAAGCGTCAGCAGCTTTTTTCCTTCCGTTTTTGCAGCGTGTTCCCGACGCAAGCGGTCGTAGTCGTCGCGCGTTTTTTTATCGAAATCCGATTTCAGTTGCTCATTAAGCAACGCGTTCACCACACCTACCGCACGCGACGCGTCGAGCACGTGCACGGTGCTGGCGCGATAATGCGGCGCGATTTTAACCGCGGTGTGGGCACGACTAGTCGTGGCACCCCCGATCAGAAGTGGCAACCGAAATCCTTCTCGCTCCATTTCCTGCGCGACGTGAACCATTTCGTCCAGCGACGGCGTGATCAAACCGCTTAAGCCGATCGCATCCGCCTTTTTCTCGCGCGCTGTATCCAGGATCTTCGCTGCGGGGACCATCACGCCGAGATCGATGACGTCGTAGTTATTACACTGCAACACGACGCCCACGATGTTCTTGCCAATGTCGTGCACGTCGCCTTTTACAGTCGCCATGACGATGCGCCCCTGTGGCTTGGCGTCGGCGGATTTTTCCGCTTCCATGAACGGCATCAGGTACGCCACGGCTTTTTTCATGACGCGGGCACTTTTCACCACCTGTGGTAGAAACATTTTGCCCGACCCGAACAAGTCGCCGACCACGCTCATTCCAGCCATGAGCGGACCTTCGATCACGTCGAGAGGCCGCCTGCATTTTTTGCGCGCCTCCTCAGTGTCAGTGTCGATATGATCAACGATGCCTTTAACCAATGCGTGCTTCAGACGCTCTTCGACGGGTTGCTTTCGCCATATTTCGTCGGCGACCGGCGCTTTGCCTTTCGCCTTGACGCGTTCCGCGAACTCGATCAGGCGTTCGGTTGCGTCGTCGCGGCGATTCAACAGCACGTCTTCGACGCGTTCCCGCAGTTCGGGTTCGATTTCTTCGTAAACTGCCAGTTGTCCGGCATTCACGATCGCCATGTCCAAGCCCGCACGAATTGCGTGGTAGAGAAAAGCGGCGTGCATTGCTTCGCGCACGGTGTTGTTGCCTCGAAATGAAAAGGAAAT